>Ga0233369_1000003_pt1 | contig 189914 bp, 149 predicted proteins | sample ElkDunMinimDraft_26_FD_191537 | JGI IMG/M metagenome (GOLD analysis project Ga0233369, IMG submission 191537) | Fecal eukaryotic communites from dung pellets of Tule Elk in California, USA - Elk Dung D16 | ecosystem: Host-associated > Mammals > Digestive system > Large intestine > Fecal... | reverse complement strand
AGAGGCATTAAAGCTTTAAATGAATCGTGCATCTGAATAATATAATAATGCAAATATCCGATTATTTTTCTTCTACTCCACAGGTTTTGTACATGATCCCAACTCTCCACAAATAATAATTTAAAATTAAATTAAAACACTAAAAAGAAAGCTATTTCTGTATATTTGAATTTAGCTTTAAAAAATTGATTTTCAATTGATTAAAAAGCTAATGATAACCATTTTTGAAGTATATTTTCATAAGCTGTAATCTTATATTTCACTTCATAAACATTATAACGAACAAATAGCATACTTACACAGTATATAGAATCGGAAATTCATTTTATGAAAAGATTATTAAATTTGATAATAATTGTTTTGGTGATTTCATTACCATTTATTCCTATTGCAGATATTTTGATTCCCAAAGGGGTTCATTTAGAAGATCAAATATTGAGCATTATACTTCTAATTCCAATAATTAAAATTATAGTTTGCCTTGTATTAATTATTTCTCATAAGGCTTATAATTCCAATAAACAGGGTTGGATTCTATTTACAATTGGCTTATTTGCCATTCTACCACTTTATCTTGAAATTTCAATCCTGAAGTCAACACAGCATACTCCTTTAATTCTTACATATATTAAGCAAACATGTCTACTGTTTAGTTTAATTACTCTTTTACTTATCACAATTAGAACACTAAATTCTTTGAAAACCGAACTTGGAAAGTTAACGTTTGGAATCCTTTGCTGCGTAATAATCTATCACATTTGGGACAACATTAATGAATTAATAGTCATTTATAATGCATCTAAACCTAATATTGAAACCTCTGATATCATTACAAAATTAGTCAAGCCCATACGAATAGACACTTCCTTAAATGCACTCTTATATCTTATTCCAATTTATATAGGATTATTCTATGTCTATAGAGGGAGAATAAGAATATGGAAATTCAATGCTGTATTAGCTTTCTGTATATTAGGAATAGTATTATCTCTACCGAATATTATTATCAACAAAAATATAGTTAACACCATTTTCACAAGCACCGCAGTAGCGTTAATGCCTAGTTATTTTTTGGGAATAATTATGCTCACAAAATCCGCAAGAAAATTAAGGTAGATTATTGAATACTAAATTACAAATCTTAATAATCTACCCTAACAACTTTAAATTCTAAAGCTCTATTAAAGCTTTTATAACTTTATTTTCAGGCCTAAAAAAAGTCTCAAATTCTTGTGCTACCTTTTCAAATTCTATACGATGTGAGATAAAATTATACGGGTTTATTTTCTTGGATTTGATAGTATCCATTACGAATTGAAAATCTTGTTTAGTTGCGTTTCGGCTACTCATTAATGTCGATTCTCTTTTATGAAATTCTGGATGGCTAAAACTGAAATTGTTTTTTTGAATACCGACGAGGACGAAAGTCCCTCCATGTGCCAAATATTGAAGAGATTGTTCTATAGCTCTTAGATTTCCGGTAGCATCAAAAATTGCTGTGGGCATTTCACCTTTCGTAATTTCTTGTAGCTTTTCGAGCGGTTCATCGACTCCAACATGTATCGTATGTGCAACGTTTAATTTCTCTCTACAAAATTGTAATCTGTCCTCATTGACATCCATCACTATTACATTTGCGCCAGCAATACGACTAAATTCTATAAGTCCTAACCCTATAGGACCTGCCCCCACAACGAGTATATTTTCTCCTACCTGAACATTAGCTCTCCTAATAGCATGTGCGCTAATAGCAAAAGGCTCAACCAAAGCCAATTCATCCAAGTCCAATCCTTGCCCTTTAATAATTAATTTGTTTGGCGCAACCATATATTCTGTCATTCCGCCATCAATATGCACACCCAACACCTGCATAGTGACACAACAGTTGTCCTTACCTCTCTTACATGCGACACACTGCCCACAAGATTTGTAAGGAATTAGTGTCACATATTCCCCAATATGAAAATTGGGATCTGTAGTTTCGACTATTTCTGCCGCTAACTCGTGGCCTAAAACTCGGGGATAATTGAAATATGGTTGTGTTCCTTCGAATGCATGTATATCTGTACCGCAAACCCCTACTCTTCTTATTCTTAGTAAGGATTCTCCATCGTTTATTTTTGGTATTGCTGTTTCATAGTATTCAAAATTATGAGGTTTTTCGCATCGAAGGGTTTTCATTATATAAATATGGCTATAGTATTTTTGATTATTTAAGTTTTACACGTACAATTCGCCCTGTGTTTGTAAGATACATGTATTTTTCATCGGCAGATAATGCGACATTCGAAACAGGACTTTTGAATCTAATTTTACCTAGAAGTTTAGCATTAGCATCAAAAATCCAAACACCACCAGGACCACTTGCCAGTACAATATTACTTTTGGTTATTTTAAGGCCATCTGGTAAGCCTGGAGATCCATCCAATGAAGGCGTTGCATCGTAAAAAATCGTTGGCTCTTGTTTCAAATTGTTTGCATTTAACACATACCAAGTCGCACTTCGTGGATCAGAATTACTTACAATTATTTTATTTGATTTCGGAAAAATCGCAATACCATTTGGTCTAGTCAACTTATCTGTTAGAAGGTTCAATTTTCCATCATTTTTGAATACAAAAACACCATTAAAGTCTAGCTCCTTTGCTGGATCTGTATCATTTTGAGATGGTAAACCATACGGAGGATCCGTGAAAAATAAATCTCCATTGGAATGGTATACCGCATCATTTGGACTATTCAATTTTGATTTCTCATAGCTATTTACTAGCGTCACATAGTTAGGTTTAGGTGATTTTATTGAGCTATTCATACGTCCCATTTGACGATCCCCGTGTTGACAAAGCACCAAATTACCCTTCGGGTCTAACAACAAACCATTGCTGCCTGGTTCGCGCGTAGCAGCTGCTGCAGTTTCGGTATATCCACTCGGATTTAAATACAGTTCCATGCCTTTTGCTTCAGTCCATTTATAAACCGTATTGGAAGGAATTTCGGAGAATAAGAGCATTTTTTCTGACTCTACCCAAAGTGGTCCTTCTGTCCAACGCAGTCCTTCTATCAACACTTCGACCTGCGCATTGGCATTAACAATATTTTTTACCTTTTCATCCAACACTTCAAGCTCTAGTTTTTCAAACTTAATTTGCTGAGAAAAAACAGGTATTTGAAATGCCATTGAGATTAAAAATGCAATAATGTATCTTCTGGTGATCTTCATGGTAGTTTATCCTTGGTATCTTATGAAGATAGGGAAAATATTTTTTTCACGTCCCATTATGTAAGTTTTAATACATGAGCAATGTCATTTTTCTGTGCATCTTTCGGCCATTCAATCTGTAAAATATCAGCATTTTGTTTGAAAACCAATGGCTTTTTATAACCAAGTAATTCAATTTTTCTAACTTTCAAACCTTTGGATGTTGTTGTTCCCAAAGATTGAATTTTAACTTGCTTTGATTCTGGTTGACCCATTACGAAAGCATACAGAGATTTACCTTTTTGGGTAAAACGAAAATCTTCAGCAACAAGCGGCTTTCCTCGACCTTCATTGAATCCTTGAGCATGCAATTCTGGAGCATGTGCTATGGCTGGGCCTTCACCAAAGGTGTGCCACGGCCTAGTTCCTATGATTGCTTCACTATTTAACTGCATCCAGTTAGCAATACCTTCTACCGTTGCTCGTGCTTTGTCATCAACAGAACCATCTCCACGCATTGGAACACTTAATAAGAGATTGCCATTTTTGCTGACTACATCCACCAACATATGGATGACCGTTTTTGCTGACTTATAATGCCCCCTATCGTATACTCGACGATCATAATGCCACGATCCTATACAGGTACATGTCTGCCAGGGCTCGGGTTCTATGCGGTTACTTTGACCTCGCTCGATATCCCAGATCATACATTTACGCTGTTGCTCATCCAGTATTTTTCCGGTAATGACAGCTTCTAACTTACCTTTATTGTCCTTGATACTTTTATTGTAGTAATTGGCAGCAATTTCCAAACCCACATTACTTACAGGCCATAATGGCAACGCCGTATCGTCAAAGTAAACTACATCAGGATTATAATTATCTATTAATTCTATCGTTCGATCTTTGAAATTTTTGCAATATTCATCGGTTGGTACGCTAACGCCTGTATTTACGTCCCAATGCCATTGCTCGTGCACTTTGTGATCATTCAAGCTGTCTTTGCTCAATTCATGATTTTGCGCATATAGTTCTTGTGGATCATATCCTTCCCACCATGTTCCTTTACCATCTTCTTTTTTTAATTTTCCATCGTAAGGCACACCTTGAAGAGGACCATTTTTATCCGATCGCTGAGCCGTCTCGTACCAAGTCCATGCATGTGCGGCATGAACACTTACACCAAATCGCAATCCGCGTTTACGTGCAGCCTTTTCCCATCCTCCAACAATATCTTTCTTCGGCCCAAAATTTAGACTATTCCATTTGTGGTGACTACTCTTGTACAAATCCAAATTATCGTGATGATTTGCCAAGGTCATGAAATATTGTGCTCCTGTGCGCTTGTATAGATCCATCAATTCTTCTGGATTCCATTTTTCGGCTTTCCACAAATTGATTACATCTTTAAAACCAAACTTTGAAGGGTGCCCATATTTCTCGACATGGTATTTGTACTGATCAGAACCTTCTTGATACATTCCTCGTGCATACCAATCGCCACGCTCGGGCTGACATTGTGGTCCCCAATGCGCCCATATTCCGAATTTTGCATCACGAAACCACTTTGGTACATTATACTCTTCCAGCGATTTCCAAGTCGGATTGAATGGAACTTTTGTCCAATTGCTAATGGTTGTAGCAGCAAATGACTTACTTAAAAATAAGGTTGGGATTATAGCTCCGATAGATTTTATTGCACTCCTTCTATTCATAGTAATCGTTTTTTACTCAAGAAATTCCACCCTTTACACAGATATATATTACTTCGTAAAAAGTATACCCCTCTAGAAAGTGATATGATTTGAGCGTATTATAATTGGATTTATTAGATGTCTCTTTTCAAATGTAGTATTAAACAACAGTATAAATGTAAAATTTATCGACTACTAGTAGTACTTTATCGACTTTTAAATATTTTTATATTACATTAGTCCAATACAAATAAACCTACTTTTACATCATATGAAAACCCAAGAAAGCATTAATGATTTAGACTTTATCTTATTAAATATTGGATACGCTGAACACAATGCCGATTGGAACTGGAAAGGCATAAGTAGTCCTTTTGTTAGATTACATTTTGTGGTCAAAGGTAAAGCAAAGATTCATCTAAGCAATGAAAGTTTCGATCTGCAAGAAAATCATATGTATTTAACCCCCTCCTATGTTCAACACAGTTATGATTGCGAGGGTGAATTTCATATTTTCTACATTCACTTATACGAAAATCTAGACCGAAAAGCCAGCATTTTTGATAGGTATAAGTTCCCTTTTGAAATACCTGTTGACGAATTACTTGCTATGCTTATTAGAAGATTGTATTCCTTAAACCCAGAACGGGAATTAAAGAAGTATGATCCCACAACGTATGATAATTCCCAAGAACTCATCAAAAATTTATCATTAAATTACAATAATTCAGATGCTTCGAAATTGGAGACACAATCCATCATAAATATAATACTATCTCGATTTTTGAATTGTTCGATTATTAAAACAGAAATACAAGATCAAAGAATCCATAAAGTCATTACCTATATTCATGAACGTATTGAGCATCCCATAGCAATTGAAGAATTAGCTGATTTGGCCAATTTGACTAAAGATCATTTGATTAGACTGTTTAAAAAACAAATGGGTTGTACGCCTGCAAAATACATTAATCAAAAGAAAATTGAAAAAGCACAGTTACTTATTTTGATGGAAAACATCAGTTTAAAAAATGTCGCTTATAAATTAGGCTTTGAAAACATCTCCTATTTCATCAGGTTGTTTAAGAAAATAACGGGCGAAACCCCAAGTACTTACCGTAAAAAACAATAAATTAACTTGAAATCATTATATTGTACCAATACAATATGTTATGAAGAAAATCAATCCTCAACTTTATCAGATTTCAGTTTTACCTAGGCTTAGTATCAATTGTTTTATTGCTGATGAAATATTATTTGACGCAGGAATCAAATGTAGTTACCATAATATTAAAAAAGCTATCCACGAAAAACCAATAACTAAACATGTATTAACGCACGCACACGCTGATCATCAGGGAAGTAGTGCTCAAATTTGTAAGGAATTTAATATTCCATTATTTTGCCACAAGGAGGAAGTGCATAGAACAGAAAGCGGCTTAGCCGTATCTGATTATCCAGCACCTACAGGAATAATAGCTAGATTTCAACAAAAATATTGGGCAGGAGAAGGTCATCCTGTTACAGACACACTCAAAGAAGGTGATTTAGTAGGAAATTTTATTGTAATTGAAACGCCAGGACATTCAGCAGGGCATTTGTCATTTTTTAGAGAAGATGATGGCACACTCATTATTGGAGATGCATTATGCAATATGAACTTATTGACCACAATTCCTGGTTTACAGTTGCCTCCATACCTTTTCACTTCAGATCAAAATCAAAATATCCAATCCTTAAAGAAACTTTATGACTTACATCCCAAAGTAATTTGTTTTGGGCACGGACCAGTCTTGTTAAATACGAAAAGACAGTTTGAAAAATTTATCGAAGAATTAGATCCATTACGTTAATCGCCATACAAAAAAAGCGATTCAAAATCATCCTAGGGGAATTGGAATCAAATGAATCGCAAGCTTAACTATACTAATAATTATGATTAAAGACTTATATCATTGCTTTTGGTTGCGTACATACCGATAAGCGCACCAGTAAAGCCTCCAGCAATATTTGTTGACAAAATATCACCTGAAACTGTACCTCCTAAATTTTCAAATGCTTTGCCATTTTGGGAGAAATTGAAATTATAATTATCACCATCAGCAGTTACCTGCAATTTGACAGCTGAATTATCTTCCAACTTTTTCGAAGCCAACACTTTAGTTTCACCTTTTTCAGTTCTTGCTAAAAGTAAATAGTTATCATTTCCTGATTTAGTAATTCCAAACACATAGTTGAAATTTTCACTTTGCAAACAGGTAAGACCTGCTAAATCTTTTTCAGAAGAAGGCGTATAATGCATTTCAACTTCTGCAGCAAAACTATTGTGTTGTTGTCTATAAAATAAGGCAGAAATTGGTTTCTTTTCTTTGATAGATACATCCAAGGGTTTGATCCGTACACCATCTTTTGATAGTTCTGAAAAAGGCTCTCTTGGGCCACGTAACGCCACCCATCTGTGATCAAATGCATTTCCGTCAAATTTATCCGTAAAAACGAAATTTCCATTTGGAAAATAATCTCCCGAGGTCGTTTTGTTTTCTACACCAGAAGGCATAGGAATTGAAGGCTTCAACACTTCTAATCCGCCTTGAAATACTGGAAATTCTCCAGACCAATCAACAGGCAACATAAATGTTTCTCGCCCTGTATTTACACGATTTTTTTCGTTTGGACGAATTGCCAAAAATACACTATACAATCCGCCATCAGGACCTTCGACAATATCCGCATGTCCAGCCCATTCTACAGGATTCGGACGGCTTTTGTCTAAGTGTCTTTGCGTCAAAATAGGATTTTTTGCTGCTGGAACATATGGTCCACGAGGATTGTCACTACTAAAAATCACTTCGCTGTGATCATCTGCCGTTCCGCCCTCCGCACACATCAAATAATATTTGTTATTTCTTTTGTAAATATGTGGTGCTTCGATCCAAATCGGCTTTTTGGATATATCTACCCCGCCATCAACAATAATTTTGTCTGTACCAGCAATTACTTGGTCATTATCTACATCATAATCCCATATTTTGATTACACGATGACCGGTATACAATTCTTTACCCGGATCCGGGGCATCATTATGTATGACGTAAGCTTTGCCATTATCATCGAAAAATAAAGAAGGATCAATCCCTTGAAAATCAAGTTTAATTGGGTCAGACCAGTTTCCTTCTTTAGGATCTTTAGTTTTCACCACCATATTGCCGATACCGCCAGCAAATTGGGTAGTAATCATGTAGAACGTATCGTTATTTGGATTGTAACGAATAACAGGTGCATAAATGCCTTCACTAATCCCCGAAGTATAGACTTTGAGCTGAGATTCTCTATCCAAAACGTGTCCAATCTGTTTCCAATTTACCAAATCATTGGAATGGAAAATTGGCACACCTGGAAACATCGCAAACGATGAATTTACTATGTAATAATCATCTCCCTTTCGCGTGATACTGGGATCGGGATAGCAACCTTGCAATATTGGACTGTAAAACTGTCCTGCTTGTAGCGGATTTTGCTCGTAAATTTTATCCTTTCCTTCATAAGTAAAACTTGTGAAAAGCGGCTCACCTAATTCGGTGTTTTTATTTTTACCTTCTTGGCAACTCATAAATATGGTAGTCGCTAGTATGGGTAATGTCTTCAATAATTTTCCAAAATTGTTCATGTAACTAGTGGTTTTATGTTTAAAGCAATTAATAGATTACAAATCCTCCGTTAGGTTGTATGGTAACTTCATAAAGCCCATTCTTATCTAATTTGATATTCTTTATTGTCGGATTCTTATTGATATCATCATTGATCATGTTGAGGTTTTTAGTTTTAAGCATGGAGATGTCAATTTTGATTTTCATACTTTCCTTTTTGGCATTCACACCTGCTATGTACCATTTATCTTTGTGTCTTCTTGCCAATATCGCATATTGTCCTGGATAACCATCAATGAATAATGTCTCATCCCAAGTAGTAGGAACTTCCTTCATGAAATCTATAAGGAAGGATTCTGCCTCGGTCAAATTATTAGGAGTCAATGCAAAAGGCTGCACAGGATTTTGAAATAATGCAGCTGTTGCCATTTGAAATGCATCCGTGGTAAGTCTCTTATTTCTGCTTTTATTGTCTTTGGTCAAAAAGTCGTTTAAAAACACACCACCAAATTCCATACTGCCTACAGCATTACGAATGAATGGATGCAAAGTCGCAAAAATAGCTTCATTGTCTCGCGCATATTGCGAGAATATCAACATCTCTGACGCTAATACAGCTTCACTTCCCACAAAATTTGGATACAATCTTTCCCAACCTCTTGGCAACGTAGCACCATGAAATATAATCATCAACCCATAGTCATTCGCATCAGATAATATATCTTCATATAGGCGCATGGTTTCTTGTTTGTCTCCACCAAAAAAATCAACTTTTAATCCTTTAACACCTACTTTCTGAAGCCATTTCATTTCTTTTTTACGTGCGATCGATGTACTCATAAAATTTCGAGGACCTTGAGGTGCATCGTTGAAAGTTCCATTGGAATTGTACCATAAAAACACATCTACATTTTTGGAATTAGCGTATTGAATCAATTTCTCCATCCTATCTCTTCCAATATTTGTGTCCCAAAGCGCATCAATTAATATATAAGGATAATTTAAAGCCGATGCCAAATCAATATATTTTACTTGATCATTCCAGTTCATACTTTGGTCTTGCCATACAATCCAGCTCCATGTAGATTTACCAAACTTGTAGTTTTGTGATGGGGCATACAATGGTTCCACTACATCAAAAGGAATTGTAGTCTTGACAATCGGACTCAAGTTGTCACCGACAGTTATTGTTCTCCACGGCGTAGCACCAGGTAAGGAAAGTGCAGCTCCCGTACTTCCAAATCCATTATTTTGCTCCTGCTGCGGATAATTAACATAAAAAACACCATCAGCTGAAATTTCGCTTAAGTGCGAAGCGCAATACGCACTGGTCACGCCCGTCTCTGATAATAATACCCATCCATTATCTTGAACCTTAAACAAACTTGGAAACACAAAACCAAACTGACTTTTTGCCGAAGCTATTGGTGCATCAATACTATACCCACTTTCATAACTAACAGCTGTACGCGCGAAACCAGTCATTGGTTTCATCATCGTAGAGATAAATGCAGTTGTGCTCGTTGGAAATTTGTAGCCCGTGTTCTCTGCATGTATTACAACGCTACGCGTTTCTTTCCAAGTTGGTAATTCATAGCGAAATGCAATATCATTATTGCTTACTTGAAAAATCACAGCGAAAGATTTTTTATCTGCATTTGTAAAATTTGTTGTCAAGGCATTAGCGTGATAGCTAATGTTCGACACCTTGATTCTATCTTGCGAATATTGCTTTTCTACAACCGAATTTTTACTATTTTCGAATGCTAAACCGCTTATAAAATCTCCTTCATTAGATTTAAAACCTAATGGTGATTTTTCTAAAATAGTCTTACCTTTAAGAGTTACACTGTAAAATGCTTTATTGGCATCAACATGTATTTCTACACGCAATTGCTTATTTGGACTTTCTACGGTGGCTACCTGCGCAATCAACAAGTAATTGCTAGCAAGCAACATAAAAGTCAATATATGACGAAGTCTTAGCATAAACTATTTTCTAATTTTAATGGACAAAATAGACTTTGGATTAATCGTTAATGATACAACTTGATTATTTTTCGTAGCATTAACGGAAGCCGTTTGCATATTCTTAGTAGCAGTAGTTTCCACGCCAGTCACGCTCGTGAAAGCTTGCGGTAATTCAAATTGTACAGTTGGAATCAAAGCATTACCTTGATTTTGTATGATTAATGTATAATCCGAAGTTCCTTCATAAGCCGTTACTAGAATATCATTATTACTTGCTATTTTATCAACAGCAATTCGCCTACGCTCTGTGGCATACTGTGCATAATGCGATAAAACGTATCCTCGTGGAAGCAATTCTCCTTTTACAGTGCCAAACTCACCATCGCCCAACATGCTGTAGTGTCTTTTGAGGTACCACCAGATAAAGGCATTGAAATTCGCTTCCATACAACCATGTAGCTCTTTTGCGAATATCAGCGCGTCATTCCAACTCCAGTCATTAGCTGAATTGTTATTCATCAAATGTTCGGTCATCCAAATTTCCTTATTGTGTTGGCGTGCTAGCGGATAATCTCCTATTCCCCCACCGTATAAGTGTGTTCCTATAATGTCCAAATGTTCACGCGCTATCGGGTCATTTAAAGTAGGATCTGTATATTCTTTTTTGAAATTGACTGCTTCCGCAGCAATAACTTTTACCTTAATGTCCTTACCGTGATTTTTTATAAAATTCAAAATTTGCTGTCCTGTCCATACGCAAGCATCATATTCCGGATCCCAATCTGGTTCATTTTGAATAGAAACAGCCTCAATAGTCACCCCATTTGCAGCCATGTAATCTACAAAAGCATTTAAATGTTGTGCATAATCCGCATAATATTCGGGCAACAAATAACCACCATTACCTCCACCTTGTTGTTTACTACTCTTCATATGTGCCGGTGGAGACCAAGGTGACGCAAATATTCTAGCGCCTAAAGATTGTGCTTTTTTTGCTATTTCTAAGTCCCTGTTCCAATCGTTTGAATTGGGATAAATCATCATTCGCAACATTTTATAGCCGAGGCCATTTTGTCCATACAATCTGTCTATTTCAGCCACGGTCAATTGATTTCCGCCTTGCCATAATGCTGGATTTAACATACCGCCAAAACCCGTAATCTGTTGATACGAAGTAGAAGGTTTTACTTGCAACACTACAGGAGGTTTGGTTGACTGCTTTATAGTAATTTGCTTAGATTCGCCTGATAAAATATTTTTAAGTTGAATGGATTGTATGCGTTCCGTATTGGTGTTATTCTCGGTATAATTAAATTGTACACGCGTTTGACTACTGTGGTTAAAACTTCCACCCTTTAGAAAATTAAAACCTGATAAAAATCCTTCAGAAGGGATTATTAACTCCCATTCGGTATTGCTCCAGATTATTGTTAATGCGCCTGAACCACCTTGGGCATCCAAAAGTATTTCTTCTTCTTTAACTTTTAAATCTACCTGAGGAGTTTCATCCTCGGATTTAGCACAGCCAACAATTAGGGCAAACAGTATAAATAATTTAAATATGAAATTAAGTCTTTGCATTATCGTATTAATTATGGTGTTTCATAGGGAGTTTTATTTTCTTTAAATCTTCTAATTCATGTACCGGACGTTCGATATGATACGGTATTGGCATTTTTGAAAATGTCTGGAAATACAGTAAACATGCGTCCTTCCACCAAACTGCATCACGGCTTTGAATTTTTAATCTACTCTGCACGTGTTTGAATCTTTCTTTATCCACATAAGATTCCATGCTATCCCATACACGCTGAAAATCCCTCACCTCCTGTACACCCTTGTCATAGTGCAGACAAAGCTCATCCCACAATGTATTGCCACTTTTCATTTTATAATTCCACGGCACGTGATGAAACCAGAGTAATAAATTTTCAGGACAAGCTTTGATGTCATTATATTGCGTGCGCAAAGGTTCATTGTATTGTGCTATGGCATTACTGCCACTTGTTGTTCTATTAAAACCTACACCAACAGAGTCCGCATTGTGGTAATACCAAGGCATCCAATCGGCTCTTCCCCCTGGCATATTACCCCAAGGTTCTGGTCCATAATGATGGTCAAACGCAAAAATGTGATGTAAGCCCAACGGCATCATATAATTCACTACTGCTTCACGTGATGCCATCATCATATCCGATAATTCATTCACGAATTTGGATTCATTTGTGAAAGTCAATCCAAGCCATTCTTTTGCTATTTCTTCAGATGATAGTTGATGATTCCACGCTAATTTGCCGAAAGCATACCAATTCGCTTGCCCGAAATGGTGACCTGTCCAGTTGGTATCTTCTCCAATATTCGCAACACCCGCTACAGCAGTTTTAGTAATTTTTCGAAGTGATCCATCCGTTATTTTGGCTACGGTAGAACCCTTTCCATCTGCGTAGGTGTCGCTGTCAAATGTTTCTTTGAATAAGGGTGCTAAATAAGCCAAGTGATTCGAAAAACCTAAATATTCTTGTGTAATCTGAAATTCAATCATCTGCGCAGTGTTCTTCATCGCTCCAAACAATGGCGTAAAAGGCTCTCTCGGTTGAAAATCTATAGGTCCATTTTTAATTTGAATGATTACATTATCTCGAAATTGCCCATCCAATGGTACAAACTCCTGATAAGCTTGCTTAGCGCGATCTTCCTTTGTGGGATTATACACAAATGCACGCCACATTATTGTTCCACCATAAGGCTTAATCGCATCAGCCAGCATATTCGCGCCATCAGCATGCGTACGTCCATAATCTTGTGGACCAGGCTGACCTTCAGAATTTGCTTTAACCAAAAATCCTCCAAAATCTGGAATGATTTGATAAACTTCTTTTACTTTATTCTTCCACCACAATTGTACGTCCTTATTCAATGGATCCGAATTCTCTAAGCCACCGATAACTTTTGGAGAAGAAAAATTAATGGATAGATACACTTTAATACCATATTTTCTAAACACGCTTGCAATAGCTTTTACTTTTTCCAAATATGCAGTTGTCAATATTTGAGGTGATGCGTTCACGTTATTTAGAACAGTAGCATTAATACCAATAGATGCATTTGCTCTAGCGTAAGCTTCGTAGCGAGCACTCAATACTTGGGGTAATTCATCCCATTTCCAAAGTGAATAACCAGCGTAACCACGCTCTACCGTACGGTCTAGATTATCCCAATGGTTTAGAATACGAATATCATAAGATGGAATTTCTTCTACATTATAAGCCCTTAATTCATTACCAACCGATTGTTTTTGCAATAAATGGTAAGCACCATATAGAATTCCTGCAGATTGACTTCCTATAATTTGTAGCTTGTTGCCAACGTTTGAAATTTTAAAGCCATCTTTAAGCCTTGTCAACTTACGATCTACTACCAATTCAATCGAATTTCCTTTCCAATATTCGTCCAACTCCTTCTTTGCTAAAAGAACAATTTCGTCTTTAGATTTCGTTTGAATAGTGCGTTTTGAAGAAATATCTGGCGATACTTTTTCAAAGCGTAACCACAATGAACTTCCATCTTCAGCAAATGTTGAAAGGCAGATAAACGTGAAAAGAATACACAAAATTTTAGTTCTGAGCAAAATCATAAGTATGGTAGATTATAAGGTTTAACTTTCTATTGGTCGAGAAAGTGAAATTGTATAAGAGTAGAAAAAGCAATAATGACTTACTTTTTCTACTTTATTTTTGATTGTTATTGTCCTTCGATGGTAATTATCTTACCATCATTATCATATTGCAGTTCAATCATCTTCATGCTTCTCAACCAAGTTTTACCACCTGAAGGAACTGAATCGTGATAGAATAAATACCATTTATCTTGATAGTTAAGAATACTATGATGCGTAGTCCAACCCACAACTGGCGTCAAGATCACACCTTGGTATGTGAATGGCCCATACGGATTATCACCGACAGCGTAACATAATAAATGCGTATCGCCTGTAGAATATGAAAAATAATACTTTCCATTGTATTTGTGCATCCACGAAGCTTCGAAAAAACGTCTTTGTGTATCTCCTTGTTTCAGTGGGTTTCCATCTTCATCCAGAATCAAAACATCTTTTGGATCTTCAGCAAACTGCAACATATTGTCCGTCAATTTTGCTACTTTTCCTGTCAATGCATCTTCATCAAAATGTGGTAATACAGAGCCATCAATCAATTTATTGTTTCTATAATATTGCAACTGTCCGCCCCAAATTCCTCCAAAATAAAGATAATACGAACCATCGTCGTCTTGAAATGCACATGGATCAATACTGTAACTTCCTCTTATCGGATCATCTTGAGGTACGAAAGGTCCCTCTGGTTTATCACTTACCGCAACACCAAGACGAAATACATCTGTTTTATCTTTCATCGAGAAATACATGTAATATTTCCCATCCTTGTGTGCTACATCAGAATCCCATAATTGTCGTCCAGCCCAAGCGATATCTTCCACGCCTAGCACTTTACCGTGATCTGTAACCTCACCATTTATATCATCCATCGAAAAAACATGATAATCCTTCATATTAAAATGATCACCATTATCGTTTTCTTCTACACCACTTTCCCAATCGTGAGACGGATAAATATATATTTTACCATCAAATACATGGGCAGATGGATCCGCCATAAAATCACTTGGATACAAATATCTTCCTTTACTCATTTCTTAATTGCTCTTCAAATATTAATACTTATTTCTTACCCAACTTGATTAGATCTTGGATAAATGGTTTTGCTTGATAGTTACGATCGAATAATAATGGGTAATCAGTTCTGCCTGGTACAGGAAATCCGTTTTTCCATGAATCACCATCACCTACACCCCAAAGTGTTACACGATCAATTTTATCTTTATGCTTTAGGTAAAGTGAAAAGAATTCAGCATATCTGTTACCCAATTCTTTCATTTTCTCCTCTGGCAAACCATCAACGTATGGATTCAATTCCTTGCGGTACGCTACTCTATCGCTAATTTCAGCTCCCATGTTTGGACGCGCATTTGGCAGAACCGAAATTTCCATTTCTGTAACCATCACTTGTACGCCTAAACTTGAAAATCTCAAGATTGAATTTTCAGTTTCTTGAATTGTAGGGTAATCCAAACCATTGTGCTCTTGCATACCTATTCCATGCACTTTTACACCGCTATCAATAACTTTTTTTACCGCTCTGTAGATTCCTTCTCTTTTTGCGGGTAGCGCTGTAGAATAGTCATTATAATACAATTGAGTTTTTGGATCTGCTTCGTGCGCAAACTGGAATGCCAACTTGATGAAATCTTCACCAATTATTTGGTAAAATTTACTTTTGCGGTATTCACCATTATCCAAAATAGCTTCATTAACAACATCCCAGCCGTGAACTCTGCCTTTGTATCTGCCAACAACCGCGTGGATGTGTTTACGCATGCGTTCGATCAAAACTTCTTTAGACACATCATTTCCATTCGCGTCTTTGAAAAACCAAGATGGTGCCTGAGAATGCCAAATCAACGTATGTCCTATAATTTGCATACCGTGTTTTTCACCATATTCGACAAACTTGTCAGAATCTTTGAAATTGAAAACACCTTCTTGCGGCTGCATATTCTCACTTTTCATACAGTTTTCCGCAACAATAGAATTGAAATGCGTCTCAATTACTTGTTTAGCCTTATCATTTCTTTCCCAAATCTGATTTAGGTTTAATGCTGTACCAATATAAAATTTGCCTTTATAAGCATCTTTTAATGTACCACTCGAAGTCGTAGTGTTATTTACCGTCTGTGACTTCGTAGATGAACATGCAACAAATACAGATGTCACACTCACCAATAGGATTGTCTTTATTATATTCATGTAATATGTTATTATTTAGAGTTTCTAGATTCTATTTCAAGATTTATTTTATCGATTACATCATCTTCCAATTCATATTTGGATATGATAAACATAGCCACTACAAGAAGAATTGCAGGTATTACGACTACTAACCACAATATGCCCTGTTGTGCATATGCAGATTGTTCCAATACATTATCTTTATCAAATGCAACGTATGCTAATACCAATCCGGGTACTACACCGCCCAGTGCCATACCAGCTTTGTAAAATATACCTGTCAGTGCATTCACTATACCCGATATTCTTTTACCCGTTTTATATTCGCCATATGATATTACTTCAGGAACGAGCGCCCACATATATCCCGTTGCCACAATTATTCCAGTTGATTTGATAAATTGTGCAACAAATACAAGCCATATTTGTGATTTCAAAGACGGAACTACAGATACAATGTAGAGCATGACCATTCCAATAATTGCAACAGAAAGAAAAACATAGAACATTTGTTTCTTACCTATCGCTCTCTTTATAGCTGGAACTAATGGCATAAAAATAAATGCGGGAATAGATCCCAATGCCATAAAATAAGGTAACATCTCTGGCGATTGAATATTATAAATCATATAATACGATCCAGCCGAATTACCAATAGCCATCATCGCAAACGCGGTAATGAAGAAAAATGCTAGGACACGTAATGGACCATTGTGCTTGAATTCAACCCACAAATCAGATACCTTCACATTTTCCGTATCTTTTTCGTCCATGATTACCCGCTCTTTTGTTTTGGTATAACAAAAGATTAACAATGCTAAACCTACAAGTGCATAAATTGTCATCGTAATAAACCACGCTTCTCCAGAAGCACTTGAATTTATTTTGCCATCTGGCGAAAAATATTGAACGACAATAGGCACTCCATATCCAACGGCCAAGCCTCCAAGATTCGCCATGAACATACGTGTCGATGTCAACTTCGTAATCTCATCGGTATCACGCGTCAACGACGCATTCAGGGCACCGTAAGGAACATTGATCAATGTGTAAAGCATCGACAAACCTACATACGTGATGTACGCATAAGTCAATGACCCCGAAAACCCATTCCAAAAACATAGTATCGCGAAACCAGTCAGTGGTATACCTCCCAACACTAAATACGATCTGTATTTTCCCATTTTGGGATTTCCCTTGTCTACTAGTGCACCAACAATTGGATCCCATATCACGTCTATAATACGAACAACTAGGAACATCACACCTGCAGCCGCCGCTGATATTCCAAATACATTGGTATAAAATATCAGCAAATACATGGACACAGTTTGGTAAATTAGATTTTGGGCCAAGTCCCCAGAGCCAAAACCTATTCTTTGAATTTGCGAAAGCTTATAAAAGCCTTTTGATTCACTTTTTACTTGTGCATCTTGATTCATTTCTCAATTTTATAATTGGTAATTTATGGTTTCATTTTACTTTGTGGTGGACCTAGATAAGATCTTTTACGACCTCCAGTATCCAATATTATTTTTTGAATTATTATGCCATGTTCTAATGGACGAATACGAATGTTGTATTCACCAGCAGAATCAAACTTATGCGTTGTCGTATTTTCGATGATGCGCTGTGCTTGCCATCTTCCTAACTCACCTTTATAATGTCCGTTAACATTATGGATCACTTCGGGCTGTCCGTTTATCGAAATTGCATAACGCAATCCTTTATTGGCATTAAAATTCAATGTTGGTGATGTAAGAACTGTAAATTTATGTTCTCCAGCTGTAGAAATTGCTACTTTATATTCCAAGTAGACATCTTTATCCATAGGCGCTGTAACTGGGAATGTAGTAATAGATGATTCTGTTTTTCCAAGATTTGGAATTTCCTCCCATTTCACATTTCCTGCATTGTTGGCTTTGAAATAATTATTCGCTTCTATGGCTACATAACCATCTTCTTCTACAAATATTTTCGAAGGATTTGAAGACGGTTTTATATAGGATACAGCAGGCATAATACTATTTGGTGGATTGTTCCAACTTCTATAACCAATGCGCACTTGATCCATCATGTGCTTCCATTTTCCATTTGAAAGTGTATTGAAATGAAGTGTTAATAAGGAATCCTGTTTGTAAGCAGCTACAACTTTATCCGCCCAATAATTCGCTGCAATATCATTTTTCTTAAACAACTCATCATGTTTTGCTTTAGCATAATATAGATCATAAAGATTTGACATGCCATTTATCGGGAATAACACCAATTGATCAAAAGCATCTTTATAGGCATTCGGTAGTTTATTATAAAGTCTGTAGGCATCAACTAATAATTCTTTGTATTCAGTTACCACATTTTCAAATTCATTGTAATTTTCAAGACTATAAGTTCTGTGATCCAATAGCTCAGGTGTGACGCGGTGGTTAAACTTCGTATATTGTTCTATTAGGCGAGCCGCCTCCTTTGCATGCTCTGCTCCAAATTGTTGCGTACACCATGCAATAGTATGATCAAACAAATTAGATGGATTAAATTGTTTTGGATTCCAAGCCATATCCAAAAAGAAAGAAATCGGATATTCTTGAGGTTTTAAATCGCCAACATTCACTACCCATATACGATCTACACCATGCTCATAAGTCAAATTCATTTGTTCCCAAACTCTAGAAACTTGCGAAACATTTAACCATTTTGAATTACGAGGAGCACCAACATAATCAAAATGATAATACATGCCGTATCCCCCTTTGCGTGGCTTACCATTCAAATCTGGCAACTTTCTAACATTTCCCCAGTTGTCATCACAAAATAATAATGTCACATCATCTGGCACACGCATACCATTATCGTAGTAATCTTGCACCTCCTTGTATAATGCCCACACCTGCGGCGTTTCACTTGCTTTTTTCTTCGTAACGTCTTCAATGATTTGACGTTGGTCTTTGACAATTTTTTCCAATAGCGATACATTTTGCTCTTCGCTCATCGGCTCATCCCCATCTCCGCGCATGGCTATAGTATAGATTGTTTCCCAATCTTTGGCTCTTTCTACGCCACCTTTCCAAAAGTCACGCAATGCTTTTTCATTCGTACTGTAATCCCAAGCACCTTTATTTCCAAATCGTTTCCATTCATCTTGTGCTCGAGCTAGAGGTTCGTGATGTGATGTACTCATCACAATGCCCATTTCATCCGCTAATGCGCCATTTAGTTTATCATCATCATAAAAAGCACTGCCCCACATCGCTGGCCACAGAAAATTACCTTTTAACCGAAGGATGAGTTCAAATACTTTTTCATAGAATTTACTATTGTAACCCCCAAAAGTGTGGTTCGCCCAACGTGTTAAAGCAGGGTATTCATCGTTTAAGAAAATACCACGATATTTTACCGCTGGTTCATTGTCAGTGTACATCCCCGGTTTGAAGTAGATATTACTTTGTTTTTCAACAGGAATATCCGCCCAATAGTACCAAGGTGATACACCAATCTGCTTCGACAATTCGTAAACACCATAAATAGTTCCGCGTTTGTCACTTCCAGCAATCACCAAAGCCGAATCAACTCCTGCTATAGGATTAGCAATTAATTGAATTATGAATTTTTCGTTCTTGCCAGTAAGGTCTTGGGTGTTAATTTTTTTTGATTTTATGATTTGATCAATATGTTTTGAATGACCAATTGTTCCGATGATAATAGTCTTTTTTGCACTATTATTTTTCGGCTTATGCGTAGTTACATTCTCAAAATCTACTTCTAAATTACGAATCGCTCTTACCACACCTTTCCAGTCTTTTTCATCGTAAATAATTGGCAAAGGAATTCCTTTATCCACTACTTGGAAAAATCCTGTCTCGGATTTAGTGTAAATGAATTGTTTCGTAAATTGAGTTTGTGCATTTATCGTTGTATAAAAAAATGCCAAATAAAATAGAAATGCATATTTCAGATTGATCACTACGGAAATTAAGTTTGTTTTAAAATTCAGTTTATAAAAGGTTACAGCAATCCTGCTTTGTTTATACTGTAAAAGTACCAGTCAAATAAAATAGCTAATGGTACATATGTATTATTTAAGAATAAAAATGTTTAAAAAATGGATTTGATAGCTCAAATCCAACATTTACGTTTTAATAAAACGTTTTTGTCTATAAAAGAAGAGAGGGGAATATTTGCTTGCGCAAATAAATCCCCTCAACCTTCACGATACAATATATTACCTAATTATTGAGCAAACTTTACATGATATGTTTTTACGACACCATTATGATCAAACTTCACAACCGATGGCTCTTGCAACGATTTTGCTTGTGTAATGGATACCTTTACACTTTTCGTATCCGATGAAGCAGTAACCTTTGGTAAAGCACTTAACTTTTCATCATATTTAGCTTCATACAAATCGTAACCAACAATACCGTTTTGGTCTGTCGAACGCACTGGAGTTTTAGGAAGTTCTATTGGTTTACCATTAACCAATATATTAATTTTAGGTACTTTAGGTCTGTTCAATGGTTTATTTTTAGCGCTAAATCCTAACCCACTCAATTCATATAAAACTTCACCATCTTCTCCTTCGGTCACCAAAAATATAGCGTTCTTCTTTTCTAAATGATCTACATATTTAGACACATTTACGGTAAATTTTTGTTCTGTTCCACTTGCATTAGCAGGAACTACGACTTCCCCAATCTTTGTACCTTTCCAAGTAGCATTTGCCCATGGACCATCTAACCAAATGCTGACTTTAAATGAATTTTTACTTTTAGGAATTAAGAACAAATTAATAGCTGTATTATTTCCTTTTTGCGTTCCCTTGAAAGCTTTCAAACCATATTGATCTTTTGCTAAACCGCCAAAACCAAAATATTTGTAACCAAGAATAAGACCATTTTTAGCATGAACAGGCATATGATTGTCCCAAATATCCCAAGAATCTTGTTGAGCACCTACGTCAGATAAATAACTCGCATATCCTGCCGAATAATATTGATATGGATCCAAGCCGTAGAAATGAAAACCTTCGGAAGTCACTTCAGCACCTTTATACTCATTACCTTTACTGTCTTTTGCAGTCCAAATACTATTTTCACCATACGGATCAAATGCGCGGATGCGTACAGTTCCACCATCTGCTACAGATTTTTCATCCCATTCAATTTTTACTGGAGCTACTACTGCTTGACGCGCAAATCCAAAATTACGAGGAGGTCTATGGTAGAAAGCATACCATTGTCCATTGATCAATTCAATACTTCCGTGCGTATTATGCCCTCCGTTCGTCCCTACTAGACTAGTACCATCTTCACTCAAAACTGGGCCTCTTGAGTCCACCAAAACACCACCACTTTTCCAAGGTCCAAGTGGAGAATCTCCTACTAAATAACGTAATGTAGAGTTTGAACTTCCCATACCGTATTCAGGACCAGAATAACCACTGTATACCGAAACGAATTTATTGCCAACCTTACGTATAGATGATGCTTCAAAAAAGTTGAATGAACCTAGATCTTCACCAGGTAAAATATGTGGATAAGTGGTTCCTTCTGGATCACGCAATACACCATAACGTGCACTTGCTGGAATGAATCTATCTATTATTTTTTTTCCTGGACGAAGTGAGTACATCGTATTTTGATCCAATTCAGCAGCTAATGAACGTTGGAATCCCCAATAGGCATAAGCCCTAAATCCGATTTCGTAATCTGGATCTTTTGGATCATCAATTTGCTCGATATAAACAGCTGGGTCAAATCCAAGAATAGATCCTGGAAGCGTACGCTTACCATCTTCTGTAAGGTTGATCGGCTTAAATGGTCCATCTGGACGATGACTTTTTGCAACCATCGCCTCTCTATTTGGGCCTCTACTGTGTGGATACAGGTAGTATTCCTTCACACCATTTCTACGTTTCACTTCCACTAAATCAGGCGCGTACATTACATCCCATTTACCATCAATTTGATATGTAAAAATTGCACCTTCATCACGCCAACTGGACAAATCTTCCACAGGTGCTGACCACATCCTGATGTCTGGACCACAATAGCTGGTTAGACGCAAATCATGCGAACCAATGATATACGCTCTGAATTTACCTGGTCGATCCGGATCTTCAAACACGCGTGGTTCTCCATCTGGCAAATGTTCCCACAATGGCAAATACGGATTACCTGCTGCTTGATGCTCAAACTTAGTCGTTTTACTAGGTTGTGGCTGTGTACTTGGCGCTTGTGCATAGCTAGCTGACAACATTGCGAATGTCGTGCCTATCACAAGAGCCATTTTCTTCTTGAATGTATGTGTGTATCTTTTCATAATATATTAATTACTGGTAATTACCAATCATCAGTTCTAAATGGAGATGCCAATAAACCATCTTGATTTATTAAGTTGGCATCATGTGGATTATCCGCCCACGCATAGCGAACGGCTTTGGGTTGCTTAATATCTGGGTGACTCACAATAATTTTATTTCCCTTAATTTCCGCTTGTGCCCAAAAAAACTTTTTGTCTTCTCCTGCAATTGCAAAATATTTTAGTTTTTGGTTTTCCTTAGCTTTTAATTTACTTCCATTCTCCTCAAATGCTATTTCAATTTTGTCATTTACTACACGAAAATTTTGATATACTGGACCTGAACTCACTACCTTTTCATTAAAAATGATGTCACGTGCCCCAAGAAAAAGTCTTTTGGCTATATCCTTTTTATTTAATGGGTGAATATCGTTCCATTCGCCAGTATCATACGTCACAGCCAAAAAAGTGTGTGGAATTCGCTTAGATATTTTAAATTGGGCATCGCGAATTCTTGCCCAACCAGAATCCGTAGGTTGATCTCTCACTTGCATGAAATTTGGTAGTTGAACAAACAGAAATGGCAATTGCGCATTGTTATGCAAATTTCTCCAATTCGACACGAGCAACTCCATGAAACGTTCATAGGATTGTGCATTGCCCGCATTTGATTCGCCTTGATACCAAATCACTCCTTTTACAGCGTAATCTTTTAATGGATAAATCATACCATTGAATAATCCAGAACCAGCTGTTCGCATATTTGTGACTTTTGATCGCAATTGCGAAGCTTTGTTCAAATCAATCGCAACTTTGTATTTCCATTCGCCCTTCAAATCCGCTATGAAATCATCCACTTGTATCTTATACTCCTTATCTGCCACGAATTCTCCATTCCCGCCATTAGATCGAAGCCGAACCACAACCGTATTTTCACCCGATTTTAACAGTCCACTTGGAATATTATACTTGCGCGGAGGATATTGATACCCTGTACTACCTACAAACTTGCCATTGATAAATACTGAATCGCTATCAGTCAACGTTCCCAAATAAATTTTACCGTTTCGACCCGCCTTATCAGCTGCGATATGTACACTTTTTCTGTAATAAACGACACCCCTATTCCGGATTCCTTGCTCGCGCCAAGTGCCCGGAATTTTGGCTATTGACCATGACTGATCGTTATAATCATTCGCAATCCATTGCGGCATACCTTGATCTCTTTCATAATATTTGATGCTATCCAAAGACTCAAAATCTAGTGTTAATGCTGGAAATTCCTTCAAATTCTCTTGACTAATCCAACTTTCGATTGCCGATCCTCCTAAACTAGACACCAACATTCCTTGAGGAACTTTTGTATGATTATAAGCTTCATGCGCATAGAAATACGCTAACGCAGTCCAATTAATCGCTTCGGAAGCCACTCCTGAAAACCATTTGCTTCCATTTGGAATATTCTCTTGCTTTGCCAAAAGTGTGTTTTGTGTCGGTACTTTGAAATATCGAATCATGTGGTTATTTGACACATTTATCTCTGGATATTTTTCAAGCAATCGCTCAATAGGTGTTTCCATATTGGACTGTCCCGAACAAAGCCACACATCACCAAACAAGACATCGCGAATAATTATCTCATTGACCTCAATAACATGTGGCCCTCCCGCAGGCTGTGCCGGTAACTCTACAAACCATTTGCCATCATTGGTTGCTTCTGTATAGAAATATTTTCCACCGAAACGAACAGTCACTTTTTCTTGAGGATTTGCCCAGCCCCAAATTTTGAGTTTTGTATCACGCTGCAATACCATTTTATCGCTGATCATCGACGGAAGTCGTACCTCAGCTTTAGCTTGCAGTGCTATACCAAATAGAAATAAAATGAGACAAAGGTTTTTCATAGCGTGATTAAATTTCTATTGGGCTTTCCCAAATTTCCAATAATCAAAAAATAAAATATTAGATGGCGCATTTCCCTTGGCGACAAAGTACAAATCATGAATGCCTTTAACTACATTATCTAACTTAACTTCCACCGTTTGCCACCTGTCGTCACCACCTGTCATCGGAACCTTTATGGTACCTAATAAAGCACCATCAACAGCACCAGATCGAACTTCTAATGTAACTCCACCATTGTGTGTTGTTCCAACACGAGCAAAAATTGAATTTGCTCCTTTATTTCCAAAATCCACATTTTTTATAGAAGTGTAAGCTTCTTTCTTTATTGCTTTCACAAAAACACCTACTTTTTTATTTTGGAAAGATTTTACTCCTTTTGAAAAGGAAATAGTCTCTGCTTGATTACTTTCATATGGATTGACCGTAGCCAACGGTTTTACAATTCCTTCGGTCATTTTAATAGGTGAAATGCTTCCGTCTTTATTGAATTTCAATTCTTCTACAGCAACAGAACGCGTAAAGCCTGTGCCACCTGGTAACGCTGCATTATGATAAAAAAAGTACGTTTTACCTCTGAAATCAATTACACCAGGATGATTCGTAAAAGAGCCGCCCTCACGTGCCATTACTACTCCTCCATATTCCCAAGGGCCTTGTGGACTTTTACTTGTTGAATAGCCGATAAATTCAGGCAAAGGACCTCCGGGCCAAAATAGATAATACAGACTATTGCGTTTGTAAAGCCAAGGACCTTCTTCATATTCTGTTGGTCTTTTGGGATCACCTTCACGTTTTCCAAATGACTTTTCAACCATAGGAACGTTTACCACATTTCCAGAATAAGAAATCATGTCTTCATTCAATTTCACATATTTCAAATCTGGATTCCCCCAATACATATGCGCTTGACCATTATCATCAATAAAAACTGTAGGATCGATGTCGCCCCAATCTGTTTGCAACAATGGTTTGCCCAATACATCATAAAAAGGACCTATTGGACTATCGCCAACCGCCACGCCTATTGCTGGTTTATTGTTTTCTTTTGAAATAGCTGGTATGTACAAATAAAATTTACCGTTTTTCTCGACACATTGTGCTGCCCACGCATCACCCTTTGCCCATTCAAAGTCCGAATACGATAGTATAACGCCATGATCTGTCCAATTGACCATATCATTGGTAGAATATACGCGCCAATTGTTCATATTGAACCAGGTAGATTCATCCTCATCGTGCGTCGTGTACACATACATTCGATCATTATAAACCATCGGAGCAGGATCGGCCGTATAATTCGTCTGAACAAATGGATTTTGCGCATATACGCTATTCCCTACTAGTATGCATAGTAAATAAATGAATAGATTCTTTTTCATTCTAAAATTTTTTATCTAGTGTTGAAATTGCCAATAGTCAAATCGAAATAACTCGTGAGGCGTGCCTCCTTTGAATACAAAATAAACATCCTGAACACCAGTTGTCTTTTTGATTTCCCCTTCGCTATTTATCCAATTATTCCATTCACCTGTGTAAGGTGTTATTAAACTTCCTATTAATTCGCCATCTACTTTTCCCAATCGAATTTCTATTGTACCACCATGAAAACGACTAGAAGTATTTGCTTTAAATTTTGTTGCGCCTTCTGAACCGAAATCAACAGCACGAACTTTTATGTAATCATTATCGTGAATACCGGCAATCACGACACCGCTATCTTTATCATCTAAAGCTTGCACACCTTCAGCAAATGCTATTGTTTCTGCTTCCACACGTTGGTAAGCATTCAATACACCAACCGGTTTAGTAATGCCCGATTCCGTCATTTTTAATGGAGGAATTTTTCCATCTTGCAGGTAAACGAATTGTTCCACAGCGACAGATCTGGCGTAACTATGTCCACCTGGCAATGCATCATTATGATAAAAAAAGTAAGAATTGCCTTTATAATCGATCACCCCCGGATGATTCGTATTACTTCCTTTTTCCAATGGCATAACCTCTCCTTGATAACTCCAAGGTCCTTGTATATTTTTTGCTGTCGCATAATGCAAGGACTCTGGAAAACCTGAAGCGAAATGCATATAGTACAATCCATTTCTTTTGTATACCCAGGGAGCTTCTGTAAATCCAGGACCGAATACCTTCTTATCTTTTGCGTCAATAGCCTGAATTGGACTCGCTAAAGAAATCATATCCGAATTTAATTTAGCCCAATAACACATTCCATTTCCCCAAAACAAGTAGGCTTGTCCATCATCATCAATATAAACTGACGGGTCAAGATCATCCCAAGAATGCTTTGCTTGCGTCGTCATATCATTTGTGACAAGGGCCTTACCAAGTGGATCTGTGAATGGTCCAGCTGGATTATCTGCAACTAATACCCCAATAGATACACCGCCTTTGGCAGGTGTATTATTCATCGTAGAAATATACCAATAGAATTTTCCGTTGCGCGCTATAACTTGAGCTGCACTTGCATCGCCTACAGACCAAGACACTTCTGATGTACGCAAAGCTGCACCACGATCTGTCCAATTCACCATATCGGTAGTTGAAAATAATCGATATTCACGCATGAGGTAATGATTCTTTGGTGCTTCAGCTTCATCCCTACCCACATACAAAAGTAGCGTATCATTATACACAAGCGGTGCAGGATCCGCGGTATATATCGTCTGAATTATAGGGTTTTGCGCTTTCACTGCTAACGCAGAAAACACTAATACACCTATTATTAAGGCTACTGAAACAAAGTCTTTTCTCATGAATAATTACTTCTCAAAAGACCAATAATCGAAATTGTAAAGTTCTCTACCAGCCGTTAAGTTTTCTCCTTTGAAAGAGAAATAAATATCTTTTTTACCTGTAACTGGGGTTTCTATAGTAGTCGATAAAGTTTTCCAAACATTCCAGCCACCCGTGCGAGGAACTTTTAATGTCGCTATTTTCTGTCCGCCAACACTGTCTGCGTAAACTTCCAATATTCCTGCGCCTAGCCCAGAAGCTACAGAAGCTTTGAATGCTTTAGGAGAAGTATTCCCAAAATCCACTTCTCTGACTTTGATATAGCCACCTGTGCGGATATTATTTACATATACACCGACTTTGTCGTCTTGTGTAGTTTTACATTTTTCGGACCAAGCTATTGTTTCTGCTTCGACACGTTGATACGGATTAAGTTTACCGACTGGTTTTACACCTTCTTTAGAAATATTTATCAAAGGTATTGTACCGTCCGCATTATAAGTAAACTCCTCGATTGCTGATGAACGCCCATAACTTCCGCCACCTGGTAATAAACCCGTATGGTAAAATAGATAGGATTTACCCATAAAGTCTATAATTCCACCATGATTTGTAAAACTATTTGTAGGTTGGTTCACCATTATTCGTCCTTGGTATTTCCAAGGGCCTGTTGGGCTATTACTAATCGAATAAGAAAGACACTCTGTACCCTTTTCCATACCAGCGAATAGTTGATAATAAATTCCATTTCGCTTATAAAACCAAGGGCCTTCAATAAACATATCCTTATTTTGCTCTGCTGGAGGTGTTTGATTTTCACTTCCTCGAGGACGACGCACGCCACCAAATGACTCAATGGATTGTGGTACTTCTACGATATCACCCGAATAGGAAATCATATCTTTATTGAGCTTCACATAATAAAGACTTCCATTTCCCCAATACATATAAGCTTGTCCATCATCGTCCACATATACGGTGGGGTCGATATTTGACCAACTTCCATTCATGATCAAAGGTTTCCCAATAGCATCCTTAAAAGGTCCTGTTGGACTATCTGATACTGCAACACCGATTCCCACATTATTTTGGTTGGTTTGTGCACAGATATACCAATAAAATTTTCCATCACGTTCCACACACTGTGCCGCCCAAGCACGATCAATAGCCCATGAAAAGTCTTCTAAAGCTAACGGCACCCCATGATCCGTCCAATTCACCATATCCGCTGAAGAATGTAATCTCCATTTGGTCATATAATAAAAATCATAACCGGGAATATCGTCACCCGCATACATATATACGCGATCTTTGTACACCATAGGTGCTGGATCTGGCGTGAAATTGGTTTGCACAACTGGATTCTGAGCGTATAGATTTAGCGCAAAATGAGTGCATAGAAATGCTGATGCAATGATTTTTTTGATCATAACAGAAAACTATAATGGGTTATTTATTGATATATTATTGGTTTATATGGAAATAATCAAAATCTGCATATCCACCTGTATTTTTCGTAGCATAATTAAACAAGCCAAAACGATACCCCATAAAATGCGGAAGCGTATAAGCCATCTTTAATGTCGTACCAATAGGTTTCCAATCCGAACCATCCAAACTGTAGAAGAAATTTGCAACGTCCTTTTTGTTGGTAAAATCACATTCCGCTTTGAAATGAACGACTTCTTGATCCAATGCGACTGTAGCAACTTCTTCAGGTGTACCCGTAGTAGCATTTACCATGACAATTGATTTTTTATTACCCTCAATTCGAACGCCTACTAAACCATAATTTTTCTGTAACAGGGATAATCCCGCGAAATCACCATCCTTCATGTTGGAAACATCCAATGAGGTCGATCCAATACACGTTGGTCCAATCGTACGTTGTGTCAATGTGTTACGGGCTTGTAGATAATTTGTGTCCAATCTATCCGTTTTTAGGCGAAGGTAGCCCACACGTTCTTTCACTGACCATAAGTCATTAGCAGGATTGTGATTCCATTGCCATACTAAAGGCAAATCTGGATCATCCATATTTCTGTTGAACTCGTCAGAACTCACAATATTCGGTATCAAACCTTGACTTGCAGGCAAATCCAATTCCATTGGTACTTTCCCATCAATGCCAATATTTGGCCATCCATCCTTCCATTCTACAGGAACCAAAAATGGAATACGTCCTACTGCTCCATAATCTTGGAATAAATAAGCAAACCATTTACCATTAGGCATATCGATTAAACCACCTTGTGCCACACCTTTATCTTGTAGCATCACACGGCCTTCATAAGGTCCTTCTAACTTATCCGCTTTGTGCACAATCACAGTACGCATTCCTCCTGGAGGCCAAGAGATATTAAACAAATAGTATTTTCCGTTTACCTTAAATAACTGCGATCCTTCCGCGGGAAGTCCGCCTTGTTTGCCAGCAGGCATACTTACCGCTGTGGCATTTTCGATCAGTACGCGTTCTGTTTCTGGCTTAACACCTGAAAAGTCAGATTTTAATTCGATGATATTTATTTTACCACCACCCCAAATCATGTATACTTTGTCATTCTCAAAAAACAAGGTGTGATCATGTAGAGATGGACTAAATTCATTTACTTTCCAATCGCCTTTTTCAATATCTTTTGTAGTATAGACGTAAGTTTTACCTGTAGTCTGCGCAAATGTACTTACATAATAGGTGCCATTATGATAACGAAGACTACTCGCCCAAGTGCCCCTTCCGTATGTGCTTTTTCCGTTATTTAGATTTAGCTCATCCATATCCGCCAACGAATCATGGCAATAACCTATTAATTTCCAATTCACAAGATCCTTTGATTTCATAATTGGAACCCCCGGATTCATATGCATCGTCGTACTGCTCATGTAATATGTATCGTTGACACGAATCATAGACACATCTGGCACATCCGCAAAAATGATAGGATTAGTTGCCTTCTGCGCGAAAATAAAACTATTGAAAAATAACATGTACCCGAATAGTACATAAATAGTTTTGGTAAGTAAATTCATCATAAAAAGTTTAAATGGTTATAAATGTCAATTTAACATTTAATTTTTTATTTATAATAATTCTAACCTCAATTTTACATTATTTGCAAAATATTATAGAAATGTTCTATAGATGAGGTTAGAATTAGAATCCATTTAAGAATTGATTCGCTTAAATGAAGCGATTGATTACGTTTTCAAGGTACTCTTGTCTGCCCGAAATTAATTTAGGCTCACCATTTTCTACTGCAAAATTTCTTAAATCTTCTAGTGTCAAACGGCCATTTTCAAAATCTGCACCTGCTCCACTATCATAACTTGCATAGCGTGCAGCACGGATACTTTTATAATCAGATTTTTGTAAAATATTATCAGCAGTAACTAAAGCACGCGCAAAATTGTCCATTCCACCGATGTGTGCATAGAATAAATCTGCTGGATTTGTGGAGTTACGACGAATTTTCGCGTCGAAATTCACACCACCACCTTGTAAACCACCACCTTCTAATATAATCAACATCGATTCTGTCAATTCATTCAAATCATTTGGAAATTGATCTGTATCCCAACCATTTTGATAATCACCACGGTTGGCATCAATAGAACCTAATAAACCTGCATCTACTGCAACTTGCAACTCATGTTGGAAAGTATGTCCAGCTAATGTCGCGTGATTTACTTCTAGATTTAATTTAAAATCATCCAATAAATCGTATTTACGTAAGAAGCCAATTACTGTAGCTGCATCATAATCATATTGGTGCTTAGAAGGCTCACAAGGTTTTGGTTCAATAAAGAATGTTCCTGTAAATCCATTTTTACGTGCGTAATCTTTAGCCATATGTAAGAAACGCGCTAAGTGATCTTGCTCACGCTTCATATCCGTATTAAGCAATGACATATATCCTTCGCGACCACCCCAGAACACGTAATTTTGACCTCCAAGTTTGATTGTAGCGTCGATAGCTGCTTTTACTTGTGCACCAGCGTGCGATACCACATGAAAATCAGGATTAGTAGATGCTCCGTTCATGTAACGGTGATGACTGAATAAATTTGCTGTTCCCCAAAGCAATTGAATTCCAGAATCTTGTTGTTTTTGTTGTGCATACGCAGCAATCGCCTCTAGATTCTTCTCATTCTCAGCGATATTATCTCCGTAATCAACTAAATCTACATCATGAAAACAATAATATGGAAGTTGCATCTTAGTCATAAATTCAAATGCTGCATCCATCTTATCTTTTGCTCTATCAAGTACATTCGCACGTACATCCCAAGGGAAAAATTGTGTAGGTCCACCAAATGGATCCGAACCATTTCCATTGAATGAATGCCAATATGCACAAGCAAATTTAAAATGCTCTGCCATTGTCTTTCCTGCCACTACACGGTTCGCATCGTACCAACGAAATGCAAATGGATTATCTGATTCTAATCCTTCAAATTTTATTTGTCCAATGCCTTTGAAATACTCTTGATTTCCAACTAAAATTTCCATTTTTCTCTTAATTTATTAGTTTATTGTTTAAGCTATTTTTCCAATTTTCGTACAACTCATCGTACAATGTGACATGCGATGGCTCTACTGTAGCGTGTTTCTCTAATCCTGCAAAAGCTTCGTTTCGCGAAGTAAATACTCCAGCACCTAATCCCGCACCCAATGCTGCGCCTACACTACCATCATTATCGTATAATTCTACGGGTGTATTCGTGACGCCTGCAAAAGATTGTTGGAATACAGGACTTAAAAACATATTTGCATGTCCTGCTTTAATGATTTTTGGTTCAATACCATTCTGTCTTAGAATATCCAAGCCATAGCGGAATGAGAATGCGATTCCTTCTTGTGCGGCACGCCATAAATGAGCTGTGCTGTGTCTTACAAAATCAATATTTTCTATTTTCCCTTGTACCATACGATTATTCAACATACGCTCTGCTCCATTCCCAAAAGGTAAGATGATTAACCCATCCGAACCGATTGATATATCTGCAGCCAATTGATTCATTTGCATGTAATTGAATGAAGGTGCTGTATTCTTTTTAATCCAACTGTTTTGAATTCCTGTGCCGTTAATACAAAGCAATACCCCCAAATTTGGTTTTTCATTTTCATGTGTGACATGCGCAAATGTATTAACACGCGATTCTTTGTCATAAACCAATTGATCCGTAACCGCATAAATGACGCCCGAAGTACCCGCTGTCGCCGCAACTTCACCCGCTTCAAATACATTAAGCGACAACGCATTATTAGGCTGATCACCTGCTTTATAGCTCACAAAAGCATCCGTAGACAAACTTAGTTCTTCGGCAACATCTGCTTTAACACTTCCATAATTACCAAAAACAGGCAAAATCTCAGGAACCAATTCGGATGAAATTCCATAATGATTTAGTAAAGTATCAGAAACACTTTTTTTCTGAAAATCCCATAATATGCCTTCGGATATCGAACTGATATTTGAATTAATTTCACCCGTGAAGCACATGCTGAGGTAATCACCAGGTAGCATAAATTTGTGTACTTGCTCATAGGTCGCTGGCTCATTTTGCTTCACCCAAGCCAATTTAGAAGCTGTAAAATTTCCTGGCGAATTAAGATGCGCATCCAAAAAAGCAGGAGGATTTAGTTGGGCAAAAGCCGCATTACCAATCTCCACTGCACGACTATCACACCATATAATCGAATTACGTAATGGTTTGTAGTCTTTATCCACTACCACAAGTCCGTGCATTTGGTAAGCAATACCTATTGCTCCAATATTTTTGGGGTTATACAATCCCAAACCATTCAATTTTAGAATAGCTGATTTCGTATAATTCCACCACGACGCAGGATCTTGTTCTGCCCAGCCTGGCTGCTCAGACAAAATCGCTGCTTCGGTCTCCGGATATTGAGTTGAAGCTATTTTTTTATTTGTATGTGCATCTATGACAGACACTTTGATTGACGAAGTGCCTAAATCTATTCCTAATAATAACATATATATTTATTGCTACACTTTTACTTAACACTATTGAACGAATACTTCTTGCCAGCTATAGTAACAACATCATATTCGTATACTTTCTTCAAATTATTTCCTTTTAATTGAGCTTGCGGAGAAATTAATGCCTTTGGTACTTCTATTCTATTATTCAACACATTTGGATTTGCACCTTTAGCCTCCTTCAATCCTTTTCCTGTCAATGGTACGTGCGAGCGTATACGCAAATTGCCGCCAATCTTAGCCAATACATTAACTTTTGCAACATTTCCATTTTCCCAATTCATATCAATTTCAAATCCACCACGTGCCATAATTCCTTGAACAGAACCATTTTTCCAAACTTCTGGTAAGGCAGGCAACAAATGCACAGCACCATCGTGGCTTTGTAAAAGCATCTCTGCTACCCCAGCCGTCAAACCAAAGTTTCCATCAATTTGAAATGGTGGATGAGCCGTAAACATATTCGGATACGTACGCCCATTACGGTTGTCTTTATCAGCTAGTGTCAACATATTATTGATGATCTTGTAAGCGTGATCACCGTCTAATAATCGAGCCCACAAATTTACTTTCCAGCCAATAGACCAGCCCGTAGCGAAATCACCTCTGTAGACTAATGAATTGCGCGTCGCCTCAAAAAGCTCCGGTGTTGTGTATGCTGAGATTTGATTACTTGGAAACATACCATACAAATGCGAAACATGACGATGGTCGTTTTTTGGATCATCAACATCTTCTAACCATTCTTGAAGTTGCGTATACTTACCAATTTGCATAGGTGGAATTCGCTTTACCATTGCCAATAATTTCGCGCGATAAGTCGCATCTTCATTTAATATCTCATTCGCAATAGCCGTTCTCGTCAGCATGTCATAGACTAATTGATTGTCCATCGTCACCCCAGCCGCCATTGGTCCATGTTCTGGAGAGATCGAAGGCGATAGCACCATCCAATTTTTGTCGGCATGTTTCGGATGCGGAATTAAGGATGACAATAAAAAGTCAGTTGCTGATTTCAATACAGGATATACCTCTTTCAAAAATTTCTTATCGCCATTAAAAAGATAATGTTCCCACAAATGCTGCGCTAACCATGTGCCGCCAGTTGGCCACATACCAGCTGCCGCAAAATCAATTGGACTCGTAACACGCCAAATATCCGTATTGTGGTGTGCTACCCATCCTTGCACATTATATAGTGTTTTTGCAGTTTCTCTACCCGACTCAGCTAATTCTTTGACCATTTGAATCAAAGGCAGATGAGTCTGCGATAGATTTGTCACCTCAGCTGGCCAATAATTCATTTCTGTATTGATGTTGATTGTATATTTGCTATCCCATGCTGGATACAAGGAATTATTCCAAATCCCTTGTAAATTGGATGGCTGACCATTAGGCTGTGACGAACAGATCAAAAGATAACGTCCGAACTGTGTCAAAAGCGTAACTAATGCAGGGTCTTGTGTCTGTTGAAATTGCTTTATTCTCTCAAAAGTAGATATTTTAGAAGTGGTAGACTTACTACCTAAATCTAATTTAAACCGACTGAATTGAGCATTGTATTTCTTAGCATGCTTTGCTACAGCATTTTCAAATTTATTTGTTTTCGCTTTATTTAACTTCTCAGAAGCACGTTGAAATGCATCCCCTGAAACCGATTTATAATTTACAAAATTGGTACCGATAGAAATATAAATCACAACAGATGTCGCATCTTTAACTATAATTTTCGAATCCTCAACAACAACATTTCCATCTATGTTTTTGATTGAACTTAGCGTATTGTAAATTACCTCCCCTTTAATCCCTTCATGATCCCCACCTCTTCCTTCTAATACTAACATGTTATCCTTTGCTACAACTTTATGCTGCGCAGGATTTTTATACGACAAATCAAAACTCAAAGCACCTTTTTTACTCGAAGTAATCCTCATCAATATTACATCATCTTCGAATGAAGAAATCACTTCGCGCGTATAGGTAATACCATTAACATCATAACGCGTGGTAGCTTTTGCATGCTCAATATCCAGTTCGCGGTAATAATTTTGATATGCAGTATGATTCGGAAAATTCAAAAGCACGCTACCAGCTGTCTGATACGGCATGCCATGTGTTTTTGTGAAAAAAGTTTCGTTGATCAGTTTATCCGCTTCTTGAGATTTTCCCTCAAAGACTAATTGTTGAATATTTTTTAGATTAGCTCCTGCTTTAGGATTATCATTTCTATAAGGTCCACCTCCCCAAATCGTTTCTTCATTAAGTTGCAATTCCTCCTTATCTGGAATACCGTAAATCATAGCACCAAGACGACCATTGCCTATTGGCAAAGCTTGTTCCCAAATTTTTGGATCAGCAGGGCTATCATATTGAAGCAACAAACTTCCATGATGAACCTTCTGTGCACTCAAATTGGATGTGCAGCAAAATAAAATAAGAACTATAAAAATTAGGATCGGCTGTCTCATAAATTTGGTTTATTGGTATCTTAAAAAGAAGATTGTAAATTTATAATTTATTTAAATAACTCCTGAGAAAACTTATAAATATTATTACGCCATACGGGCCAAGTATGACCACCTGGGTATTCACTATAAGTATATTTTATACCAATCTCATCAAATTTAGCTAGCATGATCTTACAATTATTATACGCAATGTCTTCTTGACCTCCCATAGAAACCCAAAATGATTTAATATTTTTATTTATAGCATCTTTATTCGCTGTCATAAAAGCGTATTGCGGATCAGTTAGTTCTTTTTGATTAGCAAACCATCCTGAACTAAAAACGCCTAATGCTGAAAATAATTGTGAATCCTTTACGCCGGCGTATAACGTTTGAATACCTCCCATTGATAATCCAGCTAAAGCTGTGTTTTCTGGACCTTTTTTCACCTTATAATTTGAAGTTATAAAAGGCATCAAAACCTCTTTAAGTTCTCTATCAAAAAGTTTTAGTGGCGCCTCTGAAAACGCACCTCCACCACCGCCTGGTACACTCATATTACCATCCATCATCACGATAACCATAGGTTTTGCTTTTCCTTCAGCAATTAGATTATCCATGATCAAGTCAGTTTTTCCTTGGTTTACCCAACCCGTCTCATCTTCTCCTCCTCCGTGCAACAGGTATAACACAGGATATCCTTCAGTTGATTGCTCATAGCCTGCGGGCACATAAATGTAGCATTGACGCCATTCACGTAATACCGAAGAAAAATAACGCTTAATACGAACCTCTCCATGTGGCACTTGTTTCAATGCATAATAATCTCCACCAGCAAAGGGAATTTCTATTCCACTTGCCATACGTCCCATACCGTAGTATGTTTTACTAGCAGGATCTGCAATTGCCATTCCATCCACAAGTAGTGAATAATAATGTATTCCTTCACCGATTGAATCCGTCACCACATTCCACGTACCATTTGCATCCTTCGTCATATCATATTTTTTTCCAAGATCGACTTGAAGCTTCTGAACTTGTGGCGCATGAATTTGGAAATGAACTTTGCTATTTGGGAAAACCTGTGGATATTTTGCGCTACGTACATTCGTTTCAGGCGTATATCCAATAGGGCTTAGATCATTTAATTTTTTATAATCCACCTCTTTGAATAATAATTGCGACACCATATATAAATCATTCTTCCAGACGTTGAAATCATGACCTCCTGGTTCTAAATAATAGACATGAGGAACTTTTTCTTGTTTTAAGTAATCACTCGTGCGTTTGCTGTTGGAAATTAACCAATCTTGGTCACCGCAAGAAATCCAAAGTAATTTCAGTTTTTTACGTGCGTCATCCGGATTGGGTAGTAATTGTTTTCCTTGACGTGTATTTGGCGCGGAAGAAAATCCACCGACCCACGCAAAGTAATCCATATTGCCTAGTCCGAAATTCAAGGCTTGACCGCCCCCCATCGAAAGTCCAAAAATTGCTCTACTGGTTTGCTCCTTTTTTACAGGAAATGTTTTCTCCACATAAGGAATTAAATCGTTCAACAAATCCTTTTCAAATGTTGCGAAAGCTTCCACCTTATCTGGTGCCATCGTATTACCTACAGCGCGATCATCTTTCATTGCTCGACCGTTTGGCATCACAACGATCATGGGCTCTAATTTTCCTTCTGCATAGAGATTATCCAAGATAATATGAGGTACACCACCTTTGAACCATTCTTTTTCATCACCGCCGATACCATGCAATAGATACAATACAGGATATTTTTTCGATTTAGAATAACCTGGAGGTGTATAAATTAAGGCTCTCCTATTTGCGCCAACAGTCTTGGACGAATAGGTAATCGTATCTATTTTTCCATAGGACTTTAGTTCTTTCTTGACATCAAATCCTGGAGGAGCTACTTTGCCCGGCTGCGCAAAACCATTGGATGCAATCATCCAAATAAGCGTAATTAAAAGAATGTTCTTGAGCATGATTTATATGTTTATAATTGGTTAAGATTATATTTTAATCACTATTTTTTTCTATTCATCACTCTTTGCACCGCTAAAACGATATGTGCAGCATCCAATCCATATTTTTGCATCAATTCTGCAGGTGTCCCCGATTCACCAAAGCTATCATCAACCGCAACATATTCTTGTGGCACTGGATAATTCTTAATTAATACTTGCGCAACACTATCTCCCAATCCGCCTAATCTATTGTGTTCTTCAGCGGTAACGACGCAGCCCGTTTTCATGACAGATGCTAAAATAGCTTCTTCGTCAAGCGGTTTAATCGTATGAATATTAATGATTTCCGCATTGATTCCCAATTCCGATAATTGCTCACCTGCTTGAATTGCTTCCCATACTAAATGTCCAGTAGCCACAATAGTTACGTCCGTGCCTTGATTTAAAAGAACGGCTTTTCCAATTTCAAAAGTTTGATCTGCAGGTGTAAAATTTGGAACAACTGGACGACCAAAACGTAAATATACAGGACCGTGGTATTTTGCTACCGCAATTGTGGCTGCTTTGGTTTGATTGTAGTCGCATGGATTAATTACAGTCATACCCGGCAACATTTTCATTAATCCTATATCTTCTAATATTTGGTGCGTTGCACCATCTTCACCCAATGTTAGACCCGCGTGCGAAGCCGCGATTTTCACATTTTTGTCCGAATATGCTATTGATTGTCGGATTTGATCATACACTCTTCCCGTAGAAAAATTAGCAAATGTACCTGTAAAAGGTATTTTGCCTCCAATGGTCAAACCAGCCGCAATACCCATCATATTCGCTTCAGCGATTCCAATCTGAAAAAAACGATCTGGAAAAGCATTGATAAAATCTTGCATTTTAAGCGATCCTACAAGGTCAGCACATAATGCCACCACCTGCTCATCCTGCTTGCCAGCCTCTAACAATCCTGCACCAAATCCCGATCTCGTATCTTTTGATTCTGTATATGTATATTTTTTCATTGAATTAATTCTTAATAATCCCCTAATGTTTGTGGATTTTGCGCAAGTGCTTCAGCCAATTGATCATTATTAGGTGATACGCCATGCCATTTGTGCGATCCCATCATGAAATCTACACCATGCCCCATTTCAGTATGCAATAAAATCATTGTAGGTTTACCCTGATTGGACAATGACTTTGCTAAATGCAATCCTTCTAAAATCGAAGGAATATGATTACCTCTAAAAACTTCAATAACTTGCCAGCCAAAAGCTTCCCATTTGGATTTCAAATCACCTAGAGACAATACATCTGCTGTCGCTCCGTCTATTTGCGCACCATTGTAATCTACAATGGCAATTAAATTATCCATTTTATTATGTGGTGCATACAAGGCAGCTTCCCACACTTGTCCTTCTTGAAGTTCGCCATCACCCATCAATACAAACACATGCTTAGTATCGCCGTTCAATTTTTTGGCTTGAGCAGCCCCTATGGCAACGGATAGTCCTTGCCCCAATGAACCAGACGCGATGCGCACTCCAGGTAATCCTTCATGTGTAGTAGGATGTCCTTGCAAACGAGAATTAAGTTTTCTAAATGTTGCTAATTCAGCTACATCAAAATATCCCGCTCTCGCTAACACACTGTAAAATACAGGCGATGTATGTCCATTGGAAAGGAAAAACAAATCCTCATCTACACCATCTATATCAAAATCCTCATTTCGTGTCATAATTTCAAAATAGAGGCTTACTAATAATTCTGTACAACCTAAAGAACCACCAGGGTGCCCTGATTGACAACCATGAACCATTCGTACTATGTCACGTCTTACTTGTGTACATATAGCTTCCAGATTGAACACGCTACTTTTAGTCATCACCATTTCTATTGTGCGTTTAATTGTGAAACACTTTGGTGATCTGCTAGAAATTGTGCTAATCCCGAATCCGTAAGTGGATGTTTAAGGAGTGCAACAATTGCTGAAAGTGGCCCAGTCATTACATCTGCGCCAATCTTTGCACATCCCAAGATGTGTGCACTATGACGTACAGAAGCTGCTAAAATTTGTGTTTCGTAACCATAATTATCATAAATCTCACGGATCTCACTAATTAAATCCAATCCATTGACAGAGATGTCATCCAATCTTCCAATAAATGGGGATACGTAAGTAGCTCCAGCTTTAGCTGCTAATAATGCTTGACCTGCTGAAAAAACCAATGTACAATTTGTTTTTATTCCTTTGTTACTAAAGTATTTTATAGCCTTGATACCTTCTTTGATCATTGGAACTTTCACCACAATTCTTGGATGCAATGCCGCCAATTTCTCACCTTCAACGATCATTTCGTCATAAGTTGTAGAGATCACCTCTGCACTGACATCACCATCTACTATTTCGCAAATCGCTTTATAATGATTGATTACATTTTCTTCGCCGCTTATTCCTTCTTTAGCCATTAAAGATGGATTTGTAGTAACTCCATCCAATACACCTAAATCTTGTGCTTCCTGTATTTGCTGCAAATTCGCAGTATCAATAAAAAATTTCATGTTTTAAATAGATAAGTAGTTTATCTTGGTTTATAATTGTTTCTCAATTGTGTTAAAGCAAATGTATAGCAATATGTACATTTACACTGAAACATATAAAAAAAATAAGGGTAAAAATGTCTAAAATATGCATTTATACCCTTAAAATCCTTGTTTGTCTTTTGTAATCGAAGTTAGCAGTTACACTTCATTCTTTTTCATGGTGTTGATATATTCAGAAGGAGTCATTTGATATTTAACTTTAAATACTTTCGTAAAATAATTTGGGTTAGCAAAACCTGTTTCGTACGCAATCTCCGATATCGTTTTATCACTGCGCTCTAACAGACTAGCTGCTTTTTCCAATTTCACCGACCGTATAAAATCCACTGGCGACATACCTGTATACTCCAGTAACTTGTTGTAAAGTGATGCTCGACTTATGAAAAGATGTGCACTAAGTGCTTCAACAGAAAGTTGCGGATTATCCATGTTTTCATAAACATAATTCAAGACATTTTTCAAGAACTTATCTTTCTCTGTCACTACCGCTACCTCTGGTACTGCAATAGATACTTGTTTACTATACACATCTTTAAATGCTTGATTGAGAATCAACAAACTATTTACTTTAGCTAATAATACATTGATATCAAAAGGTTTTGTAATATAGTCTACTGCTCCTGATTCCAATCCACACACCAGTCCATTTTCAACTTTTGAGGCTGTCATTAGTACGATCGGAATATGCTTAGTACGCTTATCTTGCGCCATTTTTTGTGCCAATTCCATACCATTCATTTGTGGCATTTGTACATCACAGATTACAATGTCCGGATGATGAAATAATGCTTTTTGCCATCCTTCCTTGCCATTGACCGCTTCCAGTACCTTATAATTCTCACTCAACACTTCACTGAGATAATCTCTAAAATCATCATCATCTTCTACAATCAATAAGGAAGGTTTACTCCGTGCTTCACTATCTAGATTTTGTTCGATAATTGCTATTTCATCCACCTCTTCCAACATTGGCTCTTCTGCATAATCCAAAATAAGATCAAAATAGAAAATACTTCCCTTTCCTACTTCACTTTCAACCCAAATTTTCCCTTTGTACATTTTAACAAAAGAATCCGCTATAGAAAGCCCTATGCCCGAACCTTGATTAAGAACTTTACCTGCTGTATCGTGTTGAAAGAAGCTTTCAAAAATAGATTCTCGTGCTTCGGTAGGTATTCCAATTCCAGTATCGCGCACTTCAAACAAGACTTTTACTTTATTATTGTCCTGATATTCTGCTGATGTAATACTAACGGCTATATCTCCGCCTTTTGTGGTGAATTTGAATGCATTAGAAATTAAATTGAAAAGTATACGTTCAATTTTATCTTCATCGAATGATGAATAAAGTTTTTCTTGGCAACTGTAGAAAGAATAATCGATACCCTTTTGCAAAGCCATGTCATTGAAAGACAGAAATACTTCTTTTACCGCAGCGACTAAATCGCCTTCCCTGTTTTGAAGTTTCAATTCATGCTCTTCCATTTTTCTGAAATCCAACAATTGATTCACTAAATTGAGTAGACGTCGCGCATTACGCTTGACCAAATCCAATTGACTACGTGCTTGTAAATCTTGCACTTGATTAATCAATGTTTCAATAGGACCGACAATAAGAGATATAGGTGTGCGAAACTCATGACTTAAATTTGTCAAAAACTTAATTTTCATTTGATCAAGTTTGTGCAAAGTTTCCGCTTCGCGTTTTTGCTGTTCAATAAGTTGTTTAGCCTGAATACGTTCTTGTTCTAACGCGAATTTTTGCTTCAAATTTTGAATGCCTCGATGACGAATATAGAGTAAGGTTCCAGAAGCAACCAACAAATAAAATATATAAGCATAGATTGTAAGCCAAAATGGTGGATCTACCACAACGTGAATTCGCGTCACATCCTCACTCCATACACCATCATTATTACTAGCACGCACCTCAAAAGTATATTCTCCTGGATCTAAATTTGTATAGTAAGCACTCAACTCATTACCTACTTTTATCCAATTTTTGTCAAAGCCAACCAAACGATATTCATAGCTATTGTCTTCAGGAACTGTGAAATTCAAAGCGGCGAACGAGATCGAGAAATTCTGTTTGTATTTTAATTTTATGCTTTCAGAAGTCTGTAATGTGGATTGAATAGGCCCATCTTCGGAAGGTAATACAATCTGATTATCAATTTTTAAATCCGTAAGAACGACATGTGCTGGATTTACATTAGTTTTCAAATCTTTTGGGTAGAAGTGGTTAAATCCATTCTGTCCACCGAAAAATATTTCTCCATCTGAAGTTTTAAGCCCTGCCCCCAACATAAAAGATCCTTGTTGTAGCCCAGCAGATTGTGTATAATTCTTGAAAGATTTATTATTTGGATCGTAGCAACTCAAACCTCTATTGGTACTAAACCATATTTTACCGTTGTCATCTTCTACAATACTTTGAATTACGCCATTTATCAATCCTTCATTCTCAGAAATTGTTTCGAATTTTTTAGATCCCTTACGTAAAACGCCAATTCCATTACCGTTCGTTCCTACCCAAGCAGTACCTCGCTTGTCAATATGAATCGCTAATATATAATTACTAGGCAATCCACTATTCTCTCTATCGTAAAAAGTTGTCTTTTTTGTTTTTGGATTATAAACAGAAAGGCCTGATCCAAATGAGCCAACCCACATATTTTGCTCCGAATCTTCTTTAAAAGCTCGAATAAAGTTATTAGGTGGTTCTATATCAATATTTTCATTTCTATTTTGTCCAAGATATTTGCTGACTGTCCCGTCTTTAGCATTCAGGATATTTATTCCGCCACCATTTGTACCAATCCACAAATCACCCTTATAATCTCGGGTTAGACAAAATACCTCACTGTTATTCAACTGATTAGAACCATTACCTGCTTGAATTTTTTTAGAAGATTTAGAATTTAAGTCATATTGAATAATACCTTGCTGGTAAGTACCTATCCACACTTCGTTGCCTGATCCTTCGAGTGCTAATACAGTGTAATCTTTGATATTTTCTGTAAGATTTAACGGCGTCAATTTATCTAATTCGCGGTCGTACATATATACTCCTCCACCATCAACTCCTAGCAATACATTCTTATTGTATTCCAGAAAAGAGGTAATCATGTTGGTACTTTCACCTCTGCGTTCCAACAGATTAATTCCTTTTAACCCAAATTGACTTAGATTCGTATCGTATTTATTCAATCCACCTTGATATGTTCCTACCCAATAAATACCAAATTGATCTGCATAAATACTTCTTATGGATTTATGGCTTAAACTGTGAATATTGGATATATCCGGCCTAAAGCGTTGAATAGAAAAATTGCTAGTATTTAAAATATCCAGTCCATTATCCGTACCTACCCATACCCCACCTTTTCGGTCTTTACCAAGCGCATACACTTTATTACTACTCAATCGACTATTAGCCACAGAATCAAATGCTTTAAAAGATGAGCCTTTATAATCTAAAAAATAAAGACCGTGCGACGATCCAGCCCAAATTCTTTTGTTTTCATCTTCCGTTATAGAACTTATTTCTATCGTACTGTTCGTTTTAGAAGGAATTTTGTATGCTGCAATTTCTTTGAAGTCTTTGGATATTTTATAGACAGTTCCAATAGAAGATATCCACATTTGTCCTTCTTTGTCTTTGAATATATAGCGAGTAAATCTTTCCAGAAAAAAGCTTATGACTTTGTTGTAGGATGCATCAGGCATTTTGTGAATATCTTTTGCGTTGATTATAGTGATATTCCCATAAGAACTTACCCAAATATTTCCATTGTGATCCTTTTTTAATGAAGTAATTGCTGAACTCAACCAACGTTCATCTGGTGTTTTTTCATAAGCAAATATTTTGTCCAACTTACGGTCATAGTAACTTAGACCTCCACCAGTAGTTCCTATCCAAATTCGACCTTGGTGATCCTCACATAGTGCCGTGATATGATTTGATTTGAGCCCCAAATGGTTAGCATCATAACGATATACTTTGTAGGTTTTACCGTCATATCTATTCAAACCATCCTCCGTGCCTAACCATAGAAATCCATAAGAATCCCGATAGATACTGTAAATGGTATTAGAGGACAACCCATCTTTAGAATAATATCGTTGAAATGATACTGGCAATTCTTGTCCAACAAGATTAATTGTAGAGAATACAGCAACCAAAAAAAATATATAGGCTTTCATGTAATGTTTTATAATAGGTATCGCTAGAAATAGTAAATAGCAGTAGTATAAAATACTTATGTTCTAATATATTTAAAATAATACTTTAAATGAACTATAATCAAAAAATATACATTCTGAATCCCTATATTAAACATTCTTTGCATTCATTTTGACATTCTTGCTATCACAAATCTGTTACAGCCTGTAGCTTTGAGATTATCAATTATAAACCAAAAACCAACTAGTATTCATTAATTAAAGAGTTGTAAGCGCTAACGCTATTAACTTTTTATTACCTTAACCTTAAACCGAATAATGACAAAAAATTATGACCAAATGCAAGACAGTACTTAAGCAATCACCAACCTATTTAATCTGTTTGTACGACTGAAAGTTTACAAACAACAACCATGGTAATCCCAAATTATCATAATCTATAATTATTAACCAATTAATAAAAACATACAATGCTATGATGATAAAATTTACTATCACACTAGATAGGCATTTGAAAAAATTAGAGGGATTGTCAATATCCTGCGTATTTTTTCTACTTTTCGCATTCTATAATGTTTCTGAGGGACAAGCACAATCTAGTCGAAGTGTGCAAGGAATTGTAAAAACTGAAAGCAATGAGCCTGTTGAGGGAGCTTCCATTAGAGTGAAAGGCGTCAACTTTACAACAACTTCAAATAGTGCAGGAAAATTTACAATCAATCTGCCTCAAGGTCGAAATACCTTATTGATATCAATGGTAGGTTTTGATCAACTTGAATATGTTATTGAAAATCCAAATTCTATCGAAATTTTCTTAAAAGAATCTTCAATCGATATCGAAGAGACAGTTGTCGTGGGCTATGGTAAGCAAAGGAAAGAAAGTGTTGTAGGAGCAATTACCCAAACTACAGGTGAGGTATTAGAACGCACAGGAGGTGTTACCAACTTAGGTATGGCTTTAACAGGAAATTTGCCAGGATTAGTAACCACCAGCTCAACAGGTATGCCTGGAGGTGAAGACCCACAAATTCTTATACGTGCACAAACATCTTGGAATAACAGCTCTCCCCTAATATTAGTAGATGGGATAGAACGTCCAATTGGATCTATTGATATCGGGTCTGTAGAAAGCATTTCAGTATTGAAAGATGCGTCTGCTACCGCAGTCTTTGGTGTCAAAGGCGCGAATGGGGTAATATTAATAAAAACCAAAGAAGGTTCTTTGGGCAAAGCAACAATACGCGGAAAGGTAAATTCAACAGCAAAAGTACCTTCCAAATTACCAAGCAAATATGATTCTTACGATGGTCTTTCACTCAGAAATAGAGTCGTGGAAAATGAATTGATGGTATTACCAACTACATGGGCTCATATTAGACCCGAAGAGATATTATTGAAATATCGTTTCCCAGCTAATGATGAAGAATGGGACAGATACCCTAATACAGACTGGGAAAAAGAGCTATTTCGCGATTACGCAACTGCATATGGCGCAAATGTGAATGTACAGGGTGGTAGTGAAATTGTAAAATACTTCGCGTCTGTAGATTACGCAGGGGAAGGTGATATATTCAAGACATTTGAAAATAACCGGGGTTATAAATCTAATTTTAGATACGATAGATTGAATGTTCGTAGTAATCTAGATTTCACATTATCCAGTACGACAAAACTTTCAACCAAATTATTTGGTTCAAACGGTGTAAGACAATATCCATTTGGTGTAGGTGGAAACGATGGTCGCTTTTGGACTTCCGTTTACCGTACCGCACCAGATGCCATGCGTCCAATCTATTCTGACGGCACATGGGGATATTATCCTCAGCGTGATTACGATGTACCGAACTCTATGTACATCTTGGCGTTTTCGGGAGCAGAAAAAAGTACGCAAACTCAATTAACCACAGACTTTACATTAAATCAAGATTTGAAAGCTATTCTTCCTGGTTTGACATTGCGTGCAAATTATTCGATTGATAATTCTTTTAGAGAGAATGGTCGTGGTGTGACGGATCCAAATCAACCCGTTAAAAAATGGATTGACCCAGATTCAGGTAACATGATTTTTGATCCTATTGACTTATCTACCAATATGGATCAGATGGATATGATCCGTTGGAGTAATCAAAGTGGTTCAGTGGATAAAGGCGCTACCTACCGTCGTGTCAATTATTCTGGACAAATCAATTACGCCACGAGCATTGGTAAGCATGATATCAGCGCGACTGGTGTTTTTCTACGTGAAAAGTTTGCTCGAGGAAGTGAATTCGCTCGTTATCGCGAAGACTGGGTATTTCGTACCGTATACGATTATGATAGAAGATACCTATTCGAAGCGAATGGTGCATACAACGGTTCAGAAAAATTCGGTCCGGATAATAGATTTGACTTCTTCCCTTCATTAGCTGCTGGCTGGATTATTTCTAACGAGAAGTTTATGGAAAATGTAAAATTCGTAAGAAATTTAAAGTTACGTGCTTCTTGGGGTAAAATCGGTGATGACAGTGGTGGTGGACGTTGGTTATATAATGATCAATGGTCTTTCGGTGGAAATACTGAAATGGGAAGCCCATTACAAAGCACACCATATACTTTCTATAGAATAAGTACATTAGGTAATCCTTATATCGCTTGGGAAAAAGTTGAAAAACAAAATTTTGGTATTGAATACTCCTTATTCAATGGTCTAATATCCGGTGATATTGACTTCTTTAAAGATCTAAGAACAGACATTCTAATTTCAGGCGGATCACGTGCTGTTCCATCCTACTTTGGTCAGTCAGCTCCTATTGCCAATCTTGGTAGTGTAGAAGGTAAAGGATATGAATTTACGTTGAACCTAAATCATCGCTTATCCTCAGATTTGAGATTATGGGCAAATACCAGTATGACTTATGCTAAAAACACAATTCTATTTAGAGATGATCCTGCTTTACTTCCAGATTATCAAAAACAACAAGGTACTCAATTAGGTCAATATAGAGCATTTCTAGACCACGGCTACTTGCAAACATGGGATGACATTTATGGAAGTACTGTACGTACATCAAATGATAACATGAAGCTTGCTGGAGATTATAACATAATAGATTTCAACGCAGATGGTGTGATTGATCGTTTTGACTCTACTCCTTATGAATATTCTGGTTCACCTAGAAATACATACAACGCTACAATTGGAGCAGAATGGAAAAATCTATCCTTTTTCTTACAGTTTTATGGCGTAAATAATGTAACCAGAGAAGTAACATTCCCAACATTCAACACGTATTCCGGATCAAATGTAGCTTATGTAGAAGGCACCTATTGGACGAAGGAAAATGGTGGTGGTGAGGTACCACTTCCAAGGTATTCTTCAGCTAATCCATTTGGTGGTGAGGGTACACGCTATCTATATGATGGCTCTTACTTACGTCTCAAAAATGCAGAATTAGCGTACACTTTCAAAGGAGCAACCGTTAAAAAATTAGGTTTAAGTTCTTGCCGATTTTACTTAAATGGTAACAACTTGTTATTATGGACAAAAATGCCAGATGATAGAGAATCGAACTTTGCAGCTGGTTCTTCGGGGGGAGCTTATCCTACCGTAAGACGCTATAATATGGGTCTGGATATTACCTTTTAAAACATGATAATTATGAAGAATAATATAAAAAAGTTAGTGTTTCCATTTGTTATTATTTCAATTATATTGGGAATTACTTCTTGTAAAAAATATTTAGATAAATCCCCATTAGCAGATATCGATGAAACTCAAGCATTCGAAAGTTTTAGAAATTATCAGGGATTTGTAGAAGAACTATACAATTGTGTGCCTTTAATTACAGCTATTGGCTCACACAACAATTGGAATTTTGGTGAAGATGAGCTATGGGAAATGGGTGACAATCGCTTATTTGCCTACAACGTAGACCATGGCGATTATTGGGCTTGGAACAATGCTATATTTGGATCATGGTTCAAAACTGGTGGTAATCCGACGAGTAATAATAGAGGTGACAAAGGTAACCTATGGGGATTATCTTGGTACGGAATACGTAAAGCAAATATTGGCTTAGCAAATTTAGATCTTTTAATAGAGGCTACACCTGAAGAAAAACAACTTATTGAAGGTCAACTTTACTTTTTCAGAGGATGGTTTCACTTTATGCTTATGCAATATTGGGGTGGATTACCATACATCGATGTGGCTTTATCACCGGCTGAACCACCACGAGTTCCACGATTGAATTATCAAGAAACTGCTGAAAAAGTAGCAGCTGATTTACGCAAAGCAGCTGATTTATTACCTGTTGATTGGGACCAAACTGCAGCAGGATCTATTACGAACCTGAATAATGACCGTAGAGCTAACAAAATCATGGCATTAACTTTCTTGGGTAAAAATTTACTTTATGCGGGTAGTCCTTTAATGAATGAAGAATCAACAGGAAGTCGTACATATAATGCAGAGTTTTGTAAAAGAGCAGCTGAAGCTTTGGGTGAAGCATTGCAAATTTGCGAATCAACAGGTAGGTATTCTTTAATACCATTCGAACATTACTCTAAAATTTTCTATACGTTCGGACAAAATGGAGCTATCCCAGGCGCTATAAGTGTACAAGAAGGTACGACTGAAAGAAAGTATAGAGAAGCTATCATGCTAGAAAACCATGCAGAATCAAATGGACGTTTCAGATGGAATCAAGCAACAGACTATAGACCGTATGCCATCATCGCAAGAGGTATCAAAGCATATCCGACTGCCAATTATGTTGACAATTATGGTATGGCAAATGGTCTTCCTATAAATATGGAAAACCCTTCACAACCAGATGCGGAATCAGGATACGATCCTAATTTTCCTTGGAAAGGAAGAGACCCTAGATTTTACCACGACATCATGATTGACGGTGAGAAGGTAGTAAATAATGGAAGTTACGTACAAAATGACCATAGAAAACAATATGCAAGTCTTCATTCAGGTGGATTTTTCCGTACGGATAACTCACATAGAGCGCCAGTTACAGGATATATGTTGGCGAAATATATATCACGATTGTCCAACGATTGGGAAGGATATATGGAAAACAATGTGATGTACCTGAGTTTGATGCGTCTGTCTGATGTGTATTTAATGTACGCAGAGGCTGCGTCGGAAGGCTACAATTCGCCAACAGGTAAATCAGCAAACTATAATAAAACTGCGGTAGATGCAGTAAATTTTGTGCGCGATAGACCAGGATTAAATGTAGGGCATGTGGCTCCAAAATTCCGTTCTTCACAAGATGCATTCCGTTCAGAATATAGAAGAGAAAGAGCAGTAGAATTAGCTTTTGAAGGACATCGCTTTAATGATTTAAGACGCTGGCTATTATTATCAGAGAAACCTTATGTCTACAAAAAAGGAATTGAGTTTGATCGAGGTATGCCAAATGATCAGGTTTATGCAGCCCCTAGAAACGCTAGAGTTCTGAACTATAGACAATTCACAATCTTCGAAAGGAAATATGAAAAAAGACATTATTGGTTTCCATTCATAGTATCTGATGTAAATATTTACGAAGGTTTTTCACAGAATCCTGGTTGGTAAAATTTAAACTGTTGATAAAATGATTAAAAATAACATAAAAGTTTATTGGATTCTTGCGGCATTAGCTTTTAAAGTCTCTACTTCCAATGGACAAAACAATCAATTAAACATAGCACAAGAATCTAATGATAGTCTTGTAAATGTTGCCTTTGGAAGCATCAATAAAAAAGATATACTAGGTGCTGTATCATCTATTAATGTGAGCGAACTCCTTGAAAAAAGCTTCGGAACATATAGTCTTGATAATTTACAAAGTTTCATAAGCGGCTATTCGGGGAATATATGGGGACAAAGTCCACTAATCCTTGTTGATGGTACAGAACGCAGAGCTTCCGACGTTAGATTAAATGAAATTCAATCTATCTCAATATTAAAAGATGCAGGTAGTATCGCATTATATGGCTCTGCTGGATCTAGAGGTGTGGTATTGATCACAACAAAAAGAGGAAAGAAAAAACCTCTAGGTGTTGATTTTAGATTAAACACTGGAGTATTTATGCCTAAATCATACCCTACTTATCTTAATGCAGCTGAGTATATGGGCTTATATAATGAAGCACTTCGCAACGATGGCCTTACAGAAAGATACACCGAAGAAGAAATATATAATACAGCAAATGGTACTAATCCATATCGCTACCCAGACTTAAATCTTTATTCAAGTGATTTTTTGAGAAAGTTCAGCTACAAATCTGATCTTACGACGGAAATAAGCGGTGGTACTGATCGTACAAAATACTACACAAATGTTGGATTATCGTACAACAACAATATTTTAAAATATGGTGTAGCGGACAAGAACAATGATTTCTCCCTTAATGTACGTTCAAATGTGGATATGAAACTAACTGATTGGTTAAGTGCATCTACAGACGCAGTAGCAATCATGACGGATCAATATTACGCGAGAGGTGATTTTTGGGGAATGGCAAGTAGTTTTAGACCGAATAATGATTGGTTCCATCATTATGTTCCTATTGATATGTTGGATCCAGATAACGAAGATTTACAAATCATTGTAAAAAACTCCAACAATATTATTGATGGAAAATATCTGCTAGGTGGTCTTTCAACTATTCAAACAAACCAATTGTCGCAAATGATGGCTTCTGGTTACATCAAAAATAAACATAGAACATTCATGTTTAATGTAGGCGCACAAGCTGATCTGAGTGGTATTACGCCAGGATTATCTTTTAAGACGCAGTTTAGTATGGATTACACGACCAGATATACAGAAGGATATTCTGTACCATACGCTACATACCAACCAGAATGGGTAAATATTGATGGAAAAGATATCATCAAAAGTTTGCAAAAATTTGGTAATGATGGTAACAGTACCAATGAATTCATAGGTACTTCATTATATGACCAAACTTTAACGTCAATCTCGCAATTAGATTATCAACGTACATTCAGTCAACATCATAATGTAAGTGCTAAGCTTGTAGGTTTTGGATATATATCTCAGTATTCAAGTGATCCGGATACTGATGGAGGAAGTGAATATCATCCATTTAGAAATACCAATCTTGGAATTCATGCGGGGTATAATTTCAAGCAAAAATACTATGTGAATTTCAACGGCAATGTGGTGCATTCATCTAAGCTACCAGAAAACAATAGAAGAGGCTTCTCTCCTACAGGTACTTTAGGATGGAGATTGAGCGAGGAAAATTTTATCAAAGATAATTTAACGTTTATCGATGACCTAAAGTTAACCGGAACATATGCATCCCTAAAGCAAGATCTTGATATCAACGCGCATTACTTATATGCAGGAAATTTTGGTAACCAAGAAGGACTTGGTGGTTGGTTTACTTGGAGAGACGGAGCTAGTGGTGGATATACCACAATGTCTGGTAGAGGTGCGAATCCCAATTTAACATTTGTGAATCGTGACGAAGTGAGAGTCGGATTTGAGTCGTCACTTTTTGGGAAAAGACTACATTTGAATGCCAATTATTTTAAACAAAATATTAAAGGCTTACTATCTAGAGGTTCAACAATATTTCCATCCTATTTCACGGGACAAGGGGATTTCCTTCCGAACTTCAATTTTGGTGAAGAGATGCGTACAGGCGTAGATTTCTCATTAAATCTGAATAATAAGATTAATAATTTCTATTACAATGTTGGTATTGTAGGAATGATTTATGATTCTGAAGTAATCAAAAGAGAAGAAAACTACGAATACGCTTACCAAAATCGTGTAGGTAGGCCTTTGGATGCATATTTTGGCTACAAAGCAGAAGGCTTATTCCAAAGTCAAGAGGAAATTGATAACCATGCAAGACAGACAATTGGTGGAACATTGAAACCAGGAGACATTAAGTATACGGATGTAAATGAAGATGGACTCATAGATGGTCGTGATCAAGTTGAATTGGGTCACAATGGCTGGGCTGCTAATCCAATAACTTATGGTGTAAATTTAACCTTGAAATATAAAAACCTGACATTCTTTGCTATGGGATCCGGTATTCATGGAGCTATTGGTTTCAAAAATAACTCTTATTACTGGGTTCGTGGCTTGAATAAATACTCGGATGTCGTATTAGACAGGTGGACTGAAAGTACTGCGCAAACAGCTACTTACCCACGACTCACTAGTACGAGTAGTGCTAACAATTTCCAAAATTCAACGTTCTGGCAATATAACAACAACCGTTTTAATTTGACTCGCGTGCAGTTCACTTATGACCTTCGCGAACAAATTTTCAAGAACTCTTCATTAATCAAAAAAATGGGAGTTTATGTAAATGGGGATAATCTATTAGTTATATCCAAAGAGCGCAAAATGATGGAAACAAATATCGGTTCAGCACCTCAAAATCGCTTTTATAATTTGGGTTTTACAGCATCATTTTAGGGATTATTTAAATAAAGAAATATGAAAATCAAAATATTTATATTAGGATTAATTGCCATCTCTTTTATCAGCTGTAAGAAATGGTTTGAACCCGATCCTGAAAATTTAAAATCTGAGGATCAAATGTATAATGATTCAAGATTTGCCCAAGGGTTTTTAAATACAACATACAGAACTATTCCTGGATATTACAACAATAGTGATGTAGCTACCGATGACGCAGTGACTAATGTCCGTACAAACGATTATTTACAAGTTGCTACAGGATCTTGGACAGCTACTTATAATCCTTTGAACTTTTGGAATACTGGTTATGGCTCGTTGCTTTATCTCAACCTTTTTTTAGCTAATTCTGAAAAAGTACATTGGGCTAATGATCCAGAAGTTGCCAGACTCTTTAACATGCGTTTAAGAGGCGAAGCTTTTGGTTTACGCGCGCTGTATTTATATTATTTGGTGCGTAACCATGCCGGTATTGCATCTAACGGAGAATTATTAGGAGTACCGCTTATTACAGAATATCAAACCGCTAACAGTGAATTTAATTTACCAAGAGCAAGTTTCAAAGATTGTATTCAGCAAATTTTAACGGATTTAGATAGTGCAGAATACTATTTACCTATGGAATACAATGATGTAAGTAATGAAAGTCAAATACCTGAAAAATTTAGAAGTGTGACCACAAACGTAGGAACATATAGTAGAGTAATGGGTACACATAGTCGCCAATTATTCAATGCATTGATAGCAAAATCTATGCGTGCTAGAACTACGTTGCTAGCCGCTAGTCCAGCATTTCAACATGCTTCAAATAATTACTCATGGGAAAATGCAGCAAACGCTGCCGCGGAAATAATAAATTATAAAGGTGGAGCGAATGCATTACCTGCAAATGGACATACCTTTTATAATAACCAAGGCGAGATTGACGGTCTTTCACAAGGCTCAAATCCTCCAGAGATCATCTGGAGAGAAAATATTCAAACGAATAATGGAGATCAAGAATCACAAAACTACCCTCCTAGCTTATTTGGTAATGGATTTATAAATCCAACACAAAATCTTGTTGATGCATTTCCTATGGCTAATGGATACCCAATTAACCATCCGAATAGTGGGTATAGTGCTACTAATCCATATGCAAGTCGTGATCCTCGTTTAACACATTATGTCATCTATAATGGAGCCACAGCAGGCACAAATAACACCGTTATTCAAACGACTAGCCAATCACCTACAGTTGATGCCCTCAATAACAGAGAGACTTCTACGCGTACTGGCTACTACATGAAGAAAAGGTTAAGAATGGATGTGAATCGTAATCCACAGAGTACGAGCAATAAAAACAAATATTCACCAAGGATTAGGTACACTGAGATGTATTTGAATTATGCAGAAGCAGCTAATGAAGCATGGGGACCTACTGGATCAGGCACTCACGCATTCTCAGCATATGATGTGATAAAAGCTATCCGAAGAAGAGCAGGTATTGGTACTACTAACAACGATGCGTACCTAGAAGAATGTAAGACAGATAAGGACAAAATGAGACAGTTAATCCGTAATGAACGTAGACTGGAACTAAGTTTTGAGAGTTTTCGTTTTTGGGATCTCAGAAGATGGAAAGAAGATTTAAATACTACAGCATATGGGATTGATATTGTAGGTGGAAATTATAGCCAAATAAGTGTTGAAACACGCACGTATCAAGACTACATGATTTATGGACCAATTCCTCAGTCAGAAACAATTAAATATAATAACCTGTATCAAAACAATGGTTGGGAATAATAATTTTTGGTTACTTATTTCAATATATTAATATGAAAAACAATAATAAAACGATAACCAACCTTATGCTTATTATTCTATTAAGTATAGTATACGGTTGTAAAAATACGGAAATTGTACATCCTGATTTTGATTATCAAGCTGTCTATTTCGCTAATCAATACCCTATTCGAACAGTAGTTCTAGGCGAAGATATGAATTTTGACAATTCATTGGACAACGAGCATAAAGTAGAGATTAAAGCAACGTTGGGTGGTACACGATACAACCAAAATGATGTAGTAATAGATTATTCTATTGACAATAGCTTATTGACTAATATGCGTTTTGGTGCTGGTGCTTCACCTATATTACCCCTGCCCTCAAACTATTTCACAATGAATTCTAATCAAATAGTTATTAAAAAAGGTGAAATATTAGGTGGAGTTGTGGTACAACTTACAGATGCTTTTTTTGCAGACCCTTTAGCCATTTCAAATAATTATGTATTGCCTCTTAGAATGACTAATGTACAAAATGCAGATACAATTTTAGCGGATAAGAATTTTGTTTTTTACGCTTTAAAATTCATCAATCCATGGCATGGAAATTATCTAAGAAGAGGTAGTGACCAGATGACCGGTAGCGTAGCTAGAAATGTAGTACGTCACAAACAGTACGTAGAAAATGATGAAGTAAATAATTTAAAGACCAAGAGCTTAAATCAAATTGAGTTCCCTGTACAATTCAGGGATGCTGATAATGGCAATATTTTCACATGTACTTTATTACTCACATTTAATCAAAATGGAGAATGTACCATTACGACAAATTCAAATGGCTATACGGCCTCTGGAACAGGAAGCTATGTTACTAATGGAGAAAAAAACAGTTGGGGAAATAGAGATAGAAGTGTTTTATATCTGAATTATGAAGTAAATTATTCCAATGTAACTGTAGGTAGCGGTACTAACGCAAGACAAATCACTGGAAAAATTGTTACACAAGACACGCTAGTTGCGCGTGATCGTGGAGTATCTCCTCAGTATTTCACACCAGTTCAGAATTAATTAAATTATTGAAATCTATGAGAACAATTAAGAAAATTACATTGTTGCTATTTACTACTACACTGTTTAGCGCATGTACTAAATTCGAAAATAGAGAAAGCTTTGTGGATAAGCCACAAAGCTTGATTGATCAAGAAATTAGAGATGGATATGATATTTTAAAAAGTTATATCGATAAAAGTAGTCAATCCAATATTAATATTGGTGCGGAAGTGAGCTTAGGAGATATGAGCGCTAACAACCTACTTTATAGACTGTTGACCCAACATTTTGATGAACTAAATATTACTTCTGGGGCTTTTACTCATGAGAACTTAGTGCAAGCGGATGGATCAATTAATATTGATAATATTGTAACAGCGCTTAGTACTGTGGAAAACAGTGCGACTCCTACCCCAATTCATGCTGGACATCTAGTATGGCATAATGATCAACGAGCAGCCCCCCTTAATCGATTAATAGCAAACGTCGTGCTACCTGGAGTATCTGGAGTTGATAATGTAGTTGATTTTGAAGGGGATGAAGTTGGAAAAACCTATCCAACGAATGTTGATGCTTCAACAGCAACCGTTATGTTGGACCCTGTAGCTACTGGAAATAGCGGCAAAGTTCTACGTGTTTTAAAAGTTACAAATACAGCATTTCCACAATTCAGAATTACCCTACCCGAGGGAAGAAAATTGAAATACTATAAGAATGTAACTTTAGACTTCAAAGGTGGTGACTGTTGTGGCTTCTATGGTGGAGGTATGCGTATGGCAATTACCGCTGATTATGGAAATCCTACGTTAGAACCAGGATTTGGTGGCCCTTCTTCCTTCGGTATACAAAATAATGTCTGGGGAAGAGGAATGATTGTCTTACCGATTTCATCACTGAAGTTAACAGACGAACAAAAGGAATGGAATACTTTCGTGCTAACCGTAGGATCACAAACAGGATCACCAGACTACTTGCTTGACAATATCAAAATGAATTGGGAAATCCCTGGTGAAACTATTATAAAATCTACAGAAGAAAAAAGACAAATTATCACAGCAGAATTAGATAAGTTCATAAAAGCAATTGGCGAAGCAGGAAAAGATAAAATCAAATCTTGGAGTGTAATCTATCAACCTATGGATAACAATAATCCTACTCAATTAAGAGGTAATCTTGGTGGCGGTGCACTGCCAGACAGTATATTCTACTGGCAAGACTATCTCGGAAAAGATTATGCCGCTGTAGCGATAAATATGATTAAACAATATGCTAATAGCACAGACAAAATTTACATCACTGAAACAAATCTAGATCAAATACCAGAAAAAATAGAAGGGCTAAAAGATCTGATCGCTTATACAGAACAAAAAGGTGCAAAAGTTGATGGTATTGCTACTGAATTTGCATTGAATCTAGATGCTGATAAAGCTAAAATAGAAAATGCCCTACAGAAATTAGCGGCTACTGGAAAGTTTGTAAAGATATCAGCCCTCGATATTGGTATTGGCGGTCCTATTTCTAATGCTACACCATCTTTATATTTAGAGCAATCAAAGATGTACAATTGGTTTATTAAAGCTTACAATAGTAAAATTCCTGCAGCACAGCGCGCTGGAATAACCTTCAGAAGCCCAATTGATCAAACTGCAACCTCATCATGGCGTCCAAATGAGCCTGTTGGAATCTTTACCAACAAATCTGGATACCAACGCAAACCTGCTTATGTAGGCATCATTGAAGCATTTCAAGGTAAATGATAAATATTGATTAATCGTAAATTATCAAAGGGAGGTATGAATTAAGTTCATCCTCCCTTTTTCTTTACAAACGAATACAAAGCAACAACTTATTATCAAATCATTGCGACATAAATTCATTCTATATTCAATTTAAGCTTTACCACATTTCACCCACTATGAAATCTTTTATATAAAAAAATTGAAAGAAAAACTTTAAAAAAAGTAATGTATTAAAAGGATAAAATATATAAATCATACCATAAAAAGACCTTCCAGTACAATAAAGCTTGATTTTAAAATAGATTGTTTAAAATAAAGAATAAGCAATTTAGACATTCTTATCATTCATTTTGACATTCTTGCTACTTATAAAATGCAACATCATGTAGCTTTGATACTACAATTATAAACAGATAATACCAAAATTAACATTCAATATTCATTGCAAAAACTGAGTACAAGTATATCATGCTAACTCATGAATGCAATACATAACCAGAATTAAACAGTATTTATGAAAAAAAACTCGTATTCTATTAACCAAAATTCAATTATTAATAGTAGTAGTATACATTTTATTTATAAAGCTTAAGTTTTATAAATAAGCTACCTAAGAATTATAACCAATTAATTTTAAACTTAAGAAATGCTATGATGCTAAAATCTACCATCACACTCATTAGGCATTGGAAAAATCTTTGGGGAATTATTTTATCCTTTGCATTTTTCCTATTCCTAACTCTTAGTCTACCAACAACAAGTATGGCACAGACGACAAAAAGAGTGCAAGGGATTGTCCAGGACCAAAACAGTGAACCTGTAAGTGGGGCTTCTATAACTGTAAAAAGCACCAGCACGCAGGTATCCACTGACCTAGAAGGTAAATTCTCTATTCAAGTGCCTCAAAACAATAACACGCTGGTTATTAAAAAAGTAGGATATGAAACAGTTGAAGTGAATGTGCAAAACCAAACAAATATTGAAGTACTTCTGAAATCAATTGAAATTGAAATCGAAGAAACAGTTGTTGTAGGATATGGAACACAGAAAAAAGAAACAGTTGTCGGCGCTGTAGCGCAAACATCTGGAAAAGTTTTAGAACGTGCAGGAGGTGTTTCAAGCGTCGGTGCTGCTTTAACAGGTAATGTACCGGGTGTTGTAACTACAGCAAGTACTGGTATGCCTGGTGAAGAAGATCCACGTATTGTAATCCGTGGCCGTAGTACATGGAATAATACCGAGCCATTGATAATGGTTGACGGTGTAGAACGTCCTATGAGTAGTGTTGACATCGGATCCATTGAAACCGTATCAGTGCTGAAAGATGCATCTGCGACTGCTATCTATGGTGTACGTGGTGCAAATGGTGTAATCCTAATTACAACCAAAAGAGGTCGTGAAGGAAGAGCATCAGTGCGCGGTACAGTTAACAATATTGTTAAAACAGTATCCCAATTGCCTGGTAAAATGGATTCATACGATGCTATGATGCTTCGTAATCTGACTATCGAAAATGAATTGGCACTTTCTCCAGACAGCTGGTCATACTATCAGTCTCAAAATATTATCGACAAATATCGCTATCCAGCAAATCAAGATGAAAGAGAACGTTATGTGAATGTTGATTGGGCAGATGAGCTATTCAAAGGATATGCATTATCCCAAAACAGTAATGTTAATATAGCTGGAGGTACGTCAAAAGTGAAATATTTTGCGAGTGCGGATTATTTATTCGAGGGAGATATGTTTCGTCATCGAGACAATAGTCGCGGTTACGAATCGGGGTATAATTTCAACAGGCTTAATGTAAGATCTAATTTGGATTTTCAATTGACACCTACCACTAAATTCTCTACAAATCTTGCAGGTTCTACAGGTACGCGTAAAAGTCCGCGTATTGGTGTGAATGAATATGATTTTTGGATTGCTGCATATACCCTAGCCCCGGATGTTATCTATCCGAGATATGCGGATGGTGCTTGGGGGTATTACCCAAATGACTCGCAAGCTGGTATCAATTCGGCAAGGTCATTAGCTTTAGCGGGTTACCAATTTATAACCACTAACCGAATAACATCTGATTTTACGCTTGAGCAAAAATTAGACATGTTTGTGAACGGTCTTACAGCAAGAGGAACTTTCTCCCTAGATAATACATTTGTAGAAACAGGAAGAGGTATTAACGATGTATTTAATGACCCTCAAGAAAAATGGATTGATCCTGAAACTGGCTTAGCCAGATACAGATTTAATCAAAATAACAGTGGATTTGATTTCGTAGAGGGAATTGACTGGACTCAACAGGAAGGAAACGTAAACAACGGATCTACCTATCGTAGACTTTTCTATCAATTTCAGTTGGATTACAGAACAACTATTGCTGAAAACCACAATCTTACAGCAATGGGCTTATTTAACCGTAACCAATATGCTACGGGAAGTCAACAACCCTATTTCCGTGAAGACTGGGTATTTCGTGCCACTTATAATTTCAAAAACAAGTATATGATCGAATATAATGGTGCATATACGGGTTCAGAAAAATTTGCGCCTGATTATAGATTTGGATTTTTCAATTCTGGAGGTTTAGGTTGGTTAGTTTCAGAGGAAAATTTCCTCAAAGGGAATTCCGTATTGAATATGTTGAAGCTTAGGGCTTCTGTAGGTGATATTGGGGATGACAATGTTGCAGGAAGATGGTTATATCTTACGCAATGGGCTATGGGTGGAAATGCTAAAATGGGGGTAGTAGGTGTGAATCCAGAGACAAGTAGTTACATGTGGTTCAAAGAAAATGTTCTTGGAAATCCAAACGTTCGCTGGGAGAAAGTTAGAAAAACAAACTTTGGAGCTGATTTTGGATTATTTAATAATTTAATAACTGGACAAGTTAACATATTCAAAGACAAAAGAACAGATGTTTTAATCCCTGGTAATAGCCGTGCTATTCCTGATTATTTAGGGGTTGCAGCTCCTGTTGCCAATTTGGGTATTGTAGAAAATCAAGGGTATGAAATAGAGATCAAGGCAAATAAATCTCTGAATCAAGATTGGAGAATTTGGGGGGACATGAATTTTACACATGCTAAGGATAAAGTCATTGAAGGTGATAGTCCTGCCCTCCTGCCCGATTATCAAAAGCTAGAAAACAAGCAAATTAGTCAGACTTACACACATGTAAATGCCGGTCGCTACAATACTTGGGACGAACTATATTCATCTACAGCGCATGATAATAATGATCATAATAAGTTACCAGGAAGTTATCATATAGTGGATTTTAATGGAGATGGAATTATCGATTCAAGAGATAATATTCCATATGCCTACCCTTCTGTCCCTCAGAATACCTATAACCTGACATTAGGATTTGATTATAAAAATTTCAGTCTGATGACACAATGGTATGGTGTTAATAACGTAACAAGACAAGTGGTTTTTGATAGTTTCGGACGCCAACGCAATTTGGCTTATCATGAAGGTACATATTGGTCGAAAGACAATATTGACGCTGACGTGCCTATGCCTAGATGGTTAGCGTTAGCTAGTAGTTACAATAATGCCGACAGATTTATGTACGATGGATCCTATGTTCGACTAAAAACAGCAGAAATATCTTATAACCTCACCACTGAGCATAACTTCATACGCAGAATGGGGTTACAGCATATACGTATCTTTTTAAATGGGCACAACCTTTTGTTATGGTCTAAAATGCCAGATGACAGGGAATCTAATTACGCGGGTACAGGTTGGGCGTCGCAAGGAGCTTACCCTACTGTAAAGCGTTTTAATTTAGGTGCTAACATTACATTCTAATTGGATTTTATTATGAAATATTCTAAATATATAAAAGTTCTTATTTCTTGTGGAGTCTTAGGTGTTACATCCTTAACTTCTTGTGAGAAATATTTAGATAAAGAAGAAGAATCCATTGTCTCTCCTGATGATGCATTCAAAAACTTCGTCAATTTTCAAGGTTATACCGAAGAATTATACCACTGTATTGTGAATTTCACAAACAATTATTGGACAAATTCGTGGAACTGGGGTGAAGATGAAATCACGACTACAGCAGGTGACTATCACTTTATTCATAAAATTGATAATGGAAATTTTTGGGGATGGCAAGCTATACATGATGGATGGGGTGCTGGCTTTATGGAACAAGCTGACTTTACTACCAATTGGGGTGATAGAGGTACTCAAGACGTGTGGAATGCAGCCTGGTTTGGCCTACGTAAAATTAGTATTGCTCTGGAAAATTTTGATAAAATGACTGATGCTACGGCAGAAGAACGAAACTTAATAAAAGGTCAACTATTATTTTTCAGAGGCTGGTTTCATCATCGTCTAATGGAATACTTTGGTGGCATGCCATATATCAATTATGTATTGCCAAGTGATGAGAAATTGACATTACCTAGGCTTAGCTATCATGAATGCGCAGACCTTGCAGCTGCAGATTTTCGTGAAGCAGCAAATCTTTTGCCGCTCGATTGGGACAATACCGTGACAGGACGAAGAACATTAGGTAAAAATGAGCTTCGAATCAATAAAATAATGGCGCTTGCCTACTTAGGTAAGAATTACTTATGGGCAGGAAGTCCACTGATGAACCAAACTGTAACAGGGGATAGAAATTACCATGCGGAATATTGCAAGAAAGCAGCAGAAGCATTTGGTGAATTACTGGGATTGGTTGAAGGCGGTCAGACAAAGTATCAATTGGTCGATTTCGAAAACATCCATACCGTATTTCGTACAATTAATCAAAACTGGGCATTACCAGGAAGTACGGAGGCTATTTTTAGAGGACCTTATAATAATGGTAACGACACCCACTATAATACCAGTAAACAATACCTTCCTGGTTTAATTTCTGAGGGTGACGCAATAAAATTCAATCCTACAGCAAACTATGTACATGCTAATTATGGTATGGCTAATGGCTTACCAATAAAGGACATTACTAAAGCTGATCCAGAATCTGGATATGATCCCAATTATCCTTGGAAAAATAGAGATCCTAGATTCTATACAGATATACTATTTGACGGCGTGAAAGTGGTCACTGGAAATATTACGGAAACAGATATGGATCCTAATCTTAGACGCTTCGCTCAATTATACACAGGAGGATCATATAGAAGTATTCAAAACGGGTCTCGGACAGGTTATTCTTTACGAAAGTTTACGACGTTGACTGCCAATAACTACGACAGGCATTTCGATTACCCTTATGCTATGAATATTTACGTACCTTATTTACGTCTAGCTGATGTATACCTAATGTATGCAGAGGCTGCATTAATGGGAAACAATAGTATTAGTGGTAAATCATCAAACTTTAGTAAAACAGCGTTGGATGCTGTAAATGTAATTCGTGAGCGCGCTGGTGTAGCCCCTGTGCATCAAAAGTTTCAGAGTTCGGTAACTACATTCTTGGATGAATTAAGACGCGAACGCGCTGTGGAATTAGCATATGAAGGACACCGTTTTAATGATTTGAGAAGATGGTTATTATTAATCGAAAGACCATATACCTTAAAGACGTCTGTAGAATTCGACAGAGCATCATTTGACCCAGAAGATCCAACAAATAACCGTATTGTAAATATTCGAGAGAATGTGATACTGGAAAGAAATTTTTCTTCCAAACATTATTGGTTACCACTTAAAGTATCGGATGTGAATTTATATCCTGAGTTTTATCAAAATCCAGGCTGGTAATCCGGAGAATGATCCATTCATTAAATTATGAAGACAATGAAGTATAAAAACATAAAGAAAGCGGTGTGCTTAAGTATTGCATCCATGGGAATCTTAGCTTCTCCAGGAATATACCTATTTGCACACCCAAATAATATATCTTTTTCTATTGCCCTGCAAGATAGTTTGTATACAGATAGTACCGAATTGGTTCAAGTAGCTTTTCGTAAAGTAAAGAAAAAAGATGTAATGGGCGAAGTAAGCGCCATCAATATTAATAACCTATTAAATAAAAATTACACCACTTACAGCTTAGACAATTTGGATGCCTTTATTCCAGGATACAATGGTAATATTTGGGGAACTGGGGGATATCTATTATTGGTAGATGGTTTTCCAAGAGACGCTAATAATGTAATGCCTACAGAGATCGAAGAAATTTCGGTAATGAAAGGAATTAATGCAGTTGCGCTATATGGTAGTAGAGCCTCAAAAGGAGTTATTTACATTACGACTAAACGCGGACAAGAGGATGGGCAAATGATTAATATACGCAGCAATGCAGGAATCAATACGCCGATCAGCTACCCCAAATATCTAGGTTCTGCGGAATATATGACGTTGTATAATGAAGCACGTAGAAATGACGGATTACCTAATCTCTATTCGGATGAGACCATATATCATCATTCTGCTGGTTTAAATCCTTACCGTTATCCAAATGTAGATTACTACTCTTCAGATTATATCAAAAATAGTTACAACAGATACGATGCTACAGCTGAAGTTTCTGGTGGTGGCGAAAAAACGAAGTATTACACCAATTTTGGATTTTGGTCAGCTGGATCACTATTAAATTTTGGTGAAGCAGTTGGAAATACATCTAATAGATTCAATATGCGTGGTAACATTGATGCAAAACTTAATAGCATCATGTCACTTAATGTAGATGCTTCAGCAAGTTTCTATACACAAAAAGGTGTAAATACAGATTATTGGTCCGCTGCATCAACAGGTAGACCGCATCGTTTCTCTCCCCTTATCCCTATCAGCATGCTAGAGGAAGCGGATGAAAACTCATGGACGTATGTTAACACGACTAATTTCTTAGTAAATGGACAATATTTATTGGGAGGAAGTCAACTGGATCAATCCAATGCATTTGCTACTATTTATTCTGGTGGTAGCAGTCGACATATGAACAGGCAATTCCAATTTAATACGGGATTAGATTTTGATTTGAAAAGTATTGCAGAAGGTTTAACTTTTCAAACAGCTTTAGCTATTGATTATCAAAATCAATACAATCAATCCTACAATAATTCCTATGCCGTTTACCAAGCTGCATGGAACAATTATAATGGAGAAGATCTAATCAGTAGCTTGACAAAATATGGCGAAGATCGTAGAAATGGTGTTCAGAATATTGGTGGCAGTATTTACCGTCAAACAATTGGCATGAATGCAAGGCTAAATTATTTCCGTACATACAATGAGAATCACCATGTTTCCGCAATACTACTTGCTAATGCATTCCAAATAACACAATCAGCAGAATATCACAAGCAAAGTAATGCGAATTTAGGCTTGCACCTAGGTTATAATTTTGCTAACAAGTATTATGCAGATTTTAGTGCAGCATTACCGCATTCAGCGAAGCTACCAGAAGGAAAACGTAAAGCCTTTTCTCCTACGCTCTCTTTAGCTTGGCGATTAAGTGAGGAAGAATTTATGAAAGGTGGTGTTTTTAATGACCTTAGACTAAAAGCTGCCGCTGGTATTGTGAATACAGACTTGGACATCGAACAATATTATATGTACCAAGGCTATTACACCTATCAAGAAGGTGCATGGTACAGTTGGGCTGATGGTCAGCTGGTACACTCATTCGACAGGATTCGCGGAGACAATAAAAACATGCGCTATCCGCAACGAAGAGAATTTAGTTTGGGATTTGAAGCTAGTATGTTTAACAATTTAATCAGCTACAATGCGACATACTTTTATAATCAAATGAATGGTTTATTAGTACAAGCAAGCACTATTTATCCAATGTACTTTATGTCTTATTGGCCAGTGTACTCTGATTTACCATATGTTAATTACAATATTGACGAACGTAGAGGTATTGATTTTGGGTTGAATATCAATAAAAAATTTAATGATATAAGTAGTTTGTCATTAGGAGTTAATGGAATGTACTACAGCACACAAGCTGCCAAGAGAGACGAATTGTATGAATTTGCTTATCAAAATCGTACAGGCAAACCATTGGATGCTATTTGGGGACTTCAACACAATGGATTTTATGGTGATCAATCTGATATAGATAATTCTCCTTCATCATCTTTTGGTGAGGTAAAGCCTGGTGACATAAAATATATTGATCAAAATGGAGACGGAATAATTGATAATCGCGATGAAATTTATCTTGGAAAAGGTGGATGGGCTGGTGCTCCTTTCTCATTGGGATTCAATATTACAGCGAAATGGAAGAACTTAACACTATTTGCAGTAGCAACGGGTCGCTATGGCGCAAATGCGTTACGTAATAATTCTTATTTCTGGGTAGATGGCGAAGACAAATATTCTGAAATGGTACGTAATCGTTGGACGCCAGAAACAAGTGCAACAGCCACATACCCAAGGTTAACAACGACGAATAGTGATAATAACTTTAGAGGCTCTGACTTCTGGATGTACAGTACAAATCGATTTGATTTGAGTAAGATTCAACTATCATATGATTTTCCTAAATCAATATTAGGAAATGGAATTCTTAGAGAATTAGGTACATATGTAAACGGCTTTAACCTTATGACGTTTGCTAAAGAACGAGAGACCATGCAGTTATCGGTTGGTTCAGCACCACAGACTAGATTTTTCAACTTTGGCGTTAAAGCTTTATTCTAAGACAGACTAATAGATAAGACATGAAAAAATTACTATTCATATTAGGTGTTACATCGACTATAGCATTCACGTCATGTGAAGATATGTTTACACCAACAATCGAAAATTTTTTAGAGATTGAAACAGCATACGATAGACCTTTATACGCACAAGGAATATTACTTAACGGTTACAACAGAGTTCCTACCAACAGTTGGTCATTCAATGATGTGGCAACGGATGATGCAGTAACCAATGATAGAGCAAGTAATTACCTCAAGATTGCAACTGGTCAATGGACAGCGATGAACAATCCACTTGAACAATGGCGTAATAGTAGATCTGCGATTCAATACATTAATAACTTCTTATCCATCCAAGATAACGTAAGTTGGTCGTCATCTGAATCTATCAATACAATGTTCAATGATAGAATGAGAGGTGAAGCATTAGGTCTGCGCGCATTATTCTTATATCACTTATTGCAGACACACGCTGGAAAAACAAGTAGTGGTGAAGTATTGGGCGTACCAATCGTATTGGATTATGAAACAATAGAATCTGACTTCAATAAACCTAGAGCAACATTTGATGAATGTATGCAACAGATTTATGAAGATTTAGACAAAGCAGACGAACTTTTACCATTAGACTTCGAAGATATTTCAAATGCAAGCCAAATACCCGCTAAATACCAGTCCTTAGGTGTAAACTTAACAGACTATAACCATGTTTTTGGCGAAAAATTCAGACTTCGTATGACCAAAAGAATTAGCCAAGCTATTCGCGCTAAAGCAGCTCTTTTAGCAGCTAGTCCTGCTTTTAATGATGGTAATACAGCTAAATGGGAACAAGCAGCAAATCATGCTGGAAATGTTATACAGCAAAAAGGTGGCATTTCTGGTGTGGATCCTCAAGGAGCTTTATTTTACACATCTGCAAATGTAAATAAGATGGAATCTGGTAGAAATATTCCAGAAATTCTTTGGCGTGTGGATAGAGGTGATCCATCTTCATCATTAGAAGCAGACCATTTCCCTCCTACTCTATTTGGTCGTGGGCGTGTCAATCCAACACAAAATTTAGTAGATGCTTTTCCTATGGCTAATGGTTATCCAATTAGCGAGGGTGCTAGTGGATATAACGCAAATAATCCTTACGAAAACCGTGATCCTAGACTAACAAATTACATTCTAATAAATGGTGGTATTGCGGGGGTAAATAATACAGCGATTAATACAACATTAAATAGTCCTACAAATGATGGTCTGAATAAAGTAGAGACCTCTACTCGTACTGGATATTACATGCGTAAACTTTTGCGTCAGGATGTTAATCTTAATCCTTCAAACGTATCGGGTCAATACCATGTGACGCCAAGATTGCGTATGACTGAGATTTATTTAGCTTACGCAGAGGCTGCAAATGAAGCTTGGGGACCAACTGGAACTGGCACTTTTACGTTCTCTGCTTATGATATTATCAAAGCTATTCGTATTCGCGCAGGAGTCGGCACTAATAATGGTGATCCTTATTTAGAACAAGTTAAAAATAACAAAGATCAGATGCGTCAATTAATTCGTAATGAGCGAAGATTGGAGCTATGCTTTGAAGGTTTTAGATTTTGGGATTTGCGCAGATGGAATGAAAATCTAACAATCCCTGCACGTGGTATGAGTATTTCAAATAACACATACGATATTATTACTGTAGAAAATAGAGTATTTGAACCTTTTATGCAATACGGACCAATTCCATACAACGAAATATTAAAGTTCAGTAATCTGCAACAAAATAACGGATGGTAACATACAAATTAGATTTTATGAAAAGAATACATATATTTTTCCCTTTGCTACTGATGGCATTCAGTTCTTGCAAAAATCAAGATTGGGAATTCCCTGATTACGAATACCAAACAGTGTACTTTGCTTACCAATATCCTGTACGTACAATCACTATGGGTGAAGATGTCTTTGATACATCACTTGACAATCAAGGTAAAATTAATGTAATGGCAACTACAGGTGGTGTTTATAGCACAAAAGAAGACGTCAAAGTAGATTTCGTAGTAGATAATGCGTTGACACAAAATATGATATATAGCCCTGAAGGAGGTGATGTACTTCCGTTACCGGCTAACTATTATACTTTAACTTCTAATCAGATGATTATTCCACAAGGAAAACCTTCAGGAGGTGTAGAAATACAATTTACGGATGCGTTTTTCGCTGATCCTAAATCCATTAATACAACATATGTTTTGCCCTTAAGAATCACTAACGTGACTAATGCAGATTCTATATTGTCAGGTACTCCTAAAGTTGGAAGCCTTCAACGTAGAGCTGTGGCCGATGATTGGGATGTTTTGCCAAAAGACTATACCTTTTATGCAGTCAAGTATATTAATACTTGGCATGGAAACTACCTTAGAAGAGGACAAGACGTTATCGTTGGTAAAAATGGAAATACTTCATTAAACCAAACATTAAACAGAAGAAATGCAGCTGTAGAGAAAGATGAAGTCAAGAATATCGTAACAGTATCTCGTCAAAATGCAAAGTTGCCGTTGACTTTCAAAGATACAGATGGCACAAATATCAACATCGAATTGTTGTTAGCATTTGATAATAACAACAATTGCACAATCAGCTCGGCAACAAATGGTGTCACAGCATCAGGTAGAGGAGCTTTCGTCAAAAAAGGAGAGAAAAACAGTTGGGGTAACACCGATAGAGATGGTTTATATCTAGAGTACCAAATCGATATGGCACAAATGAGTGTATCTACTAAAGATACATTAGTGATGCGTGATAGAGGTGTAAAGATGGAAACATTCAATGTCGCACTAAAACCTTAAAAATATATTGTAACATTATTAATCAATTAGAATTATGAAACGTTTACATAAAAAAATAGGTTATGGATTAATGGTGAGTCTCATACTCTCCTCTTGTGCAAAACCCGAGTTTCTCGATTATTTTGTAGAAAAACCTGAAAGTGTGATCGCCCAAGAAGATATTAATTCTTATGAGCCTTTATTATCATATATAGATGAAAATATACATCCTAATTTCAAACTTGGAGCAGCGCTTAACATCAGTGATTACCTCAATAAAGGGGTGATGTACAGATTAGTAAATCGCAACTTCAATGAGATGGTCATGGGGTATGAGATGAAGCATGCCTCCATTGTGAAAGAAGATGGATCAATGAATTTGGCTAGTGTCGAGCAATTAGTAGCACTCGCCAAAGAAAATAATATTTCCCTTTTTGGTCACACTTTGACTTGGCACTCTGGACAAAATGCAACCTATCTAAACAAATTGATAGCGCCTATCAAAGTTCCAGGAACCGGTGGACCAACTTGGGATGGAATTACATCTAACAATTTTGAAACAGCGGATAATAGCAATTATGAGTTTAATACAAATGCGGTTGTTTCATTCACTGCTGATGGGCAGGGTGCGGATGGTGAAGGTCGTGCTTTAAAACTAGTAAATGCTGAAGTAAGAACGAACGATTGGGATGTACAATTGTTCATAAAATTTCCTACAGCCACTAAAGTGGGTGAGAAATACAAATTCACGATGTACGCCAAATCCGATGCTCCAGCAGAATTTGGTACGCAAGCACATACTGTCCCATATACCTACAAGTCTGGCGGTTTCTTTGGCTCATTTCAAACTTCGAATGAATGGGTAAAATTCGAAAAAGAAGTGATCATTTCTGATCAAACAGAAAATTGTACTACGATCGCTTTCAATTTGGGTAAAACAGCTACTACATTCTATTTTGACAATTTTAAAGTCGAAAAATATAATGAAGATGGTGGCGGAGGTAGTGCTCCAGTTGAAACAGGATTTGCTTTAAAGATGACTAATCCATCTGTAGTCAATACCTGGGAAGCGCAATCCGCTTATGACATTATTGACACCGAAAATAACACAGAATATATCTTGACTTTGGCAGCAAAAGGAAGTAAAGCAGGTTCGATTGGTGCAGATTTACAAAAAACGGCAAACTATTCAGGCGATTCTTTTGGATCTATAGCATTAACTACAGAATACAAGGAATACGAATTAAAGCTTACCACTACAGATAATCGCAACCGATTTATTTTGAATTTTGGACAATACGATGGTACAGTATTTATTGACAACGTCAAATTGGTAAAAGCTGGAAGCAATACTAATCTCATTGGAAACTCTGATTTTGAAACAGGAATTGATGGATGGATCGGATGGGGTAACAATTCATCACGTGCCCTTTCCGCTGATGGTGAAGGCTTTGGTGGTTTAGGTGGTAATGTTATTGAAAAAACACCAGAAGAGAAAAAAGAACTTATTACAAATGCTTTAGAAGAATTTATAGCTGGGATGTTGTCTGTTACTAAAGATTATGTAAAAGCTTGGGATGTCGTTAATGAACCGATGTCGGATTGGCCAGATCAATATGCGCTAAAAACAGGAATTGGCAAAGCCGAAATGGCGGCCGATGAATTCTATTGGCAAGATTACATGGGTAAAGATTATGCGGTGAAAGCAATAGAATTTGCGCGCAAGCATGGCAATCCAAATGATATACTTTTCATTAACGATTACGGTTTAGAAGGCGGTGGCGATAAATGTAAAGGTTTGATTGCCTACGTCGAATATGTGGAGAGCAAAGGCGCAAAAGTTGATGGAATTGGAACACAAATGCACATTGACATCAATACCAATAAAGATAACATTGTAAATATGTTCCAACTTTTAGCTGCTACTGGCAAATTAATTAAAGTATCAGAGCTAGATATTGGTATGGGTAGTGGCATTAAAACACCTCAAGCAACGGCAGAAATGTATGCAAGACAAGCAGACATGTATAAATTCGTGTTTGAGAAGTATTTCGAAATTATTCCTAAAGCACAACAATATGGTATTACAGTTTGGAGTCCTTTAGATAGTCCTGACAATGAGTATTCATTCTGGAGAAGAGGCGAACCTATTGGTGTCTGGACGGAAGGATTCGTGAGAAAACCAGCTTACAAAGCTATTTCAGAAGCTCTGGAAAAACAGAAGTAGAAATAAATTGTGATAAATATAATGACCTATCCAGTCATGGAAAGGGAGGTAAGTTAAATCTCCTCCCTTTTTTAAAAAAATTTAAACTATAAAAATTTTATCCTAATGAATATAAGGAACATATGCTTTCTGACTGTTTTAGTACTATATTGTAGTATCACTTTTGGTCAAGACAAAGATTTCCATATTTACCTGTGTTTTGGGCAATCCAATATGGAAGGACATGGTAAATTTGAGCCTCAAGATACGGTTACAAACAAAAGGGTAATGTTACTGCAAAGTGTAGATTGTCCAGATCTCAACCGAAAAAAGGGTGAATGGTATACAGCGCAGGCACCACTTACACGCTGTCATACGGGGCTGACACCAGCTGATTATTTCGCTAAAACATTAGCTGAAAACACTGACAAAAATGTACGAATTGGTATTATCAATGTTTCTGTAGGTGGTTGTCATATCCAACTATTTGACAAGGATAGCACAGCAACGTATGTTGAAAAAGCTCCAAATTGGATGAAAGGTATGTTAGCGGCATATGATAATAATCCGTACGCGCGATTGGTTCAAATGGCAAAAATAGCACAAAAGTCTGGTGTAATTAAAGGCATCCTGTTACATCAAGGTGAGTCAAATACAGGCGACAAAGATTGGCCAAACAAAGTGAATAGAGTGTATACCAATTTGCTAAACGACCTGAATCTTAAAGCTGAAAACACGCCTATACTTGCTGGCGAAATGCTTTCTGCCGAGCAAGGCGGAAAATGCGCAAGTATGAATGCTATTATTCGAACTTTACCGCAGACGATTCCTAATGCACATGTAGTAACTTCAAAAGATTGCGAAGGCGTCCCTGATGGATTACATTTCAGTGCTGCTGGTTATAGACAACTTGGCAAAAATTACGCAAATACTATTCTCAATTTATATCATAAGTATTAGTTAAGCAAATGTGGTCCTACCCCGACCACATTTTGCTATTACAGGGCATAGCATTCAAAGTGATTTTGTACATTTACTACTATGCTAACGAAACCACACTCTGATCCTCCTGGCTGCGCCGCAGACATACTGGCTCTTCAAGATACTTTGGAGATTATTGGTGGCAAATGGACTTTGCTAATCATTCATTATCTCATCTCACGACAAAATGAAGTAAACACTTTTAGTAAAATTCAAAATGATATACCCGGACTGTCTGCCAAAGTCTTGTCTACTGAATTAAAGATATTAGAGATAAATAAAATCATTACCAGAGAAGAATTACATACCAAACCTGTCACGGTCAGATACGATATCACCACTTACGGCACTAAAATACAGCAAATCATCGCTATGCTTGTGCATTGGGGACAAGAGCATCGTGCTGCACTTTTTGACAAAAAATAAGCGGTCCTTATTTGCATAAAGACCGCTTAGATTATACTCGTTTAAGTAGTTTTACTTATTTAGTAGCAACGATAGTTACTTTGAAGTTGATTTCTTTAGAAATTAAATCATCTTTTTTACCTTCATAAGTTACACCCCAATCTTCACGTAAAATGTTGAAGTCTGCAGATGTTTTTACAGTTGTATCAGATACTTCGTCAACTTTAGCGTCGAAAGTAATATTTTTAGAAATACCTTTGATAGTTAAGTTACCTGAGATAACTGCATCTGTAGCAGTCGCACCAGCTTTCACTTCAGTGATTTCAAAAGAAGCTTCTGGGAAAGTAGCTACTGCGAAGAAATCATCAGCTTTTAAGTGACCGTCTAATTTATCTTTGTATTCGCCTTCTAAGTCAGTACTGTTGATTGTATTCATGTCTAATACAAAGCTACCACCAGTGATCGCACCATTGTCTACTGAAACAGAACCCGATTTGATAGTAACAGTACCTTCGTGTTTACCACTTACTTTTGTACCTGTCCAAAATACTTGAGATTGAGCAGCATCAACTGTATATGCAGTACCTACTACTGAATCCGCTACAGCTACTGAATCTGTTGTTTCTGCTTTTTTACCTTCTGGATTACCAGCACATGAAGCCAATACCAATGAAGCTACAGCTGCAAATAAAACTAATTTTTTCATGTTTGTTAAAAGAAATTTTAAATAGTTAATGTACAAAAATACAATTCTCCATGCATTGCAAAAGTTATTTGTATTTAATTAACATTCAAAAGACAATTCCTTTAATGACCCATTGGTTGCGCTTCTACGCGCTTGATATCCGCACCCAGAGCCTTTAATCTTTCTTCTATATTTTGGTAACCACGTTCGATCTGCTCAATATTGAAAATAGTAGATTTTCCGTTTGCAGATAAGGCCGCGATTAATAAAGATACACCTGCACGTATATCTGGTGATGACATCTGAATACCACGTAATTTAGTTTGTTTATTGTTACCAATCACTGTAGCGCGGTGTGGATCACATAAGATAATCTGCGCTCCCATGTCAATTAATTTGTCCACGAAGAACAATCTACTTTCAAACATCTTTTGGTGTATCAATACGTTACCTTTGGCTTGAATAGCTGTTACCAATACGATACTCAACAAATCTGGTGTAAAACCTGGCCAAGGTGAATCGGAAATCGTTAAGATTGATCCATCGATGAATGTGTCAATTTCGTATGATTCTTGAGCAGGAATAAAAATATCGTCGCCACGCAATTCCATCTTGATTCCTAATCGTTGGAATACGGTAGGGATAATACCCAACTCTTTAAAACAAACATCTTTGATGGTAATTTCAGAACCTGTCATGGCAGCCAATCCAATGAAAGAACCAATCTCAATCATATCTGGTAACATTCTATGTTCCGTACCACCAAGACGCTCTACTCCTTCAATTGTCAATAAATTAGAACCAATACCAGAGATTTTTGCTCCCATGCGATTTAACATCTTACACAGTTGCTGTAAATATGGTTCGCAAGCCGCATTATAAATAGTTGTGGTGCCTTTTGCTAATACTGCAGCCATGACGATATTTGCTGTACCCGTCACAGATGCCTCATCCAATAGGATATATGTACCTTGTAGCTGCGAAGCATCTACGTTAAAGAATTCATTTTCTGTATCGTAAACGAATTTAGCACCTAATTTTTCGAAACCTAAAAAGTGTGTGTCCAAACGACGGCGACCAATTTTGTCACCTCCTGGTTTTGGAATAGCCGCTTTACCAAAACGTGCCAATAACGGACCTACAATCATAATCGACCCACGTAAACCTCCACCCTTTTGTTTGAATTCTTCTGACGTAAAATAATCTATATTGATGTCTTTCGCTTCGAACTCGTAGGTATCCTTATTTAATTTATTCACAACCACGCCCAAAGAACCCAATAAATCGATTAATTTATTGACATCTTTAATATCTGGGATGTTGCTAATTGTAATTTTTTCTTCTGTCAATAATACTGCTGACAAAATTTGTAAAGCTTCGTTTTTTGCACCTTGAGGAACAATCTCTCCTTTTAAAGGCTTACCACCATGTATTTCAAATGCGTTCATATATACTATTAAGGATATTTCTTTAAATAAAATAAGTAACTAATTGCTGTATTAGTTACTTATTAAAATACAAATCAATCTCAGAAAGATTATTTCTTGTAGTTATTGTTACTGTTAGAATAATTCTTTTTAAAGCCACCGCCAGCATTGTTGCTGTTGTTATTATTGTTGCTATAAGATTTTCTCTTATCGTTATTATTGTTGTTATTACTTCTGTAATTATTGTTGTTGCTCGGTCTCTTATTATTGTTGTTGTGAGACTGTGCACTTCGCTGATTGTTGTTGTTATTATTCGAAGAAGTTTGTTGTGTTTTCACACGGTTACCCGGAGGCGGAGAACGGAAGTCCAATTTAGTCAATACCGTATCTTCTGGTAATGTCAATGCACCTTTGGACAATTCTTTCAAATCCTGAATAATTTGTAAATCATTCACAGAATCTTTATTCCATGTCGTATACGCCATTTTCATAAAATTGGCAACACCTAAAGTTAGTTTCGCGCGTGTATCCTCGTTTGTAACAGAAATGGCTTTTTGAATCATTTCTTCTACGATATGACCATAATGTTTGAAACGAATTTTATGTTGCGGATAAGCTAATCGCTCTGGCTTATGCTTGATATCCTCACGTGTAGGGACCGGATATGGCGATTCTACATCAATCTTGAAATCAGAAATTATATATAAGTGATCCCAAAGCTTGTGTTTGAAATCTGAGACATCTCGCAAATGTGGATTCAGCACCCCCATCATATCTATTACCACCTGAGCTAATCTATTGCGCTCCTCTATATCTGGTACAGTGCAAATATAGTCCACCATATTTTGCACATTTCTACCATATTCGGCCAATATTAACTTGGGACGAGTACTGTTATAATCAAAATTCATATTGTGAAATTAAACGTATAATACGTTATTATTTTATTCTAGTAAATATAAAAGTTCTTACTGAACTATTCTAAGTTTTGCAAATTTAAGCAACAATTGTTTCTGTCCCAACTCTTTGAAGAAAATAGTTGCTTTTATGTCTGGTTTATTTCCCTCCAAGTTCACAACTTTTCCAAATCCGAAACGTTCATGCTCGACTTCCATGCCTACTTGCAGGTTGCTTGTATCCGATGGTGCAAATCCTGCTGTCGGCACATGTGCCTTTGGCAAAATTGACGTTGTCTTTACCACTTTCGGCTTTGGCTTCGCAAAAGTATCCTTTTCTTTTGTTTGCCAAGCTATGCGCTCTGATTTAAAAGCACCTTCTGATGGTCCTGAATTACGTGGATTAAAATCCAAATCCAAATAACTTGGATTTAGTTCATCGATAAATCGACTTGGTTCACAATTATTCAATGTACCCCAACGGTATCGAGAAGTAGCATACGATATATGTAATTTTTTCTCTGCTCGTGTAACGGCTACATAAAATAATCGACGCTCCTCTTCCAATTCACTTCGCGAATTTAAGGATAATTGTGAAGGAAATAAATTTTCTTCTAAACCTACGATAAATACGACTGGAAACTCTAATCCTTTTGATGCGTGAATCGTCATCAACGACACTGTATCTGCATTTGGGTCTTTGTCATTATCGTCATTGGTCAATAATGCCACATCCTGCAAGAAAATATCCAGTGTTTTTTGCTCTAAATCCTCACGCTCTGAAAATTCTTTTATACCATTCAACAACTCTTGGATATTCTCATAACGCGCTAGTCCTTCTACAGACTTATCTTCGTACAAATCCTTCAATATCCCAGAATGCTGCGCGATATGCATTGCCGTATCAAAAGCGTTTGAATTGTTTCCTACAGCTTGGAAACTTTGGATCATCGTCGCAAAATTACCTACTGAAGTTGCACTACGCCCATCCAAAAACATCTGTGCATTAGCTACCACATCCCACAATCGATATTGATTCTTGTCCGCTGCTACAATGATCTTTTCTACTGTCGTATCACCAATTCCACGACGTGGATAATTGATCACACGCTTAAGTGCTTCTTCGTCATTTGGATTGTAAGTCAATCGAAAGTACGAAATTAAATCCTTAATTTCCTTACGTTGGTAAAAAGATGTTCCACCATACAATTTATACGGAATATTTAACTTGCGCAAAGCTTCCTCCATTGCACGCGACTGTGCATTGGTGCGGTACAATATCGCGAAACCTTTGTAAGGCAAAGATTTCAATGTTTTCTCTTGGATAATTGCTTCCGCTACGATCTTCCCTTCTTCATTATCGGAAAAAGCTCTTGCAACCTTGATTTTATCGCCTACTTCATTATCTGAAAATACATTTTTCTCGAGCTGATTTTTATTGTTGGCGATAATGCTATTTGCAGCATTTACAATTGTCTGTGTCGAACGGTAATTTTGTTCAAGCTTGAATACTTTCACATCCGGATAATCCTTCTGGAAATTCAAGATATTTTGAATATTCGCACCGCGGAAAGCATAGATACTCTGCGCATCATCCCCTACTACACATATATTTTCACTCACCGCTGCCAATCTTTTGACAATTAGGTATTGCGAAAAGTTGGTATCCTGATACTCATCCACCATCAAATATTTGAATTGATGCTGGTATTTGTGCAATGTCTCCGGGTGCTTATTTAACAATACATTCGTCTTAAACAACAAATCATCAAAGTCCATTGCTCCCGCACGGTAACAACGTTGTGCATAGGTGAGATAAATTTGTCCCATCTGCGGACGACCATTTTCACGGTCTTCAGCCATCAAAGCTTCATTTTTGTTATACTCCTGCGGAGAAATCAAATTATTTTTCGCCGAAGAGATACGACCATATACATGGTTGACATTATACAATTTGTCGTCAAGATTCATCTCTTTCAGAATGGCTCTTAACAAACTTTTTGTATCGTCTGTATCGTAAATTGTAAAATTCTTCGGATAGCCAATCAACTCTGCCTCTACACGTAGAATACGAGCAAAAATTGAGTGAAATGTTCCCATCCAAATATTTTTAGCTTCTGAACCCACCACTTTCATGATACGCTCACGCATTTCTTTAGCTGCCTTATTCGTAAACGTTAGGACAAGAATATTAAATGGATCTACTCTTTTATGTATAAGGTGAGCAACTCTATATGTGATTACACGTGTCTTTCCTGAACCCGCTCCAGCTACAATCATAACCGGTCCTTCGGTTTGTTCTACAGCAGCACGTTGAGAGGGGTTTAATCCTGCTAAATAATCCAAAATATAATACGTTTTTTCCGTTAGAAATAGAGTGTAAAGTTAGGTATTTTGATTCAATCTCACACATAATTACTACAATTATTAGTACATTTCACTACCTTTATGACCTTAGCCTTACAACTATGAGAAAGCTTTTCATCCTTATTTTTTTGCTTTTAAGCATTGCTAGCTACGCACAACCAAAAAACAATCTTCCCAAAGGATTTGTATATCTCACTGATTTTATTCCACATATCGCGGTGGATATGAAATATTTCACAAATCACAATTTTGTGGGTAGACCAATTGATGGTTATAAAAGCAATAAAATCATTCTTACAGAACGCGCTACATTGGCTATTCAAAAAATAGAGAAGGAACTAAATAAGGAAGGATTGGGATTGAAAGTCTTTGACGCATACCGACCGCAAACTGCTGTCAACCATTTCAAACGTTGGGCAAAAGATATTAAAGACACCTTGATGCGCCAAGAGTTCTACCCACGTGTAGACAAACGCGATCTTTTCAAAAAAGGATTTATCGCTTCAAAATCTGGGCATAGTCGTGGAAGCACGATTGACTTGACTATCATTGATCTGAAAACAAAAAAAGAACTGGATATGGGTGTAGCTTTTGATTTTTTCGGTGAAGAATCAGGACATGATTATACCAAACTTTCCAACACACAAAAGCAAAACAGAATAAAACTAAAGAAAATCATGGAAAAATATGGTTTTAGAGCGTATAGCAAAGAATGGTGGCACTACACCTACAACGACGAACCTTTCAAGGATAAATATTTTGATTTCCATATAAAATAAAAACAGAGTGCTTAATGCACTCTGTTCTTTAATGGAATATTTTTATCTAAACCTTTTGTCAAGTCAATCAGATAACCATTCATCACAGCGTATTTCAGATTGCCACTTTTATCACCAATAAAGAAATTTGCCATACCTCCAAAATCTGCCGTTACAGATAAATAAAAGTTTGTTTGGGTATATAGGTGAATGGGAAGATTATGTAAAGCTTTTTCTTTTGTAGCACCTACCTCTTTTACTTGCACAGCCATAAAGCCATTTCTAAGTAAGTCAAAAGATTCTTGCACTGTTAATTGTGCAACATCCTTCACAGTCTTAACCGCAACCTTTGCAGGAATAAAATAAAGCCCATCCGCATCTATCTCATCGTAGCCATACGATTCTTTCAAATCACCGATATCTTCGATTTTGCTACGTACAAAAAAGTCTCTTCCTATTGTTGTTTCATTGCGTCGAATAGCCAAATCCGTTTTAAAAGATGCCGAATCAGGACCAATCACAATATTACGAATAACTACATCATGCAATTGCGAAGCATTAAACGGAATATCCTCATATTGCTGTTTATCGAATTGTGCATAACTGCCTTCTGCAATCTGAACTAAGGCATTCAATATGATGATAAAGTTTAGTTTACGAATTTGTTGTTTCTCTGGATCACCTTTCATACCTCCCGATTCAATTAACACGGTACTTGCATCCCAAGATTGGAAATTATCACCAAAACCTCTTGGTGTATACGTATCATCGTATTTTGCTACAGCATCGGGAATATACTTTTGCAGAATATCATTCATACCAGCCGCAATTTTCATGGCATTTTCACGGACAGGATTTATCTCTCTTGGCTCGTTAAATGCAGGTGCCAATAAAGATATGCTAACTGGGTTTTTAGTTCCCGGCACATTGTAATAAATATTTTGGTCGTGCAAATTGAAGCCATACTGTGGTTTTATAGCTTGTGCTCTTGCACGTAATAATGCTCCTTCCACCGTATGTCCAGCACGTGCATCACGATTCATGTCGATGCCTTGAGCTGTACGACGTTGATAACGTTCCGCACCATCTGGATTCAACATGGGGATGAAATGAATGTTCAATTTATCTTTTAACAACGTTCTTATTTCATCCTGACCGTCATCAGAACCTTCTAGAAAATTAAACAAATCAAAAAGAGCCATCGTCGCAGTAGGCTCATCACCATGCATTTGCGACCAGAGCATTACTTTCTTCTCCCCTGTTCCATATGACAGTTCATATATTGCTCTACCTTCAAATGATTTACCTATTTGCTCAACAGCTAGTACTGATTTTTCTTTGTGCAACTGAATTAAGGAGTCGATATCAGAATGCTTAAAACGTCTATGTTTTAAAGCTGATTCTTTATAGATTGAATATATGGTATTATAAGTTGAAGTATCGATTTTCATAGCATTAATTGTGGTATTGGAAGATGATTTTGCGCCATCACACGACACAAATCCAGCAAAAACTAAGAGGAGAAAAACAAGTCTTTTCATAATAGCGATTTTTCTAAGTATTCAATCGTTCCTTTTGAAGCATCCATGCGCGCACGCACCCCTACAGGCATCAGAAATTGATCCGAAATATGACCAATCATTGCACCACTGTACGCAGGAATCCCCAATGGCTTGATATAATCATTTAACATTTGTTCAATCGTCAACGATCCATATCCACCCGATGGACCACAATTCGTACATTTACCAAATATAAAGCCCTTTATTTGTGATAAAATACCGGCATTCATCAATTGACAAAACATACGGTCCATGCGATCTGATTTTTCATCTATTTCTTCTAAGAAAAGAATGGCATCTTTAAAATCAGGCAAATAAGGCGTTCCACACAAACCCGTTAATAACGTCAAATTCCCTCCTATTATTGTTCCTTCAGCGATGCCTGGGTTAATAGTTTGAACACGATCTTTGTACTGGATAATTTGGCTCTCTGCTTTTGTAGGATTGGAATAGTTGGCTAATTTATTTTCTATAAATTGTTCTTTAAACAATTTAGCTACATAATTGCTCCATGTACTGCTCCCTACGACACCATGAAACGACACTAAGCCCACTTTAGCATAAAATGCTAATATCAAAGCCGTAATATCGCTGTAGCCTAGTAAAACTTTAGGGTTTTTACGTATCAATTCATAGTCAATGCGAGGCAAAAGTCGTGAAGCTCCATTACCTCCGCGAATACACAATATGCCATCAACCTCTTTATCGGCGAACATACTATGCAAATCACTTAAACGTTCATCATCCGTGCCTGCCAAATTACCATAGCGCGAACGAATATACTTTCCTTCTTTTACTTTAAAACCAAAGTACGCTAGCACTTCTTTGGTCATCATGATGGTTTCTTCTTCGGATAATGCTCCTGCAGGCGTGATAATTCCTATCGTATCGCCTTCTTTCAAAACCTTCGCTTTTAATAATGATTTGACAGTACCTGTCGCCTCTGAAACAGCTTTTACCGTTTGATCAGAAATGGCTAAGGCCCCCAAACCCAGTCCAATCGACTTTAAAAACGTTCTTTTATTCATTTTATCGGTTAAATAATAAGCGGTGTCCTGAGCCTACTTCAATGATTTGTCCATTCGAATACGCTAGATTTCCAGACACAATGGTATGTTCTATAGTAGATGTAAATGTATGATTTTCAAATGGCGACCAACCGCATTTTGAAAGAATATTTTGACGTGTAACCTCGTACGATTTATTCAAATTCACCAATACCAAATCCGCCCAGAATCCTTCACGGATAAATCCTCGCTGCTCTATTTGGAAACAAATTGCTGTATTGTGTGCTGTTTTTTGAACCAATTGTTCTAAAGTTAATTTGCCTTGGCTAACCATATCCAATAATGCTAACAATGCATGTTGTACCAATGGACCTCCAGACGGAGCTTGTAGATAGGCTTGTTCTTTCTCTTCGATGGTATGCGGCGCGTGATCTGTAGCAATTACATCAATATGCCCATCCAATACCGCTTTCAAAATTTGATCTCTGTCGGAAGCCGTTTTTACAGCTGGATTCCATTTGATATAATTACCTTTTGTTTTGTAATCTTCATCCGAAAACCAAAGATGATGCACACAAGCTTCAGCCGTAATGCGTTTTTTCTCCAATGAAATCGTATTATCAAATAATACTGTTTCCTTACCTGTCGAAATATGCAGAATATGTAAACGTGTATTGTTCTTTTTCGCTAATTCTACAGCTTTTGATGATGACAAATAACAAGCTTCTGCCGAACGAATCAAAGGGTGCATGTCAATAGTTATATTGTCCCCATACCTTTCTTTGTATGCAGCAAGATTTGCTTTAATAGAAGCCTCGTCTTCACAGTGTGTAGCAATCAAAGTGGGAGAATTTCTGAAAATATTTTCTAAGGCTGTTTCATTGTCAACCAACATATTTCCCGTTGATGAACCCATGAAAACTTTAACACCACAAACATCACGTGGATTAGTTTTCAAAACTTCGTCAATATTATCATTCGCTGCCCCCATGAAAAAAGAGTAATTAGCTAATGAAGAATCTTGACCTATATCGTATTTATCTTGTAATAATTTTTGTGTCAGTGTATTAGGAACTGTATTCGGCATCTCCATAAAAGAAGTTGTTCCACCAGCTACCGCAGCACGACTTTCAGTGAAGATATTGGCTTTGTACGTAAGTCCTGGCTCTCTAAAATGCACTTGATCATCAATTAAACCCGGAAGAAGATGTAACCCTTCGGCATTTATTTCTTGATCTGCTTTTAAATCAATCTGAGGAGCTAACTTTTCTATTCGTCCATTTTTTATAAAAACATCCAAAACTTGAGTAGTTCCTTCATTTACGACTTGTGCATTTTTGATGAGTATAGATGACATTGTATTTTTGATAAGTTATGTTTATGTATACAAACATAAGAAATTGACTATTATAATTCGGCGTCAAATAGTAGATCTAATTCAAATAACTAAAAAAGGTGAGACTTTTATGTTCTCACCTTTTTGTGGAGTTTAAGCAAATGCTTTATCACCTTTTTTGTATGGATAATCACCATCATATTTACCCGGGATTTTCACATAGCGCAAAGCTTTTGTTAATCCCAGTTCAGAATTAAAATATCCTGTTAAAGTCATTTGTCTGAATAAATGAAACCAATGTTCTGGTTCATAATCCACATCTGGTTTAACAAGTTCGTTTTGTTTAGTCTTATTTTTCTCGACTTCATCCTTGATTCTCTCCCAACGCTGACCGTTGTACTCTTCAGATTCTTTATAAAGTTTTTCTGCCACTTCAGTTTTCTCATCTAATGTTAGGCTTGCAAAATCTTTACCTTTCAAATCTTTACTTGTTTTATCTAACGTTGCCAGTCCGTCAACAATAGCTTTTTGTTGCTTTTCTGTATAACAATCTCTAACGAAAACAGGTATAAAATTACCAACACCAGCTTCCTTAGCTCCTGGTGTTGAAGTCGGTGGCAAAATAGCATCAGCCAAATCACCTATTCTGTCAATCATTTTTGCATCGAACAGTCCTTCTACGGACTTTGAAGCAGGTTGAGTACAACCTTCTAAAAATAAGTTAGCACCTACGATAGATCCACCAAGGATCATAGCTACGCGTTGTAATGCTTCTCTTCTATTCATCTTTTTATGTATTAAAATGTATAGTTAACTTCCCAGCCTGGGCGATATGTCCGTTTTACAAACTGATTTACCTCATCAAAGTTTGTAACACGCATATTGTCATTATCCCAAACCAATTTTTTACTTCTTCCAGGGTATTTATCCCCTACTTTTAAATCTACACCACGAATAGCCAAATTTGCCATTAGCAAGGCTTCAGTCAATGGTCCTGCTATCTCAAATGGTGATGACATTTCCATATTACCATATCCAGCAATACAACCTTCCACCCATTGTGCCCAATGACCATTCGCACCCTTTGGTACACGCGCATATTTTTCTTTTACGGTTTTGTAAGTTTTGTTCGTTGGCAAAAGGCGTGGATTACCAGCATATGTATCTGCCAAAATCTTACCTTTTTTACCAATCAACAAAATTCCATTGCCGCCATCTCCAAATATTTCGTCTGGTCCTAACTCTTCTGGTCTTGGTGGTTGTATACCGCCATCCATCCAATGTACTTTTACATCTCCTTTAGTTTTAGAAGTTTTCGGAAAAGTCATTGTCACGGAGCTAGACGGAGGACAAGACTCAGGAAAATATCCACGCTTAAATTCATCTACATAGACAGATCCAACACTAGCCTGTACATCTTTTACATACTGTAAGCCATAGATACTGAATGGAGCTTCCAAATTATGACAGCCCATATCTCCTAAAGCACCCGTGCCATAAGGCCACCAGCCACGCCAGTTGAAAGGCACTAATTTGTCAAAATATTCAGTATATGGCGCAGTACCTAACCATTTGTCCCAATCTAATGTGGAAGGAACTTTAGCTTTCTGACTTGGCCATTGAATACCTTGAGGCCATACCGGACGATCTGTCCATGCATAAATTTCTACCAAATCGCCTATCAATCCTGCATCCACCCATTCACGCATTTGACGTACACCATCACCCGAGGCTCCTTGGTTACCCATTTGCGTCACGACTTTATACTTCTTTGCAGCATGAGTCAACGCACGAGCTTCCCATACATCGTGTGCCAATGGTTTTTGCACGTATACGTGCTTACCCAATTGCATTGCTGCCAAAGCTTGAATAGCGTGATTGTGATCTGGTGTAGATACAGAAACACCATCTATGTTTTTATGCTCTTTATCAAGCATCTCTCTAAAGTCTGTATAAAACTTCGCTTTAGGAAACTTTTCTACAGAGCCTTTAGCGCGTGCTTTATCAACATCACACAAGAAAGCAATATTTGCTTTACCACTTCCAAAAATATTATTAACGTCCGATCCACCCATACCACCTACACCAATTGATGCAACTTGCAACATATCACTCGGTGCTCGATATCCCGTACCACCTAATACATGTCTTGGAACTATTGTAATGCCTGCAGCTGCTACTGCTGCAGTTTTTATAAAGTTTCTTCTGCTATTGTTTTCCATTTTGAGATAGATAAAGATTAAAGATTGCCTTTTTTAAGTTCGCTTACCGCGAAATCAACAGCTCTTGCTGTCAACGCCATGTATGTTAATGAAGGATTAACACATCCTCCAGAAGTCATCGCTGCCCCATCAGTGACGAATACATTTAGTGCGTCCCAAACTTGATTATTTCCGTTAAGAACTGAAGTTTTTGGATCACGCCCCATGCGCGCTGTACCCATTTCGTGAATACCCTGGCCAAGACCGTATACGTTATTCCAGCTACTCACATCCTTCACACCTATGCTTTCGAGCATTTCTTTCATCTCGTTTTGCATATCGTTACGCATTTTTAACTCATTTTCTCTGATTTCAGCGTCAAATGCAAGAACAGGTAAGCCCCATTTATCCTTTTTATCTTTATCTAACTTGATGTGGTTTTCATGATAAGGTAAAATTTCGCCGAATCCACCAAATCCAAACGACCAATCTCCTGGTTCACATATCGCATCTTTGAAGTTACCGCCGACATACTTTTCTTCTTCTGATCGCCATGCTCTTCCACGACCAGCTCCGCCTTGATAACCAAATCCACGTACGTAGTCACGTTTTTTGTCATCAAAATCAACATTCACGAATCGAGGAACATATATTCCATTTGGACGACGTCCGAAAATTGTTTTGTCTAAATACCCTTCAACACGTCCGGATGCACCAACACCCAAGTGATGATCCATTAAATTATGTCCCAATTCACCACTACTACTTCCTAATCCACCTTCCCATACATCAGTAGCTGAATTCATCAATACCCACGAAGAATTTAACGCAGAAGCACATACAAATACAACTTTTGCATGGAATTCATACGTTTGGTTTGTTTCCGCATCAATGATTTCTACTCCTTTTGCTCGCTTTGTGTCTTTATCATAAATAATACGAGTCACAATAGAAAAAGGTCTTACAGTAAGGTTACCAGTCTTTACTGCCGCTGGTAAAGTAGCCGATTGTGTACTAAAATAAGCTCCAAAATTACAACCTTCCCAACATCTGTTTTGAAATTGACAGTTGACACGACCATTATGCGGAACAGTGATATTAGCTGTTCTACCCATGATAAAGTGACGTTTACCACCATATTGTGATTTCTTCAATCGCTCTGCATAATCTTTCTCTACTACGTTCATCGGCATAGGAGGCATGAATTCGCCATCTGGCAAGATATCGCCTAGACCATCTCTATTACCAGAAATACCTGCAAACTTCTCTACATAACTATACCAAGGCGCAATATCTTTATAGCGAATAGGCCAATCAACCCCATGACCATCTTTAGCGTTTGCTTCAAAATCCAAATCGCTAAGACGGTAAGATTGACGTCCCCACATCAATGATCTACCACCTACATGATACCCACGATACCAGTCAAATCTTTTGATTTCTGTATAAGGGCTTTCTTTTTCATTTACCCAGTACCCAAGATTTTTTTCATTCAATGGATAATCACGTTTCAATACTGGATAATCTTGAATCATTTGTTGAGTTCTTCCACCTGCATGTGGAAATTCCCATGGTGATTTTGTCGGAGAAGTATAATCCTTAATATGTTCTATATTTCTACCTCTTTCCAACATAATTGTTTTAAGACCTTTCTCAGTCAGCTCCTTCGCAGCCCATCCCCCACTGATTCCAGATCCGATGACAATTGCATCATAAATATTATTCTCTACCATTTTAATTAAGCTTATATTGTAATAAAATCTACTTTTCGATTGTTTTGACTTTCTCGTCTTTGAAGAAAATCATGAATATTACCATAACTACGAGAGCTATGACAGCTGGAACAAACCAAGTTTTTTCCCAGAATCCAGGTAAGTCAACACCTTTTAACTCTTTGTATTTGTCACCAATGAAACTTGCTACCCAAAATCCGATCAACTGCCCTATACCATACGTAGCTAAAGTAATTAAACCTTGCGCTGCCGATTTATATTTTTCCCCAGCTTTGCTGTCTGTATAAATTTGTCCAGACACGAAGAAGAAATCATAACAGATACCGTGTAATGCAATTCCTAATATCAGCATAAAAGTAAGCTCGCCAGCATCACCATAAGCAAATAATAAATAGCGAACTGCCCAAGCTAACATCCCCACTAAAATTGTTTTTTTGAAACCAAATTTGGAGAAGAATACAGGAAGTAATAATAAGAATAACACTTCCGAGATCTGACCGATCGTCATCTTGCCTGTAGGATTTTCTAAACCAATTTCTGTCAAGAATAAATTCGCATTTTGGTAATAAAATGCCAACGGAATACATATTAAAACAGAAGAAATAAAGAAAATAAAGAAATTTCTATCTTTCAATAGTTTGATGGCATCAAGTCCGACAATTGATGAGAATGATGGTTTTTCGCCTTCTGCAGCTTTGATTGGCGGCGTACTTGGTAAAATAAATGAGAACAAACCCAATACAGCTGAAGCTATTGCAGCCATCAAAAATGTGTTTTTCAAAGCGCCTTCACCTGCCGCTGCATCCCATTTGAATAAATAACTGATAGACAAACCAGCTACGATCCAACCTATAGTTCCCCATATACGAATTGCAGAGAATTCTTTTTCAGGATTTTTTAGTTGTCTAAATGATATAGAACTAGCCAATGCTAACGTTGGCATATATAATATCATATAACTCAATACATACGGATAGAAAGTACTGTACTCCGCTGATTGGTACATTTGATACAATAAAAATGCACCTACCAAATGAAGAATACCTAATACACGCTCAGCATTAAAGAATCGATCTGCGATCATCCCTACTATAAATGGTGCTATAATAGCTCCTAGAGATTGTGTAGAAAATACATTGGCAATTTCAAAGTCATTAGCCTTCAAATTCTGGCTCAAGAACGTTCCCAATGTAACAAACCATGCTCCCCAAATAAAAAATTCGAGGAACATCATAAATGATAATTTAGTTTTTATAACTGAATTCATGTTTATATATGATTAATCAAATTAAAAGTTATCTGCCTCTCTATAGGCTGCTACTAAAATATCTTCGCCCTCTTTGCCAGATTTAGACATTCCATGTTCCATTCCCACGATTCCTTTATATCCCTTATTGTGTAACCACTTGAATACATTTTTATAATTGATCTCACCTGTATATGGCTCTCTTCTTCCTGGGTTATCACCTACTTGTATATAAGCAATCTCAGACCAACACATATCCATCAAATTGATCAAATTTCCTTCATTTTTTTGTTGATGGTACGCATCGTATAATATTTTACAGGAAGGACTATTTACAGCTTTACAAATTTCGTACGTCTGATCCGTATAGCGTAAAAATAAATTTGGCGTATCACTCAATGGCTCCAAAACCATAGTAATACCATGTGGTTCTAAAATCTCTGAACCTCTTTTTAATGCTTCTATAACGTTTGCGGTTTGTACACCAATAGGCAAATTGCGTTGATAATCACCAGGAACAACAGTAACCCATTTTGCATTTACGCGTTTGGCAACTTCTACAGAGTCACGACATCCTTTAAGGAAGATATCAATATGTTCTTGTTTGTTCGCAGCTAAAGTATTTTGTCCGTTACCTCCTTTAGGCACAACAAATACCCCCATGCGCATTCCCAATTTAGCCAACAGCTCGCCGATTTTTGTTTGTTCCTCAATAGAACGTCCAGGCATACCGTTGTCCTCAATACTGCGGAAACCTAAATCGTGCATGTATTTGATTTCATCTAAAAAATTTTTACCTGCTGAAGCAGAAAACATTCCTTGATGTGGTGCATAATCTAATTTAAAAGTGGTTGATTTAATCATTTCTTTATTAGGTTTTATAAAATCTGATGTTTTATTACTTGACAAGAAAGCCCCTGTTAATAGCAAGCCTGAATTTTTGATAAAATCGTTTCTCCTCATGTCGTTTATAATGGTTGATTATTGGTTATAAATATAATTATTAAATCCTGAGCTTTGCAATTCTTTTAACGTATAATTTTCAGAATATATTATATATGCCTCAGCCTGAGGAACTCTCTCGATATACGAAATTGCGTCTTCAGGTTTCAAATACATTAAATAATTATCCAAAGCGTCTGCCTGCATAGCAGTATTAGCGATAACGGTAACAGAAAGTATACTATTAGTTAATGGACTTCCTGTATGTGGATCGATATGGTGCGATAATCTTTTGCCATTTACAGTGCGATATTTCTCATAACTTCCAGAAGTGGTGATAGCCTTATCTTTTATTGAGACCTTGTAAGATGCAGCAGAATCATTATTTGGTCGCTGTATTTCAATCTTGTATGTTTCGCCATTTGGCTTCATACCGAAACAATAAATTTCGCCCCCCACTTCTACCATAGATGATTGAACACCTTTATTATTAAGAAAATCAGATAGCACATCCACCGTATATCCTTGCGCTATTCCATTCAAATCAATGGCCGTATTTTTATTTCTTTTCTCTAAGTATCTACCTTTTAATCTGAGCTTATTAAGACCAACAAATTGACGAACACTATCCACTTGATTTTGAGTAGGATTATTCCGAAATCCTTCTGGTCCGAAGCCCCACAATTTCATCAAGGGAAATACCGTAATATCAAAATAGCCATTAGTTTTCTTGTGATAATCGAAACTCGCTTTTACGACATTATACATATGCGAATCAAGTTTCACGCGTTTATTTGATGAGGAGTTAAATTGATTGATTAATGAATTATTTTTATACAAAGACATTGATTCATCAATAACATTAAAAATACTATCTACTTCATCTTTTGAAACGACCTTATCTGCAGCATAATATTTAATAGAATACGTAGTTCCTTGTGCCTGCCCCGAAATGGTATATAATGAATTTGAAATAGGATATGCCGCATAAGCAACATATCCTATCAGAATATAAGATATAAGAATAAAAAGTTTCAAGTATTTATATGAATAAATTCGTATTTATACCAGGTACTGCTACTGGGTATATACCATTGGCATCAGGCAAAATTTTTGGTTTTGCATCCCAAGCTAATGTTTCTGGCATTAAGTCAATTTCAGATTTTAATGCATCATCCCATTTGATTACTTTTCCTGTATAACACGCAATACGTCCAATAATACCAGCTAATGAACTGTATGCACCATATTCTGCATTATTAAACTTGTATTCTCCTTTAGCTACAGCTGCAAATAGTTCAACGTGCTCTTGCTGATAAGGATTTGGATTTCCTTTTGGATCATGACGATAAATCTCGTTACCTTTTGAATCCCATAGAATAGCTCTACCGCCAGCTGATAAATAGATTCTTCCTTTAGTACCTTGGAATGTTTCGTCTACACGATTATGTGATCCTTCAAAGTGACAACATTGACTGAAGACAACAGAACCATCATCGTAAGTCATCTCAATCGAGAAATTATCATAAATCTCTCCATACTCTTTGCCTGTACGATGTGCACGAGATCCAACACCTTGAATGGATACTGGATACTTGCCTTTAATCCAATTCGCAACATCAATATTATGTACGTGTTGCTCTACGATATGATCACCACATAACCAGTTAAAATAATACCAGTTACGCATTTGATAGTCCATTTCAGTCTGTCCAGGTTTACGTGGTCTCACCCACACACCGCCACTATTCCAATATACCTGACCTGATACAACATCACCAATTGCACCATCTAAAACACGTTTGATACCTTCACGGTAATTATGTTGGAAACGACGTTGTAATCCAACGACAACATTTAATTTTTTCTGTTCAGCAATTTTTGAAGCCGCTAAAATTCTTCTTACACCTGGCGCATCCACAGCAACAGATTTTTCCATGAAAACATGCTTTCCTTGTTTCACAGCTTCTTCAAAATGCTGAGGTCTGAATCCTGGAGGCGCAACAAGTAATACGACATCAGCATCTTTTATTGCATGTTTATACGCATCAAATCCCACATACTTACGTGATTCAGGAATGTCCATCTTCGCAGAATAGCGTTTCGACAAATTGTTGTAAGCTGAATCTAAATTATCTTTAAAAGCATCAGCCAAAGCAACTAACTTCACATTCTGACCAGAATTCAATGCATCTGCAGCAGCTCCCGTTCCTCTTCCTCCACAGCCTATTAATGCTACTTTAATTTCATCATTTCCAGCAGCAAATACAGAGGATATATTTGATGCAGTCATAGCAACTCCCCCTGTTACTAGAGCAGAATTTTTTATAAAATCTCTTCTTTTAATATTTTCCATAATGTCTATGATTGGTTATGTAGTGTATATTCTTATTTTTTAAAAGTCCTCTATTGGAGCTTGATCATAGTAAGCTAATATCTCTTCTTTAGAAGGTGCATTTAGTGGACGAACTAATCTTAGTCCAATAAATGGAGCCTCTGGAAACCACCAATTAGACTTAGGCATTTGTGGATCTAATTGTTTCCATATCGGATCTGAAGCTCCTCTCGCTGCAGAACGCAATTCATTTGCAGAGCTAGCGAATGATCCTCCACGCACTGAATGTGGATACAATTCAGTTGGTATAGCTACGGGATTTTTTGTTTTTTTTCCAGCAAACTGTTTATAGAAATCAGCATGATATTGGTCATACGTCCATTCAGCCACATTACCTATTATATCATATAATCCAAACGGATTAGGTTTCTTCTGTCCTACAATATTGGTTTTTTGGTCACTGTTATCTTCATACCATGCGTAATCATTCAATTTAGAGACATCATTTCCAAAGAAATAAGTATCTTTCGAACCCGCACGACAGGCATATTCCCATTCTGCTTCTGTTGGTAACCTATAGAAAACGCCAGTACGAACGTATAACCATTTACAAAATTGAATAGCATTGTAATGCGTCATCGCCAGAGCTGGAAATCCTTCCTTTCCAAACCCAAAAGTCATATCTAAATAAGGCTTAGTGGGTCTTGTTACAGCATCTACTTCTGATGGTACTGTTCCTGTGTTCTGTTTCGATTGCTCGTAGTCTTTATACAAGAATGACTGAAATAAATCCCATGTGACCTCATATGTTCCCATCCAAAAGGCATCAATTTCTACATCATGTGCAGGCTTTTCATCAGCCTTGGACGAATTATTATCCCCCATAGAAAAAACTCCTGCCGGAATAGCTTCCATTGAGAATGACAATGTTGTTCCTTCTATCTCCTGAACATACTTTGTGTGAGGGCTTTTGATTAGATTTTTCGCTTCTGACTTTTTATTTTGCGCTTCGGCAGCATATATACTTCCTAAAAGTAGAAATGAACAAATGACTTTGTGCATCAATTATTAATTTTTTATTTAAATGTTATAACAGTTATCAAATTCTAAGATAAGTGAAATACTAATTAATAAACTAATAATGTAAGTAACAATTAGATTACAACAGTGTATTAATTACACTATACCATACAAAGGATAATAATATGCCAATCAGAATACTAATTCCTATAAGCGTATTAGCGAATTTAACATTTAAGCCAAATTTTTCAACTACTATACTGGAAGCTACTAAACACGGCATAGTCATCTCAAAAACAGAAACACGGAAAAAGTCACCATTTAGCCCCAACAGGTAGATTAATAAAAGAGCAACGAATGGTATAATAAACAATTTAACAAGTAAACCTGCATAAAGCCCATTCAATTCATGAGATATACGCTTGAAATTTAATTGAAGTCCTATAGAGAATAATGCCATCGGACTAACCGTCGCCGCAAAAGAAGAGAACAAATTATTTAGCGCTTCATATTTCAAGTAGTCATGGAAAATCAACGCTATAATGCACGCTATAAATGGTGGAAAGGTCAAAAGTCTCTTTAATATATACAGATACTTTTCTTTATCATCCTCAAATATATCTCTCGAACCAGCTGCTAATAATACACCAAATAGCGACAAAGTAAAAAATGTCACTTGATCGCTTACTATTGCAACTTTCAAAAATTCCTCTCCATAATACGTACTTACTAGTGGAAAACCAATAAATGAGGTATTTGATAGACCAGCTACAATTATTAATGTATATAACGTTCGATTTGAAAATTTAAACCAAATATTAAGTGCCTTAAAAAAAACATAGGATGTGCCGAAAGCAAGAAATGGTAGGAAAGCAGTATATATGTAATCCATATTCCATTCAATCTGTGGAATATATTTGAGAGCGATGGACGGGAGTCCAACATATATAACCCATGTATTAATAGCTAGATGTCCACCCTTTTTTACAAGCTTTAAATATCTAAAAAGATATCCAAACAGTAAACATAAAAAAATAACGATAAAATTTGACATCGAGTAATTAAGGATAATATAATCTCAATATTTATACTGAGATGCTAACATTGACCAAAAGTAAGCCTTAAATACCTAAAAATAAAACTAGATTAAAATATCTAAATAATTATAAAAATTGTTCTGATTAATAATTGTTCATTTTTAATAATTTGTTATTAACAAAAAAAGGATGCGATGCATCCTTTGAATCTATTTAACTACCTTGTTTAGCGCCTTTGAGACTGATTTCCCAAAATCTTTGTCAACGGTAATATAACCCGGATAAAAGAAATTTTTACCGCCAATTTTTACCGAAGGTTTAATCTTTAAAGCAAGAAATGCATCACTTTTGCGCGTAAAAATATCGCTCAAAACCTTTTCAATTCCCTGTTCTTTTGCAGCACTAAACAAATTTGCTCTAAAACTAAGTGGTACTACCGTGCTTTGTCCTTGCGCGAGATTAATATTTTCGTTTACTGAACCTTCAAACAAGGGTTTCCCTCCCATTTCAATCAGATATTTAAATTCATTGATTTTGGTCACAGTGGTAGTTGGATTTGTCATTTGCAAATTTACCGTAGCCTCTAATGGCAAATCTTTGGTCAATAAGGCCATAGCTATCCCTGGTAAGCTACTTAGTGACACACCGTCATCTGTTTGGTAAGAATTCACATCTCTTCCCGCTATGCGCATATTCTGAACAGAAGTAACATCATAATTAAACTTTCCTAATGCTGCAATCTGTGCCTTCTGATTCACCGCACATCCACTTAATAAAAAAATGGTGACAGCAATTACTAAAAAACCTATCTTTTTCATATTCAAATTATTATTTTCCAAATGTATAAACTAACCCCAACGTAAAAACTGAGTTTCCGGCTTTTAAATATTCGTTGCTATTCAATCCAATATTAAAACCATTAGTATACTGCACTTGCAAGCCATTAACCAATTGCATACGCGTAAAAAAAAGTGGTTCAATAAAATAATTTTCCTCCTTAGGAGTTACAACATCATCCAATAAAAAATCCTTCATCCCTATTCTACTTAGACGAATTGCAGTACCATAGTTTAATTCTTTTTTGTCTCCGAAGATATTTATCTTCTTTTTACGTGTAGATGAGTAGTTTACCTGTAAAAATATTTTATCAAAATTCATTTCGCGCGATTCCACCAATTCATAACCATAGATCGACGCTCTTTGCTTGAAATCTTTTGTATTTCCAACACCATAGCCAGCGTACATTTCAAATACTTGCCTTTTATCCTTTCCCATAGTCGTGAAATAACCGATTCCTCCCTCTGTTAGCCACTGACGGAAGTAATTATTACTATTAGCCCCAGTATTGACAGTTGATCCATTAGCAATGATGGCTATATTATCACTTATCGCTACTCCCAAATTAGCTGAAATATTCCCTTTGGCATTAAAATGTCCTCCTACATAGACTTCACCAGAATTTTTGAACATTGGTGTTGATGGAACATTAGGCATATAAATGGAGCTACAACTGGCCAAAAATACTGTTGAAAACAGTAAAAGTATTGAATGATTTTTGATGATTTTTGACATACTCATGGTTACGAACAATCATGCCAAATTAACATAAAAAGTCCTTGATTCAAGCATCAAGGACTTAATTTTATATTATTTAACGTAAATTTTAGATACTTGGTTCTTGTTCTGTATCAGGAGCTTTATCGATTAACTCCATAAATTGATCTAATTTCGGTGTAATTATGATTTGCGTACGTCTATTTCTAGCTTTACCCGCTGGTGTGCTGTTGTCCGCAATAGGATTATACTCACCACGACCACCTGCTGTGAGGCGCATAGGATCTACCCCATAATTATTTTGTAATGCTTGTACAACTGATGAGGCACGAAGAGTTGACAGATCCCAATTGTTACGAATATTTGGTTTTGAAATCGGATCTGAATCTGTGTTACCTTCAATTAGTACATCATAATCTTTATAGTCTTGAATGATTTTCGCAATCTTGCTTAAAGTTTCTCCAGCTTGCTCAGACACTTCATAACTTCCAGATTTGTACAACATATTATCCGACAAGGATATATAAACAACACCTTTCAAAACCTGAACATCCACATCCTTCAACTCCTCACGACTAAGCGAACGCGTCAAATTGTTGGTCAACACCATATTCAATGAATCCGACTTATTTTTCGTGTTTACCAAGTGTTGAATGTACTTGTTAGAAGCATTAATCTCATCAACTAGCTTGGAAATATTCACATTTCCCTGAGAATTTTGTGCGATACTTTGATCTAAAGTTCCTTGTAACTTTGCATAAGCTTCTTTCAAGGCCGCGTTGTTTTTACGCTCGTACTCTAACTGATCTTCTAAACTCTTTACCTTGGCGCGACTTTCTGTCAATTCCAATTGCGTCTTTTGATACAATTGTCCGAGATCTCTATATTGTGCATCTAATGCAGTGTATTTTTTATTGCTCACACAGCCTGTTAATAACAAGCCGCCAAGCAAAATGGTAACAGGAAGAATTCTTTGTATTGCCATATTCTTTTATTTTAATCTTTCATAAATTAACAATTATAATACCGAAATACAAGGTTTTATTGTTAAATAACGTAAAAAATCCTTCAACCGGGGAGATTGAAGGATTTTATAACTAACCAATTATTAACCTAAATTATGAATTACTAAATAGTAATCAATACTTATGCCAATCTTAATTATGTCAGTTTTATATTAACATATTTTAACAATCTCATGCTAAAACGTTTATTTACTTTTCAAAATACCCTTACAGATATTACCAATCAAAGCTGGGCCTTCATAAACAAAACCTGTATACACTTGTACTAAAGCAGCACCAGCATTCAACTTTTCCAATGCATCTTCTGCCGTATGGATACCACCTACCCCAATTATTGGAAAAGCTCCATTTGATCTTTGGTGAATGTATTTAATTACTTCTGTCGAGCGTTTTGTTAATGGCTTACCACTTACTCCGCCCATTTCCTTCACCAAATTAGGATCAGACTGTAAACCTTCTCTCGAAATTGTTGTATTTGTCGCTATCAAACCAGCAATTTTAGTTTCAGTTACTATATCAACAATATCATCCAATTGCGAATCCGTCAGATCTGGTGCAATTTTTAATAATATTGGTTTTGCAGTAGACTTCTGTGCATTCAAATCTTGTAAGGTATTCAAGATATGCATCAATGGACCTTTTTCTTGCAAATCACGTAAACCTGGTGTATTTGGCGAACTCACATTCACGACAAAGTAATCAACGTGATCAAACAATGCATGGAAACAATAAATATAATCGTTAACAGCTTCTTCGTTTGGAGTCACTTTATTTTTACCAATATTTCCACCAATGATGACACCTTGCGTATTTTTTAGATGAGATAATCGTCCTGCAGCAACATCTGCGCCTTGATTATTGAATCCCATACGATTAATCAATGCTTCGTCATTTACCAAACGAAACATACGCGGCTTATCATTTCCCGGCTGAGGCTTTGGTGTGACTGTTCCAATTTCGATAAAACCAAAACCAAAATTCGCCATATCTTCAATGTACTCTGCATTTTTATCAAAACCAGCAGCCAATCCTACAGGGTTTTTGAACTTCAAACCAAAAACTTCTCTTTCTAATCGCGGATCTTCTACCGAATACAAAGATTTCAAAATAGATTTAGAACCCCAGATTTTAGTGAAAGTTTTCAATCCATTCGTAACCGTATGATGCGCTTTTTCGGGCGCCATCGAAAAGAAAATTGGCTTTATTAGTTTGTACATTATCAAATATGAATCTTTAATCAAAAAACGAAGGATATATTCCTTTTGCTTAGCTACAAAGGTAGAAAAGAAGCAGAAATAATCACTACTTTTGCATTCGAAATGATATCAATAAATAATTTAACATTTGAAATAGGCTCAAGAGCCTTGTACGACGAAGCAAGCTGGCACATCAAACCAGGAGATAAAGTAGGATTAATCGGTGCTAATGGCACAGGGAAATCCACATTACTACGTCTCATCGTCGGACAATACAAACCTACCTCAGGTACCATTTCAATGGCTAAAGATTTAAAAATTGGTTACTTAAACCAAGATTTATTGTCTTACCATTCGGAAAAAAGCATTTTGCATGTGGCTATGGAGGCTTTTGAACGCCAAAATCAGCTGCATACAGAGATAGAAAATCTACTTAAGAAATTAGAAACAGACTATTCGGATGATATTCTGAACAAACTTAGTGATAAACAAACAGAGTTTGAAGCATTAGATGGTTACAATATTGAATTTCGTGCGCATGAGATATTAGCAGGTCTTGGTTTTTCGGAAGATGAACAAAGCAGACCATTAGCTACCTTCTCTGGAGGATGGCGCATGCGTGTGATGTTGGCGCGAATTCTTTTGCAAGCACCTGATATTTTATTATTGGATGAGCCGACCAACCACATGGATTTACCTTCCATCAAATGGTTGGAAAATTACTTACAAGCGTTTGAAGGTGCAATTGTAATTGTATCACACGATAGGTATTTCTTGGATAGAATTATCAAAAAAACAGTTGAGTCTCGCAAAGGAAAATTGACTTTGTATGCTGGTAATTACAGCTTCTATTTGGAAGAAAAAGCCATGCGGAATGAAATACAAGCTGGGCAATTCAAAAATCAGCAAGCTAAAATCAAGCAAGAAGAACGATTAATTGAGCGTTTCCGTGCGAAAGCTTCAAAAGCCAAAATGGCGCAATCGCGCATCAAAGCTTTGGAGCGTATGGATCGTGTGGACGATGTGGATGACGATAATCCGGAAGTAAATTTCAGCTTTAAATTTTCTAAACCTTCGGGTCGCCATGTCGTAACTTTAGAAAATATTTCCAAGTCTTACCCGAATTTAGAGATCTTGCGTAATACCAATGTACTCATCGAAAAAGGGGATAAAATTGCTTTAATCGGCGCCAATGGTAAGGGTAAATCTACCTTATTACGAATTGTTGCTGATGATGACAAAAATTTCGAAGGTACGGCTATCAAAGGGCACAATGTTTCGCAAACTTTCTTTGCTCAGCATCAATTGGAGGCTTTGCACTTAGAAAACTCTATCATTGCTGAAATGCAAGCCTTTGCCCCAAAGCATACCGAAACAGAATTACGTTCGATTTTGGGTTGTTTCCTATTCACAGGAGATGATGCTTTCAAAAAGATTAAAGTGCTATCAGGAGGCGAAAAATCACGTGTGGCTCTAGCGAAAGCTTTAACAGCTGATGCAAATTTCTTAGTACTCGATGAGCCTACCAACCACTTGGATATGGCTTCCGTAAATATTTTGATTCAGGCGCTACAACAATATGAGGGTACTTTTATTGTTGTTTCTCACGACCGTTATTTCTTAGACAATGTGGCTAACAAAATTTGGTTTATCGAAAATAAAGAAATCAAAGAATATCCTGGAACATACCAAGAGTATGAAGAATGGAATGCTAAACGTGTCATAAAACCGGAAGTTAAAGAAGAGAAGAAAGTAGTCAAAGAAGAACCTAAAAAGCAGAAACAAGCTCCTTCTGACGACACAAAAAGAATATTACTTAAAAAGAACAAAGAGCTCGCACAATTAGAAGAGCAAATTGCGACTAAAGATGAAGAAGTCAAAAAATTAGAAGCACATCTAGCATCCGAAGAAGTTTATTCTGACGCAGTCAAACTACAAGAAGCAACAAGAAATTACAATTCTGCTAAAGCTGAATATGACCAATTACAACAAAATTGGGAATCATTAGCAGAAGAGATAATGGAACTGGAGGGATAAAAAAATGAAGGCTTTACAAATTGTAAAGCCTTCATTTTCTATGTTAACACCATTTCTACATGAGGAATATTATCTTCGAGATAAGGCTCTTCGCTCACACGTACAAAACCTACGTTTTCATAAAACCCCTGTAAATGTGCTTGCGCGCTAATGCGGATGGCTTCTGTTGGAAAATCTTTTCGCATGGCTGAAATGGCTTGCAACATAAGCTCTGTTCCCAATTTCAAATGGCGTGCTGTTGGATTAACTACCACCCTACCTATTGAAGCATCAGCATAAGAAACATTTGGAGGAAGTAAGCGTGCATAAGCTACGACTTCTCCATCCAAAATTCCCATCAAATGCTTTCCTTTCAAATCTTTGTTATCACATTCGGAATACAAACATTCTTGTTCCAACATGAATACATTAATACGAAGTTGTAATATCTTATACAACTCTAAACTTGACAATTCTGAAAAAGGACGAACTACCCAAGTAACACTCATTTGAAATTAAGCTAAACTAGATTTTACGATTTCAGAAATAGTTTTGCCATCAGCTTTACCAGCCAATTGTGCATTGGCAGCCCCCATGACTTTACCCATGTCTTTCATGCCGGCAGCGCCAGTTTCAGTGATAATATTTTTAATAACCGCTTCAATTTCTTCACGAGATAATTGCTTCGGAAGATATTCTTCAATCACTTGTTGCTCTTCAAACTCTGTTTGAAACAAGTCATCACGACCTTGAGTTTTGTAAATTTCTCCAGACTCCTTGCGTTGTTTTACTAATTTCTGCAAAACTTTGATTTCAGCATCTTCTGTCAATTCTTCAACACCCGCTTTCTCCGTTTTTGCTAATAAAATAGCCGCCTTCACAGCACGCAATCCTCTCAAACGCACGGCATCTTTAGCGATCATCGCTGCTTTGATATCCTGATTTATTTTTTGTTCTAATGACATAATACAATTATTTTCTGTTTACAATAGTTCCATTTGCTTGCGCTGTAGGCATAATAAGCAAATCGTTTATATTCACATGTGCTGGACGAGATAAAACAAAAGCAATTGTTTCTGCTATATCCTCTCCACGCAATGGTGTTAAGCCATTATACACATTTTTTGCACGTTCTTTATCGCCATGAAATCTAACTTCCGAAAATTCAGTTTCAACCATACCAGGATTAATTGCCGTAACTTTTATTCCGAAAGGTAACAAATCAATACGCATCGCTTTATTCAACGCATCCACCGCATGTTTAGTAGCACAATACACATTTCCATTCGGATAAACCTCTTTCCCAGCAATTGACCCAATATTTACAATATGCGCATTGTTACTAAGTTTTAACAAAGGAGTAACGGCTTTTGTCACATACAAAAGACCCTTTACATTTGTATCGATCATGCGATCCCAGTCGTCCAAATTTCCATCTTGCAAAGCATCCAATCCTTGACTTAATCCCGCATTATTGATTAATACATCAATATTTTTCCATTCGGCAGGAAGATTATGTATAGAATTTAGGACATCTTCTCTGTTTCGTACATCTAACACAAAAGTATGCACTTTCAAACCTGAAATAGATTCTTGTAACTCGTTTTTTAATTGTACCAACCTATCTTCACGGCGTGCACAAAGAATCAATCTATAATTTCCCTCTTTCGCTAATACATGCGCACAGGAAGCACCGATACCTGAACTTGCGCCAGTAATTAAAACTGTTCTCATTTTTTATTGAAATATGAGGCTAAAATAGATATTGCGAACAAGACCGCGATCTATTGGCGCCATAAATTTGTTTTCAGCAGATAAAAGATGATTATTACTCAATATATTATTTATGCTTTGACTAAATCTAATCTCGGGAGAAACTTTAAAGAAAGATAAAAAGATATCAAACCCAACTCCAACCTCCCATGACATATATTCTGGACGTAAAATAATTCCTTCAGGTACTTGCCTATTATTTTTAGACTCCAATCTTAAGTCATTATATTGTTTTATAAGTCCTACCCATCGAGTCAATCTGACACCTCCCAAAACATAAGCTCTATATTTTGCATCAGAATCAAAAAGCGCCTTTTCTTCCGAACGAAATTTAAGCGCTACAGGAAATTCAAAGGAATTGAAATTATCACCTCGAAGATCTTGTAACACATGTTTTGACTTGCGTACAATAGGGTTTCTGTCAGTATCAATTGGAGAAAAGACAATTTGAATAGAATTTAAAATATTAAAGGAGGGATTAAAATTGATAGATAGTTTCTCACTCCAACGAAAATCCATCGGCAAGGCTATTGAAAATCCAGCCGAGCTTCTACTTTGAATTGATTTTAATTCACCCAAATATGTTAGGCTCTCTGAATCAGAATCTAAGCTTTCAAATAACTGTTTCCAATTATCCTTTAACTTCAATTGATAATTCTGATTTATATAATTGTATTGAAACCCAATTTGAATAGATGCGTCTTCATCGTACCCACTAAATGGAAATGAAATAAGATTTTGTGCCATCAATGCATGGATCGATAACAGTAATGATAAAATTATGGTGTACCCATATTTGATCATTTTGATGCTTCGTAGATTGTACAGAAACCAAAAGTTTGAGGCAGAACGTTCGTGGAGCTAAAACCAACTTTATCTGTAATTTTTGCAAACCGTAAACCATCTGGGAATTTAGCTACAGATTCGGGCAAATAAGAATACGCACTTGAATCTTTAGAAATCAATCGACCATATGCAGGTACAATTTTATGAAAGTAAAAATTATAAAACTGCTTAATAGGAAATGCTGTAGGATTAGATAATTCTAAAATAATCGCTTTCCCACCTGGCTTTAATACGCGGTGAATTTCAGACAATCCCTTTTCCAAATCTTCAAAATTACGAACCCCAAATGCTACAGTCACCGCATCAAAAGAATTATCTTCAAACTGAAGGTTTTCTGAATCACCCAACTGAACTTCAAATACATTTTGCAATCCTTTTTTTACAATTTTCTCTTTAGCAACTTCTAACATTCCTTGCGAAATATCAACACCGATAATTTTTTTAGGTTTTAAGATTTTGATAGATTCAATAGCAAAATCACCAGTACCCGTCGCAACATCCAATATATGTTGCGGATGAATTTCTTGTAAAAGTTTGATTGCCTTCTTTCGCCATATCACGTCAATACGCATTGTCATCAGACGATTCAAAAGATCGTATTTCTTCGAGATATTGTTAAACATATCTGCGACTTGTTCTTTTTTACCGCCGTCCTTTGACTTATATGGTTTTAGTGTTGAAGCTTCATTTGACATACAGCAAAGATAGTATATATTTTATGTAGTATAAAAAAGAAAAATTACCCTTCGCGACAGGAACTTTTCTTAAAGTATTGATTATGAAAACTTAACTACATAGTTCATCATCAAGCAATTCACACAACAACCATTTTTGACTTATTCACACACACAAGAGTTTTCCACATACCGCTAACAACTTGAACACTAGCGTAATTAAGAATGAATTAACACAATATCCACAATATATGTTAATAATAACTCGTTATTTAATAGCACCTAAAGCATTGCTAAAATTTACTTAACATGGAGATGTGAAGAACTATAAAATTTCAGCTTTACAATTTTTAGTACTTTTGTTATAACGATGTATTACATGTCCAATAGCATGGGTAAAAGTATTGAAAAACATAAAAAATTACGGGATAATGGAGCAAGAATATTCGGGTCAAAATACAAACTTTAACAAGGCAAATTTTAACAAAAAACGCACGAGTCTAAATAATATGATTAGTGGTCTTGGTAAGCTACCTCCACAAGCTGTGGATTTGGAAGAAGCAGTACTAGGCGCATTGATGTTGGAGAAAAATGCATTGAGTGAAGTTATCGATATTTTGAAGCCAGATTCTTTTTACAAAGAAGCGCATCAAAAAATATTTGAAGCTATTTTCTCCTTATTTCAAAAGACTTCTCCGATTGACATCTTAACTGTTACAGCAGAACTTCGGAAATTAGGTTCACTCGAAATGGTAGGTGGAGCGTATTATATCACGCAGCTAACAGATCGAGTTGTTTCTGCAGCCAATATTGAATACCACGCACGTATTATTTCACAAAAATATATTCAACGTGAGTTAATCAAAGTTTCTACAGAAATTATTAATTCTTCGTATGATGAGACTTCGGATATCTTCGATTTATTAGACCACGCTGAAAAAAGTCTATTTGACATTGCACAAAATAACCTAAGAAGAGATTCACGTAAAATGGATGACATTATGCGTGAGGCTATCAATAATCTTGAATTATTGCGCGACCGTACAGATGGACTAACAGGTATTCCGTCAGGATTGACGGCGCTTGACAGAATGACTTCGGGATGGCAACCCTCTGATTTAGTCATCATCGCTGCTCGTCCTGCAATGGGTAAAACAGCATTTGTACTTTCTGTAGCTCGTAATGCTGCTGTTGATCACCAGCGACCTGTTGTTGTTTTCTCGTTAGAGATGTCTTCTGTTCAATTGGTAAATCGTCTAATAGCTGGTGAAACTGAAATTGAACAAGAAAAATTAAAGAAAGGAAACCTTGCGGATCACGAATGGCAACAACTACATTCGCGAATTGGCCGGTTGACGGAAGCACCGTTGATTATTGATGATACCCCTGCATTGAACGTCTTTGAATTTCGCGCAAAATGTCGTCGCCTCAAAGCGCAACATGATATACAAATGGTTATTGTCGATTACTTGCAATTAATGCATGGTAAATCCGAAGGTAAAGGCGGTGGTAACCGTGAGCAAGAAATTGGTAGTATTTCACGTGCGTTGAAATCGGTAGCTAAAGAATTGAATGTTCCAGTTTTAGCCTTATCACAATTGAGCCGTGCTGTAGAATCACGTCCAGGTAACAGTAAACGTCCAATGCTGTCCGACTTACGTGAATCTGGATCTATTGAGCAGGATGCCGATATGGTGTTATTCTTATACCGACCAGAATATTATGGTTTGACAGAAGATGAAGAAGGTCGCTCTACTGCTGGTGTTGGTGAGGTAATTATCGCAAAACACCGTAACGGTGAAACAGGCATCGTTCCTCTAAAATTCGTTGGTAAATATGTAAAATTCGTCGATTTGGAGGAAGACTTCGGCGGAATGGGTGGAGGTGATTCATTCAGTAGTAATGACTCTCCGTTTGGCGGATCTGCCATGTCCCCTTCTGCATCATTCGATGATTTCATGGGTGGCGGTGGCATCACCATGCCTTCACGCATGAACGATATGCCTGATGATTCTCCTTTTTAAAAAAGTTGAGCTTTAAAATAATAAATAAGCAGCCTTTTATCTCATCGATAAAAGGCTGTTGTTATTTATATATTTAAATTTAAATCTTACTTCTCTACGAAGAACTTATCACGTTCAAATGTACTGATGTGGCGTTCTTTTTTCGGAAGGTAAATATCTTCCAAAGTAATTAAAATCCCTGTTTCTTCGACTTCACCAAATTCATCGTTCAATGCTGTACCAAAAGTCAACATTGTCGGCGAAAGATTCATATACGTATTAATCAAAGGCGGAATATTTTCTCCCAATTCGCGGATATGTTTGTTTAGTACTTTATAGCCATCTTTATAATTCAGACCATCAAACACACCAATGTATTTAGAAATATCTGTTTTATAACCTAAATTCAATTGTTCGTAAGGCTTTACTAAATTTTTACGGTCAGGGAAATAGGTTTCCATGAAGTACATCAACAAGTCACGTGCTTCTTCGTTGAAATGTGGATACATGGTTACTTTTCCAAATAAATATTTTATATCAGGATTGATAACGACTAATGCACCAAGACCATCCCAAAGATTATCCAATGAAAATAAACCTTTACGGTTATCAATAGAAGGTTGGTAGCGCGGTTGCACCCACGAACGGCCTAATTCTATCGTATAGGGCAAGTAATCTTTATTAAACTCGTCCGAAAACTCAAAATAATGAGAAGTAGATAAATGAATATTCCCTTCCTCATCCACCGACTGATCACAACGAATTGTTCTATACCCAGCTATTATTTCTTCATCATCAGGATTCCAAGCGATCAATTGATCATAGTTGTGTGTACACGTGTCGTTCTCATCTATATCCAACGGTTGCCCCGTACCACCACCAGCAGCTCTAAAAGTAACCTCACGCAAACGACCTATTTCACGCATAATATTAGGCGCTGTATGGTAATTAACGAGATAAACTTCATTATTACCGTTATTGGTATAACGTAAAAAAGCTTCTCTCGTCAACTCTGCCTTAATCAAATCTCTCTCAACTGGAGCTATAATTTCTTCCATATAATTATTTCTGCGTCTTCAACTCGTATACCTGCTGCTTTACTTCTGCAGCCCACTGTTTCTCATTTCTAGAATTATCAAATGTCGTATAAGGAATACGTTCCCCCACACGAATAGTGACCCGCTGATTACGTTGACCAAAAAACTCATCAACCAAATACAACATTTCTAAATTAAATTTTATACCTAATCGATTTCGCCAATTAGAAAGGTTGTAAAAGAAATTGGAATTTCTTCCTTCTATATACACCGGAATTATATCTTTTTTATATTTTTTGGACTTTGAAATAAAACTTTTTTTCCATTCCAAATCCACAATTTGGCCATTTATTTTGCGCGAAACAAGTCCTGCAGGAAAAACCAATAAAGCGTGGTCTGCAGCATAAGCTTCTTCTATAGCAGATACGGCACTTTTATTTTGTCCTCCAATCTTATTGACCCCTACAAATAAAGGCTCTAAGTTAACTACATTCATCAGAATATCGTTAACCAAAAATTTCACATCTCTTCGGACACGTCCAATAGCCTGCATAAAGGCGATTCCATCAAGACCACCCAAAGGATGATTTGATGCAAAAATAACACTATCGTCTTGAGGTATATTTTCCGCCCCTTCCAATACGACTTCTACACCCAAATCGTTAATCAGCGCATCAACAAAATCTAAGCCTTTTAAATCGCGAAATCTATACATAATATCATTGATATCATCTTCATGTATAGTACGCTCCAAGTAACTGACTAAAGGACTTGGAATCCACTTCGCTAATCCAGGACTTTTTTTCCGTATTACCTCTCTTACCTGTATAAACTTCTTCTTGTCTTCAGCCATATGATACGATTTGTCACGGTTTTATCCTGCAAATCTTGACGCGTAAAAATAAAAAATAATGCTTTAATATGGATATAATTTACAATATTTATTCCGTAAATTTTGCTTTTCATCCTTTTTTTTTGAATATTTAGTAAACGATTTGCAATAATTAAAGTCTAACTTAATAAAGCATAGTCATGTTTATAGGACAATACATATCTACTGATTACCACGAGGTTTTACTATCCGACAGCATTGACTTTGCACTCAATAAAATGACGGACAATCACCTTAAACAATTAGCCGTCGTAGAGGACAATTTATTTTATGGGATCATTACCGAAGATGTGTTATTGGACCAAATTAATCCCCACGCATCGCTGGAATCTATTAAAATACTTTTTAATTCGGTTTATTTATTCGATTATCAACACATTTATGACGCCTTACAAAGTATGGTCGCTTTCGACTATTGCTTCATTCCAATACTAAACAAAAATCACGAGTACCAAGGTGTGTTGACCAAACAATGTTTGTTAGTAGCATTGAATGCTACTTTAGGTAATGATGAAGGTGCTATAATCGTTTTAGAATTAGGAATTCGCGACAATGCGTTATCTCATGTTGCACGAATTATAGAAGCTGAAAACACATCAATTCTAAGTACTACTGTGCATCAAATACCTGATAGCTCCAAACTGGAGATGACTATTAAAGTCAATAAAACAAATATTTCTTCCGTAGTAGCATCCTTATGGCGCAACGATTATGTAGTCAAAGCGACTTTCAGAGATGGTGGTGCACAATCGGATATACAAGATCGCTACGACCTTTTGATGAATTATTTAGATTTATAAGCAATTCTTCGCACCTTTGTAAGGAATATCAAACTTGCTAGAATGCAACATCAAAAGATTGCCATATTTGGAAGAGTATTTAATACATCTATTACGCCATTCATTGAGACACTATTCAATTACTTGGAGAGTGAAAAAATAGAGGTTGTTATTTATAGAGAATTCTATGATTTCTTACTGAACACAAGTAAATGTCCTAAAAACCTGCAAACTTTTGAAGCCCATCATGACTTGCCAAAAGATATTGATTTCTTATTAAGTCTTGGTGGTGATGGTACCATGTTAGCAGCAGTTTCTGTTATTCGTGATTCAGGAATTCCTATTGCAGGGATCAATTTGGGACGACTTGGCTTTTTAGCGAATATTCCCAAAGAAAATATTGAATCGGCACTTACCAAAATCTTAAATAATCAATTTACCATCCAAAAAAGAACACTTTTAAGTGTTGAAAGTGACCAAAAGAAATTGTTTGGCGAAGATAGCTTCGCACTAAATGACATTACGGTTTTCCGATACGATTCCTCTGCCATGATCACAGTGAATGCGATGATCAATGATGAGTTATTGAATTCCTACTGGGCAGATGGATTGATTATAGCGACACCAACAGGTTCTACAGCCTATTCGTTGAGTTGTGGTGGCCCGATAATAATGCCCGGAAGTGGCAATTTCGTGATTACTCCTATTTCACCCCACAATTTGAATGTACGTCCGATTGTCGTTTCAGCTGATATGACGCTCAAACTAAAAATTGAAAGCCGTACAGATAAATATATTTTAAGTTGTGACTCTAAGAGTGAAACATTATCTACAGACATAGAAATAACTATTCGTAAAGCACCATTTGAAATAAATCTTATCAGACTGCAGAATGACAGTTACTTTGGCACATTGCGTGAAAAATTACTTTGGGGTATTGATGTGCGAAACTATTAGGCGAGTTTTACACATTATATAATAACAATTATTCCAAAAACTTTATCTTTACATCCAAATTAAAAGACTTTGTTTTTAAGATTAGCCATATTAACCCTTGTGTCTTTTTTTTCATTAAAATTGCATGCCCAACGATATGAAATCGGAATCAATGGTGCTGCGACGGGATATTTAGGAGACCTTAATACATCAAATAATTTTTATATTAAAAATTTTGGAGGAGGGCTTTTTATAAATTATAATATGGATCCTACATGGGGGATAAAATTAAGTGGAAATCACTTGTTAATATCTGGTAGTGATCAAGATTTTCAAAACAGTCTACAACAAATACGTAACTTAAAATTCAGAAATCAAATTACAGAATTAGCATTAGCACTAAACTTCAATTTTTGGACATATTTTAGAAGCAAAAACAAATTGAAATTTACACCTTATATTTCTACAGGTATTGCAATATTGAAACACGATCCGTATATATATTATGATGAGCATAAGGTTAAATTAAGACCTTTGAAATTAGAATACGATAAAACAACCAATTCACAATTATATACGAATTGGAATCTTGCTATACCATTAAGCTTAGGAATTAAATACAAATTGAATAGCATGTGGTCTATAGGAGGAGAAATGAGCTATAGACTTGCATTTACCGATAATTTGGACAATGTAAGCAAGTACTATGCGACATCTGTACCGCAAGACATTGCATTTCCGAATATTATGGTTGGTCCACAAAATGAAAAACGCCCGTTTGATACTAATGATTGGATATATTTAGCTGATCCATCAAGTAATTTAACTGGTAATGCAGGTTTAGCAAGAGGTGACGGTAAAAATAAAGATGGATATATGACAGCAGGCATAACGTTGACATATACTATATTTGACCCTAATTGCTACAGCTGGATAAAAAGATAAGAGAATGAGCTTGAAGAATAAGATAGATAGGTCAAGATTACCTCAACATATTGCTATCATCATGGATGGTAATGGTAGATGGGCAAAAGGATTGGGTAAGTTGAGAGTATTTGGACACAAAAACGGGGTAACTGCTGTACGAGAAGTTTTGGAAGGCGCCATTGAAGTGGGAGTTAAACATCTTACACTCTATGCTTTTTCGTCCGAAAACTGGAACCGCCCCAAATTAGAAGTACAAGCGTTAATGGAATTATTAATTAATTCTCTTAATAAAGAATTGCCTACATTTCAAACTAATGGCGTACGTGTCAAAGCTATCGGTTCATTAGACAGTCTGCCTAACAATTGCCAAAATACTTTAACCAATACTATTGAACTAACTAAAAACAATACCGCTTGTGTCCTCACACTAGCTTTGAGTTATGGCTCAAGAAACGAAATAATCGAAGCTACTAAGAAAATAGCTCAGAAAGTCGTTGCTGGTGATATTAATGTTGAGGATATAAATGATGAGTTATTTAGTTCAAATTTACAAACCGATGGAACGCCTGATCCGGATTTGATGATTCGCACAAGTGGCGAGCAACGAATCAGTAATTTTTTACTTTGGCAATTAGCCTATACAGAACTTTGGTTCTCCCCAAAACTATGGCCCGATTTCACAAGAGAAGATTTATTTGGTGCAATTTTGGATTTTCAAAACAGAGAAAGAAGGTTTGGAAAGACCAGCGAACAGCTTTAACAGTAATTTAAAGTGGGTTTTCGATAATTTATCTTTTAACAAAAATTAACAACAGATTGATGTACTTTAGCATCCATAATTAGAATTAAATGAAGCAACTATACATTCTGACATTAACATTTATAATATTCACTTGGTCCAATACTTTTGCTCAAGTACAAAATCCGATTAATCTTTCGGATCCTGATGAGTTTAGTTATTTACAACCAAAAGATTATGTCATTGCTGGAGTGACTGTCAAGGGAGCGCAGTATCTAGATACGGATGTATTAATTACAATATCAAAATTATCTATTGGTCAATACATTGAAGTTCCTAGCGAGGCTACATCGAATGTAATCAAAGATTTGATGGCTCAAAATCTTTTTGAAGATGTACAATTGTGGGCTACACGGATTGATGGAGAAAATATTTTCTTAGAAATTCGTGTACAAGAAAGACCACGTCTGACACGCATAGACATTAGCGGCTTGAGTAAATCACAAACTGATGAAATCAATAAGAGATTAAATGCAAACGCAGGGCGTATTGTAAACGACAATTTGCTTCAATCTACAAGAAATACTATAGCGAAGTTCTTACGCGAAAAATCATTTTTATATCCAGATATAAACATCCAAACTGTTAAAGATTCATCCCAGACTAACAACGAAATTGTAGTTGTAGATGTAGATAGAAACAAAAAAATCAAAGTTAATAGTGTACACTTCTCAGGAAATGAAACTTTTACAAATAAGGAGCTTACAAAATATTTAAAAGGTGTAAAACCACGTAAATGGTTTAGAATATTCGGCCCTGGTAAATTCAAAGATGATAAATATACAGAAGCGAAAGAGAAATTAGTTGCCAAACTTCAAGATAAAGGGTATCGTGATGCACAGATTCTTCGTGACTCTGTGTACAGATTTGACAACAATGAAGTGGCAATAGATATTGAAATCTATGAAGGACCTAAATATTTTGTTGGAAATATCGATTGGTCTGGAAATACTAAATTCACGGATTCTGTATTGAATATAATTTTAGGAATTGAAAAAGGAAACGTTTATTCTGAAGAGAAATTGACAAGTAAATTGATGGGTCCAACGCGTAATAGCGATGATATTAGTGCAATTTATCAGAATGATGGCTACCTGACATTTAATGTAAATCCTATAATTAAAAGAATCTACAACGATACAATTGACCTAGAAATTCAAATTTCTGAAGGCAAACAATACACGATTAACAATGTAATCGTAAAAGGTAATGATGTAACAAATGACCGTGTAGTATTACGTTCTATTTACACCAAGCCAGGACAGAAATATTCGAGAGAGCTAATCATGCGAAGTATTCGTGAGATTTCGCAATTGGGTATGTTTGACGAGCAAAAAATTACACCAGATATTCCTTCTTCTACAATGAATCACGATGAAGGTACGACAGATGTAGTTTTCAACGTAGTAGAAAAACCTTCTGATCAGGTGGAGTTATCCGGTGGGTATGGTGCTGGACAGATTATAGGTACATTAGGTTTAACATTTAACAACTTCTCAACAAGTAATTTCTTCAAAAAAGAAGCTTGGAAACCACTTCCTCGTGGTGACGGACAAAAGTTAAGTATTAGAGGCCAAACTTCAGGAAAACGTTACCAATCATATAGTTTCTCATTTTCAGAGCCATGGTTAGGTGGTAAAAAACCAATTTACTTTGGGTTGAGTGCCTACACTTCCAACTCATCTTACGGAGGTTTTAATTATTACACAGGAGAGCAGATGGTAGCTGATAGAGATTTGCAGCGTATTTGGATGTCAGGTGTGACGGCTTCATTAGGTAAGCGTCTACAATGGCCTGACAACTACTTCCAAATTAATAGTTCATTATCGTTCCAACGTTATAAATTACAGAACTATGGTAACTATTTCTTGTTTTCGGATGGTACTGCATTCAATATAAATTTTACGCAAGAAATCAGCCGTAACTCAATAGATGCACCGATCTACCCTACCTCAGGTTCAAATATTAAGTTTTCAGTATCCTTGACTCCGCCATATTCGTCATGGAATAGCATTAATTACGATACAGATCCTGATCCAATTCGTTACAAATGGACAGAATACCACAAATGGAAATTTGATTCGCAATGGTACACGAAAATTGCTGGTAAGTTAATCTTGAAATCGCAAGCACAATTCGGATATTTAGGAAATTATACAGATAGAACTAAAACATCAACATTCGAGCGTTTCAAATTAGGTGGTGACGGTATGCAAGGCTTTGACTTCTTACAAGGTTCTGAGATCATAGCAATGAGAGGTTATGCGAATGGTACAATCATCCCTGCTTCTACGGGTAATGGTTACCAAAATATTGCAATTAACTCAGGTAGTCCAATTTATGCGAAGTATCAATTAGAATTGCGTCACCCAATCCTATTGAATGATCAGGCAACAGTATTTGCTTTAGCGTTTGCAGAAGCAGGTAATACTTGGAATAAATTCTCTGAGGTAAATCCATTTAAAATGCGTCGTTCTGCGGGTGTAGGTGCACGTATCTTCTTACCTATCTTTGGTATGCTAGGTATTGACTATGGACATGCATTCGATCCTATTCCTGGCATGCGTACTGATGCGTGGAGACAAAACTTTACATTCAGTATTATTCAAAATATGGGAGGTTTTTAATAAATTAAACTTTTTAGTATAATTGCTGTCCTATAAAAAACAATAATTTGTAGTATATGAAAAAGATTTTCGCAATTTTAGCATTTCTAACAGTAAGCATCAGCGCTACTTTTGCGCAACGTTTCGCTTATGTGGACTCTGAATATATCCTAAGACATGTACCTGAATACACTTCAGCACAAAAACAAATTGATGATCTAGCAAAACAGTGGCAAGATCAAATCGATAATCAATATACAGAGATTGAAAAACTGTATAAAGCTTATCAAAATGATCACTCTCTATTGAGTGAAGATATGCGCAAGCGAAGAGAAGATGAGATTGTTAACAAAGAAAAACAAGTCAAAGATTTGCAACGTCAAAAATTCAGCTATGGCGGTGATTTGGAAAAAGAAAGAACGCGATTGTTCCAACCTATTCAAACTCGTATTTCCAAGGCCATAGAAGATTTTGCAAAAGCTCAAGGATTTGATTTTATCGTAGACAAAGGAAGTGAATTGACATTCTTGTATTCTAATCCAGCATTAGATAAAAGCAATGATGTAATCACAAAATTAGGCTACAAACCTAATCCATCATTGCTACAGGCAAATCAAAAATAAAATAAAACTGATTTATTAACATAAAAAAATAGTATAGAAAAATTACTTTTGTAAGTATTGAGATTAAAATGGAAAGAATGAAAAATTTATTAAAAGGAGCGGTATTATTAGTGGGTTTATTTGCAGCTACTTCTGTTGCAAATGCACAACAAAAAATTGGACATATCAATGCTGACGAAATATTTCAACAAACAGCAGATTTTAAAACAGCTACAGATCAATTAAAAGTTTTGAGTGATGCTAAGCAGAAAGAAATCCAAGATATGGTTACTTTGCTACAAGCAAAAGAAAAGGAAGCGAATGATTTGATGTTGAATCAAAGTGAAGCAAATAAAGCGGAAACTCAAACAAAATTGCAAACGATTGGTCAAGAATACCAGCAAATGCAAACTCGTATTCAAGAAGTACAAAAAGTAGCGCAAGAAGAAGTTGGTAAAAAACAGCAAGAATTAATGGCTCCTATTCAAACAAAAGTAATGAATGCAATTACTGCAGTTGCTAAAGAAAAAGGATATGCTTATATCTTTGATATTGGTTCTGGTGCAGCTGTATATTACGCAGGCGGCGATGATGTATCAGCTGATGTAAAAACAAAATTAGGTATTAAATAGGATTTATTTAATCTGAAATAAACAGTAAGGATGACTTGAATTAAGTCATCCTTTTTTTATGGTCATTTAATAATTCTTCGAAATGTTATATTATGCATGCATAATATAAATTAGATTATTATATTTGTTTATAAACCTGTATAAACATTATGATAAGCCAACTATTATTTGCTATCGTATTTATCGCCGCCCTCTTACTTTTTTATAGAAATGCATGTAAGATATATCGAAATATTAGACTGGGGAAATCAGTCAATAGAGTTGATAATCCATCGGAACGAATAAAGACAATGTTATTGGTAGCTTTTGGACAAAAAAAAATGTTCAAAAAACCTATTCCCGCGATATTGCACTTATTCGTTTACATAGGTTTTTGTATCATCAATATTGAGATGATAGAAATCGTAATTGATGGACTATTTGGATCGCACCGCGTCTTATCCTTCTTGGGTGGATTTTATGATTTCCTAATTGCTTCCTTTGAAATACTTGCTTTCGCCGTATTGCTTTCATGCGTCATATTTTGTATCCGAAGAAATGTATTAAAAGTAAAACGTCTAAATCAAGCCGAATTAAACAATTGGCCAAAAACTGATGCGAACTACATCTTAATAGCGGAAATACTTTTGATGACTGCTTTTCTTTTTATGAATGCGGCAGATCAGAAATTACAACTTCTAAAACCTGAAAATTATACAGCGGCTGGCTCCTTTCCTATCAGCCAATATTTAGTTGGACTCTTGCCTGAAACTGTTTCTAGCTTGATATTTGTCGAAAGATTCAGCTGGTGGTTTCATATCGTAGGTGTTTTAGCATTTTTAAATTACCTGCCCCTATCCAAACATTTACATATCATTTTGGCTTTTCCAAATACTTACTTTTCCAATTTGGCACCAAAAGGAAAATTCAATAACATGGAATCTGTGATGGCCGAGGTAAAATCCATGTTGGATCCTTCCCTACCCCCGCCTTCTGGAGAAGTTAGTCGTTTCGGAGTGAAAGATGTACAAGACTTAACTTGGAAGAATCTGTTGGACGCGTACACTTGTACAGAATGCGGACGATGTACATCGGCTTGTCCTGCTAATATAACCGGTAAATTACTATCACCCCGTAAGATCATGATGGACACACGTGATCGGTCTGAAGAAGTAGGAAAAAACATAGATCAAAATAAATCATTCGTAGAAGATGGAAAATCTTTACTTGATACGTATATCAGCAGAGAAGAGATTTGGGCGTGTACGAGCTGTAATGCTTGCGTTGAACAATGTCCAGTCAATATTAATCCTTTGGAAATCATCATGGGACTACGTCAATACGCAATCATGGAAGAATCCCAAGCGCCAACAAGTATCAACAATATGTTGGGGAATCTCGAAAACAATGGCGCACCGTGGAAATACGCACAAGCGGATCGTGCAAATTGGACTCAAAGTTAAAATAGCTGAAACATGGAAAATAATATACATATCCCTACTGTAGCTGAGCTGTTAGCACAAGGTGAAACTCCAGATTTATTATTTTGGGTGGGCTGTGCAGGTTCATTTGACGAACGCGCGCAGCGTATCACACGCGATATATGTAAAATACTACATCATGTAGGCATAAAATATGCAATATTAGGAACAGAAGAAAGTTGTACAGGGGATCCAGCTAAGCGTGCTGGGAATGAGTTTGTCTTCCAAATGCAAGCCATGATGAATATTCAAGTTCTTGATGGATATGAAATAAAAAAAATTGTTACAGCTTGTCCACATTGCTTTAACACCTTAAAGAATGAATATCCTTCACTGGGTGGGCACTACGAAGTAATACATCATACGCAATTGATTCAGTCGTTAATCGACGAAGGAAAATTGAAACCAAGTGATGGAAATGAATTTAAAGGCAAAAAGATAACTTACCACGATCCATGTTATCTGGGACGCGCTAATGAAGTGTACGAGGCTCCCCGTAAAGTATTAGAATCGTTAGATGCTGATTTAGTTGAATTAAAACGTTGCAAAAGTAATGGACTATGCTGTGGTGCGGGAGGTGCTCAAATGTTTAAAGAACCCGAAGCTGGAAATAAAGATATCAATGTAGAACGTATTGAAGATGTAATCGAAAGCAAAGCATCTATTGTGGCTGCAGCCTGTCCATTCTGTATGACGATGCTACGTGACGGCGTCAAGGTTAAAGAAAAAGAACAGGAAATACAAGTTTTGGATATTGCGGAAATTACCGTTCGAGCTAATAAGTTGTAAAAAAACAGAAAGAGGAAAGTTTGACTTTCCTCTTTCTGTTTTTTGTACCTAGGAGCAGATTCGAACTGCCACGCCCTTGCGAGCGCCACCCCCTCAAGATGGTGCGTCTACCAATTTCGCCACCTAGGTGTTGGTAGGCACAAAAATATAGCTTTTTTTAATACTTGCAAGCCCTATGCCGATAATATTTTAGCATAATTTTTTTGTACTAATTGCTGAATGATGCCATCCACTAAACCGACACGGGGAGCTACAATATTTTTTAAATGACCTGACTTCATTATTGTCAAAAATATTTCTGCTGCTGGTATGATAACATCAGCACGGTCAGAGCGCAATCCCAAATCGTGAATACGATCTTTTAAAGAATACGAGTTCAAATGATCATAAATAGCTTTCAATTTCGCATAACTAAAAGGCTTATCTTCACCTTTATTTGCTATTCGAGAAAGTTTATTGATGTTTCCGCCTGTACCTATACCATAGATGTCTTTGTAGCCTTTGGTTATTTCCTTGACCCATACACGCATATCTTGCCATGTCTCTGGGGTATCTTGATTATCCAAAATACGTATTGTACCCAAATTAAAAGAGCGAGATCCTTTCAATTCACCATTAGCGAATAATGAAATCTCAGTACTACCACCACCTACATCAATGTAAAGGTACACCTTATCCTTATCCATGATGCCACTCAAATAAGCATTGTAAATAATTTTTGCTTCTAACCCGCCATCAATTATTTTAATATCAATACCGACTTCTTTACATGCAGCTACCACTTGAGCACCATTTTCTGAATCACGCATAGCCGAAGTCGCGCAAGCAATATAATCGCTTACTTTATAGACATCGAGTAAATCCTTAAATGCACGCATAGTCTTCACCATATCCTCAAATTTGGCTGGCGAAATCTTTTTGTCGACGAATGCATCATCACCTAATCGCAATGGAACGCGTAATAGTGTATTTTTTGTATAAGATATTTTGTTATCTTTTCGTAAGATATCTGCAATTAGTAAACGAACTGCATTGGAACCTATGTCTATAGCTGCGAATCTCAAGAGTTTATTTTAATTAAGTTAAGAAATGTGTTTACGTTAACAAAATACAGCTGTATTGTGAAGTTATTGTAAACAAAATGTTAATCTTAAATTTAGGACTAATAAAATCAATAAAAATAATATTTCTGTAAAAATAAAAGCAGCGAAGGTAATTCGCTGCTCTCACATATAGTATCTTGAAAAGATATTTCGAAAAATTATCTATTTTATTTTACGCCGAAACCTAAAATCTTAAATACAACTTTGAATGCGATGAAAGATGCAATCACAATTGCAATATTAGCTATCAGAGAAAATAAAAATGTGTATTGATTCAACGCGTTCACTTCATCTGGCACGAATCGTACAAACACACCAAATAAACCAAGAATAATAGCAATAGTCAACGTTACATAGTAATGCGTCTGATTAGCATTGTTATCAGTTGTTTTCGGTTGTCTTTGTGCTGTAGTATTTTCCATAATAATATGCTCTGTTTTAACTAATGCAAATGTACAAAGTATATCTACATTTCAAAAATATTTTGACCATTAAAAACATCCTATATTGACACATTTACTTGAATAATTTAGTAATATTGCTTTGAATTATTGATATGAGAAATTATTTATTAATCCTATTCCTGATTTTATCCTCTGCGACTGTGTATTCGCAGTCAACATTTCAACGCATCGACAATTTTGTTATCAAAGAAAATCTTACCGCAAATGGTAAAGTAGCCATCATCGCTGTTGATTCTGCAGATTCTGCTTTAGATTATATCAATGGGACGTTTAAGTTTACAATAAATGGTTTCGAGCAGTCACTCGCTTTTCACGACGGGGTTGCCGTTCCATCGCATCCTATCGAAAGCTCGACATTTGTTTATTTCAAACACAAAAATCAAGATAAAACAACAGGAAAACTATATTTCTTGTACAAGAAAGAAAACAAAATAACACCCGTAAAAATAAATGGTTTACTTTTATTGATTATTCCTGCAGTAATTCTTTTGATTGCCTATGCAGCGAAACGACTGCTAATGACTTTTGTTATTTTAGGAATCATTTATGCATATTTCTCATACAGCAAAGGCTTATCTATTTCACAAGTCCTAGAAAGTGCATTTCAGGTTTTGAAAAACTTGATTTAGAAAGGCAACCCAACCCCAAAATTGTATTGAAATAAGCCATAACGATCCGGTCTGTGGCTTTGATAATAATCTGCTTTGAACTCTTTGGAATTGAATAAATGCTGGATTACCCATTGATTTTTGCCTGTAAATTGAGGGTCTTTAATTTTCAAACCTGCATCCAGACGTATGGTGAAATAATCCATATCAAATCGCAAACCAAATCCCGTACCTACCGCTACTTGCGACAAAAGTTTATCAAACTTAAACACACCACCTTCATTCAACTCATTCTCACGAAGTAACCACACATTCCCCATGTCCAAAAATGTTGCGCCATTTAGCTTCGCCCCAAAAAACCGATTTAAGATACGGAACCTGTATTCAAAGTTGGCTTCGAGTTTCATTTCACCCAACTGATCCAAATTACGCAAGTTGACACGCAAATCTTCACGTATAGTGCTTCGGTTGTAATTTCCAGGACCTAATGTTCGCGCTTGCCAAGCACGTATTCCGTTCATACCACCAGCATAAAAGCTTTTTTCGAAAATCAATAAGCGCGAATTATTGCCATAGGGCACAATAGCTCCGCCATTAAATCTAAAAATAAACTGCTGATTGCCACCCAAGTGTTTATACATTCGGTAATCTATTTCACCTTTGATGTATTGAAGATATGTCACGCCAAAAAGCGTTTTTGATCCATCTGCGCTGCGTTGAAAATTAAAGACATTACTCAGAAGTCCCAACGTAGTACCACTCAAATCTATTGACCCACGAAAAAATTGAAAGTTATCGAGTGTTTGTAATTTTTTTGAGTTATAAGTCAATGCATATTGTGCTCCGAGCCCAAAATATTGTCTATCATTCGAGGCAATATACAATTGATATCCTTCTTGCTCCAATTCAGCACGAAAAGCGGCATCAAACTGACCGTCACGATATTCTACAACAATAGGCGTATAACTGTGTTGCAAATTTGGCGTCTGCCACCAAGAATAATTCAATGTATTGATGAAATAACTATTGGTATACGTACGATCCTGATCAAAAAACTGAATATTCGAGGAAAGTGTCGTCCGCGGTAAACCAAATCTACCCGTATTCCCCCAGCCAAAAGGTAAAAGCATACGTGGTATAACCAAACTTACGCCCGCTTGAAAATCATTGTTGAATATCTTTTCGGACAATTTCCCAGACAACCTTGGGTCAAAGAGTACACCATATTTCAATTTCAATTCCAGCAATTCGGAACCGCCAAAAATATTTCTGTGCGAAAAAGTATTTCCCACATTAAATCCACTCATCCCCGAACTAAATGTGTATTCGCCTTCGACCTGATTAGACATCAACGAGCGTGGCGTCAATTCATAATTCACATTCAACAGACTATCTCCCTCATTTTCGTAATTGATCTTGACACTTCGGAATCCATTCATCTCGTACAACCTGTCATACGATAAATTTTCATTCTCTAAACTGTAACGCTCGCCTTCGCGCAGATACATATACCGAGAAAGTGGTTTTAATTTATATCGCGAACTGTAATCTAAAAATTCTATTCCAGAAGTCGTGTCAGCAATTACACCAGCATTGGAATTATTACCATCGTAATTATTTATTCGCACAGATACATCATTAATCCGATAAGGTTTTAGGATTGTAGAGTCTGGCACAGAAACTTGAATCTCAATATCTGCGGTTTCGGCATTACGATTCGTGTCTACCGCAATACGCATATACTGTCTCAAATAATCGTAATATCCTTCGTTGCGCATGGCATCGTACAAAGATTCACGTAATTCACCAAAATCATTGACATTGTAAGGTTTACCAGATTGCAAATTAGACTTATTTTTTACGCTATTTTGGTACACTTGTGATACATAATCAGCATCAAAATTTGTTGTAATCGTACCTATACGGAACAATGAATCGGGAGTCGCTAGAAAATTAATCTTTGATTTTTTGTTATTTACAGAAATATCAGGCGTAACCTTTGCTCGGAAATATCCTCTAGTTTGCAAGAAACGTTGGATCTGGATAGCAGAAAGTTCAACTAAAGAAGAATCTAAAACGCGTGGAGCTTCGCCAACGGAACGGATATTCTCGGTTTTGTATTTACCAGATTTGGTATTAAAAATATTATAAATCGTCAAATTCAACGCCGAGTTTGGACGAATTTCATTCGAAATATATTGGTAAGCGGATTCTTTTAAATGTGTAGGAAAACCTTCTAAATCAACTTTTGTAACTAGAGCTTGATCCTCCTCCAAGTATTTAGCAGAGCGGCAAGATTCAAAAAATAAAAGTAAAAATGTTATACTTGCAATAAAAAATAGTCTACTCTTTTTATTCATTCAATCAATGTTATCAAAAGCTCAAATAAGTTTAATTACTTCGTTACAAAACAAGAAATTCCGATTACAACATCAAGTTTTTGTAGTTGAGGGAATTAAATCTGTATTAGAGTTTGTCAATTCAACCTACAAGGTACAAAAAATATATGCTACCCCACAAGCGCAGACAAAGTTGGATAAAATCCCGCATAATATAAAATTAGAGGAAGTTAGCGAAGCTGAATTTCAAAAGATTTCTAGTCTCAAAAATCCTCAGGGCGCACTGGCTTTGGTTGAATTACCGCAAAACAATGAATTGAATAAAGCTGAACTGAGAGGTAAACATAGCTTAGTCTTGGATGATGTACAAGATCCAGGGAATTTGGGTACGATCATTCGCACGGCGGAATGGTTTGGAATTAAACATATTATTTGTTCCATCGGAACTGTTGATGCCTATAACCCTAAAGTTGTGCAAGCAACAATGGGATCCCTGTCACGCGTGCAGTTGTATTATTTGGATTTAGAGAAATTTATTGAAGAAAATACTTTACCGACTTTTGGAGCTTTGCTCAATGGACAATCTATTTATAAAACTGAATTTGGTGAAGAAGGATTGATTATCATGGGAAATGAGGGAAATGGCATCCGTCCAAATTTAATTTCGAAGATAGATACAGCGGTTACGATTCCACGTATTGGAGAGGCGGAATCATTAAATGTAGCAGTAGCGACCACAATATTTTGTTCTGAAAACAGCAGACAACAACTCAAATAAGAAACACTCAAAACTATGGATTCCGAGCAAAACGGATCGATTTATACCACTGCTTTTTTTCTACTTTGCCTGAGTACGTTATTGTTCTCCGCAAGTTTTAACATGATTATACCTGAGCTACCCAATTATTTAACTTCTCTTGGTGGCGCAGAACATAAAGGATTAATCATTGCATTATTTACACTTACGGCGGGAATTTCTCGTCCATTTAGTGGCAAATTAACGGACAAATGGGGACGTGTCCCAGTCATGGCTATAGGCTCTATAGTCTGTGTCATTTGTGGATTCTTGTATCCAATATTGAGCAATTTATCGGGATTTTTTCTCCTACGCTTAATTCACGGCTTTTCGACAGGATTTAAGCCTACAGCGACATCTGCTTATATTGCAGATATCATACCGTCCAATCGTTGGGGTGAAGCTTTGGGGATGCACGGACTATGTTATAGTTTGGGGAGCGCCATTGGTCCAGCTTTGGGTGGTTTTGTCGCACAAGCTTATGGTTTAGATGCTATGTTTCATAGTTCGTCGGCATTTGCTTTTCTTTCAATTATTATTGTCTTCAACATGAAAGAAACGTTAAAAACCAAAAGCAAATTTCATGTATCGATGTTGGCCATTACAAAAAAGGATATTTTCGAAATCAAAGTGTTACCTGCTGCGATTGTGATGTTGCTGTGTTATAGTTCCTCTGGTGTTATTTTGACTCTGATTCCCGATTGGAGTGAAAACTTGGGAATCGCAAACAAAGGTCTTTTCTTCACCGTATATACGATTGCCTCCGTGGCAATACGTTTGTTATCTCGCAAAGCTGCCGATAAACACGGACGTACGATTGTGATGCGCATAGGCGTAATTATTATGACGATTTCTTTAGTTATTTTGGGTTTTGGGGAAAGCACCAATTACTTAATATTAGGGGCTGCTGTATTTGGAGTAGGTAGTGGAATCTTATCTCCTGCTCTTAATGCTTGGACCATTGACCTTTCTGATCCCAATCACCGTGGTCGAGCAATGGCTACAATGTATATCGCATTAGAAATAGGAATTGGGTTTGGCGCATTATTTGCAGGATACATTTATCATGATATAATAAATAGAATACCGCAAATTCTTTATGGAAATGCGATTGTAGTATTCTTAGCTTTATTGTATATTTATTATTGGGAAAAAACTAAAAACACACAGCACTATTAACCAAATAAATATGGATGCACAACCATCTAAAAAACCGTATTCCATCAATTTGGCATCGAGCCTTTTTGCATTGGTATTAATCCTTGGATTAATGTATGTTTCGCAAAGTTTATTGATTCCTTTGCTTTTCGCTACTTTAATTTCTATTTCACTTTTTCCATTAGCCCGACTGTTTGAGAAATTGAGATTGGGTAAAGCTTTTGCTGCCCTACTCGCTGTTTTAGTAGCTATTGCCATTATTTCTGGTATTATTTGGTTTATTGTTCACCAAAGTATCATTATTGGTAAGGATGCTTCTTCTATTACAGGGAAAGTATTGTCTGTATTGGAACAGGGTCAAACTTGGTTGCAGGAAAAGTTTGGTGTAGAACGTAATCAAGTAATGGATAAACTCCGCGAACAGGGCAATAAATCATTAGAAAATGCTGGTGGTATGATTACCTCCACATTCGGTTCATTAGGAAATACATTGGCTAATGCGATATTGGTTCCATTATACTGTTTTTTCATGTTGTATTACCGCGACTTTTTCCGTGAGTTTTTCTTCAAGGCTTTCGCTTCTACGCCTCAACGCAAAGTCAATGAGGTATTAAATAAAATTTACGAAGTAGTTCAAAGCTATTTAGTAGGATTAATCACTGTAATGGGTATCGTAGCTATCCTAAATACAGGCGGTTTGATGCTGATGGGAATAGAATATGCTTGGTTCTTTGGATCTTTGGCTTCTCTTTTAATGTTGCTACCTTATATCGGTATTGCTATTGGCTCGATCTTGCCTGCCTTATTTGCTTTAGCTGTTAAAGACAATGCATGGTATGCTGTAGGTGTAATAGCTTGGTTTCAAGTTGTACAGTTTTTAGAAGGAAATATCATTACGCCAAATATTGTAGGTAGTAAAGTAAGTATCAATCCTTTGATGGCTATCGTCGGCATTTTAATCGGTGGTATGTTGTTCGGTTTGGCCGGTCTGATTTTAGCGTTACCTTTTATAGCGACCCTAAAAGTTATTTTTGATGCGATACCTTCAATGGAAGCTTTTGGATTCTTAATCGGAGAACCCGAAAAAGAACACTTGAAACGCAACTCGACACAAGAACTCTTGATGAAATGGGGAATAGTTCGCTTACCTAAGAACAAGAAGAAAATTGAAGTTGATATCAATGTGGAAACAAATGAAGGACAAACATCTGAAACGAAAGTGACCTACAAAGAAATAAACGAAAGTGAAGTCAACCCTTACGAGGATCTAAAACAAGAGGATGATAAAAAAGAAGATAAGGAATAGCCCAAGCTATTCCTTATCTTTTAGATATTCTTGAATCAAAAACTCGTCTGTATTTATTAAAATGATTTGAGGGTTTTCATATTTGGCATGTGCTTTTATGTTTTTAACTACTGTTTTAAAACCACTAATCACATGTTTTTTAAACATATTAGACCAAAATAACACGATAACATCATGCGAAGGAGTTTGTTTTAATCTATAGATAGTTAATAAATCATCTAAATTTGCGGACATAGAATCGGGTATTGTATAGGCTGTTTTGGGAACATAGGTATCAAATTTATGGTCATAATTCCAATCTAAATTTCCCATCCAGCCTCCTTTGGCATAACAATTAAGATGATAAGAAACCAATTGTTTATTTTCAAATTATAATATCTGTACTGGCTGAGATAAATTCTTACTCCCTAAATCAGCAAAAGATTTATTAACTTGTTGAAACTTATTAACATTACTAATCAAACTCGTTATATTACCTTCTGGAAATAGGGATTTCAATTGAGACAAGGTAGAGCCGTATTTACTTTCATCGAATTCATCTGCAAGTTCAATACCATAAACTTTATAAAAAATACGTGTGCAGGAAATATTCAATAAGCTAAAACACACTAATACAAAAAATAGAGGTCTTTTCATGTGACTAAAAAGTTAGTACTGCAAATTTAAATTATCACCGCACTAACTTTTGTTAAACAAGAGTTAAAACCTTAAAAACTCCTTCAAATCATACTGCTTTCGAACGGGATTAAACTCTCGAATCATTACACCTTCACAAATAAAGGAATTAGAATAAGTCGTAAAATAGTCTTTAGCAACTTGTAACTGTTCTTCACTTAATCTTCTTCCAATCGATAAATGTGGAGTTGTACAGATACAAGCATTCGGAATTATTTCTTTTACTTTGACAGCGATAGCTTTAAACAAGGCTTTTAAATAAAGACTAGAATCCTTATCTGGCTTTATGTAAAAAGCATGGCTTGTGAAGGAGTCAAATGAGGTTAAAACAATTACTTTTTTCTGCCAATTAAAAATTAGTTTAGAAACTTCTTGCTTCACCTTTTCAAGTTGATTTTCATCAGCCTCAAATTCACTAATCGTAAAATGTGCTAAGGAATTAACGCTGTTAAACCAACCAATAAGAGATTTTAAACCTTGTTTAATTCTCTTAATCTCACCCAACAACTCCGCTGGATGAATTACAATAGAATACTTTTTCATTTTTAATCTATTTATGTTTTATTTTTATCTTTTCTTCGCTCCAAACTTATATCCCAACTTCCGCATGCTCTGCACCTCCACGCTATATACCCCAAACTCTTCCAACACACGTCCGTGAATTTCATAAAAACCTGCTCCTAAAAATGGGTATTGCTTATAAATGGGTGGAAAATGTACGGTATCCAACCAATCCCCCTCCGCGTCCAAGAAAGTTCCGAAACACATTCGGTCATTTTTGATTGTCCAGGTTTCCTTCAGTGTCACAAAACGTCCAACGATTTTGATTCGTTGTGCTAAATATTCTGGTAAATCCTTGGCTTTAATTACGCCATCCAAGTATTTTTCTTCCAATAATTCAAAAAAATCACCGATTAGAAATCCCAATAAATCCAATTCATCTTTCAAATCTTCCAAACGGTCTTCTTCAAATGTTGGCAACAAAAAATGAGGTTCATCAGTAGCAAACAAACTAACTGGAACTTCCTTTTCTACTCGTTTGCTTTTGAAATTTGCTTCCCAAAGCAATGTTTTCTTATCCAAACCTGTAAACCGCAACGCGCCTATTCGGATCAGTAAATTCAATTGTTCGGGTGAAGGATGTAAACGTTGGAAAACATCTTGCAAATCACGATAAGCACCATTTTGCGTTCGTTCCGATACAATTTGATGTGCGAAACGCTCTTCCAAACCTTGCAAATGAATAAAACCGACATATACTTTATTGCCATGAATATTGGTCAAATAATCGCTGTGATTCAAACATGGAAGCTGAATATCCCCTCCATTGCGACGCAACTCATGAAAGTAAAATTCCGTACAGTAGAAACCACCAAAATTGTTAATAACCGCCACATAAAATTCTTGTGGATAATAGGTTTTGAGGAAAAGACTTTGGTAACTTTCTACCGCAAAAGAAGCGGAATGCCCTTTCGCAAAAGAATAACCTCCAAAACTTTCCATTTGTCGCCAGACTTCTGCTGTAACAGATTCTTCATATCCAAAGCCACTACAGTTTGAAAAGAACTTCTCACGTAGTTTTTCAAACTTATTCTCCGAACGGTATTTTCCACTCATCGCCCGACGTAAAATATCTGCTTCATCTAATGAAATTCCACCAAAATGGTGTGCTACTTTAATCACATCTTCTTGATACACCATGACACCGTACGTTTCTTCGAGCAATTCCTTCATTTTTGGGTGCAGGTACACCACTTTATCTCTATCGTGATAACGTTCAATATACTGCTTCATCATGCCCGATTGTGCCACGCCAGGGCGAATAATCGAACTGGCAGCAACCAATGTGATGTAATCCGAACACTTCAACTTGCCCAAGAGTTGACGCATAGCAGGACTTTCAATATAAAAACAGCCAATGGTATCCGCTTCGCGTATTTTCTTCGCCAATGTTGGATCATTAAAAAAATTATCCACTTGATGAATATCAATGTGCTTACCGCGATTTTTGGCAATCAATTCCAACGCATCTTTGATATGTCCCAATCCTCGTTGACTCAGAATATCAAACTTGTACAGCCCTATCCTATCGGCTTCAAACATATCCATATGCGCTGTCACAAAACCTTTGGGCGGCATTTCGGTCACAGTATATTGATTCAGCGGCTTATCACTAATCAATACGCCACCCGCATGTACCGAAATATTCGTTGGAAAATTCAACAGCAGTTCGCCATATTTCTTAATCCAACGTTGAAATTTATCTTCTGAATTCCATTCTCGAGCACTCACCAAACGGTCAATTTCTTCCTTTGGAAGTCCAAAAACTTTCCCCAACTCGCGAACAATAGCACGACGTTGAAAAGTAGAATACATGCCCAATAAAGACACATACTGTCGACCATAGCGCATAAACATATATTCGAAAATCGCATCGCGATCTTGCCAACTGAAATCAATATCAAAATCTGGTGGCGAGGTACGGTTGGGATTCAAAAAACGTTCGAAATACAAATCCAACTTAATCGGGTCGACATCTGTAATACGCAAACAATACGCAACGACTGAATTGGCTCCACTCCCGCGTCCCACATGATAAAATCCCCGTTCGTTCGCATAGCGCAAAATATCCCAAACAATTAGAAAATAAGCGTTGAAACCTAAGTCGGCTATCATTTTTAACTCTTTCTCTACCCTTTCGAGGGCTTCTTTATTTCTAAGTCCGTAGCGTACTTTACAACCTTCCATCGCTAATTTTCGCAATAGCGCAGAATCGTCTTCTTCGGAAGTTGTGAAATATTTACGGTTCTTATCCGTATGAAATTCCATTTCGATAGCACAGGAATTGACGACCTGCATAGTTTTGGAAATTACAGAAGGAAAGCGCGCAAAAGCACCAACCAATTCTTGTTCTTCCAATAGTACCTCTCCTTCACCTGCATAATCTGCTTTCGTTAATTTAGAAAGCAAAGTATTCTTCGCGATGGCACGTAAAATACGGTGTACGTCGTAATAAGTTTTGTCCTGAAAAGTAACAGGATGCAAAATCACATATTTGTCCAAATCCAAATGCAGCTGCCAAGTCAGATTATTTAGATGCGGAATATCCAAACCAATTAACTCATGCGCCCCCAATTGTTGCTGCAAAATATGCTCTTCATAACGATAAATCACCCACACATCTTGTGCGGTAAAGCTTGGACGTGCAGGAAAAGGAATATACTTTTGTTTATGATAGGACAAGAAAGTGTGAATCGCCAACAAACCAGCATTATTCTTCGCCAATAACACATAGCAAAAAATGTCTTCATTACGCACTTCTGTACCAATAATCGGCTTTATACCAACTTCTTGACATTTACGTACAAAATCCCAACAATCAGCCGTCGAATTAATATTCGTCAGCGCCAGAGATTTGATCCCTAATTTATACGCCTGATCAATTAATTTGGCTGGCTCGTACGTCCCATAATGAAAACTAAACCAAGTCTTGCAATTCAAAAACATACTACAAAACTAGGTATTCAAAATAATATTTTGCTAAATTTTTTAGTAAAACATTTCAACACTCGTTGTACAACATGCTGACTTCTTTTTGTAAATTGCGTCTATGTTGCCATATATCGATGTTCATACCCATCAACTGCAAGAAGCTTCAAATACTTTCCAATTATTAAATTGTATTATTGGAAAAGAAGAACTTCCTACTACAATGTGTTCTGTAGGAATTCATCCTTGGGATATAGATAAAGAAAAAGACATTCAATTTGAATTATTGAAATCATCTGCTACTGCTGAAAATGTGTTGGCAATTGGGGAATGTGGATTGGACAAAATCACCGAAACGAATTGGCAATTACAGATCGAAATTTTTGAAAAACAAATTCAATTGGTTAATGTATTGCAAAAGCCATTAATTATTCATTGTGTACGTGCTTACCAAGAAGTTTTTGCTATTCTGAAAGATCAAAAAGTTAATGTTTCTGTTATTTTTCATGGATTCAACAAAAAAGCGGAATTAGGAAATTCCATTCTTCAACAAGGGTATTTTGTTAGCTTAGGGTCTTCTATTTTGAAAGGAAATCAAGATGATTTTATTCAATCCGTAGACTTAACTAAAATTTTCTTCGAAACTGACGATAAATCTACCAATGTAGTAGATATTTATTCTTATTTTTGCGACGTTCGAAAAATCAGCATGTTTGATTTGCAAGAACAAATAGTCAAAAATTTTCAGAACGTATTTAGATACAACATATTGGCATGAAAGATTTTTCTTGGTTATCAAGAACAGAAGCATTAATTGGCCGTGAGGCTCTAGAGAAATTAGCAAATTCACATGTTTTGGTATTGGGATTGGGCGGTGTAGGTTCCTTTGCGGCAGAATTTATTGCACGTGCAGGTGTCGGCAAAATGACGATTATCGATGGCGATACAGTAGATCCTTCTAACCGCAACAGACAGCTTCCTGCATTGGCAACAAATCATGGCGTACCAAAAGCTGAAATTATGAAACAGCGTTTGTTGGATATTAATCCTGAATTGGATTTGACAGTTTACGAAGAATTTGTGATTCCTGATCGTGTCGAAATGCTTATCGCTGAAAAACCAGATTATATCGTTGAAGCTATTGACAGTATCACGCCAAAATTATTTTTGATACGTCAAGCGTATGCAGCTAAAATTCCTTTCGTGAGCTCTATGGGCGCAGGTGGTAAAGTAGATCCTACGAAAATCCAAATTGCCGATATCAGCAAAACGTATAATTGTAAATTAGCACAACACATCCGTAAAAAACTACGTAAACATGATATTCGTGAAGGTGTCAAAGTCGCATTCTCGACAGAATTACCAGATAAAGCTTCTTTATTGTATACGGACGGAAGTAATTATAAAAAATCGGCTTATGGTACCATGTCGTATTTACCAGCCGCATTTGGAGGCGCAATAGCTTCAGTGGCGATTCGAGATTTGATTGGAAAGAAAGTATAAAAAACAGAGGCTTAATTCATACAGATTAAGCCTCTTGATTTTAATTAGGGATTAAAACCTACCGATGAATTATGAATACTAAAGCTTACTAAAAAATTCGTTCGTATGGTGATCAATCAACTTTTTACAGGCCTCATACGTACCTTTAGCATATTGTGCACCATCCACTTGAATGACGTTTGAATTTGTACTTTTTACATTTTCAGGATTGTAAAAAGTATAAAGTCCAGCTGAAGTTCCTGTAAAATCTGTCCGATTTGCAGCAAAACTTTGAAGCTTCTTCGACTCGACCACACCATTGATTAATAGAGGTTTTTTCAGAATACCAACATGCATCGTTTCTGGTCCAGCCCCTGCCTTTCCACGATAAAACCCTACTGTACTCGTTACCATCTCAACGCTATTTTGTCCTTTCAATTTAATTTTTGCGTCACTTTTGCTAACGATTCCTTCTACAGCTGCTACACGTAACTGTGTTTCTACTTTTACATTTGCACCAGCACCACCCCAAGCGTTTTTATCCTTCACAAAAGTCACAAAAAGCTCTACATTAGCAATAATAGCATCATCTAAATCTTTGGATAACTTACCATATACAAAATGAGGCTGTCCCAAAAATCCACCCTTCTTCTCCTTACCATCCTTTTTTACGGTTTTGACATAATAACTATATCCAGTGGGCGTGACAGACAACAAACCATCGTATTGAGACTTACTCACCCTCCCTCCTTCTAATCGAGTATAATCACTATAAGTATCCGCTTTACCAGCTTGATCGGCTGTGATTACATTTAGTCCTTTTGTTTTGATCATAGCCAAAAAGTCTTGATACAATTTGTCAGTTGTCGATTGTACATCCTGCTCCGAAATGCCTGTCAATCCTACAGAAAGTGCAGCCAAAGCATCACCTTTATACGCTCCACCACCAAATGCGCGTCCCCCCTGCTTAAAATCTTCTTTTTCATTGTAAACCTGATAATTCACCGTAAAACTAGCGATATAAATATTTTTCTCGCCCTTAGCCTTTCCTAAAGCAAAGCTGGGGTTTGTCGTAGGTGTAAAATCGCCAAGTGTTTGGCTATAGCTCTCAAAACTTCCTAGAAGTAATGCTATTATAAAAAATCTTTTCATTGGTTAATAAGTTAGGTTTCATCAATAATTTCAGGTATTACAGACCTATAATTATTTTATATAAAAATCCTAATCACCGATAAATTCTACAATACGCAATAATTCGTATTTTAAATAATATTCCACACCAGAACACCTTTAAATTATTAGGTTATTTATTTACCTTTACAACAAGTAAATTTTACTTTAAAAACCAATTGCCAATATTTAACCAACCAACATGAAGTTTCTTCTTAAGATAATCTATTGTATTGCTCTAATTTTTGGCTTAGGAATTTATAATGTATATAGTCAAACCGATTCTAAACTTGAAAATTGGATTAAAAAAGCTTCTGAATACCGTTATTCCAATCCCGATTCAGTAAAATATTATTGCAACAAAATTTTACAAACTGTAGGACAAACTCCGAAAAGCAAGGAAAAAGCAGAAGCACTCCGCATATTAAGTATGTCGTATGAAGCACAAGGTGATTACACCGATGCGCTGAAATACAGCCTACTATCCTTGAATTATGGAGAGAAATCGATGACAAAAGTAAAATAGCTAACACTATCAATGGAATTGGCATTATTTACGATCAGCAGGGAAAATTTGATGAAGCTTTAAAATATTACAATGAAGCTTACGCTATCTATAAAAGCCTTGGAGATAATCGAAATTTAGCAATGATGGATATCAATTTGGGAATTTTATTTAAATCTCAAGGTCAGTACAAACAAGTTATCGAACACTATCAAGCCGCATATACGGCTTACAAAAAGCTAAATTTGTCAGAAGAAATTGCATTTTGTGAAGCAAACTTAGGTTCTATATATTACTATACAAAACAATATGATAGTTGCATTTATTATTCTCAAAAAGCTGAAAAAGCACTTTTAGAACAGAAAAATCTCCAATTTTTACCTGTAGCTCAAGTGAATGCAGGTTTGGGTTTACTCGCTAAAAACAAGTTAGCAGATGCTAAAAATTATTTAGTAAAAGCTCTAACTGCGCATCGCAAATTTGGCAACAAAAAAGAAACTTCTTTTGTACTCATTCACCTTGCAAGATTACACCAACAGCAAGGAAAGCACAATGAAGCTTTTCAAGCACTCACTGAAGCAAAGCAACTTGCTAAGTCCATAAACTCTCCACAACAACATATGGATGCGTCTAAATTATTAGCCGATCATTATGCAAAATTTGATGATTTTAAAAATGCTTATCAAGAATATCTAGATTACAGCAAGGTAAAGGATACATTATTTCAACAACAAAAAAATAAAGAAATAACGAATCACCAAGTACGCTACGAGACACAACGAAAAGAACAAGCTATAGAATTGTTGACACAAGAAAACCAAATCAATGAATTAGCACTTAAGCAAAGAAATTTATACCTGATAATAGCTTTATTGTTAGTTGGCATTACTTCATTTATCGCTTGGTTCATACATCGCACACGTAAATTAAAAGAACGACAACTGAAAAAGGAAGCTGCTATGCAATCGGAGCTATTGCTATTGGAAGCGCAAAATGAATTGCAAAAAGACCGCTTACGCATATCTAGAGATTTGCATGATAATATTGGCGCTAATCTTACGTATATTCATACTACAGTCAATGCTATCCAAACTAACAACAGACATCTAGCGGATATTAAAAGTTTAGTAAATGAAACAATACTAGAGCTTCGAAGAACGGTATGGATGATAAATAAACCATCTATAACATTAGAAGAATGGTTGGTCAAACTGCGCGAATATTACAGTAGAATTGATAAAATAACAATTAGTTCTACAATCGAAAATGAGACGGAGAATCAAATTTTGACTTCCAAAGAAGGTACTGCGTTATTCAGAATAGTACAAGAAGCGACCAATAATAGCTTAAAACATAGTAAAGCGACGCAAATAATTGTGCATGTAAATGTAAAGCATCATAAATTACAAATTCATATTAAAGACAATGGTATTGGCTTTGAAAATAATACTGCAAAAGCCAGTTTTGGATTGAAAAACATGAAGCAGCACGCCCTAGAAATTGATGCGAATTATACTTTATTCAGTAAAGTGCAAGAAGGTACTGATATACAAGTTGAATTGACAATGAAATAATATACGCAACTCTGCGTATAGTGATGAAAGATAATATTCGTGTACTTTGTTAATAAAAATAGTATGCAAAAAATATGTATAGGTATAGCAGAAGATAATGTCTTAGCCTTGAAATCCATTCTAAAGAAGTTAGAAAATTTCGAAGACGTAGAGGTGTTGTTTATTGCAAACAATGGTGTTGATTTGATAGAAAAATATCAGCAGCAATCAGCTGATGTAGTCTTAATGGATATCGAGATGCCTATTTTAGATGGCATTACTGCAACGAAAAACCTAAAAGATATTTATCCAGAAGCCAAAGTATTAATGCTTACAACATTCGATGATGATGAAAAGATTTTTAATGCGATATTGGCAGGCGCATCGGGATATTTATTGAAAGATGAAGATGTATTTACTATACATAAATCCATTGTAGATGTGTATCGTGGTAATGCGGCAATGTCTGCAGGAATAGCACTCAAAACCTTAAATTATATTAAAAAGTCTTCATTAGCATCTTCGTCTCCTACGGTAAAAAATATGTTATCCCAACGTGAAATGGATATTTTGAAAGAACTAAAAAATGGACTAGGCTATAAACAAATTGCTGACCGATTATTTATCAGCGAAGGAACTGTACGAAAGCATATAGAAAACATTTACCGCAAACTTCACGTAAATAACAAGGTAAGTGCGGTAAATATGGCTGTAGAAAATAAATGGCTGTAGATATTATTAAGCTGCCGCAGCTGCTGCCATTCTTTTGTACGAATTATACAGCAAAAAAGCAGACAAGAAATAATTAAATTCCAAATTTTCTGTAGAAGCAAAGTTTACTATAAACTCATTTTTTTCTAAAAATATTTCTCTACCCAGCTCATCTGTCAACTTCCATTTTGTGCCCCAGTAATTTTTAGGTCCCCAATAATATTTTTTACCGTTCAAATCTATTTTTGCCTTAGAAGACCATATAGAATATGTAACTTCTCCCACAAAATTATTTTTATCATCCCAAATCTCTGTACACGTCGAGAAATTTCCCTTGCTTAGGAAAGTATAACTTTTATCAAATAAATAGCCTTTAGTATGAATTCCCCAAAAATCTGATTTTTCTATTTTACCTATCACATGATCGTCTCTTAACAATTCCACGTTGTTGTTCCAAAAATTACGCTTTAGCATGTACATCATCCTTATATCCTCCTAATTTAATGCGTGTTACCTCTTTTTTTACGTATTATAAATTTACAAAAAAAAGTCTCGAAATCGTAAATATTAACCGAGCCAGAACAGTCATTCACCGATTAACTCATTGTTTTCACCTAATTCGCATTAATAGAAGCTAAATCATTGCCTACTTTTGAAACATAATCAGAAACATAATTGTTAAAAACATATTAAAACATAGAAATCATGGCTTACAAAGAAACATTCAATATCTCAGGTGAAAATTTACTTAAAAAAGTAAAAGATTTGTTTAACGATGCGAACGTAACTAAGGTTACTATAGCTGATAAGAATGAAAAAGAAATTATCAGTTTTCCAGTATCTATTGGAATTGTAGGTGTATTACTTGCACCAATATTTGCTGCTGTGGGCGCTATTGCAGCTATCGTTGCAGAATGCAAAATCATTGTTGAGCGCAAAGACGATGAGCCTAAAACTGAAAAAACAATTGTTGAAAAAGAAAATCCTTTAGTTTAATTTTACAAAGCATAATGATACTTATAGCCGTTTTATTCCCTTGGCTGTCTTTCTTTTTACGTGGTAAAATATTAGTTGGAATCCTATGTGTCATTCTTCAATGTACGCTAATAGGATGGTTGCCAGCAGCTATTTGGGCTGTTGCAGCGCATCTAGATGCGAAGAATAAAAAGAGATTTCAAAGGCATTATCAGCATGCGCACTTTGTGTAGAATACGTGTTTAATTATTATATTAAAAAGCTCTATCAAATTTTTTGATAGGGCTTTGTTGTCTTACTATAATGATTTATTTTAGTATGATGACAGATAAAAGGTACAAAGTCGCTATTCTTTTTGGAAGCTCAAACAATCAAGGAAATACATACAATATTGCTCAGTCAATTGCTAATAAACTAAATGTAAAAATCTATAATTTAGCTGAATATAATATATTAAATTTCGATTATACACATCAAAATAAAAGCGATGATTTCTTTCCGTTAATTACAGAACTGATTGACAATTACGATACCATTATTTTTGTCACACCAGTCTACTGGTATGCGATGAGTGCTATAATGAAAACCTTCTTTGACAGAATATCAGACCTTTTGACCATTGAGAAAGTCTTGGGAAGAAAGTTGAGAGGTAAAAATGTGATTTTTGTTACTTCCTCAATAGGCAATCACTTGGATGATGACTTTTGGATTCCTGTAAAAGCCACTTGCAATTATTTAGGCATGAATTTCTCCTTAGGAATGCATTGCATAGAAGATAAAATTTCAGCAGATCACCTAAATAAAATTGCTGAGAAAATATAAAAATTTAGCCTTCGAAAATCGAAGGCTAAATTTTATACTTGTTATTTCGAAATAATTTCTTGCATTTCATTCATAATCTTTTGCGCGATTGCTTCTGCTGCTTCAGGCGTAGGTCCTTCCGAATAAATACGAATGATTGCCTCTGTATTTGATTTGCGCAAGTGCACCCATTCGTTTTCAAAATCAATTTTTAAACCATCAATAGTTGTATGATTTTCGTGTGCATATTTCTTTTGCATCGCATCCAATAAACCATCAATATCCAACTCTGGTGTCAGTGTGATCTTATTTTTTGACATGAAATATTGAGGAAGTTCTGCACGATATTCTGACATTTTCTTTCCTAATTTTGCAAGGTGAGACAATAAAATTGCAACCCCGACCAAAGCATCACGACCATAGTGCGAAGCTGGATAAATTACTCCTCCATTACCTTCACCACCAATTACTGCATTTACTTCTTTCATTTTAGTAACCACATTCACCTCGCCTACTGCAGCAGCAAAATACTCACCGCCATGCTTCACAGTGACATCGCGCAAAGCACGAGTTGATGAAAGATTCGAAACTGTGTTTCCCTTTTGTTTTGAAAGCAAATAATCCGCAACAGCAACTAAAGTATATTCTTCACCGAACAATTCGCCATCTTCCATCATAAACACCAAACGGTCAACATCAGGATCTACGGCAATACCTAAATCAGCACCATTCTCTAAAACTGCAGCTGATAAGTCTGTCAAATGTTCTTTTAATGGTTCTGGATTGTGTGGGAATTTGCCGTTAGGCTCACAGTGAATTTTAAAGATAGTTTGTACACCTAAAGTATCTAATAAAGCAGGAATAAAAATTCCACCCGTACTATTTACTGCATCCACTGCAACTTTAAAATTTGCGTTTTTTATAGCCTCTACGTCCACATATTCCAATGCTAACACCGCATCTATATGTTTTTGTAAGTATGAGTCATCATTGATTACTTGACCTAAATCTTGTACTTCAGCAAAGTCAAAATCCAAACTTTCACCCAAAGCCAACACTTCCTTTCCTTCTACGTCCGAAATGAATTCACCTTTTTCATTCAACAACTTCAAGGCATTCCATTGACCAGGATTGTGCGAAGCTGTCAAGATAATTCCACCTGCTGCTTTTTCCAGTGGTACAGCGATTTCAACAGTTGGTGTAGTAGATAATCCCAAATTGATAACTTCAGCACCAATACTTTGCAAAGTTCCAACAACCAAATTACTCACCATTTCTCCTGACTCACGTGCGTCACGACCCAAAACAATTTTTTTATTACCGGATTTGCTAATTAAGATTTTACCAAAAGCAGCCGTAAATTTAACGATATCAATCGGCGTCAGTCCTTCAGATGCTCTTCCGCCAATGGTACCACGTATTCCAGAAATGGATTTTATTAAAGTCATAATGATTTTTGAAAAGTTTATTGTTGTGTAAAAATAAGACATTAAAAAAAAATGTCAAGTTTATATTCTTAAATAATCACAAAAAACATACCTTTGTTGCAACTTTGTGTATTTTAGAATAAAATACTATTTCACTTTGGGTGAAAATAATGTATTTTTAACTTCTTTATACATAAACCGAAATCAAACATATGTTACAACAAATCATAGAATTAGATAAAGAAATATTTTTGGCTATAAATCAAGGATTGAGTAATCCAGTATTTGATTGGTTGCTTCCTATATTAAGAAATCCATTCACATGGGCGCCATTATATTTATTTCTCATTATATTTTTTATCAAACATTATGGTAAATTGGGAATACTAATTGTGGCGTGTACATTGATGAATTTCGGCATCTCAGATGCTGTATCTTCTCATCTAATTAAGAAAAATATAAAACGTATTCGTCCGTGTAATGATATTGAGTTTAAGCACGATGTAAATGTTCGCGTACGATGTGGCTCTGGTTATAGTTTTACCAGTTCACATGCTACCAATCACTTTGCAATGGCATTTTTCTGGATTGTATTATTTCGTCGCAAATGGCGTCATACACTCTGGTTATGTATTCTTTGGGCTGCTGCGATCTCATTTTCACAAATTTACGTAGGTGTCCACTATCCCTTTGATATACTTTTCGGAGCGTTATTAGGTATGGCCATCGGACTCACCTCGGGTTATTTATTTAACCGATTCGTACAGTCCTTCTTAGAAAACAGACAAAATTTAACAACATAAATATTCTATGAGTCCAATCCTTATTATTGCTATACTATTTGTGTCAGCATTCATTGCTGGTTTAGCAGTATTTTTTGTAAAACGCGATAATACAAATTACCTCAAGTTAATTTTATCTTTCAGTGGAGCATATTTGTTTGCTATTACAGTATTACATTTGATTCCACATGCGTACCATGATGGCAATACAAGTCCTGAAATCATAGGTTTATACATTTTAGGTGGATTTATTTTTCAACTATTACTGGAGCAATTTTCGCAAGGTATCGAACATGGTCATATTCATCATCATGAAAACGCTGGTTTTCCGCTAGGAATAATGATCAGTTTGTGTTTGCATGCATTTTTAGAAGGAATGCCGTTGGTTGCAGGACACCAAAGCCAATTGGTATTTGGTATTGCAATTCACCATATTCCGGCGGCTTTTGCATTAGGAAGTTTATTGTTAAATACGCGTCTAAATAAACAAACAATCACTGTTATGTTGTTAATTTTCGCAGCAATGACCCCACTTGGTTTTTTGACGAGCAAGTTTTTGAGTGATGGTGAAGTAAGCAATATTGCGCAGCACTTTGACAAAATTATGGCTGTGGTGATTGGTATTTTCTTACATATTTCAACTACTATTCTGTTCGAATCAGGTTCAGCGGACCACCACAAATTCAATAAAAAGAAAATGGCTGCTGTATTTTTAGGTATTGGTTTATCTTTAACGACATTCTTATTCCCTACACATGATCATAGTCATGGCGGTCACGGACATTCTCATGATGAACATAATCATGAGCACCACAATCATAACCACGACCATTCACATGATGATCACAACCACGAAGGGCATGACCACAGTCATGATGGACATGATCATGACGACCATGAAGGACACAATCATTAATTTTAATTTCTGAAATAATGTAAATCCAAATTTCTACAGCATGAAATTTGGATTTTTTTTTTGTCCTTTGCTTAGATAAAACATCTTATTTTTAATAATTCTAAATAATACAACAAATTTTTGACACAAAGTCTAACCGCCTCTCAGCCTATTTTAAGTACCTTTGATTTTTGAAATCGATATCATTCAAACATATACTATGCAAAATAAAGTTTCACTGGATAAGCTTAGCAAAAATGATGAAGCCGTAATTGATTCTTTCTTAAACGACTCATTACCCGCTAAATTTTATGAATTAGGTTTTGCGCCAGGATCTACCATAAAGATTAAGCACAAAGCACCTTTTGATGGTCCGGTATGCATTCAAATAAAACATGACGATTCTTTAATAGCTATTCGCAAATCTGAAGCAGCTCTTATTTTAGCTAACAAAATATAATGACAAAAAAGACAATAGCGCTACTGGGGAATCCCAATGTAGGAAAAACTTCTCTTTTTAATAGAATAACGAAACTCCACCAAAAAGTAGGTAACTACCCTGGTATCACGGTAGAAAAAAGACAGGGTACTGTCAATGCTAATGGTCAGGAATATTCCATCATTGATTTACCAGGTACATATACCCTATTTCCAAACTCATTGGATGAGGAAGTAGTACTCAAAACATTATTACAAAAAGACAATAAGGATTATCCTGAACTTGTAGTTGTTGTTTCTGAGCCAAGTACTATAAGTCGTGGTGTCATCATTTACCAGCAAGTTCGTGAAATTGGTTTGCCTGCCATTTTTGTCATCAATATGGAAGATGAAATATCGGCAAAGGGTCTAAATATTGACTACAATAAATTGGAGCAATATTTAAAAACGAAAGTTTATAAGACTAATGCGCGTACAGGTAAAGGTATAGATGAACTTATAAAAGGATTTGATCAAGAAGTAGGTCCTTACTTTGGCGCAATAGATTTACCTGTTAAATATCAAGATGCAATCCAAGAAGCTAAAAAACTATTTCCTTTAGATACGGAATACAAAACATGGCTTTATATTGCACTTGAGAACCAAATTTCAATTACTTCTGCGAATGCAGATAATTTAAAAGCGATAAGAGAAAAACACCAAATTAGTACGCAACAACTCCAAAAAGACGAAGCTATTATCCGTCATGATGTTGTGCAGCGTGAATTGGATCGAATCATTACAAAATCCGAAAACAAAAAGTTTTCAGCAACAGAGCAAGTCGATAATATCTTATTACATCCGATCTTCGGCTACGTTATCTTCTTCGGAATTCTGTTCCTAATATTCCAAGCAATATACAGTTGGTCTGGTCCATTAATGGATTGGGTAGATGGTTCATTTTCATCATTGGGAGAATTTGTTGGTGCTAATTTCCCCGCAGGACCGCTAAATGATTTAATTGTAAATGGAATAATCGCCGGTATTGGGGGTATTGTGATTTTCTTACCACAGATTATTATTCTATTCTTGTTTATTTCCCTGATGGAAGAAACGGGCTATATGTCTCGTGTTGTATTCTTGATGGATAGATGGCTGAAACCTTTCGGTTTGAATGGTAAATCTGTAATTCCACTGATGTCAGGCGTAGCCTGTGCTATTCCAGCGGTAATGTCTGCACGTAACATTGAAAATCCAAAAGAACGATTGCTGACTATGTTGGTAACACCTTTTATGACTTGTGCAGCGCGATTGCCAATTTATATTGTAATTATAGGATTAGTCATCCCAGAGACGGAAGTATTAGGCTTCAATCTACAAGGTATTACCTTATTCGGAATGTATATTTTGGGTATTTTAGGTGCGCTATTTTCTGCTTTAGTGCTTAATAAAATAATCAAATCTGTGCGTAACTCCTACTTGATTTTCGAATTACCGACGTACAAGTTACCGGATTTCAAAAACGTATTGAATACCGTTTGGGAAAAATCACTAGGTTTTCTTCTAGGCGCTGGTAAGATTATATTAGCCATTTCTATTATCCTTTGGGTATTGGGTAGTTTCGGTCCAAATGATCGTTTCTCAGATCCGGAAAAATACATTGCAGTCGAAAAACCAGAACTTTCTAAAGAAGAAATCGCGAATGAAGTTTCGGCTTACCAGATGGAATATTCCTATTTAGGATATTTGGGTCGAGGAATTGAACCCGTAATTCGTCCTTTAGGATACGATTGGAAAATAGGTATTGGTTTGATAGCATCCTTTGCCGCTCGTGAAGTATTCGTTGGAACTGTAGCTGTAGTTTACTCTTTGGGTGCTGATGTGGACATCGAAGATGAAGACCAAAAACAAACATTATTTACGCGGATGAAATCTGAAATCAACAAAAATACAGGTGAACCAACCTATAATTTTGCAACAGGAATTTCGTTATTATTATTCTACGCATTTGCAATGCAATGTATGGCTACAATCGGAGTTGTTCGTAAAGAAACAGGCTCTTGGAAGTGGACAGCGATTCAGACTGGATTTATGACTGGATTGGCTTACATCGCGGCGTTGTTAGCGTATCAACTTTTAAAATAGAATACTATGTCATTAACTATTCAATACATCATCATCGCTGTCATCTTTATAATGGCCGTGATCACTTTGGTTCGGAAATTTTTGCCTAGCAAATCCAAATCGCAAAGCGGATGTGGTCAAGGCTGTGGATGCGATATGTCTAAAACTAGTACTAAAAACATATAACAAAAAATGGCTTTGATGTATTTCAAAGCCATTTCTTTTTCTGTAAAGTAATATTTTATTTTTTCTCTCCGACTAAAGTAATATCCAATACAAAATCGTCTTCGATAGCACCATCACCCAACCCAGAGAAAATGCTTCCCGAGCGATACTTTACATCGTATAACGTACGATTTACTTTTACCCCAGTAGCTTTAGCAATAACAACATCTTTTCCGTATGTAATTTCCGCAGGAAAAGCTAAATCTTTCGTAATCCCTTTAATAGTCATCTTACCTGAAATCTGCGCCACATTTTTATCTGTCTTTACTGATGTAATAGTAAAAGAAGCCGTCGGAAATTTTTCTACGTCAAAGAAATCTGGATTTTTCAAATGCGCGACCAACCTTGGTGAAGCTTTTTCTGATGAAATAGAAGTTGCATCCATTACGATTTCACCCGATTTCAAATTTTTATTGGCAAATGCCAAAGAACCCTTTGAAACTAAGATGGTTCCTTCTGTATTACCACCAACAATTTTCTTTCCAGCCCATTTTACTAATGACTTACTCGGATTCACTACAAAAGTTTCTGATTTTTGCGCGTAAGCAAATACAGCAAACATGACGAATACTGCGAGTAAGATTTTATGTTTCAACATATATTTAAATTTTATTATTTAGTAATTCCTTCTAGTTTTAAAATAAAAGCCCATTCCAAAGCTTGATCTTTCAAGTAATCGAAACGTCCAGATGCACCACCATGACCAAAATCCATATCCGTTTTTAATAGGATTACGTTATCCCCTTTTTTCTTCGTTCTCAACTTCGCAACCCATTTTGCAGGCTCGAAATATTGAACTTGGCTATCGTGCAATCCTGTTGTCACCAATAGATTTGGATATTCTTTCTCCTCAATATTTTCATATGGAGAATAGGACTTCATGTATTCATACGCTTCCTTATTGTTTGGATTTCCCCATTCATCGTATTCATTTGTGGTCAAAGGAATCGTCTCATCCAACATGGTATTCACGACATCTACAAAAGGTACAGCTGCAATTACACCATTCCAAAGGTCTGGAGCCATGTTAATCACCGCACCCATCAACAATCCCCCAGCACTACCACCCTCGGCATACAAATGACCTTTGGACGTATATTTATTGTCAATCAAATATTTACCACAATCGATGAAATCCGTAAATGTATTGACCTTCTTCAACATTTTTCCATCCTCGTACCATTGGCGCCCCATCTCTTCTCCTCCACGGATGTGCGCAATAGCATAGATAAATCCACGATTCAATAAAGACAAACGAATAGAGCTAAAAGTTGGATCCATAGACGCTCCGTAAGAACCATATGCGTAAAGGAATAATGGTGCAGAACCATCCTTCTTTGTCCCCTTTTTGTATACCAACGAAATCGGAACTTGTGTACCATCTGTCGCTGTTGCGAAAGTACGTTCGGTCACATACTCCTCTGGATTATATCCCCCCAAAACCTCTTGTTGTTTTAACAAAGTTTTTTCCTTTGTTTTCATATTATAATCGAATGTTGAGGAAGGTGTCACCATCGAGGTATAACCATAACGTACCACATCCGTATTATATTCAGCATTTGTACTTGAATACACCGTAAATGCGGCTTCGCCAAAGTCCAAATCATGAACAGAATTTTCTGTTAAATTACGAATAGAAAGATTTGTTAAACCATTTTTACGCTCTGAAACAACTAAGAATTCTTTAAATTCGTCAATTCCTTCGATTAACACATCATTTCTATGCGGTATAAAATCTTTCCAATTTTCTTTAGCGGTCTTATCTAATGGTGTTTCTACAATTTTGAAGTTTTTAGCACCATCCGCGTTTGTTCGAACTAAGAATTTATCCGCCAAAGGTGTCACCGAATATAACACATCCTTCACGCGTGGTTGGAATACCTTAAAGTCTCCGTTCGGAGTATCGGAAGGCAAGTAACGAACCTCTGAGCTCATTGTACTTTGTGACTGAATAAAGATATATTTACCATCTTTAGACTTACCTACGCCAATATAATTTGTATTATCTTTTTCCTCGTACACTGTAGCGTCCTGGCTCGCATCTGTGCCCAATGTATGGCGTTTTATTTTTTCAGACAAAAGCGTCACTGGGTTTTTAGATGTATAAAATAAGGTCTTATTATCAGCAGCCCAAGTAGCACCCCCACTCGTACGTGTAATTCTATCTGCATAGATTTCGCCTGTCTCGAGATTCTTAATATGCAAGACATATTCTCTTCGAGAAACTTCATCTACTCCAAACACCAATAATTTATTGTCTGGGCTCACCGAAGCGCCACCAATTGCATAATAAGGTTTATCTTCAGCCATTTTATCTACATCCAGCAAAATCTCTTCTGGTGCATCCAACGAGCCTTTCTTACGGCAGTATTTATAATATTGTTTTCCTTCTTCAGTACGGTTGTAATAATAATAACCATTGTAGAAATATGGTACAGACTCATCTTTCTCCTTGATGCGCGATTTCATCTCTTCGAAAAGCTGCTGTTGAAAATCTTCGGTTCCAGCCATCATTTCCTTTGTGTACGCATTTTCAGCCTCTAGGTATTTGACTACATTCGCAGAATCTGGTCCTTTTTTGAAAAAATCATTTAGCCAATAATAATTATCGACCACTGTGTCTCCATGAATTATACGATTATGCGGTTTGATATCCGCTACGGGTGCCTGGGCTTCAGGCCATGTGACAGGTGACTTTTCTGCTTTTTGAGAACATGACACCACTGCCAAACTTAATATTATCATCCAATTATTTTTTGAGGCGAACATAGTTAAAATATTAAGGGTAATAAATTTTACCTACAATTATTTATATTTAAAGATTACTATCTTGTACAAGTTAAGAAAAAAGAGAATTTTATATTTGCAATATTTAAGTTACATCTAATTTTTTACCTTTTTTTAACATCTTAATGGCATAATAATAGCACTATATTTGTTCGAATTTTATTTAAATTGAAATATGCGTAATATAAAACTTCTAATTGCTTTATTCGGTATTGGTATACTCCCTCTTTCAAGTATCGCACAAGATAAAAAAGACAAAGCTCCAGCTAATTGGTACAATTTAGATTATAAATCAGATGGCATCATGGGTGTAAGTACAGAAAAAGCCTATGAACTGCTGAAAGGTAGAAAAGCAACTCCTGTAATCGTTGCCGTAATCGATGGTGGTGTAGATGTCTACCACGAAGACTTGAAAGATGTACTTTGGATCAACAAAAAAGAGTCTAATAAAAACGGAAAAGATGATGATAATAACGGCTATATTGATGATAAATATGGTTGGAACTTTATTGGTAACGCTAATGGCGAAAATGTTAATTACGATAACCTAGAAGTTACACGTTTGATAGCAAAATACGATCCCTTATATGCTTCTGTATTGCCCACAACAAAACTAAATGAGGCACAACGTCGTGAATTTGTTAATTATCAAAAAATGATTTCAGATTATACGACCAAGTATGATGAAGCAAATTTTGGGAATACGAACTATGGTAGGCTAAAAATGAATGTGGACAAATTTGTTGCTGAAATTGGAAAAGAGCCGAAAGATATAACGAAAGCGGATATTGACAATTACAAATCGGAGAATAGAGATATCAAAACTGCACTTTCCGTTATCAAAAGAGCGACAGAGAAAGATAGCTTTGAAAAATTCTACGAAGACATCAAAGAAGCTGATGAGTATTATGGCGCACAGATTAAGTATCATTTGAATAAAGAGTTTGATCCTCGCCATATCGTAGGTGACAACTATGAAGATGCTACAGAAAGATACTATGGAAACCCGGATGTAAAAGGTCCTGATGCAGGCCATGGTACACACGTGGCTGGTATCATTGCGGCTAAACGCAATAACAATATTGGTATCAACGGTGTCGCTGATAATGTTCAAATTATGTCATTACGCGTAGTTCCTAATGGTGATGAGCGTGATAAGGATGTTGCAAATGGTATTCGTTATGCGGTCGATAATGGGGCAAAAATCATCAACATGAGTTTCGGTAAAGGTTATTTTTACAATAAAGAAGCGGTAGATGAAGCGATTCACTATGCGCAAGAAAAAGATGTTTTGCTCGTGCATGCCGCAGGTAATGATGCTAAAGATATTGACATCAATCCAAATTATCCTTCTAAGTACTTCACCAACAAAGAAAATGCCGTAACTGGTGAAGCGAACAATTACCTAACCGTTGGTGCTACGTCTTGGAAAGTTAATGATGAATTGTTAGCAAACTTTTCAAATTTTGGTTATAGATCTGTAGATTTATTTGCTCCAGGGGTTGAAATTAATTCTACGATGCCAGAAAATAAATACAAAGAGCAACAAGGAACAAGTATGGCAGCTCCAGTTGCTTCAGGTGTTGCGGCATTATTACGAGCATATTACCCACAATTATCTGCTAAAGAGGTTAAAGAAATACTTATGAAATCCGTTACCAAAGTTGATCAAAAAGTTAAAATCAAAAAAGATGGTAGCACTAAAAAAGTTTACTTGGATGAAATCTCTGTGAGTGGTGGAATAGTGAATGCATATAATGCAATAGTAGAAGCTAATAATTATATAAATTCGAAAAAGTAAAAAAAAGTTAAATTTCTCACAATAAAGCAAATGTTACTACGTTTATATACTAAACAAATAATCAATTGCTTATGGTAGAAAACTTTACTCAAACAGAAGAAAAAACTTACACTAACGATGTAGAAAATAAAATTGAAGACAAATTCGAAGCAAAAATTAAAGAGGAAATCAAAAATTTAGGTATAGAACCAAATCAATCTACGATTGATAACATTCTTCAATATTCAAAATCGTTTAGTAAGAAATAAATACAAAGTCTCTAAAATTTAGAGACTTTGTTATTTTCCATACATAATGTATAAAGTTTATCTTTGTATATGTTGAAAAAAGACAGATACAAAGCTTTTGTAGAATACTTTTCTACGCATAATCCCGATGCTCAGACAGAACTTCATTATAGTAATCCTTTTGAATTACTAATTGCGGTAATACTTTCTGCACAATGCACTGATAAACGTATCAACCAAATCACACCCGCATTATTTGAGCGGTATCCAACACCAGAATCTTTAGCTGAAAGCTCAGTCGAAGAAGTTTTTTCCTATATTCGATCGGTAAGTTACCCAAATAATAAAGCGAAACATTTAGTTGGCATGGGACAAAAGCTCCTATCCGAGTTCAACGGCGTAGTACCAGAAAAGATTGAAGATTTGGTAAAATTACCTGGTGTAGGGAGGAAAACAGCTAATGTAATTTCATCTGTAGTTTATAACAATCCAGCAATGGCAGTAGATACGCACGTTTTTCGTGTTAGTAATCGGTTAGGATTAACGACAAGAGCTACAACCCCTTTAGCTGTAGAAAAACAATTGGTAAAATTTCTTCCAATTGAGACAATTAAGGTTGCTCATCATTGGTTGATTTTACATGGTAGATATACTTGTTTAGCACGAAGACCAAAATGTGAGATATGCCCAATTACTCATTTTTGCAAGTACTTTGAAAAAACATATAAAACAAAAGTTATCAACAACGTAGAACAATAACAATTTTCCTTGTATTTTTAGTGTTATTACACTAAACTAATTTTTTTAGTAAAAAGTTTTGTAAATAAAAAATATAATCTTACTTTTGAATCGTTAATACTAAAAATATGAGCAACGCAGATAAATTAAAAGCATTACAGCTTACTCTAGATAAATTAGAAAAATCTTATGGTAAAGGTACCATTATGAAATTAGGTGATTCGGCTGTCGAGCCGATTGAAGCTATTTCTACTGGTTCTTTGGGATTAGATATTGCATTAGGTATTGGTGGTGTACCAAAAGGCCGTATTATAGAAATCTATGGACCTGAATCATCTGGTAAAACAACTTTAGCTACACATATCGTTGCAGAAGCGCAGAAAAAAGGCGGTATTGCTGCTATTATAGATGCTGAACATGCTTTTGACAAGTACTACGCACAAAAATTAGGTGTTGATGTAGAAAACTTATTGATTTCTCAGCCTGATAATGGTGAGCAAGGACTAGAAATTGCGGACAACTTAATTCGTTCAGGAGCTATTGATGTTATCGTTATAGACTCTGTGGCTGCATTAGTTCCTAAAGGTGAAATAGAAGGTGAAATGGGTGATTCTAAAATGGGTCTTCAAGCACGTCTAATGTCTCAAGCCTTGCGTAAATTAACAGGTACAATTTCTAAAACAAACTGTTGTTGTATATTTATCAACCAATTACGTGAAAAAATTGGTGTTATGTTTGGCAACCCAGAGACTACTACGGGTGGTAATGCCTTGAAATTTTATGCTTCAGTGCGTCTAGATATTCGTCGTACTTCGCAGATTAAAGATTCTGACGAGGTATCTGGTAACCGTGTAAAGGTTAAAATTGTTAAAAATAAAGTTGCTCCTCCATTCCGTATTGCTGAATTTGACATTATGTTTGGTGAAGGTATCTCTAAAGTGGGCGAAATCATAGACTTAGGAGTAGAATACAACATTATCAAAAAAGCAGGCTCTTGGTTTAGTTATGGTGACACAAAATTAGGTCAAGGTCGTGATGCAGTTAAAAATTTACTTTTAGATAATCCTGATTTAGCAGATGAATTAGAAGCTAAAATTAGAGCTGAGGTAAGTGGTGAGGCGTTGGATCAAGCCATCTTAAATAATGAAGAATAACAATCCTTAATATGTTTTAAAAGGAGCTTTCTAGAATTAGTAAGCTCCTTTTGTATTTATGTTATTACTACAACAAGACGCAAAGCAATTTATCCAGCCATTTCAGTTTAATTAAACTATAATTTGAAGGAAAATGATCGAGCAAAATGTCAAATCCTGATTTTTCGAGATAGATGTCAATCGTTCGCTCCTCCAGTTTTATGGTACCACTACGTTGTAAGAAATTATATTGAATTGTTTCTATTGATGTACTTTTTAATATATGCCAATCTTTAATAAGATGTTCTAAAACATGGACACACATTTGTTTTTCGGAATCGATTAATTCAAAATGAGGTGTAATAAAAACATTAGTATCAAGTCCAACCAGCATTTTTAAAAATTGAAAATCATCTTCATCTCCAACTTCACTAAATGTTACTAAATAGTACAATATATAAACAGCCTTGATTTTCGCAGACTCATCAACAAAAACCTTATTCGCAAGCAGACCTAAATTTTGAAAAAGATTATTTAAATAAGCATACAAAAATATTACACCGCAATATTTAAAAGATTTGTATTCATTTTTCTGAACATTAGTATGCGACACTGTATACTTTTCTTGTGATATATTCAATGCAGATGTAGGTATATTAAATTTTGAACTTAATATTTCAAAAAACAGCTTTATATCTTTTTCTTGTAACTGAATTGACGCTAAAGAATAAATTTTTTGAGTGATAATTTTCATGTTTTCTGAATTCATTTCAGACCTCAGAAAATCGATTTTATTACTAATTAATAAATTAGTAAATGTGGTAGCATCCTTAATCCAATCCATAAGATGCATTAATATTAATAAAAATTGGGGTTGTTGCTTTTGGTGATAACTCAATAACAAAAGCTCAAGAAAAACACTAGCACCGAAACTATCACCTTTGTAACTTAACTCAAAAAAATGATTTTCAACTTTCACTTTTATATAGCTATATGCCGAATCATTAGGAGAATACCATTCAGGAATGATAAGTTGTAAAGCATGTTCTTTTAATTTAGGAAAATAATAAAACAAACGAAAAATCACATTTGGATTTGATTTTGCCAATTCAATAAATTCAAGTGGTTCTACATTCTTCAAATACCGAGTTGTCTGATTGTAAAAATATGAGTATTGTTTTTCGTCCTTAAATAAAGTTTTGTGATAATCCCATCGAAACGAACCATGTTCTAAAAAGTAAAGCAGATCTTCTATTTTAGGATAGATCAAATTTTGAAAACTTTCCTTTTCGACAATTTCAATAGGATTTTCTAAACTATTTGTAGAATTTTTCAAAAACTTTTGATCTAGTTTATTTCGAAGCTCGTAGTCGAGTTTTCGCCTAAGTTCTTCTAAATTCTCTACCTGACCAATATTGATTTCTAATTCATCAATTAAAATTGTCTCATCAATCTTGATCTGATCGAAATATGCATGTATAGTTTCTAGTATTACTTTTTTATACGCTTCGAGTAACTCATTTGCAGCTTCTAACGAATTATCGTCAGAATGAATATTTAAATCCAAATTAACAAAATGTAGCAGATGCTTTTGAGACATATTAGATTGTTTTACCCACTTTGGCCAGTTCTCGTCGGATTCCTGTAATACAATGTTCCGCTGTTATTAACGGGTTTGGCATTTCAGCACCTTTTAGACAAGCATATTGTACGACGTTCACTATGTTTCCACCACTCAGGTTATATTTTAAAAGTTGAGGTATTAAATCGGATTCATGAGGAATCAATGTAATATCAGGTAGAATATTATTCCACAATGATTCACGCTCTTGTTCATTTGGCAATTTGAACTCTATCATAGACTGAAAACGCCTAGCAAAAGCATCATCTATATTGCTTTTTAAATTGGTAGCAACTATGACCAAACAATTGTAATCTTCAATGCGTTGCAATAAATAAGAAACCTCCTGGTTCGCATATTTATCGTTAGCATCTTTGATATTCGTACGGTTACTAAAGAAGTTTTCGCCTTCATCGAAAAAAAGAATCCAGTTTTTATGTTCTGCTTTAGCAAAAAGTTTACCCAAATTCTTTTCTGTCTCGCCTACATATTTAGACACAATCTGCGAAATATCTATACGATAGACTGGTATTTCTCGGTTCAGATTTAGCGACAACTCTTTCCCAATTAATGAGGCTGTCATTGTCTTTCCAGTACCTGATGGTCCATAAAATAATGTTCGATATCCTTTTTTGAAAAATCTAGCTTGTTTCCAGTGCTGGAGAATTAATTCTTTGTGCTTTTCCCAACTTATGATTTCATCAATCTGCTTCTTGGTCCCTTCGGGTAAAACTATTTTCAGAGAGAAACTCATTTTCTTTGGGTATTAACTGTTAATTCAACTACTTCTGTCGTTATTTCTGCATCTTCATCATAATCAGGGAGTACATTTACATGTCTTATTTTGTATATGACATTTGGTAAAACGTTGGTCGATAATGCTTGCCACAAATTATTCGATTGATCCATTGTCATATTATACATCGCCAAACTATATGAAAAATCATCCGTTATGAATTTCTTTTTATCCGCCAACTTTTGAATAACTTTTGAAATTGCTTTGAGACTTTCTGTATACGTTTTAAAATAAGCAGAAACCATCACGCTTAATTCTAAAATGATGGGTGGATCTTGCTTAGAGATATTTCTATTTTGATCTTGAGCATATACAAAGGGGATTTTAGCAGCCACATCTTCTGTTATAGCCAACAAAGTGATATAAACACCATCATCCACATTTTGAGCGGCAGCGTCTCTACCAGGTAAATAGCCTACATAGAAAGAGCAATCTTCAATATTGTCTTCCAGATAACTACATAAATGATTTAACAAATGATGAATCATAATTATAGTGGCTTATTTGACTTAGTTAGTTTGAATCTCATCAATAGTGTTTTGATGAGATTTTTTAATTTAAACTAAATATATTAACAAAAAAACTTAAAAAGAAATTATTTTAAACAGGAAAAACACCCTATATTTCAAAAAAAGATAAAATAATATCACAAAACAACAATAAACAATCATTTGACATGACAATAAAAATGACATGCAAAGAAACACAGATTCAATAATCATAACTTACCAACAAGTTGACCCACCCATTACTCAAGTGATTTTAAAATTATATTTAGTACTTTAGGACATGAAAAAAATATTCGATAATCTACTTTTTCGTGTTGTCATCGCCATATCTCTAGGAATTCTATTAGGCAGTATAATACCTGAATCAATTGGAAACATTTTCGCCACTTTTAACAGATTATTTGACCAATTATTGAAATTTCTTATTCCATTAATTATCGTCGGCCTTATAATTCCTGCAATAGCTAAATTGGGAAATACAGCAGGCAAAATGCTACTCACAACCGTTGCTATAGCCTATGGGTCTACTTTATTTTCGGGGTTTTCAACTTATTTCGCTAGTATGGCATTCTTTCCATCGTTGATTGAGAACCAATCTATAGCTGCTGTAGAAGAAGGAAGTAAAAGCTTGACACCTTATTTCACACTCGAAATACCACCTTTCTTTGATGTAATGGGCGCATTAGTTTTTGCGTTTTTAATAGGAATTGGATTATCACGTCTTCAAAATTCCAAGCTTGCTGAAATTACCTATGACTTCGAAAATATTATATCTTTTATCATAGAAAAAGTCATTATCCCATTATTACCATTATTCATCTTCGGTATATTCTTGGATATGACCTACTCTGGAAAAGTATTATTAATCTTAAATGTATTTGTGAAAATTATAGGATTTATTTTCGCGCTCCATATTATTTTGCTGTTGATCCAATACATTATTGCTGGTGCAATCGCCAAAAAAAATCCATTCAAACTGTTGGCAACCATGATGCCTGCATATTTCACAGCGTTGGGTACGCAGTCTTCGGCTGCAACTATTCCTGTTACGTTGGAACAAGCAAAAAAAACTGGAATTTCTGATAATGTGGCCTCTTTTGTGATTCCGTTGTGCGCTACGATTCACTTAGCTGGAAGTACATTAAAAATTGTAGCTTGCGTAATTGCTTTAATGTTGATGCAAGGTATGCCGATTGAGTTTGGTCAAATGGCTGGATTTATCTGTATGCTGGGTGTAACGATGATCGCTGCACCAGGTGTTCCAGGTGGAGCTATTATGGCAGCATTAGGAATTATTACATCAATGTTGGGTTTTGATGCCCAAAATCAAGCCTTGATGATTTCATTATATATTGCTATGGATAGCTTCGGTACAGCATGTAATGTAACTGGAGATGGGGCTATAGCGATTGTAGTTGACAAATTATTTGGAAAGAAAGTAGTCGCTTAGACATAAATATTATTAGTCTGTAAAGGTGATTTGTAAATAAATCACCTTTTTCTTTGATTAACCTTATTTTTATTCAGTCTAAATAAATACATTTGCGATTGTATTATAATCAATAATGTAATATGATCAGTGGAATTATCAGAAAGACGGATTCAGAAAAAATATGTATTAACGTAAACTGTGAACAGTACAATATATCGGAATCTACCATTGAAGTATTGGAAATTCCACTTGATTGCATAAATCATTTAGCTATTGAACACTTAAAATTTGAAACATCAATTTATTTTAAAGGGGATGGAGAAATTCTTGTGTTGTTTTTAGACCTCCTATCCTTACAACACGACTCTAATGCATTGAGTAAAATAAAATTTAATATTTTAATCCATAAATTTTTCGAGAAAATAATTGTTCAGAGTGGGAAAAATGAACTTACAGAAGAACAGGATAATGAATTGAAAGAATACATTGAAACTCACCTGCACGAAACACTTAAAATTCAAGATTTAGCCAAGATTATTGGAATAAATCAGCAATATCTCAAAGTAAGATTCAAGAATACATATGGTATTACGGTACACGAATACATCGTCAACCAGCGTTTAGAAAAAGCAAAATATTTGATAAAAGACTCACACTATTCTCTCCAAGAAATCGCGTTAAAAATTGGTTATTCCTCATTAAGCAGCTTCAGTCAAGCTTTCAAACATAAGTTTGGAAAATCTCCTCTATCCTTCAAATTTTCCAATAACTAAAATTGATTTTCTGATTTCGAAAACAGACTCCTTAAATAATATTCTATACTTGCATATTATTTTTAATTAGTCTAAATAAATGAAAAAATTATTCTCTGTATTTCTATTAGCACTGGCTTGCAACTATAGCATTGCCCAACAAGCAAAAGATGCACAAACAATCAAATCAATGTGTGGATGCTATGAAGTAAAATTTGCATCTGCCGAGACATTCAGTTATCCACAAAACAAAGATGAATACGAGGCATCACAAACCAAACACGAGACAGCTTTGGAATGGATTACGCCTATTATTGCTAACGATAATTATGTTTCTTTACAGCATTTGCTAATCGTGAGTGATAAAATGATTTTCAAACATTGGAGACAAGATTGGGTATTCGAAAATCAAGATCAGTGGACTTATAGCGGATTTAATGGTGTAGATTATTCGCAAAAAACAAAAGATTCTGTCAAAGGACAATGGTCACAACAAGTATTTGAAGTTGACGATACACCTCGCTACATGGGAAGTGCGACTTGGACAAATCTGGATGGAAGAACATTTTGGCAGAGTACTGCGGATGCTCCCCTGCCTAGACGTGAGTACTCCAAACGCTCTGACTACAATATTTTGAAACGTACAAATATCCACGAAATAATTCCGTCTGGCTGGATTCACAACCAAGACAATGCGAAAATCATTCGTGAAAATGACAATGCTGATTATGTATTAGCAGAAGAAAAAGGCTACAATACGTACACAAAAGTAGATGATAGCAAATGTGTAGCTGCACAGAAATATTGGGCCGAAAACGAAAAACTTTGGGAAAAAGTAAGAAGTAAATGGAACAAAGAATTGGCTAAAAAGAGAGATTTAAGATTTCACAAAAAAGTAGACAACAGAGCACTTTACTCGTATTTATTCGAACTTCCAAACACCGCAACTCAACAAGAAATAGACACTATAATTGACAAATTCATCATTCAATAATAGCATAATTCTGCAATTCTATTCTCTCTCTTAATGGTTGGTGTACGTAATGTATACCAATCATTTTCAACACATTTTTATTAAAAATCATGTCACGAATAATAGTCTTAATTACATTATCGAATGTACTCTGTTTGGCGTTGTTTCCTACTACTATTTTTTCACAAAAGGCTCAATCGACTACACATGCGAATAGTATAAGCGATACCAATAATCATCGTACACAGAAGGACATTTGTCTCGAACAAGTTGTCGTAACTGGACAATATAAGCCACAATCGCTATCCAAATCTGTCTATAATGTACGTACTATTTCCTCGGATCAGATTAAATCTAGAGCTGCAACGAATATCCAACAATTACTTAATACGCAACCAGGTATTCGATTCAGTACTGATTTGACATTGGGCGTATCCGATATCGAATTAATGGGTATGAGTGGTAGAAATGTTAAGATTCTTGTGGATGGCTATCCGATGTTAGATCGCTCAGACACGCGCGAAAGTTTAAATCAAATCGATGTTAATCTGATCGAAAGAATTGAAATTGTGGAAGGTCCAATGTCCGTTATTTATGGCTCAGATGCTTTAGCTGGCGTAATAAATATTATTACCAAAAGTCCTAAAAATGCGAAATACAGCGTATTTGCAAAGGTACAAGAAGAGACTGTAGGCAATGAATACGACTTTCATCAAGGTAAAGGAATACACCAGAAGAGTGTTGGTTTGAATTGGAGAAAAGAAAATATCTATGCCGATGCCACTGTTTCGTCGAACCAATTTGGAGGATGGAATTTACCTTCAAAATCTGCATTTATACAAGAAGTGAATGCGATTAGTAATAAATGGAAACCCAAAGATCAATATCTAGGAAATATTAAGCTAGGCTATAAAAACGATAAAATTCATATTTGGTATAGAACATTCGCGATGCATGAAGATATCGATTCCCGATATGGTATAAACCCCAATACTTACTTGGCAAAACTGCAAACTTACCGCACCAATCGTTATAATCACCAAATCAGTAGCAATTGGCTGATTTCCGAAAAATTTGGTTTGGAGGTGTCTGCTGCTTACACGGATTTATCACGTAAGACTATTACCACTATTCATGATTACAACTCAAACACATCTACATTATCCACTGAAAAAGGAGAACAAGATTTAGCAGAATTCAACACGCTATTCCTGAGACCTACATTACAACACTATTTAAGCGAAAAACTAACTTTTCAATACGGTTTAGAATTCAACAAAGATGCGGGCACAGGTGCGCGTATAAAAGGAAGACCACATATTCAAGATATGGCTGCATTTATTAGTTCGGAGTATAAACCTTTGACGAAGTTGACAATACGACCTGGAGTTCGTTTTCTAAAAAATTCCATGTATGATGCGCCTAAATTTGTTCCTGCTTTAAATACTAAATTTGACATCACAAGAAATTTGGATCTCCGTCTGAGCTACGCCAAAGGCTATCGTGCTCCGACATTACGTGAGTTGTATTTTGATTTTGTAGATGCTAGTCATGCCATCATTGGAAATGAAAATTTAAAAGCGGAGACATCCAACAGTTGGAATGGTACAGTTTCCTATCAAAAGTTGCATGCAGCAAAGAATCAGCTACATAAAATAACTTTATCGACTTTCTATAATGTTTTCAATGATAGAATTGATTATGCAATTGATAGTGCAAATCCATCTATCACTACCCTTTTGAATATTGACACATACAAAACTGCTGGTTTCACATTGGACAACAGTATCAATTTAAAGCATTTCAAAACTACATTAGGTTTTTCCTACATAGGTCGATACAATAGACTTTCTGAAAATTTGAATGCCGTAAATGAATTCTCATGGACACCAGAAATCTTTGGCGAGCTAACTTATTTATTTGAAAAATCTAGAACTTCGCTGAATCTCTTTGTGAAACATTCGGGAAAAAGACCGAGCTACCAGTTGAGCAATAGTAATGTCAACACAGCCCAATTGGTCAAATTGGATGGAATGACAATTGCTGATGCAATGATAAATCAGCCAGTACTAAAATATCTTGATGTGAGCATTGGTGTAAAAAACCTTTTCAACGTCACAACTCTAAATAGCACACAAACTGTTTCATCCGGCGCACACAGCAGTTCAAATGGCGTAAACACGAATTATGGACGCTCGTTTGTGTTGGGCTTAACTTATAATATGACAAAATAACCACAACTAAAAAAATAACAATATGATTAAAATTAATACGCTTTTAGCAACAAGTATAGTTGTTATATCTATGATATCATGCAGTAAAAGTGATACTGAACCTATCATAGTCATTCCCCCGTCTTCAGGTAGTACATTGACATTGAATGGTCTTATTTCAAATGAATCTGGTTCTTCTGCAGGTAACAGTGTGTATGTGGATCTCAGTTCGGATATACAAACTCCAATAGCAAGAGATAGCTGGGACTTAGGCTTTTATAGTGGCTCCGATTTCAGGGTAATTTTAAATAATTCGGTAAGTGCTGCCGCAACAGTTACAGCCAAAAATAGCTTAACTGAGGTTGGAGAAGCGGATACACTAAATCTGACCTTAGCGATCAACCAAGGAGCGCCAGATGCAGAACATTTTAAAAATATTGATGGTTTAAATGGCACTTTGGAATCTACAGTAATACCAGCAATTTCAAATATTGACACAGAAAACAAAGTCATTATTCTAAATAGAGGAACTGGTGGCGGAGTCGCGAAACGTCCTTGGATAAAACTAAAAATTAGTAAAAGTTCAAATGGCGGCTATACACTTCAATATGGTACGATCAAACAAACCACGAACTTCAAATCTGTACAAGTTTCAAAAGATGAAGCCTATAATTTCAAATTCATTTCATTAAATGCTGGATCTGAAGTGAAAGTAGAGCCTAAAAAAGACGAATGGGATTTTGTTTGGGGTTATTCTGTTTACCAAACATCTTTTGGTCCTTCAGGACTCGTGGCTTACAACTTTTCCGATTTAGTGTTTATCAATATACATGCTAAAACAGAAATTGCTGAAATTTTAACTACAGAAAATTTTAAATATGATACCTTCAAGTCTTCTGATTTAACAAATGCAATAGTAAAATTCAGTAAAAATAGAGATGTTATAGGAGCTAATTGGAGGGCCACAACTGGTACAACAGCTGGAGTAAAAACAGATAGATTTTACGTAGTCAAGGACTCAAAAGGAAATAACTACAAATTGAAATTCAACAGCTTTGGGGCAGGTAATGACGGAGGAACTCGTGGAAAACCAGTAATTCAATACGAATTACTAAAATAAAATATAAAGGCTTCGAGAATCACTCGAAGCCTTACTTTTATTACACCGAAAATAACGCATTCAACTTTTCCAGAGTTTCTGCTGAGGTTTGGATATCTTTAATCACCTTACCTTTTTCTAAAGCGATTATACGATCTGAAATTTCTACGGTATGCGACAAATCGTGACTTGAAATCAGAATTGTAACTTCCCTATTCTGAATCAAATCACGAATAAGTTTTTTCAATCTAAACTGCGAACTCGGATCTAGATTTGCGAATGGTTCATCCAATATTATGAGTTCTGGATTGCCAATTAAAGCGCCTATGATACCAACTTTTTTCTGATTCCCTTTGGAAAGATCACGTATGTATTTATTTTTTTCCAAAACTTCTCCATTGAAAAACTCTTCGTACTGCGCTACAAAAGTATCTATATCTTCCTTCCCGATATTACTCAACTCCCCAACGAAATAGAAATATTCTTCTGGTGTCAAATAACCAATCAGAAAAGAATCATCAACAAAAGATCCGGTAAAATCTTTCCAACGGTCATTCGCATGGACATTTATTTCATTGATGCGAATTTCACCCGAGCTTGCTTGTATCAAATCCAACAATAGGCTAAACAATGTCGTTTTGCCTGCGCCATTATTGCCGACAAGACCTACACTTTCTCCTCTTTTGATTTCGATATGATCGATATCAAGTACCTTTGCTCCGTTATATTCTTTTGACAAATTATGTATAGTAATCATTTTTCTAAGTTTAAGCTAATTATCCTCTTTGTTTAAAACCTTCTAACATTTTGTAACGATTGCTCATATACATCTCTACGAGACCGTTGATTATTACTTTTCGCAGTAATAATCCCACCAAGCCAAATCCAATAAGCACGATATTCGCAGTATGTTCATCAACAAAAGTTTTTATAGAAAACCATATTACAATTGGAATAATGAGGAGCGGTATACTTACCAACCATTGCGCAGCACCGATTCCTTGGTAATTAAACATATTGCCATTCGATAGATCAATATATTTGCGGTTGTACGCACCAAAAGCCAATAAAATTGGAATATTTACACCTGCGTTATAAATCGCACAAGATACGTTCAGAAACATTTTATCCCAACCAAAATATACATAAGGCGTGCTCAAAATCGTTAAAATAAGAATAGACCCATACATCAACAAAGCTTTTGCTTCCAAGTATTTTTTCATTGTGACGGGTCTTGTTTGGAACAAAGGAAAGTAAGAACTATCCCATGCTGGAATAAACTGTCCAAAATTTATGATAAACATTCCCGTCATAAAGATCCCCACAAAAACAAGCATAGTTGAATCTTCGTATTGTGGATTGGTATAAAACAATAGACCATACAGCAAAAATCCTAAACTAACATACAGTGCTGTTTTCGCACGCTTATTGCGCCACAATAATTTTAAATCCAACTGAAGAAATGGCCCCAAATCACCGAAACGATTTGTCCAACTTAAATCCGAAGCTTGATACGTTTTTTGTTTACTATCCAAATAGGCATCTAAATATAAATTCGCTCGTACATCTTTGAAAGTCAACAAATAACTCAACACAACTAAACCCAATGGCAGTAGTCCTACTATTGGATAATTTAAAAACAAATTAAAGAAACTTCCAAATAAATTCGTGATGGAAAAAATCCCAAAATGCTCCAATGCATATAACGCTAAGCATAGAACAATAAATGGAACCAGTGCTTTTAAATTAGTAGAAAACCTACGTTGCACCCAAAAGTTGAGGTAATTAATCGTCAACACGAATCCCATTAATCCTATTAACCACGACAATAAAGAAAATATAGAATAATCTGTATTTACTATGCAGATACTAATAAAGGGTACCGCGGTAACTAATGTCAACAGATTATAGAATGAAAACAATGATTTCGCGAGTAGTACATGAACGATTTTTTGGCGCGCAACACGCTGTGTTAGCAAAGACTTTGCATTTATTACAGGTAGATTTTGTAACACAAACCGCAGCATAAATTCAAATAACAACCACAGCAAGAGGAAATTATTGACAAATAAAATAGGTTCTTCGTTAGGATATAATTCTTGTATCGCGAAGTAAAGTCCAAAGCCAAGCAGTATAAATATTGCTAAAAAATATATCCCCAAGAATCCTAAAAAAAACTTGACTGCCAAACCTTTTCCCACATTCGCCGATCTAAAAAATGATTTCCATTCTAATCGAAGCAATTTTAAAAACATATAAAGATGTATTACGGGTGAATTGATTGATATACTAAACTAATATTTTAAACTGATAATATAGAAATTTTGTCTTAAAAACAAAAAAAGCTCCGAGAAAATCTCGAAGCTTTACAACCTAATCAACCATCTAATATCTATTATTCTTCAGATAAAAATGGATATCTATAATCCGTATCTGGAGTAAATGTTTCTTTAATCGTACGTGGAGAAACCCAACGTAATAAGTTGATCATCGAACCCGCTTTATCGTTTGTACCAGAACCTCTCGCTCCGCCGAATGGTTGTTGACCAACGACTGCTCCTGTACATTTATCGTTGATGTAGAAATTACCTGCAGCGTTGCGTAATGCATGTGTAGCTTGGTCGATAGCGTAACGATCTTGTGCGATAATGGATCCTGTCAACGCATAAATCGACGTAGAATCAACTAATTTCAATGTTTCTTCGAATTTAGCATCTTCGTAAACATAAATAGTCAACACTGGGCCAAACAATTCTTCAGATAACGTTTCGTAATCAGGAGTCTTCGCCAAGATAACTGTTGGGTGAATGAAATAACCTTTTGATTTATCATATTCACCACCAATTACCACCTCTGCATCAGCAGATTCTTTCGCTCTCTCGATATATTTTGAGATTTTGTCAAAAGCTTTCTCGTCAATAACAGCATTGATGAAGTTAGAGAAATCTTCTGTCCCACCGATTTTGAATGATTTGATATCCGCTTCCATCAAGTCTTTCAACTCTCCCCACAATGATTGTGGAATGTAAGCACGTGAAGCAGCTGAACATTTTTGTCCTTGGAATTCAAAAGCACCACGAACTAAAGCTGTATTCAATACTTTGATATCTGCTGATGAATGTGCTACGATAAAATCTTTACCACCTGTCTCTCCTACTATGCGAGGATAAGTTTTGTACAAATGAATATTCTCGCCAATAGTTTTCCAAATATCTTGGAATACACCTGTAGAACCTGTAAAGTGAATACCCGCGAAATCTGGATGCTTGAAAATAACATCACCAGCGTCAGGACCAGAGACATATACTAAGTTGATAACACCGTCAGGAAGACCAGCTTCTTTGAAGATTTGCATCAATACATTAGCTGAATAAATTTGTGTGTTCGATGGTTTCCATACAACCACATTACCCATCATCGCCACACATGTAGGCAAGTTACCCGCAATCGCTGTAAAGTTGAATGGAGTTAATGCAAAAACAAAACCTTCTAAAGGACGTTGTTCTAATCGGTTCCATATACCTTTGCTATTTGCTGGAGGTTGTTGTTGGTATATTTCAGACATGTATTTTACGTTGAAACGTAAGAAATCAATGATTTCACATGCTGAATCGATTTCAGCTTGATAAGGGTTTTTCGATTGACCCAACATCGTAGCCGCATTTAATTTATAACGGTATTTTGTAGATATTAACTCTGCTGCTTTCAAGAAAATAGCAGCACGTTGTTCCCAAGGAAGATTTTCCCAATCATTTTTAGCAGCCAAAGCCGCATTGATTGCATCCGTGACATGTTGTTTTGTACCTTGAGAATAATAACCCAATACATGTTGGTGATCGTGCGGAGGCGTAAGTATTGCTTTATTTTCTGTACGAACTTCTTCACCACCGATGTACATTGGAACATCAATTTCTTGCGCTCTTGCTTCCGCAATTGCAGCTTTCAATAATGCGCGCTCATTGGTACCTGGAGCGTATGAATATACGGGCTCGTTAATTGGAGCCGGAACATTGAAAAATCCTTTTAACATAATCGTATTTATTTGATGTAAATTTACACAGAAAGCCTTAAGAGCGCTTTACCCTATTTATCCATCAATAAACATATTCTATCATTTCAACAGATAAGTTATTGGATTTTATCGAATTGGAAACCAAATTAAGTTAACACAGTAAATTAAAAAGTAAAACCGTTATCTAAAAAGACATTGTATGTATTGTCACTTCGACGGAGAAGTCTATGAAGAAGCTAGAAGTAGAAAATAAGAAATTAAAATCCTCAAGTCTTTAGATTTCTCACTTTGCTACGCTTCGTTCGAAATGAAAGTATAATTAATCATTCCGAAGTTAGGAGGATTCTCTTATTATTTTATGAAGCTTTGAATTTCGCGCTTTCTTGAATCATAAGTTTAAATTGCTAAACTTACATCTCTACGCTATGCGCTTGAATATATTTTTTAGGAGACATTTTAGTTATCGCTTTGAAAACGCGATTGAAATGTACAATATTGTTAAAGCCAACTTGAAAAGCCGCTTCAGCAATATTTTCTGATTTATTGTTTAATAAGATTTGACACGCTTTCTCAATACGGACTTCATTCAAAAAAGTGATGTATGTTTTCATCGTATGCTTCTTAAAAAATTTACAAAACGAAGTTGGCGTCATATGCACTAGTGAAGCCACTTGATCCACAGAAATATCTTCTTGATATTTGTCGAAAGTATATTTGTAAACCTGAGAGATGCGTACACCATCTTTGTCCGAATAACTCATATCACGCACACCAGAATACAGTGAAACCGCATCATGACGGTGTTGCGTCAGAGCGTGTAACAGTTGCAAAAATTCTGTAAAACGTGGCATCCCCGTCTTTACCATGAGATTGGTAAAGAAATGCATCATAGATTCGGAAATCGAACGATCCAACATTTTTGAGGTATGCAATTCATTCAAATAATCGCGCACTGACTCAAATTCCGGAATGTGATATAATTTTTTCATCCGCTCGAGATTCACAAAGATGTGAATGGCGTGAATGTCTCCTTTCTCCTCTTCTGCTTCAACTTCACGGTCAAACATGTGCGGTTCATTAGGCTTTAATACAAAAATATCACCCGACTGAAAAGACTGCATGACATTACCGACCATTATCGTGCCTTTACCACGCAGGATATAAGTCACCTGCGCCTCATCATGGCGATGATAATAATTATAAAAATTTTCCTTTTTATCCTCTAAAACAGCAAAAACACCTTCGCCGTAAACAGAAACGGTAAATTGAATCGGTTTCATGCGTCGAATCTACTTCTTCTTTAGTTTATTCGCGAACACTTTCTTCACTTTTTCTACTTTTGGACGAGCTACCAATTGGCAATACATCTCATTTGGATTGTTGTTGTAATAATTTTGGTGGTAATCTTCTGCCTGATAAAATATGTCTGCAAATTCGATAGTCGTAACAATAGGTCTTTCAAAAGCACCTGATTTATTTAGCTCTTCGATGTAATAACGAGATTTCTCATCCTGCACTTTGTTCACAGGAAATATTGCTGAACGATATTGTGTGCCCACATCATTTCCTTGACGGTTTAATTGCGTAGGATCGTGCATCGTAAAGAATACTTCCAACAATTCATCAAAAGTAATTTTCGTCGTGTCATAAGTTACCTTTACCGCTTCTGCGTGTCCAGTATTTCCTGTACTGATTTGCGCGTAAGTCGGATTTTCTGTGTGCCCACCAATATATCCAGAGACCACCGTGTCTACACCTTCCAACAACAATAATGGTGCTTCTACACACCAAAAACACCCACCTGCTAAGATTGCTACTTCTCTATTTTCCATTTGACTTTCTTCTACTTTTACGTATTCCTTATGCATTTTCGATTTGCTTTGACAAGAAAAGGCGCTGCATAAAAATATACTTAATATGATAAAACTAAATGATTTCATACTACCTCCAAAATTTAAACAATAAAGGCGACATACTAAGATGTCGCCTTCAAATCTTGTATAAGATCCAAATTATTTAGCTGCTGCGTAATTTGCTGCAACTGCATCCCAATTGATAACATTGAAGATTGCATCTAAATAAGCTGGACGTTTGTTTTGATACTTTAAGTAGTATGCGTGCTCCCACACATCAATACCCAAGATAGGCGTACCCTTTACTTCTGCTACATCCATCAATGGATTATCTTGATTTGGTGTAGAAGTAACCGCTAATTTACCATCAGCTGTAACGATCAACCAAGACCAACCCGAACCAAAACGTGTAGCACCAGCGTTTTGTAATTGTGTTTTTAATTCTGCGAAAGAACCGAAAGTTGCATTAATAGCATCAGCTAATTCACCTGTAGGCTCACCACCTGCATTTGGACCTAAGATAGACCAAAACAATTTGTGGTTATAGTGACCACCACCATTATTACGAACAGCAGCAGGGTATTTACTAATATTTGCCAAGATATCTTCTAATGAAGCATTTTCTGCGTCCGTACCAGCGATAGCTTTGTTCAAGTTGTCTACATAAGCTTGGTGGTGACGATCGTGATGGATTTCCATCGTATCTTTATCAATATGAGGTTCTAATGCGTCATTTGCGTATGGTAACGCTTCTAATTCAAATGCCATAGTTACTTAATTTTAAATTATCGAATTTTAATATTAAAAGACAATACGAATATAACAATTCGTACGTCGTAATGTTTCATTTTAATGCCATTTTGTGGAAAAATTTAGCGTTTACTTTGAAAAAAACGCTTCATCAAAGCACTGCATTCCGCTTCTAATACACCAGTAGTAAGTTGTGTTTTGGGATGAATAATTTTTGGATTGATAGAGGCGTAACCACGCTTTTCATCTTTTGCTCCATATACAATTCGTGATATCTGTGTCCAGTAGGAAGCACCCGCACACATCACGCATGGCTCGACAGTGACATACAATGTACAATCTTTCAGATATTTTCCACCTAGAAAATTTGCGGCAGCGGTGAAGGCTTGCATTTCAGCGTGCGCCGTCACATCGTTAAGTCGTTCGGTTAGGTTATAACCTTTCCCAATTATTTTTCCTTGACTTACAATAATAGCACCAATGGGCACTTCATCTTCTTCATAAGCTTTTTGAGCAAGCTTGAAGGCTTCTTTCATGTAGATTTCATCTACATTGACACTTTCTGCTCCCTCTTCAAAATTATATATTAGCATTCTTATATTAATTTTGCCCCATTCGGCAATTTTCGTTCTACACTTGTCAACACAATATCGCCATTTGCGTCAGCAAAACCTGTAACTAAACATTCGGACATAAATTTTCCGATTTGTTTCTTCGGAAAATTCACTACAGCCACGATTTGTCTTCCGAGCAATTCTTCTTTCTTATAATGCTTTGTTATTTGCGCACTCGATTTACGAATTCCTATTGCTTCACCAAAATCAATTTGCAACTGATAAGCTGGTTTGCGCGCCGCTGGAAAATCTTGTACGTCAAGAATAGTCCCTACGCGTAAATCAACTTTTTCAAAATCAGCCCAACTAATTTCCATATGACTTGTTACAATCTATTACTAGTCAAATCTGCTAATTGCTTTGAGAGCGTGAAGATAACATACTCCTGCGTACGTTTCAAACGTTTCGCTAATCTGTTGATCAATAAATTTTCTTCGCCCTCATTATAAGATAGATCTTCTGCTGATAAGTGATTATACTTACGTTGAAGCTTTATTTTAAGAATTTCCCAATCAGAATTTGTAATTTTAAGGATTGACATAATTTAGTGAATGAATTTATAATTTTGATGGTCTAAAATAACATTTATTATATGAAAAAAACAATATTATTAGGATTTATAGCTATTCTAGCTTCAAGCATTTCGTATGCGCAAGACCTTAAATTAGGTATTAAAGCAGGTTTTAATGTTACAAAATTAGAAACTGATGCTACTATCTTCAAAAATGAGAATAGTGTAGGCTATTTAGCAGGTATTTGGGGTAGAATTGGAGGAAACAAATTTCACATTCAACCAGAAGCATATTTCACGAGCAAAAGTGCTACGGTACATCCTGAAGCCGGTGATGCAGGCTCAGATTTACTAAAGGGTGATATAAAATTTACAAATATTGATGTGCCTATCCTAATCGGAACAAAATTCCCTGTTGGTTTTGCGAAGATTAAATTACAAGCTGGCCCATTATTTTCATTTGTTGTAGATGAAAAAAACCCATACAAAGAGAGTGCCTCAGGATTCATTAATGAGGGCGTAAAAGATTATAAAGACAAATTCGCTGCTGTGGTTGCAGGTACAGGTGTTGATTTTGGCAACTTTGCTGTGGATTTACGTTATGAATATGGCTTAGGTAATATTAGCAGAAATGAAACTGCTGGAAAACAAACTTTAAATCTTTGGACTATTAGTGTAGGATACAGCCTATTTTAAGGTACATATATTTATAAAGAGTAAAAAGCGCAATTATTTTGCGCTTTTTTGTTTGTATTATGGCTGTAATATCTATATTCAAACTTTGAATCTATCTGATAATAGCTGTAGATACCTATACTTATGATTAAGCTTATTTTATTAATATTTGTATTCATTCCTTCGTTCGTATTATCTCAGGATCTTCAAAGTCTGGAGAAAGAATTAGATAATGCTATAAATAAAGGAGAATACTACCATAGAATAAGATTAGATGACATAGATAACCTAAAGCAACAATTACGAACTGGAAAATATCTTGACAGAAATGAATCTTATGCAATAAATTACAAAATAGCGACGCAATATGCTAAGTTTCAATCCGATTCTGCACTGAATTACATTCAATATTGCAAAAAATTGCTAACTCCTCAAGATGATTCCCTTCACACGATTTTGGATCTCGATTTAGCAGCTTTGTATTCTACCACAGGCCGATACATAGAAGCAATAAATATTCTTAAATCGATCAATAACACTAAAATAGCCAAAGCTATATTACCCAAGTATTACCAAACATACGGCTCTTTTTACAGCCATTATGGACAAAGTAATAACAACAATGAATTTTACAGATTAAGTGAGATATACAGAGACTCGTTGATAAGTTGCTTAGACACAAATCAACTTTTGTCTAAAATTGAAAATGCGACAAAAAAACTGTTTTCTGGAAATAGAGCAAAAGCTATTGATGAATTAAAGTTTTTATTGAACGAAAACATTAACGACAATCATCAAGTCGCGATAATTGCATATTTATTAGGAATTGCATACAAACAGGAAAATAACGCCGAGCTTCAAAAATATTACCTCATAAAATCTGCTATCGCTGATGTCAAAAATGCAAATAAAGACAACGCATCACTCCAGGATTTAGCGATGTTTTATTATGGTTCTGGAGATTTTGATAGAGCTTTCATACTTATAGACAAAGCCATTCGAGATGCCATATTCTGCAATGTACGGTACCGAATTATAGAAGGAACTACATTCTATCCGATTATAAATCATTCCTACCAAAAGAAGATTAATGACCAAAACAGGAAATTGACAATTAATCTTATCCTTATTAGTATACTTTCACTAATTCTGATAGGTGGAATTATTTTTATTGTAAAACAATTCAACAAATTAAAAGCTATTAAATCCCAGCTGTCTGAGACAAATAGTCAATTAATAGCGATGAATCAGCAGATATATAACAGCAATATTCAATTAGCGGAATCCAATCATATTAAAGAAGAATATATCGCACAATTTTTTGACATGTGTTCCTCTTACATTGAGAAGATAGACACTATGCGAAAAGGTATGCTCAAAAAAGCAAACAATCAACTTATTAATGAGCTATTGGCAGATTTAAAATCAACTAAGGTCATAGAAGAAGAAGTCGCCGAATTATACCATAATTTTGACTCGATATTTTTGAATTTATATCCATCATTTATTGATGACTTCAACAAATTGTTGCGCTCAGACGAAATCATTATTCCTAAAAAAGGAGAACTCTTAAATACAGAATTAAGGATATTTGCGCTTATTCGACTCGGTATTGATGACAGTGTGAAGATTGCTAGCTTCCTTCGCTATTCTTTACGGACGGTATACAATTACCGAACAAAGGTCAGAAATAAAGCCATTGGTAACCGTGATGAATTTGAAAATCTCGTCAAAAACATTGGAAACATCAATAGAAAGTAACCTTAAAAGGTACTTTTTTTAGGCGCCTAAAAACAACAAAACACTAATTATCAATTCATTAAAATAAAAACGAAGTACTTATGTACTTCACCCTGTTTCTAATGAAATATCGTATAACTAATTTTATCGAAGCATAAAAAAGGAACCTTTTATGCCTTACAGTGCAGACTGTAATTGATAACCAATTCATATTTACATCACAATTTATGAAAAGAAAAATACCATTATTTAATGTTATTGTATTGCTATTATTGGTAATACATGCGCAATCTGTGTATGCACAACAGACCAGATTGATCAAGGGAAAAATTATTGATGCGGAGAATCAATATGCAATCCCTGGAGCAACCATTTCCACGAAAAATGGAACTTCAAAAACCTCATCCAACAGCGAAGGTTTATTTGAAATCAATGTGCCTGTAAATGCGGAAGTGCAAGTAAGCTCGTTGAATTACGAAACCTACACTTTTAATGCAAATGAATCGAACATTACCATTGCATTAATTAAGCAAATTAATAATCTAGAAGATGTCGTAGTTATTGGTTACGGTAGTGTAAAAAGAAAGGATGTGACGACAGCAATTTCTTCCGTATCGACAAAAGATTTGGAAAAAAGACCAATTGTCAACGTAGGGCAAGCGATACAAGGTAAAGCCGCGGGTGTATCTGTAACACAACCAAGTGGTGCTCCTGGAGGCGAAATGTCCATTCGTGTAAGAGGTACGACCTCATTCAACGCCAGCAACTCTCCCCTATATGTAGTGGATGGAGTTCCGGTGGACAATATCAAGTTTTTAGCTCCTAATGATATTCAGGATATCCAAATATTGAAAGATGCCTCTTCTGCAGCAATATATGGATCAAGAGCAGCAAATGGCGTTGTGCTCATTTCCACGAAATCTGGAAAATCTGGGGTTGCAAAAATTGGTCTTAATGCGCAATATACGTCCAACATCGTTAGCAATTCTTTCCAAGTATTGAATACGGAACAATATAAAGAATTACAGGATGAGATAGGTCTTGTCAATCTTCCGAATGGATTGAAAGATAATACAGACTGGTTTAAGGAAGCGTATAATACTGGTATTCAACAAAATTACCAACTGTCCATTTCTGATGGTACAGAAAAGCTAAAATACTACTTATCTGCTGGTTATGTAGGCGATAATGGTATTTTAGAAAGCTCCTATTTTAAACGTTATCATTTCAGAGGAAATATTGACAATCAGGTGCGTGATTGGCTGAAAATTTCTGCAAACATCAATTATTCGGATTATAACGATAACGGAATTATTTCAGGAACTGGAGCTAATCGCGGTGGTGTAGTGTTATCCGTAATCAATACACCTGTCTACGCTCCTATTTGGGATCCAGAGAATCCAAATCAATACTACAACAACTTCTATGGTATTGGTAATATTACCAGCCCCTTAGAAAATCTAAGTCGTGGTAAATTTAATAAGAATAGAGAAAATAGATTATTGGCATCCGGAAATGCATTAATCACATTTACGGAGAATCTTAACTTCAAAACAGCATTAACCTTAGATCGTAGAAATGGCTTGAATACAACCTTTCTTGATCCGATAACTTCTGCTTGGGGACGTAGCCAATTCGGAACAGCCTCGGATGCTCGAAACATGAACACCTTGATTGTCTGGGATAATACGTTAAATTATACTCAACAATACGACAAGCATAATGTAGATTTCATGGTGGGTAACTCGTGGACTGACTCCAAATACACAAACAGTTATATCAGTGGATCACACTTTCGTAATGAGCTGATCCAAACATTAAATGCTGCGAATAAAATCTCATGGAATGGAACAGGAAGTGGTGCATCGGATTGGGCAATTATGTCCTATTTCGCTCGTGCGATGTATAATTATGACAGCAAATACCTATTGACAGTCAATATGCGCGCAGACGGCTCATCTAAACTTAGTCCTTCCAATCGTTGGGGGTATTTTCCTTCATTATCAGCAGCTTGGAGATTATCTTCAGAATCATTTATGGAAGATCAAACATGGGTTGATGATTTAAAAATTCGTGGTGGCTGGGGACAGACAGGTAATCAATCAGGTTTAGGCGATTATGCATACTTGCAATTGTACAATATCGAACGATTCCAATGGTTTCAAGTCGGTTTCGAAAATGCTGTACCAAACATTAGTCCAAGCAACCTTAGAACAAAAGATTTACGCTGGGAAACAACGACACAATCTAATCTGGGTATTGACTTTGTTGGTTTGAACAAACGATTATCCGTGACATTGGACTATTACCACAAGAAAACTACCGATATGTTGATGTATGCCACATTGCCTGATGGGCAGATCGCTAGTTCTATTCGTAGAAATGAAGGCGAAATGACCAACAAAGGTTTTGAAGCTACTATAGGAACAAAAAACATTCGCAAAGCATTAACATGGGATACAGATTTTAATATTTCTTTCAACAAGAATAGATTGGACAAATTAGAGCTTCAAAAAATATATTATGCAGCTAAAACTTCCGAAATCGTAAACGACTATGTTGTAAGAAATGAGCCTGGTCGATCTCTTGGCGGGTTTTATGGATATATTTCAGACGGAGTAAATCCAGAGACTGGTGAGTTGATGTATAGGGATTTGAACAATGATGGCAAAATATCTTCTTCTGACAGAACTTATATTGGTGATCCAAATCCAAAATTCACCTACGGCATGACAAATAATTTTTCTTACAAGAATTTTGATTTTAGCGTATTTGTACAAGGCTCATATGGCAATGATATCTACAACTCGAGTCGTATCGAAATGGAAGGTATGTATGATGGTAAAAACCAAATTACGAAAGTACTTGACCGTTGGAAAATCCCTGGACAGATTACAGATGTTCCCAAAGCTGGTTATGACATCAAGAATTCTACGTATTTCATCGAAGATGGCAGTTATTTAAGATTGAAAAACATCTCATTGAGTTACAATATTACAGCTGAAAAACTTAGAAAAATTGGATTCTCAAAATTACAGCCTTATTTCTCTGCTAGCAATTTGTTGACTTTGACAAAATATACAGGAATGGATCCCGAAGTAAATCAATGGGGAAATAGTGGCAGTGTGCAAGGAATTGATTGGGGAACGTATCCACACAGTCGTTCATTCGTATTAGGTCTGAATCTTGAATTTTAAATCGTAAGAACATGAAAACATATTTTAGAACATTAACCGCCTTAATACTCTCATGTACGCTTACATGGTCTTGCTCGCTCAACCGAGATCCATTAGATTCTTTTTCGGATGTTACCGAAGGTGAAAATGAACAGGGTCAGAATATAGTATTTAGAGATAGAGCAGCAGTTGATAATTATTTAAACTCATTGTATCAACAGCTAAAAGATAGACAAGAACATTGGCACCTGGATTTATTGTTAATTTCTGATGCACATAGTGACAATGCTTACGCAGGAACAACTGGCGCTGAAGTAGTACCTTTTGAAAATAATTCTATCGAAGGCTCAAATTCTGTTATTGAACGTGATTGGCAGCGCTATTTAGAAGATATCGCCCGTGCAAACCGACTAATAGTATATATAGACAGTGTAGGTGACAATTCTTTAAGTCCGGCATTAATCAGTTCATACAAGGCGCAAGCAAAAATTTTCAGGGCATTGGTTTTATTTGATATGGTGCGGATTTATGGTTCTATACCAGTTGTGATGACAGTTGCGCCAGATATTACCTCCGAAAACGTATCGGAAGTATATCCTCAATATTTTCCAAAACAAAGTACGGAGGAGGAAGCATATAAACTAATTGAAGCAGATTTGCTCGATGGATTAGCGAATGCACCAGATAACGCTCCAACAGACAAAACGCGTTTCTCAAAATCCGTAGCAAAGGCCTTATTAGCAAAAATCTATGCTGAAAAGCCTATTCAAGATTACGCAAAGGTTATTCAATACGCAGACGCTCTGGCTCAAGATGGTTTTGACTTGAATCCGAGTTATGCAGATGTTTACCAATTGACAGCGGACAATAAAGATGTGTTGCAACGAAATACAAGAGAATCTATACTTGAAGCACAGTTTTTTCCAGGCGCAGGAAATTGGGCGAGTTGGATGTTTGGTCGCGATTTATCAAATTATGATGTGAATTTTACTTGGGCTAAATGGGTTACGCCATCGAGAGATTTGATACAAGCTTATCAAAATGAAGGTGACAATATTCGAATGAACCAATCCATTGTGTACTATACGACTACATGGAGCAATTATTATCCTTCATCCAATTATCCATTCATGTTTAAATTGAGATCAGGAATGAGTAGTATCATCAAGATCAGATATGCTGACATTTTATTACTCAAAGCAGAAGCATTAATCATGCAATCAAGTCCTAATCTTTCAGCGGCAGCCGATATCATTGACAAAGTAAGACAACGTGTATCGTTACCACAGTTGACATCCGCTGATAAAGCGAATCAAGAAAGTATGTTGAAAGCTTTGCTTAAAGAAAGAAGACTAGAATTAGCTTTTGAAGGTCAAAGGTGGTTTGATTTAGTGCGATTGAATAAGGTAGAAGAAGTTATGAATACGGTATTTGCCAAAGATTCGGGACGCAAGTCTTTGGTTTATCCATTTAATGAATTTTCTTATAGACTTCCAATTCCACAATCGAAAATTGACCAGAATCCTAACCTAATCCAAAATCCAGGTTATTAAAATAAATTATTATGAAACGCTCAAATTATAAACATATGATGCAATTATTTCTATTGTCTGTACTATTATCCTCTATAGGATGCCAGCAAGACAGTTTTACTCCATCTTCAACAAATGAAACTAATGGTGATACCAAAGGAGATGTTACGCTCTATGTCACAACAAATAACAAAGCTTACGACTTAACGAAATTACATGTTGATTTTAGCACAAAATTCAATATGTCACCAAATACGATCCACATAGATAAAGACACAAAATTCCAAGCTATGGAAGGCTTTGGCGCTGCTATAACTGGCTCTACGTGTTACAATTTGATGAAGATGTCTCAGGAAGACAGAACCAAATTTCTTACCGAAACATTTTCGGATGAAAACGGATATGGCATGAGCTATGTGCGCATTTCGATTGGCTGTTCGGATTTTTCGTTGAGTGAATATACCTGTTGGGACACACCAGGAAAAGAGAATTTTGGATTGCAATCCGAAGAGAAAAATTATGTTATTCCTGTATTAAAAGAAATATTGGCTATTAATCCAAAATTGAAAATCATGGGTTCGCCATGGACAGCTCCACGCTGGATGAAAGTTAATAATTTGACCAGCTTATCACCTTTCAATTCATGGACAAGTGGACAATTGAATCCAAAACATTACCAAGATTACGGTTGGTATTTTGTGGAATGGATTAAAGCAATGGAGAAAGAAGGAATTCCTGTCACATCAGTGACCATCCAAAATGAGCCATTAAATCGTGGTAATTCAGCTTCCATGTATATGACTTGGCAAGAACAACAACAGTTTATCAAGCAATCATTAGGACCACAATTGAAAAGTGCGAACTTAAATACTAAGATTTATGCTTTTGACCACAATTACAATTATGATAACATCGAAGATCAAAAATCTTATCCATTAAATATTTACCAAGATCCAGCGGCAGCAGCTTATATTACGGGTGCAGCTTACCACAATTATGGCGGTGACAAATCGGAGTTGTTAAATATTCATAACGCACGTCCAGATAAGGAATTGGTATTTACAGAAACTTCTATCGGCGAATGGAATGATGGTCGCAATTTACAAAAACGTCTAACTGAGGACATGAAAGAAGTTGGTTTAGGAACTGTAAATAATTGGAGTAAAGCTGTCATTGTGTGGAATCTTGTATTGGACACCGAGAAAGGTCCAAATCGTGATGGCGGATGCCAAACCTGTTATGGCGCTGTAGATATCAACAGCAAAAACTACGCACACATTACTAGAAACTCACATTATTACGTCACAAGTCATCTTTCTTCAGTGGTAAAACCTGGAGCTTATAGAGTCAATACTACAGGATATAAAGTAGACGGATTGGAATATGCAGCATTTCAAAACACCGACAATTCGTTAGCTTTCGTAGTGCTAAATGATTTAAATGAAGCCAAAAAAGTGACTTTAAGCGATGGTAATAACCATTTCTCTTACGAGATCCCAGCCAAATCAGTAGTTTCTTACAAATGGAAAAACTAAGATTATGAAGCATATAACAAAATATCTCTATAGTATTTTGGTATTCCACACGCTTCTTTATTCGTGCAAAACGGAGAAAGAATATGAATACCAAATCGGAAATCCTACCATTACCCTGAAAAACGAAGTTACTTCCGCCCATTTTGGAGATAGCTTAGCTTTTGATGTAGATGTAATGGATAGTGACATTCCCTTGTCCACATTGAAAGTTCAATTGTTTTTCACGGACGATATGGTTTCTGAAACAATAGTACGCACGAAAGAAAACGGTAATTATAAAGGCAAAATATTCATTCCATTTCTTAAAGATATACCTAATGGAAATGCTACATTACGTTTTGTTTTGCAAAATATAAGTCAAAAAATTACGGTAAAAGATATGGATTTGCCTTTGGCACGTCCTGATTTCCCGTATTTGGATCTTATAACGAGTACTACGACATATAAATTACTTAAGGTTGCAAATAATCATTATGCAATAACCCAAAATTTACCACATGCTGTAAAAGGTTATCTTAAAGCACCAAAAGTTGGGACTTATGGCAACGAAATGATTTTTGGATGGGTAAATAATGAAGTTCAATTAGGCAGTAATGCAGAAATACCTTTTTCTTATTCATCTTCAACTACCTACACTATCGATTTCAATACGTTGACCTATGAAGCATCTCCATTTATTATTGCTTACGCAATTAATGGAACTATCTTCAATAGAGTAAACGATAATCAGTACAGAGCTGATATCAACCTCAATAAAGGTGATGAAATTCGAATTGACGGGATTGAAAATTTTGACGAATGGTGGATAGATCCAGATTACTTTACTAAAGATCAATCTGGAAAAATCACGAGTAATGTAATTAATGGTAAATACCGTATTACTGCTGATTTCACGCATAAATATTTGAATGTAGAAGCTATGAATGGCAACAACTTAGCAACCTTAAATGCGGATGGAACAGGCGCACTATGGATTATTGGCGATGGTATCGGTAAACCAAAAGTCTCAAATAATCATGTGGGATGGAATACGGATAAAGCTTTGTGCATGGCTCCTATCGGGAACAAAAGATACCAGATCACTATTACAGGAAACGTGACTGTCTATACTGATTATATCAATTTCAAATTTTTCCATCAAAAAGGTTGGGGAGGCGAATTCAAACACCAACAAATTTCTACTGATAGTGACTTTATTTTCGTAGGTGACGGTACTAACGGTAGGGATTCTGGAAACCTTGGGTTGTTTACAGGTAAACTCATAAACCAAGATGAATCGTATACTTTAATCGTTGACTTAGCAGAAGGTAATGACAAAGCCAAATTGATCGTTACAAAAAAGTAAAAAATACCTAATGAAAAACTTAGCCATTAATCATTTAGATTAATGGCTTTTTTCGTATAAAAATTAACCCTTAATAAACTACTTAGAACAATTCTAAATTATATCTTTTTTATGTGTTTAAAGTCATTTTAATAAATGATTAGGTATTTTTGCAGGAAAAATTTAAACATTAAAGGATAATGAGTAGTAAATCAAAGCCGCTATTTAGTTCTTCTCTAGGTAAGAAATTAATCATGAGCTTAACAGGACTATTTTTATGTACGTTCCTGGTAATTCACTTGATTGGTAACTTACAGTTGTTCCAGAATGACGAAGGCTATGCATTCAACAATTACGCGTTTTTCATGACGAATTTCGCTCCGATCAAAGTAGTTTCATACTTACTTTATGCTTCTATTATTATTCACGCTGTCTACGCATTAATCTTAACAGCTAAGAACAAGGCTGCGAGACCAGTTGGCTACAACCAAACTGCAGGCAACGCGAACAGCAAATGGAATTCTCGCAACATGGGTATCTTAGGTACTATTATTTTAGTATTCTTAGCTACACACATGCAACACTTTTGGTTCCAATACAAATTCGGTACTACACCATACGTGGAGTACAACACGGAAATCGCTACTGGAAATCGTCAAATTATTGCTTCTGAAGATCTTCCTTCAAATTACGACGGGTACAAGATTTTCGTAAACAATGGTGTGGAAACAATCCAAACTAAAGACTTGTACAAACAAGTAGCTGTTACTTTCCAAAATCCATTAATCGTATTATTGTACTTAGTTGCAATGGCTGCATTGGCATTCCACTTAATTCACGGATTCCAATCTGCATTCCAAACAGTAGGTTTCAACCACAAAAGATACATCGGATTCGTAAAATCAGTAGGTATTTGGGTATTCGGTGTGATTATCCCTATTGCATTCGCAGCAATGCCATTGTATTTCTTTTTCAAAGGTTTGTAATCTCTATTTAAAAATAAAGATATGTTAGATTCTAAAGTACCAGCAGGCCCATTAGCCGAGAAATGGTCAAAACATAAATTCAACATGAAGTTGGTGAATCCTGCCAACAAACGTAAATTTACTATTATCGTAGTAGGTACAGGATTAGCAGGTGCTTCTGCAGCTGCTTCTTTAGCTGAATTAGGTTACAATGTAAAAACATTCTGTTACCAAGATTCACCGCGTCGTGCGCACTCTATCGCGGCACAAGGTGGTATCAATGCAGCTAAAAACTATCAAAATGACGGTGACTCTGTTTTCCGTTTATTCTATGATACTATCAAAGGTGGTGATTACCGCGCGCGTGAAGCAAACGTACACCGTCTAGCAGAAAACTCTGTAAATATTATTGACCAATGTGTGGCGCAAGGGGTTCCTTTCGCTCGTGAGTACGGTGGTTTATTGGATAACCGTTCATTCGGTGGTTCTCAAGTATCACGTACATTCTATGCGCGTGGTCAAACTGGACAACAATTATTATTAGGTGCATACTCTGCATTGAATCGTCAAATCCACAAAGGAAAAGTTAAATCTTACACACGTCATGAGATGTTGGATTTAGTAAAAATCGACGGTCAAGCTAGAGGTATCATCACACGTGATATGGTAACGGGTAAAATTGAAGCGCACGAAGGTCACGCGGTATTATTGTGTACAGGTGGTTACGGAAACGTATTCTTCTTGTCTACAAACGCTATGGGCTGTAACGTAACGGCTTCTTGGAGAGCACACAAACGTGGTGCATTCTTCGCTAACCCTTGTTATACACAGATCCACCCTACTTGTATCCCTGTTACAGGTGACCACCAATCAAAATTAACATTGATGTCGGAGTCATTGCGTAATGATGGTCGTGTGTGGGTTCCTAAAACAAAAGAATTAGCTGAGAAACTTCGTAAAGGAGAATTGAAAGCTGCTGATATCAAAGAAGACGACAGAGATTATTTCTTAGAGCGTAAATACCCTTCATTCGGTAACTTAGTACCTCGTGACGTAGCATCTCGTAATGCAAAGGAAATGGTTGACGATGGTCGTGGTGTTGGTAAAACTGGTTTCGCTGTATTCTTGGATTTCCAAGATGCAATCAACCGTATGGGTGAAGATACTGTACGTGCGAAATACGGTAACTTATTCGACATGTACCACAAAATCACTGACGAGAATCCGTACAAACAACCAATGCGTATCTACCCTGCTGTTCACTACACAATGGGTGGTGTATGGGTTGATTACAACTTGATGACTACTGTACCAGGTTTATACTGTTTAGGTGAAGCTAACTTCTCTGATCACGGTGCTAACCGTTTAGGTGCTTCGGCATTGATGCAAGGTTTATCTGATGGTTACTTCGTAATTCCTTACACTGTTGGTGATTACTTAGCAAACTTAGGAAGCTTCGCTCCTGTTGACAAAAACCATCCTGCATTCGAAGAAACACGTAAAGATGTTGAAAATCACATCAACAAATTATTAGCACTTCGTGGTACTAAAACTGTAGATGATATTCACAAAGAATTGGGTCACATCATGTGGGAATACTGTGGTATGGCACGTACTGCAGAAGGCTTAACAAAAGCGAAAGGCTTAATCCAAGACTTGAAAAAAGAATTCTGGACTAATGCAAATGTATTAGGAGAGAACGAAGAGATGAATATGTCTTTGGAGAAAGCTGGTCGTGTAGCCGATTTCATCGAATTAGGTGAATTGATGGTAGACGATGCGTTGAATCGTTCAGAATCATGTGGTGGTCACTTCCGTCTTGAATCACAAACTGAAGAAGGTGAAGCAAAACGTAATGACGAAGAATTTGCTTACGTAGCTGCATGGGAATTCAAAGGCGAAGGTCAACCAGAAGTTCTTCACAAAGAAGAATTGGTTTTCGAGAATGTTAAGTTAACACAAAGAAGTTATAAATAGATATGAGATATTAGATATGAGATATTAGGTTTTCTTTTATCTCATATCTAGAATCTCAAATCTCAAATCATATATAGATATGAGTAATCACATGAATTTAACGCTTAAAGTTTGGCGTCAAAAAAATGATAAATCAACAGGTCAATTCGTGACTATTCAAGCTAAAGACATCGCTGATGATATGTCTTTCTTAGAAATGCTTGATATCGTTAACGATGATTTGACTCGTAAGGGTGAAGACCCAATATATTTCGATCACGACTGTCGTGAAGGTATCTGTGGTATGTGTTCATTAGTAATTAATGGTCGTCCTCACGGTCCTAACCAAGGTACTACGACTTGTCAATTGCACATGCGTTCTTTTCACGATGGACAGACTATCGTTATCGAGCCTTGGAGAGCTGCTGCATTCCCTGTGTTGAAAGATTTAGCAGTAGATCGTACAGCTTTTGATCGTATCCAACAAGCTGGTGGTTATGTAAATGTAAATACAGGTGGTGTACCTGATGCAAATGTAATTCCTATTCCTAAAGTTGTAGCTGACGAAGCTTTCGAATCAGCTACTTGTATCGGATGTGGTGCATGTGTAGCAGCATGTAAAAATGCTTCTGCAATGTTGTTCGTATCTGCAAAAGTTTCTCAATTTGCATTATTACCTCAAGGTCAAACAGAGCGTTACGAGCGTGCTCAGGCGATGGTAGACCAAATGGATGCAGAAGGTTTCGGTAACTGTACAAATACAGGTGCTTGTGAAGCTGAATGTCCAGTAGGTATCAAATTGACAAATATCGCAAGATTAAACAGAGAATATTTAGGCGCTAAAGTATTATCTCAAAGAGATATTCACGCTTAAGATATTTTTTTATAATAATCAAGAAGCTCACTGTTTTCAAAAACAGTGAGCTTTTTTTGTTAGATAGCACGAATGATCAACTGAAAAATCAAAAATTAGTTTTTATATTTGACTCTCTACCATCTGACCAGTTAATGACACCAAATCAATCCACCAAAGTATTTGCGGTATTTCTTATGCTGATTTTATCTTCTTTAAGTTTAATTGCTCAAAGTCTTAACGTAGACAGTGCACTTAGACTTATAAAATAAAGTAATCCCGACTCTGTAAATGGAAGTATTTACTATGATCTGGCTCGAAACTTTTACGCTAGTGACACGAAAAATGCATTAATATGGGCTCAAGAAGGAGCAAAATATTTTTCAAAAACAAACAATCACCAATTAATGACACGTTGTATGAATTTGGAAGCTGTATGCTTGTTCATACTTGATAATCATGAAGAGAGCACTAAACTTCATTATAATATACTACGTATCAGAGAAGAAAAAAAAGACACTTTAGGAATTGCTGAAACATTACTCAATATTGGTAATATTTATTATAGAGGTCAGGATCTTGAGCAAGCAATTATATTTTATAAGAGAAGTCGTGAATTTGCGTTAAAAAGTAATAACACGAAACTATTATCTAGCTTGAGCAATAATTTAGGAAATTATTATAAAGATAAATTTGTTGAAAATAAAAAAGACACAGATAAAAATTTTGCAATAAAATATTTAAAAGAAGCCATTTATTATAAAGAAAAACTCAAAACTGATCGCACTTTAGAAAAAACCTATACAATATTAGCGCATGTGTATTTTGAGTCAAAAGATTTTAATTTAGCTTTAATTCATGCTAAAAAAGCTGAGAAACTCGCATTAGAAAATAAAAATCATGAAGGAGTCGGTAGTAGCAAAATGCTACTATGTGAAATTGCGGTAATTAATAAAGATTACGAGTTGGCTCAATCAATTTTGGAGGATTTGTATCTATACTTAGGTAATAATAAAGCTTTTCATATATTGAATTTTCACGACGAAAGCATTGTTGTACTACGTAATAAAATTAGAAATCTTCAAACCAACTCTTCCATAATATCAGACTCCTTACAGGAAAGCAACTACAATACCCTCCTACTAGCTCGTCAAAAAGTACGGGTAGAACTTAATATTAAATACGAAAAAGATAAAAAAGAACTTGAAAATGCAAATCTAGCTTTGAAAAATGAAATTGCACAAGACAAAATAAATAAAATAAGAATTAATAGCATTATTTCACTTCTTTTCGTATTTGTTTTACTCGGCCTCGTCCACAAACTTAGAAAGAAAAACAAAGCTATACTAAAATCCAAAAATGTACTAAATGACCAAGCTAATTTACTTAACCAGCAAAATTTACTACTGAAACAATCCGAGGCATTTAAAGCAAAATTATTTTCAATAATTTCTCATGATCTTAAGTCTCCAATAAATTCTTTAAAACTGATAGTAGAAATGTCTGCCGAAAGACAGCTATCCAAAGATGATTATGATTACCTAATGGAAAATATGAAACAAGAATTGGATATCACTTCAAATTTGCTGAATGATTTATTATTCTGGTCAAAAGCCCAAATGGAATCAAATATAATCAAATGGTCTTATTTCAATTTATTTAATACAGTAAGCAAATGTCTCCACACACTTTCAACAAATATTAACCTTAAGCAACTGAAAATCACCAATCATCTTTCATCAAATTTTATAGTTTGGGGTGATGAGATGCGTTGCGAATTTGTGATTAGAAATATACTACATAACGCTATTAAATACAGTGATTTTTATAAAGAAATTGAAATCGGTATAAAAGATAATGGTAATGATTGGAACTTCTATATCAAAGATAATGGAGTAGGGATCTCAAAAGAACAATTGAATAATATGTTTGTAAGCGATACCTCTCGAAAAAGTACTAAAGGTACTTTAAACGAACAAGGTGCTGGGATTGGTTTATTACTTTGTCATGATTTTATCGAAAGCTTAGGCTGGTCACTTCTTGTCAATTCGCAAGAGGGAATTGGTACAACCTTTCACATTGTCATTAATAAGGAAAAAATGAATTCTAAGAAACCTACAGACAAATTAAAATTAGCTTCGCCTAGTCATGAACATCAAACGTCAATTACTTTGAACTAATTGCAGTCTATAATATTATCTTTGTAGCCTATGGAAATTGACAAAGGACTTCTCGTAAACATTGTATTGTTGATTCATTTAGCACTTACAGGAATCATGCTTTTTCGTTTATTCAAAACTAAAAATGCAACTGGCGGTCAGCTGATATTGACCTTTGTTGCGCTAACTGTGCCTGTAATCGGTCCATCTGCATTAATAGTTTATTACAACAATCAAGCAAAAAGGCAAGAAATTGCCGAGGCTAATAAAAAACCTTCAGTATACGCTCCAAGACAAAATTATTCTAAACGTAAGAAAAGATAAATCTAGTTTCTTGCCAAATCAATATTTTCCCTGAAATTTCCTTTTTCATCCTCGATAAAAGACATCGGTTTTTCAGGATTTTGAATAATTTCGAACAATAAGAATCCCCAAGGTTTCCAAAAATTCTCCAACACCTGTCCATAGGTTTTCACTACCCAATTGTCGAAGATTGGTTTGAGTGTCCAATCGTTCAATGGCATAGGCTCTACATAAACTTTCTGAGGGGTTTCCATGTAGGTATATTCTGGCAAGCGATTGAATAAATAAGCCGAATAGAAATAACGCGCACAAATCTCTTCAAATTGAATCGGATGCAATTTTTTACCACACACTTTAGCTAATACTTCCTCGTGATATATTGCATTTGTACCATTGTCTTGCATTGTAGCAATGATGGCAAAATCTTTCATTCGTAAGGAGAAAATTAATGTATTGATCTCATCTCGATACAAAAATGTATCTTCCGCATTGTCTACTTCAAAAATTTGCACCGTAAATGGATTCTTATTCTCAAATTCCATAGGCACTAAAATAGACTGTAACATCGCATGAAGATTGCGGAATTTATGCACTAACGCCTGGGAGAAGTTCATTGGTTCTCCTGACAATACAGCTTGACGCATTCCTACTTGAATCTCATTGAAAACAACCCCATACAAAATCTTAGCTACCCAATGAAATAAGGTATCTTGTGACAATTCCTTTACCGCAGCATAACCCAAATTCATAGCCTTTTCCACCTGCGATTCAACCTGCTCAAAGGCAAAAGCAGTATCTGCCGCACAAGGTAATTGCAATTGTTTGTATGTCACAAAACTTTCATCCAATAATTTGAATGGTTTCTCCTCCAACTCAAAAGCACGCATCATCCACACAGGAAATACCTGAATCTTCTCATCTGCAGAAGCCAGCTTCTCCCCCGTCAAAAAACACCTCGTATTATCAAATTTGAAATCTAAGAATGGATTGTAAAGTTTTGTTGTCATATCGCAAGCAAAGGTAATACAATTCACACGTTAATAAATCCTTACTTTTCCTTATTACGATGAACTGACGAAAATTTAATTTATTTTATTTTCAATAATTATTGAAAGTTTAGAAAATATAATTATATTTGAATAACGAAATTGATACAAATAATACATATCATGAAACTCGAAGAAGCAAAACAACAATTTATAGACACCTGGGGTGCATTGGGCTCCGAATGGGGAATTAACAAATCCGTAGCACAAGTTCACGCCTTACTCCTATCCAGCAGCAATCCTATTTCGACAGACGAAATCATGGAAACTTTAGTCATATCACGCGGAAATGCAAATATGAGTATCAGACAATTGATAGACTATGGTATTGTCTACAAAAAGCATATCGCTGGAGATCGAAAAGAATATTTTGTCGCCGAGAAAGAGGTATTAAAATGGGCGATGAAAATTGCAATCATGCGTAAGAAGAAAGAATTAGATCCTGTAATGGATATTCTGAAAGAAATAACTGTTGCGACAGAGAAAGAAACGACAGATGATGGAAAAGAATTTCATAATACGGTAAAGGAAATTCAGGAGCTTACTGATCAATTGGAAAAAATCGCCAATAAAGTATTTGCCTCCAACAGAGCAGATTTACTCATCAAATTATTCAAATTTATTATTTAAGAAGATGAACTATAATATTCTTTCATACACCCTATTTTCGGTACTCACGATTTACATCATCTTTTGGGTAGGTAGATTATTTCACCGCAATGGAAGAATATTTATTTTATCATTTTTTAATCAACGAGAAGATATTACAGACACGACAAATAATCTGTTGTTGACAGCGTATTACCTTTTTAACATAGGCTATGCAATTATTCAATTCAGTTATTGGCAACCTGTAAATAATCTTACCGAAATGCTAAGCAGCACACTTCAAAAATCAGGTTTATTGATTTTGATATTCTCCCTACTGCATTACAATAATATGTTGATTATTTATTTTATATCAAAACAGCAAAAGAAACAATTCACTACTAAAAAATTATAATTATGGAAAATTTAACAGTAATCGCGTACAGTATTTATTTACCAATAGCCATAGGGCTTACATATTATGTAGCTTATGTTTTATTCAAAAATAGCTTGGTCTATATGAATGATATTTTTCAAGGTAGGCCAGATGTAGCTCTAGCAACAAACAATTTATTCAGAATTGGATTTTACTTACTAAACATTGGATTCGCATTATACATTTTAGAAATGTATCTCGACCATGCTAAAGTCCAAACCATGATTGAGCAATTGAGCTATAAAATTGGAGGTTTTAGCATTTACTTAGGTATCATGTTGTTTTTAAATATGTTCTTATTCTTCAGAGGTAAAAGAATAGCAAAACAACGTAGAGAAGAGCAAGTAGCACATTAATTGTTTGTTACATAAATTTTATTATTTCTCTACTAAAATATTTTGAGTTTAACTTGGCAGATTTTCATCAAAATCTGCCATCCTCGTACTAATATTACAAAAATTACTTTATTTTAGGCGCATAAATTGATGCATAAACCTATATTCCAAAACATTTTATGAAGAAGCTTTTTCAAACGCTATATTTCCAAGTTATCGTAGCCATATTAATTGGTGTCGCATTAGGACACTTTTATCCCGATATGGGGGTTGCTTTAAAGCCATTTGGAGATGGGTTTATTAAGCTAATCAAAATGATAATCGCGCCCTTGATTTTCTGTAGCATTGTACTGGGAATTTCTGGCATGCAAGATGTCAAAAAAGTTGGTAAAATTGGTATTCGCTCCATGATTTACTTCCAGATAACCACGTTTGTGGCGATGTTTATTGCGCTAGCTGTGATAAATCTGGCGAAGCCAGGTGAAGGTATGAATATCAATGTAGAACATCTAGATACGAGTCAAGTTGGCAATTTTATAGAAGGTGGTAAGGAGCAAAAAGGTGTTGTCCAGTTTCTTTTGAATATTATTCCCAATAATATTATCGGTTCACTCGCTGAGGGCAATATTCTTCAAGTACTTTTTTTTGCCATTCTTTTAGGATTTGCTTTTGCTAAAATGGGCGAAAAAGCAGAGCCTGTCAAAGTGGTATTGCAATCTTTTTTGGATGGAATTTTCCTGGTTATCAAAATGATAATGAAAGTTGCACCTTTGGGTGCAATGGGCGCAATCGGATTTACAGTTGGACGATATGGATTAGACATATTGAAATCCTTAGGTATGATGATGTTATGGTTTTATGTGGCCTGCTTGATTTATATCTTCGTATTTATTGGATTGATATTATTCCGCAATAAAATTAGTCTTTGGAAATTTCTTCGCTACATAAGGGATGAACTCTTGATTGTGTTGGGGACTTCTTCTTCTGAATCTGTACTTCCCGCAATCATGGAAAAGCTTCAGAAAGCAGGCTGTAATAAATCCGTTGTAAATCTTGTGATACCTACTGGCTATTCATTTAATCTGGACGGAACAGCCATTTATTTGACCATGGCATCAGTATTCTTAGCACAGGCTATCAATCAACCCATGGGATTGAGCGAGCAATTGTTTTTAATCTTTGTTTTGACTTTTACTTCCAATGGTGCAGCAGGTGTGACAGGGTCCGGTTTTATTATTCTAGCAGCAACGTTACCTGTAGTCGGACATATTCCTGTAGAATCGATTGCTATTGTTTTTGGTATAGACCGTTTTATGAGTGAGGCACGCGCATTGACCAATATAATCGGAAATGCTACAGCAGGTCTGGTACTTTCTAAGTGGGAAAACGAATTGGATATGGAACAATTAAATAAAGTATTGGACAGAAAAGAATTCATTCCAGAATAAAATGAAACGAGTACTCCTGCTCTTATTAATAATCGTTTTTATTATTGATCAATTAATCATTGGTTTTGAATTAAGTTCAAACTTTCGATTCTGTACAAAACCTTTATTAATTCCTATACTCATTAGCTATTATATTTGGAGCGCAAATAAGAAGAATTGGTTATTTATCGCAGGCTTAGTACTAAGTTTCTTTGGAGATCTATTTTTGATGTTTTCGTGGGGATTTATAGCTGGTCTAACAAGTTTTCTAATCGCACATATGCTCTATATCCTTACATTCAAAGAATTGTTTCTTAATAAGAATTTACTTGCAATTCCTCTTATTTTAATATTTATAATTGGATTGTGCGCTTTCATATATCCGCATTTAGGAACATTGAAAATACCTGTGATTTTGTATGCAATCACCATTGGCACAATGCTATATGTAGCTCTTGGCACCAATATAAAATGGCTAATTATTGGTGCTGGATTATTTGTTCTATCGGACTCGATTTTGGCAATAAATATATTCTTTCAAAAATCTTTATTAGGTAGCTTAGCTGTGATGATAACTTATGTCATCGCACAGTATTTCTTGGTAAAAGGGATGATCACTAAGAAAAGCTTAAATTAACTTTTGTGTTAACCTAAAATGTAATAATAGTTTTTTTAAAATTAATCGACTAGCTCTCCGCTAAGGAACGGTTGTAAAATAAGCTTGTCTTGTACTGGTAGATTATTAAAATATGTAAGCATCTTTGTTCTGATGTAAGAAAGCTTTACAACTCGTGTAATTTTGGGAGCGTTCTGGGTATCACTAGATCGAACCATGATACCGAGTAACTGACCTTCTGAATTGAACACTCCACCACCGCTCATACCCTCCACAGCACTTTCTTGGATAAAAAACTCCACATTAGAATTGTAAGGTATGTTTTCTTCAACATCGTTCATACCTTTTAATTGAATGATTGCTTGCTCGGCTTCGTTGTCAGTCAAAATTTTAGCATAAACAACAGCGCCATTTGGATAGTTAATCATATCTTGAGGAAAGCCCACTCCGATCGCATATTGTCCTGCAATTGGATTATTCCAAGTCTTACTTGCTATAGTTCTATTTGTCGGGTCATATAACTGCAATGGTGAATCCGTATCAACTGCTTCGGGATGCTCAGACAATAAACTTTGCTCCTTCCGTTGATTATCTACAATACCCAGATAAAAATCTTCTGCAGGCAAAATTGTTTGATCTGTTGCATTATTAGATATATCAAAATGTAATAGGGGAAAATCTGCAATCAATGTTTTGCCTAAATCTATCTTTCCATCGATTGGAGGAATTTGACTTCTTTCAAAAACACCAACTTTCTCTGTTTTAATATTAAAATATCTTGCATTTCTTGTTCCCCAACTTGAAACTCCATAAACATGGTTAGCACTTAAATATATACCCAAACCAAAATCGTCTTTTCTACTCCAAATTGCTTTTGAGCCCGAAGATCTTTTACCTACACTTCCTCTAACTTTTTGTAGTAACTGGATCAAACTTTGGTCTTTGCCTTTAATGACATCTTCAGTTCTAAGAATGGTTTCTTTTATTATGGGTAATTTATCACCTTTAGCACATGAAGGAAAACAAAAAATAGAAGTTAAAATAAGGTAATAAACATAACGCCTTATGAAGTTCATGATTGTAGATTAAAATTGATTTTCTTATTCTACATATCTTAACGTAAGCAATCAGAAAAACGCTACATTTAACTAGAAGGAGGCTATAACTTAGAATCCATAAACTTTTTTTTTATAGAAAGACTAATTTTATTCAAGATACTACCCCACATTCACCTTAAAATCTTGAAATACTAAAGGTGCATTAACAGTTTGTCCTTCCTTGGTTTTAACTCCTTTAAGTTCGGAAGTTTTACCTTTTTCGAGGAGATTTTTCATTTCTTTCTCTTCGAGGAAAACACCATTCAAGGTGCGCCAAATCTTAAAATCACAACCCCGTGCATAATGATCGCATTGCGCGACTTTATCGTACAAATGAATATTTCCCGGCTGGCATTTTGGGCATTTGATTTTACCTTTTTGTTGGGGTTTTATTTCCTCTTGCGGAATCGACATACGAAGCTGCAAAAGTTCTTTGGTTATCTTAACTGTATAATCCTTGATATGCGTCATAAAGACATCATAAGACACTTTATTAGCACGCATTTCTTCCAGTTTCTGTTCCCATTTACCGGTCAATGTCACTTTCGCGATAGAACGATCCTTAACCAAATTATACACAGCTAACCCTTTTTCCGTCGGAATCAATTTCTTTTTGTCACGTTTGATGTAATCGCGCTGGAATAATGTTTCAATAGTCGCTGCACGTGTTGCAGGCGTGCCTAACCCACAATCTTTCATCGCTTGGCGCATCTCCTCGTCTTCAATTTCCTTGCCCGAAGTTTCCATAGCTTTCAACAAAGAGGCTTCTGTATGAATAGGTCTAGCTTTGGTAAAGCGTTCCGACAATTCTAAAGATAAAATCTCCAACATTTCTTCCGCCGACAACTTAGGCAACTGCGCATTTTCATTGTCTTGATCGTCCGCATTTTTGTCTTCATCAGGCATTTCAACCTGATCCGCTGACAAACGCCAGCCGTATTGACGAATTACCGTACCTTTTGCAATCAACTCTACTCCTGCTGCATCAATCGTCACGGTCGTGATATCTTTAAGACAGACCTCCGAAAAACTTTCGACCATGCGCTTTGCAATCATATTGTAGATATTTTGCTGCTCTTTGAGCATCGCTCCTGGCTTTTCATCCGTCACCAATAACGCGTGGTGATCCGTTACTTTTTTATCATCCACCGAACGTTTATTGAGTTTCGCTCCTATCAAATTGCGCGAAATAGCAGCAATTCCTTCCTCCGCTGTATCCGCCAAATGTTGGAATAAGGACTCGATCTGTTCGAAAACATCTTCACCAATATAACGAGAACCTGTACGTGGATAGGTAATGACCTTTTTCTCGTATAGCGTCTGCGCAATACTTAACGTTTGATCTGCGGAATAGCCGTATTTCTTATTGGCATCCTGTTGCAATGACGTCAAGTCAAAAAGCAATGGAGGTTGCTCTTTCGTCTCTTTTGCTTCGACTTTCACAACTTTCGCTTCTGAACCAACTGTAATTTTAGCTACGGTTTCTTCTGCGACATCCTTTTTATCAATCTTATCTGAAGTCGCTTTGAACGAAATATTATCCTTCTCAAAACCTGCTTGAATTTTATAAAAAGCCTGTGGTTTGAAATCTTTATTTTCTAAATAGCGCGAACAAATCATCGCCAATGTCGGTGTTTGCACACGTCCCAAAGACAACAAACCTTTATTGCCTGCCGCCAATGTAATCGCCTGTGTCGCATTAATACCGATCAACCAATCTGATTCTGAGCGCGATCGTGCCGACTGGTACAAACTATCGTATTCTGAGCCATCTTTTAATTTGGCAAAACCTTCTTTTATGGCTTTATCCGTTTGCGAAGAAATCCACAAACGTTTAAAAGGCACTTTTGAACCTAAATAATAATAAATATTACGGAAAATCAATTCTCCCTCGCGCCCAGCATCCGTTGCCACAATAATTTCTTCCGCCTTCTCCAACAAATTTTTGATAATGTTGACTTGCTTCAAAGCACCATAATCATCAATTTGCTTACCGTCTTTACGAACTTTCTTTACTTCCAAACCAAATTTCGCTGGAATAATAGGCAAATTCGCTACAGACCAAGTGTTATAGCCGTACGCTTGAGGTGTACACAATTGTACCAAATGCCCAAAAGCATAGGTAAATGCATATCCATTGCCCTCAATATATCCATCTTTCACATCCTTCGCACCCATTACACGTGCCAAATCACGTGCAACCGAAGGTTTTTCTGCTATTACTACTTTCATATATTTCTTAGACAAGAGATTTGAGACAATAGACTTTATATTTATCTCTCATCTCAAATCTACCATCTGTTTATCTATTTTAATCTAATGAAGGAATTGAAATCCCTTTTATTTTACGGTACAAATCAACAGCGTAGACATCTGTCATACCAGATACAAAATCCAATACAGCACGTATTTTAGAATACGCATCTTCTTTGTCTGTATGAAATTGTTCTGGAATCATAGCCACCAATTTTTTATCAAACATAGTTTTATTGGTCTTTAAATATGCCGGTATAAATTCCTCCAACAACGCATTCATGACTTTATAACCTGCTATTTCGATTTGTACAACTGTAGGTGCGTTATAAATACGTGCTACAGAAACCTTCTCAATCTTTTTCATTTGTTGCACAATATTCGTATCCAACGCATCAACTAGAGAACTTTGAAATGTACCTGACAAAAATTTCTCTTGGTTTTTGACGAAAACAGAAGCACAGCCGTGTATTAACGTATTTATCGCTTTTGCGCGCAATAATTCTACACGAGAACCGGGATCGCCTAAACTGTCCAAACGAGATTTTAAACTTTCGCCACCGCATAATGGTAACAACAAATCTTCCACCTCCTGATAAGATAATATTTTAAGGTGATGGGCATCTTCTAAGTCAATGATATTATAACATATATCATCTGCTGCTTCAACCAAATACACCAAAGGGTGGCGTAAATAGCCGTTTGCATTCGTTGGATCTTTCTCTAACCCCAATTCAACAGCTATTTTTTCGAATGAAGATCTTTCACATTCAAAAAAACCATATTTCTTGCGGTGGTGATTACTTTTTACATGACCATCAATTGCAGCACACGGATATTTAACAATAGAAGCTAATGTTGCATATGTCAACGCAAAACCTTTAGGATCTTTGCCATTGAAAGCATGCGTCAAGATACGAAGCGCATTGGCGTTACCTTCGAAATGTGTCAAATCTGACCATTGCTTTGGTGAAACTTGTTCTTGATATTTGTTACCTGCTCCCTCCGTAAAATAAGAAGAAATAGCAGCCTCACCAGAATGACCAAAGGCTGGATTTCCTAGATCGTGTGATAAACATGCAGCCGAAATGATATTCCCAACTTCTTGCAAATAAGGCACCTCCTCGTCGATATTTGAATTTTCTTGTTTCATCAAATTATAAAACAATCTACCCAAAGAACGACCAACAGAAGCTACTTCCAAACTATGCGTTAATCTATTGTGAACGAAAACAGCTCCCGGCAATGGAAAAACTTGTGTTTTATTTTGTAAACGACGAAATGGTGAGGAGAAAATCAAGCGATCATAATCGCGTTGAAATTCTGACCTTGCGTCAAATTGTTCGTATGGTACACGTTCTTCATAACCCCACCGTTTGGCAGATATAAG
>Ga0233369_1000002_pt1 | contig 199924 bp, 156 predicted proteins | sample ElkDunMinimDraft_26_FD_191537 | JGI IMG/M metagenome (GOLD analysis project Ga0233369, IMG submission 191537) | Fecal eukaryotic communites from dung pellets of Tule Elk in California, USA - Elk Dung D16 | ecosystem: Host-associated > Mammals > Digestive system > Large intestine > Fecal... | reverse complement strand
TTAATTTTATTAATCAAATATATGAATCAACATCTATTATCGTAACCACTAATAAGAAACCAACTGAATGGGCTAAAATGCTCGAAGATGAGGTGATTGCAACGGCACTCTTAGATAGAATTTTGTATCGGTGTGAAGTCATAAATCTAACAGGCTATGACAACATTATGGATATGTAAAGTCCATTATCTAATCTCTTCTCAAAACTCATTTATAGCCAATTATTAATACGACTACACATAATTGCTTTCCATAACGTTAGTATAGCATATTATAATATATCAACATTAACAGTTATGGAAATTCAAAATCTAATTGAACGTACCAACCAACTTTTAAAAGAGGCTAGATATTCAAGCAGTCGCATCTACACTTATAATTGGTTGTGGAAGAAAGGCATCCTTGTTTATATGCACTCAAGAGGCTTGGTTGACTACGACGAAAACGTCGGCAATGAATATATGCTGACGTGCCGTGATGGTTTCAACGTTACATTCCGTCATCGCGACCTTATTAAAAGTATTGAAGTGTTGACCCATGTCTTGTTGGATAACAATCTCGGGAGGAGAAGACACCGTGCGATACAACATCCGTTACGGGGTGATATTGGCGAGGTTGCCAATCAATATCTTGACTACTTGAAATCCCTGGGCTTAAATGAGAAGAAGACACTTCAGCGTTACAGAAAAACATTGAGCAACTTTATAGAATATCTATTCGAGCTGCGAATAGACAATTGTTCGGGAATAACTGAAGAGGCCATAGTAACGTATGTTGAAAGTCGCGAATATCAACAGAAGGAGTATATCGATACTACGCGTCGCTTCCTATCATTTCTCTATCACCAAAATATCATTGCAAAGGATTATTCCTACATACTAAAATCACTTGGTAAGAGAATCAAGCGTGTAAAAGCCCCTTCGTTCTATAATCCAGATGAAGTACAGAAGATAGAGACATCGATTTCTCGTTCAAGCAATGTGGGAAAACGCAACTATGCGATGGTGCTATTATGCTCCCGTCTAGGACTGCGCGTCTCGGATGTGGCCAATTTGAGCTTTAGCGACATAAATTGGGAAAACAATACAATAATTCTTGTGCAATATAAGACCGGAAATCCATTGACACTTCCACTTTTACCTATAGTTGGTAATGCCATTATCGACTACGTTCGGTATGCACGCCCAAAATCCATGTCTGACAAAGTGTTTTTAAGTTGCCGTGCTCCGTACGGGACGCTTAATGGAGGAGCCGTTCATGGAGCCATCCAAATTGTTTTTAACTCTTCAGGAATCGAATTCAGGGACAGGCATCATGGAGGGCATGCGTTGAGATTCAGCCTAGCACAAAGAATGTTGGATAAATCCACGCCAATCTCAATAATATCAGAAACACTGGGTCACTCCGAAGTAGATACCACAAGAACCTATGTCCGGATAGATCTGTCACATATGCTGGGATGCGTACTGGATGTCCCGGAATCGAACGATTACTTTTACATGCAGAAAGGAGGATGGTTCTATGACTGATCCATTTGACTATCGAGGAGTATTGGCTCCTTATATGAAAGCCCTGATTCGAATCAAAGAATCTTGTGGCTTCACCGTGCTATCAACCAAATGGACTTACAAAGAATTTGACGAGTTCACCATACAATTCGGTTTATCGAGCCCGGTCATTACGAAAGATCTGATAGGTGTTTGGGCAAAGTCCAGAGAAAATGATTGTAGTAGAACATTCTATGGAAAATGTTCACATTTGGTACAGCTGGCTAAATACATGAATGAGCAAGGGACTAAATCATATATCATGCCTTTGCCAAAATGTACAAACGATCGTGGTTTTGTACCCTATATCTTCACTGAAGAGCAGGTGCTAGCCATATTCCATAAATCTGATGAGCTTCTGCGAGGAAGCCGTCGAAAGGATGACCCAATCATATCCTTACCTTGCCTTTTTCGACTTTTATATAGTACGGGCCTAAGAATCACAGAAGCAACCTCGCTGAGAAACAAGGATGTGGATCTCGACAAGAATGTATTAAGAGTTGGCACTTGGGGCAATACTAAAAACGGAGAAGAACGTTTGGTTCCCATATGCAACTCTTTAAAGGAGGCTCTTTTGAAATATTTACATTACAGGAGCATGCTACCCGTAAAAAACATTACTGATAGCGAACGTCCATTCTTCATTAAATTGAATGGTACAGCCGTGTCTTTCGCCAATGCATACAACTGGTTCAAAAAGGTATATACGAAATGTGGAATTACATATAGAGGTGAATGCTTTGGTCCTCGGGTGCATGATATAAGACACACCATGGCAACGCATTCTCTTGCAAAAATGGTAAGAAAAGGGCTTGATGTGTACACTGCTCTTCCATTACTGGCTGCTTGTCTGGGACACAAGTCTCTTACATCCACCGAAAAATTTGTAAGACTCACCTGCAATGAATATCCCGAATTATTGGAAATGTGCATTTCCCTCAATGAATTTATATATCCCCAAAAAGATGGCAACGAATAACATAGCAAAATATATCACAGGTTTCCTTGGTGTGTATCTTCCGCACGAGCGAAACGTCAGCCCCAATACCATATCCGCATACCGCGATGCCTTTATCTCCTTTTTTTCTTTTTTGAGGGACCAGAAACAGATAAAGATTGAAAAGGCGACTTTGTCAGATATCAATAGGGATAATGTGATTGAATATCTACGATGGCTGATTGAGCGGCAGGGAAACAGTATTGCGACGCGCAATAATAGATTAGCAGCGATCCATTCCTTTGTAGCATATCTTCAGTATGATAGCATCGAATCCCTAGACCAATGGCAAAAAGTCCTGACGATCCGAAATCTGAAAAAAGAACATCCGACCCCAGTATACTTCACAAAAGAAGGAATAAAGCTTCTATTGGAACAACCGGATAGTGCATCCTATCAAGGGCTGAGACATCTTACAATCCTTGCTTTGATGTATGATACAGGTTGTCGAGTACAAGAACTCGCTGACCTAACAGTAGAATCATTACGAATACAGTGTACGCCATACTCGATCAAGGTATATGGAAAAGGAAGAAAAGTGAGAATAGTCCCGCTTTCTCAGCATGTCGTTGTAATACTCAAGAAGTACATGGAAAGTTACCATATTGATTACGAGACCAGTATAAAAAGACCTATCTTTTGTAATAGCGCGGGAAATAAACTTACCAGAGCTGGAATAACCTATATCTTGAAGAAATATGCTAATATGGCTCGTATATACGATTCTAGCGTTATTCCTGGTGCCATCAGTTGCCATCAATTGAGGCATAGCCGCGCAATTCATCTGTTGCAATCTGGTATAAATCTGGTTTGGATAAGGGATCTTTTGGGACACACCTCGATTCAGACCACAGAGATATACGCAAGGGCCGACTCAAAACAGAAAAGAGAGGCTATAGAACAGGCATCGGAATGCCTTACACCTACTCAGCTTACCGGAGAATGGATCGATAACAGCAACTTGATAAATTGGTTGAAAGGGCTGGGCAAGAGATAACGATTATGTAAAGTCTAAATGTAAAGTTGATTCACAACACATTGTGAATCAATATGATTACAAATGGGCTTTACATATCCATAATGTTGTCATAGCCTTTTTTATGGAAAGCTATCCATAAGAAAGGAGAAAGCTATAGATTACAGAATAGAAAATCATTCTTGGACAAATAAATTTTATAGCATACTTTTGAAGTGGATTGTGTATTTATTATTGCCAAATATGTTGCACTCCAAATTACCAATTTTGATGCATTCTTATTTTCCATTTACACCAGCACATTTATTCGTATTCTGGATTATCAAAAGGTACTTTGTTGGCTAATTTTTTTACCTTACTTGGATATCTTTCGATGAATTGAAGAACCAATGAGTTCATATAGTAGTTACTTACGCACTTGTCTTCGTCATTAATAACATCTTCATAATCTCTAATGTCTGAATCCACATCAAAATAACCAAAAGCATGTAAATTATTGTTTTTAAAGAGTATATAGGATTTTTCGTCCAAATGTCTACCTTGATCAATCACTAGAAAAGATCGCGATTCCATTTTAACTTTTTCTAGAGCTAGTTCCACTTTTTCATTGTGTTCAACCGACGATGGGAGAGTGCTATAGTCTAACTTTGGTTTAGATTCACTGTGTACGCTGTAGAAGTAACACAACTTATTGTCTAGTTCGAATTCTTCCATCAGTTGAAAAAGCATTTGATTGGCTTCGTAAGGACGCTCAAAGTGTTGTACAGCGCTCGCGTGTTTGTCATAAGGTGAAACGATAAGGCGAACGTAATCATTCTGATCCGTATATTGAATCAATGAGAACTTTGGTTCAAACTTTTTCAAAGCACGATTGTGCGTTGGCCAATGCTGCTTGATTAGCTTACATTCGGTGAGCAAAGACATTAACTCCGTTCCAGTTTCGATGTAATCTATATGATGTATATCATTGATAAAAGCTTGTCTTTTTTGTGTTCCATTTGTTCCCGAAAAATGACTTAGCACTCTTTTTTGAATATTTACAGCTTTGCCCACATAAATAATTTTGCCTACTGCATTATGAAAGATATATACGCCAGTTGTTTCGGGCAGTTTAAGGATATCTTCCTCATTGATATGTGTTGGCAGGCGGTGTTCTTTAGTTTTCCGTAGCGTACTTTCAATCAGCTTCTCCTTGTCCTCTCGTACGAGTTTTTCAAAAAGTGTCACAGTTGCTTCGGCGTCTCCCATAGCGCGGTGTCTATCGTGAATTCGTATGCCAAGATTTTGACACAATTTCCCTAAACTGTAGGAAGATTGATTCGGAATTATTTTTCGCGAAAGTCGGACAGTACACAATTTGGGAGCGCGCCACGAATAGCCAGCATTTTTTAATTCTTCGACGATAAATGAATAATCGAAATTGACGTTGTGTGCGACAAAGATTCGCTTGTGTAATAATCCATAAATATTGTCTGCTATATCTTTAAACGTCGGCGCATCTTCCACCATTTCATTTGTAATGCCAGTTAAGGCTTGAATATGAAAGGGAATAGTAGAATTGGGATTTACTAAGGACTGAAATTTCTCTAAAATATGCGTTCCATCGTGGATGACTATAGCTATTTCAGTTATTTTATTTCCTGCTGCATACGAGCCAGTCGATTCTATATCCACAATCGCATATTCCATACGACAAAAGTACAAACAAGTTTTTGATTAGAGAATTATCAATAAGATAGAAGCAATGATTACCAAAGCGATAATTATGTGTCGGAAGGTTTTTTCGGGTAAGACTTTAATAATTTTAATGCCTATAAATCCACCTAAGAGAATAAATGGCAGAGCCATAAGATTTAATATAATTCCTTCCCAAGTAATATTGTGCCACACAAATACTTGAAGTGGAATCTTACTCAGATTCAATATGAAAATAAACCATGCAGATGTAGCTGCAAAAGCAATTTTATCTAAACGCTTTGAAAGCATGTAAACGGAAAGTGCAGGTCCAGCTGCATTGCCTATCATCGTAGAAAAACCCAATATAAATCCAAATAGCGGCGAATACCATTTTTTATTAGTCAATAGCTTCTGTTTTTCTAAAGATGATTTTTCCATCCAAAGCATAATGAAAACGCCAACTATTATGCAGATTCCAATACAGATTTTAAAAGTCTTATCGTCGATGTAATTTCCCAACAATAACCCTATGAAAAGCCCAAAGAAAGCTAGCGGTAATAATTTTTTGACTTCATGCCACAGAAAAGCCTTTCGATAATAAATTACAGCCACCAAATCTGCAAAACAAAGCAGAATTAGCACAATTCCTGTAGAATATTTTGCCCCGAAGAGTAAAGCAAAAAGAGGCACAGCTAATGTTCCAATGTTTTGAATTCCCGTTTTGGAAATACCAATCAACATGGCGCACGTAAAATACAACGCCCAACCATAAGGACTTGAAATCAATTGCAGTGCCTCTTCCATTTTAAGATTTTAGTATATCAAGAACCTTTGTAGCATTGATCTCTGAATAATCATTAATGTAATAGTCGCATTTAGGTAATTGTTCTTTCGTATGCGAACTTAATACAGCTACTACTTTCATTCCTGCATTTAATCCTGCAGTGACACCAGAAAATGAATCTTCAAAGACCACACAATTACTTGGCTCAACACCTAATCTGGCAGCTGAATTTAAATAAACTTCAGGATGTGGTTTATGCAAAGTCACATCTTCACTAGCCATTAATGATTGCATTTGCTCACGAATACCTAATAGATCAATTATCATATCCATATTTGCTCGTGGAGCTGAAGTGCATACCGCGGTTTTGAAATTGTTGGCTTTCAGATCCGCTAAAAATTCTTTGTAATGGGGTATAGTTTCTACTTTGTCTTTATAGATTTCGCGAAACAATTGCTCCTTTTCATTCTCCAATTGAAGTAGTTCTTCACCATGTACTGGTCTTTTGAAAAAGTAAGTCATGATGTGACTGTTGTGTTTGCCATACATATGATCTTCAAACTCTTGCTCTGTGTATGGAATTTGGTATTTGTTAAAAAAAGCTTCGAATGCTTTAGCGTGATGCGGATTGGTATGGCAGATTACACCATCCATATCAAATAATACGGCATATTGATTCATAGGGCAAATATAGTTATAAATTAAGGCTATAGCGTCATAATTGTGTGTAAGTTATTTGATGAAAATCGGACATAATTATTATTTTTGGCAATGCCAATAAAAAACTTTCTAACAATAATTATAGCCATACTTTTTGTAGCCTGTGATAATGATGTGTATGAGACACACACCAAGCAAGGTGAATTTACCATTACCAAGATAAAACGAAGTGGTAAAAGAAATCTTCGCGGATTCTATGTCGAAGGATTTGAAAAGAAAATCAAATACAGTGATATACGAAATGGAAAATACAAGGTAGGCGATAAAATTCAATTGAATTATGATTCTGTAATTAATAAAACCAAAGGAACTTATACGCTAGTATTGCAACGCAGAATAGAAGTCGAGAAATAGCTTAATTAAAAACCCATCATTTTATAAGCTTGTTCAATATATTGATAGAAAGCCCCTTGTAGATCTTGTTTGTTTTTCTTATCATGCAAATGTCCTAACCGTACAATTAAAATATTATCCGATGGAATAGAAATCACAAATTGCCCTAAATGACCATCCATATAGAATACTTTTTTGCCCTTATATTCATTCAACCACCAACTGTAACCATAATTTTGTGAATCCGGAGCAGCTGGTGTTATTGAATTTTGCACGTAAGAAGAATCTAAAAGCTGTTTATCACCCCAACGTCCATTTTGGGTATACAATTTTCCAAAACGTGCGAAATCGCGTGCATTACTTGCAATACAACAATATGTTTTTTCAACACCATCCTGAGGGGAGAATTGCCAAAGTGCATCATTTTCAGCGCCCATTGGCTTCCAAAAATGTTCGGACAAAAATTCTGATAGCGAAACAGGAAGGGCTTTAGCCAATACCATTCCTAGTAATTGCGTGTCACCGCTTTGGTATTTAAATTTTTGATTTGGTTTGTCCTTTATTGGCAATTCCAACATGGCTTTGCTGATATCTTTGTAAAAATATGCTTTAGTTGTAATTGAAAAAGGGGAATAGTATTTTTCATCCCATTGCAATCCCGATCGCATGGAAACTAAATCACGGATAGTTAATTCATCTGCGTATTCGCCTTGTAATTCGGGTAAATAGCTTTTCACTTTTTCATCTAAACTAATTATATAGCCTAGTTCTAAGGCTTTGCCTAATAGGGCAGCAGTAATGCTTTTGGCCATAGAAAATGAGTTCGTAAATGATTTTTCATTAAAACCATCGTAATATTTTTCGAACCAGATACTGTCATTCTTTATTATCAAATATGCTATGCTTTTATTAGCAAGGTGAATAGAATCTAATACAGGTGTAGAACTTCTTTTATTATAATCTACGGATTGTGGCCAAGGTTGAGGTGTTCCTTTTTCGATTTTTCTGTTCTCAAAATATTTATAATCCTCCAAAAAAGCAGATGTATGTCCTGTCAAGTAAACTGTGCGTACAGCCTTGAGAATATACCCATTTCCTGTAAATAATAGACCTAAAGAAACAACTGTTATCAGCACGATAAGACTACCAATTAGCCATTTGAGTATGTTGAGTATCATATATTCGGTTTATAAAAAATAAAGATACAGAATGTTTTAAAATAATGAGATTCAAATATTTTTTGAAATTTAATTTTATTTTGATATATTTATGATATCAAAATGATATCAAATTTTTAACACTTATAAATTATGGAAAAAGTTATTAAGCCTACCTCAGGATATTCTGCAATCGGAATTGGAATTGTCTTGTTATTAATGTCTGGTTACATTGTATATTTATCTGTCTTAAACGATCGACCAGGATTTATATTCCTCGGTATTCTAGTTTTTTTAGCCTCAGTTTTTATTTTTAAAGGAATTTTGATTGTACACCCGAATCATTCACGTGTATTGAATTTCTTTGGTAGTTATGTAGGTACAATTAAGGAGAATGGTTTGTTTTTTGTGAATCCATTGTATACAGCGACAAAAATGTCTTTGCGTTCGGAAAACTTACAAGGACAAACGTTAAAGGTAAATGATAAAATGGGTAATCCTATTGAAATCGGTGCGGTAATCGTTTGGAAAATAGGGGATACGTATAAAGCTGCGTACGATGTAGAACGCGTATTTGATTATGTGCGCGCACAATCCGAAGCTGCGGTTCGCCATTTGGCGGTGAGTTTTGCATACGATGATTTGGAAGATAATACAGCTGAGATTACCTTGCGAAATGGAGGGGAAGAGGTAAATCATATTTTAGAGAATGAATTGACAGAGCGCTTGTCAAAAGCAGGTATAGTTGTGCAAGAAGCTCGTATTAGTCACTTAGCTTATGCAGCAGAGATTGCCGGAGCGATGTTGCAAAGACAGCAAGCTGCAGCAATTGTAGCAGCGCGTGCAAAGATCGTTGACGGTGCTGTTGGGATGGTAGATATGGCGTTGAAAAAATTATCCGCTGAGAATATTGTGGAATTGGATGATGAGCGTAAAGCAGCCATGGTAAGTAATCTAATGGTGGTATTATGTGGTGAAAAAGCAGCACAACCAATTGTAAATACAGGCTCCTTGTATTAATAATAGGAGCATCAAAGTGATTTGATATGAAGAAAAAAAGTTTTGTGGTGCGGATAGATGAGGATACATTCAAGCTACTTGAAAAGTGGGCGCAGGATGAATTTCGTAGTGTCAACGGTCAAATTGAATTTCTACTACATGAAGCCCTGGTGAAGAGCAAGCGTAAAAAGAATAAAGAATAGTTAGTAAGAGAGATTTTCGAATCTCTCTTTTCTTTTATAGAAGGTATTCAAATTACTTAAAACAAAAGTTTATTTTCAAAAATAGTTGGAATATAAATTTTTCGATTTATATTAGTGTATTATTTAAATAGTACACTAGTATGATAGCAATTAAAAACTTAAATTTTAGTTATACCAAAAACAAACCAATCTTTTCAGATTTGAATCTAGATTTGGATACAGGGCATATCTATGGACTCCTCGGTAAGAATGGGGCAGGAAAATCGACGCTTTTGAAGAATATGATTGGGTTAGTATATCCCAATTCAGGCGAGATTTTAATTCTTGGACAGGATGTGCAACAGCGAAATCCTTCATTATTGCAAGAGATTTGCTTTATTCCAGAGGATTTGTATTTACCTAATGTATCGGTAAAAAGTTATCTAAAGTCTAACACATGCTTTTATCCTAATTTTGATGAGAGCTACTTTCAAAAACTCTTTACCGAATTTCAGATTCCAGCGAATCAAAATTTAGGAAATATGAGTTACGGGCAGAAGAAGAAATTCTTGATTTCTTTTGGTCTAGCGACCAACACCAAAGTAGTCATCATGGATGAACCGACTAATGGATTGGATATTCCGTCCAAAGCACAGTTCAGAAAGGTTCTTGCAGCCGTAATGAATGAAGATCGTGTGATTGTGATTTCTACGCACCAAGTCCGTGATTTGGACAATTTGATTGATTCTGTCATTATTTTGGATCAACATCGTATTGTTTTGAATGAATCTATTCAAACTATTGCAGATCGATTGCACTTTAAAAAAGTTACGGAATTGAGCCAAGATATATTGTATGCTGAACAAGGAATTGGAGCATACAATGTTATCTCAACGAATGCTGATTTTGAAGATTCGAAAATTGATCTTGAATTGCTGTTCAATGCGGTAACCGTAGAGAATGAAAAAATTACCAACCAATTTTAACCATAGAATATGAATAATACATTTGATTTTAATCGTTTCAAATTGCTAATTGGTAGACAATGGCAATCTTATAAAAAAGAGTATTTCCTTATTGTTGGTGTTTTGTTGGCAATAATTCTTTATTTCTATGGGAATGAACTTTACAAAGTTTTCGAGGAAGGTGATATTGTTATGTATAACAATGATTTTAGGTTCAGAATTCCTTTATTTATTATTCTTGGACTTCTTTATATTTCTTTAACAGCTAGTTCTTATTTTAAAAATTACGGCAAATCCAATGCAGCTATAGCGGAGATATTAGTTCCGGCTTCTAAATTAGAAAAATTTCTTGCAGGCATATTCTACACGACAGGTTTAGGATTTGTGACATATTTACTTCTATTTCATATTATAGATTTCGGGTTTATGAATTACATGCGTTCATTTACGACAAGCACAACATCGTACATGGAAAATGGCAAAGAAATAGTAAGCGATAACTTAAATTTCTTACACAAGGTGATATATATAGATCCAGTGAAATATTTTGTATTTCTACCGTTTACTATTAATGCGCTTTTTTTGTTGGGCTCAATTTATTTTAAGAACAAGCAGTTTATAAAAACAATTGTATCCGTTGCGATATATGCTGGACTTTGTTTTTTTCTAATTTATAGTATTTATAGATTATTCTTTTTAGGACACATGCAGTTGGACAAAAATAATATAGATGACAATAAGGATTTAATTAAATTTTTATTTGCTGCGCTGGGTTGGACTATAACGATTATTTTGTGGACAATCACGTATGTCCGATTGAAAGAAAAGGAGGCTTAATATGGATTTTAACCCGAATAAAGCAATTTATTTGCAAATAGTAGATCATATATGTGAAAATATTCTGCTAGGTACGTGGCCAATCGATTCCAAATTACCGTCCGTGCGCGAGTTGGCTATTGAAATAGCCGTGAACCCAAATACAGTCATGCGTACTTATGATTTTTTGCAGCAGCAAGGTATTATTTCGAATAAGCGTGGTGTTGGTTTTTTTGTAACTACAGATTCTTTTTCACAAATAAAAAAGTATAAGAAAGAAGTCTTCGTGAAAGAAGATCTTCCTCAAGTTTTCAAAAATATCTATCTTCTTGATATCACATTAGATGAGTTGAAAGAGAGATATGATGCTTTCATTAATGAAAATTATAAATCGAACTAAAATGAAATTAAGTAATAAATTATTAATAGGGCTTGGTATAGGCTTATTTACACTTATTTTGAGTGGTGTCATCATAGCAAATACCGGTGGTGTGGATCAAGCAGAGTATTGGAAAAGCATAGAAAACGAAGCTAAAAATTTCTCGTCAGAAAGCAAATATTTGAAGGGCAATAAGCTCAATACTTACAACAGTATAAAATTAAATAGTGAACACAGTAGAGGAGTGCAACTGCATTTAATTAAAGATGAGACATATGGATTCAAAAGTAATTCTGAGGCAAATGAGGTCGAAATTTCTAATGATAATGAAGGACTTGTTTTAAATTTTAAAACAAAGTCATATCATCACTTACATGTTTACTTGTACGCGCCTCATTTTGAGAATGTGACTTTGTCAAATTTAAATCTAGATGAGTTAGTTACATCAGAAGATTCATTGAAATTGGACATTCTAAATGCCTCATGGGGATCTTATAATATAGAGAATGAAAGTTTAAAATTTTTGAATCTGAGTTTAACGAATTCGTCTATTGATAATACGCTAAAAATTGGGAAATTGGAAAACTTAAATCTAAAATTGACTAATTCAGCGATAAAACTTCAGCCATCCTCGATTAAAGGTTTAACCGTTCAGGCAGAGAACTCCAGATTCGCTATTGAAGAGCCAAATGGTCCTACAACAATCTCTAGTTTATCCGTTGTTACACAAGGAAAATCAACTATTAGTCTGCCAACTAAAATTTCTGTAGACAAAATAGAAGGAAATCTTTCTGATAGTACATCTATAAATTTTCCTGTATTTCTGCTAAAGAATTTAATCAAGTAAAATTAAAATCTTCAAGACAATAAAGGCATCATTCATTGATGCCTTTATTGTTTTAATCCCTTCTCAGGAATTCTCTGTCTTCATCTGACAAGCCATCATTAGGCTTGTATGGCGAATCTATATAATTATCTTCTTCTGGTTGCGCAGCAATTGGAGGTTGATACACTGGATTATTAATTCCGTATTCCGAAGGATGTTTTTTTCTACGTCTAAATAGTATTCCCCCAGTAATGACACCAAGAATAAAGAATATGCCTAATATTAATAATTTGGAGGTACGGATATCGCCAAATAACCAAAAAGAACTTTCTTCTTTATTATTGAAAAGGATGATAGCTACAAGAGCTAAAAGTATAGCAGTGACTATTGATTTTGGACTCATATCAAAATACTATTTTATTGAGACACAAACATAACAAAAAAGGAGATAACCGATGGGTTATCTCCTTTATATTTTGAGTGAATAACTAATTATTCAGCTACTACTTCGAAAGGAACTTGAACTTTCACTTCTTTGTGTAAGTTTAAGTTTGCGATGTATTCACCTACAGATTTAGGCTCTACTTCGAAAGTGATACGGCGACGGTCAACGTCATAACCTTGAGCTTTCAATGCATCAGCAATTTGGATGCTATTTACTTTACCAAAGATTTTACCAGATTCACCAGCTTTAGCACCGATAGACAACTTAACGTTTTCTAATTTAGCAGCTAATTCAGTAGCATCTTTCTTAATTTTATCTTGTTTGAACTGAGCTTGTTTGATGTTCTCAGCCAACACTTTTTTAGCAGATGAAGTTGCTAATGTAGCAAATCCTTGAGGAATTAAGTAGTTACGGCCGTAACCTGGTTTTACTACTACGATATCGTCTTTCTCACCAAGGTGCTTAACATCTTGTTTTAATATAATTTCCATTTATCGTATCCTCCTTATTTTAATGAATCAGCTACGTAAGGTAATAAGCCTACGATACGCGCACGTTTCACAGCTTGAGCAACTTTACGTTGGAATTTCAATGATGTACCAGTAAGACGACGAGGTAAGATTTTACCTTGATCGTTAACGAATTTCATTAAGAAGTTAGCATCTTTATAATCGATATACTTGATACCATTCTTTTTGAAACGACAGTATTTTTTACGGTTGTCCTCTACTTTAGGAGCAGTCACGTATTGGATGTTTTCCTTTGACATTATTTTGCTACCTCCTCAGTTTTACTTTCAGCTTTCTTGTTGAATGCACCGCTACGTTTTTTCTCGCTGTAAGCAATTGCATGCTTATCTAAAGCGATAGTCATAAAACGCATAACACGCTCATCACGCTTGTATTCAAGCTCTAATTTTTTAATTAATTCACCTGGAGCCTTGAATTCAGTTAAGTGATAAAATCCAGTGGATTTTTTCTGGATTGGATACGCTAATTTTCTCAAACCCCAATTATCTTCAGCGATAATTTCGGCTCCGCCTTCTGTTAAGATGTTTTTGAATTTGGCAATTGCCTCTTTCGCAGCATCTTCTGAAAGCAACGGGGTAAGAATGATTACAGATTCGTACTGTTGCATTGTTTAAATAATTATTTTAATTTAAATATTTCCGCACTTACGGAAGTGCAAAAGTAGATAAAAAATATTATTTATCAAAGGGTTTGCATAAATATATGTTGAATGTTTTTGTATTGATTATATCTGATCAAAATATACTATTTACTGGTATTCCCAATTCATTGATTTGTTAAATGATGTTATTTAACTTTTTGTTAAAAAATATAATAGACAAGGTGATTTATTTTAGCATTTCACTAACAAACAAAGTATTATGATTAAAAGTTATTTTTTTATTGGGAGCTGCTGCTTGTTAATTGGCAATGAAGTGCTAGCTCAAGAAAAACCAATTAGCTATGAATTTCAGACAGGATTTACTCTTTCTACCACGAAGGATAAATTAAACTTATCGAAGTGGGGAGTAGGTATGTATTCAAAAGGATTGATCGATTTTAGAATCACACCAAATTTCAGTATTGCTACTGGTTTAGGGTACAGGTACGAACAGTTTGACTCCAAATATGGAACCACAATTAACACGAATGAAGGATACGTATTTTACGAATCTGGAGTAGGAAATATGCAGCGTCATTGGTTAGATGTGCCTATTCTGTTTAAAGGACATTTTAAACTCAATTCAGATAATAAACTTGAAGTTTTTTCCGGACCTAATTTATCCATCTTCACAGGAGGGAAAATAAAAGATTTGAAGACTGGGGAGATTTATAAAATTAAACCGGATAAATTTAGTGATAGAATTGATTACGGTTTGAGTATGGGCGTTGGTTATATTATAAAAGAAAGATGGTCAATGAATGTTAATTACAACATCGGTTTAAGAAAGGAACCGCCTGTTAATGAATTAAGTTCCACAACTCGAAGTTTATCATTGGGGGCTGGTTATAGATTTTAAAGAAAACTAAAAAGACAACCATCAAAATTTTTGCATGGTTGTCTTTTTTTTAACAATGTTCAATATTGTGTTGTTAGGACTTCTTTATTAATTTTCCACTAGAAGAAGTTTTATTTTCTAAAATTTGAGTAGGTTCTTTTGTATATGTAATATTTGCGGACGAGGATAGGTTACTTCGTAATGTTTGAGCTGTTGTAATGTTTAATTTAGCGGAAGAACTGCCATCACAAACTACGTTACGAACAGAAGCCTGCGTTAAATCCAATTTTGCTGAAGAACTCATTTTTATATTGGAATCTTCAATTTTTCCAGCTAAGAATATTTTTGCAGAACTGGATGTAGAAATGTTAAGTTTTGATGCGTCAACATGGGCGTCAAAGTTTGCAGAGGAACTAACTTGGATGTTCAAGTCATTTGCTTTAATATGACGGGCGTTAATATTTCCTGATGAAGTTGATACGATAGATATGGATTCTGATGCTATCGGAGCATCGACTACTAATCTTGCACTTGAGGAGGCTTTTAAAGATTTTAGTTTAGAATTCGAATAAACGGTTATTTTATTCTGTTTTAGGCTGTTGATATTTGTATTTGGTTTGTATTGAATAGTCAAAACTCCATTTTTAACTTCGGTAATTATTAATTCAATGTGATTTTTGTTTGCACAATCAATTACAATTTCATTCTTGTTAGATTCAATGTACGATACATTCAGGTTGGTTGCTACTGAGATGCCATGATGAGACGTTACTTTGCGAATTTCTTTGTGCTGCGCATTTACAGAAGAGAATAGTAAGAATGCTAGTAATAGTGTGCTGAGTTTTTTCATGATAATAGTTTTATAATGTGAGCTAATATAATTATTTAATTTCGTCAATCTCTATCGCGAGTGTCATCAATTTTTGTTTGAGTAAATAAATCTGCGATTCCAATTGATCGTACATGTCTGCTCGGTTATCCAATTCATCGGCAGAATATTCTCCGCCATTCCCAAAGTATAATAATGAATTAGGAGCGGAATTCTTATCAATTTGTCCAAATTGCGACCATTTATCAATGATTTCCTTTCGTAGAGAATGACTTTGATCCTCATGATTGAGGTAATACCAAATAAAAGACGGAATTAACGAGGACACAGTTGGACCTTCCCAAATGTCGCGCAGGATATTACGGTCGTGTAAAAATTCGATTTTTCGTTTATTGAATAACATCGTAAGACCTAATCCAGCTTCAGCTATACCTGTGCTAATGCCGACAGCATTGCTTACTTTCTCATCCTTGATGACACCACCCGTCAAGATGGCACCAGTAGCCCCAAGTACAATTGCGCCAATAGTAAGTTTGGATTCTAAACTTCCTTGCTTTTCGGATAAATAATGCGCAATCTGACTTACACGTTCTTCTTCGCAATCCAATTCCGATGAAACGGCTGAAATAACTAATGAAGCATTATTGATTTGGTGATCAATTGCTTGTTTCAACTCCAAAATTTTTAATCTTCTTTCGGTATCAGATAAATTTCCAATAGCATTAATGACTTTGCTGTATTCATTGAGATAAGTAATGATTCCAATCGTATTAGCAATATGCAAACTTCCTGATGAAATCTGCTTTTTCAAGGTGGTATCAATCTTAATTTGATCTAATGGCTGCGGAAAGTCGTTTAAGGTGTAGCTGTATTGGTTCTGCTGATTACATTTACTTGCAATGATTTGTTTGTTTATATTTGCGTCTTTTATAGAGCCGCAAGAACATACAGCAAGTACAAGTAGAAAATATAAGATAGTGTGGATTTTCATAATTCAAGTTTTCTTTTTACTAAATATAATTAATATTGTGATTTCTTGTCTTATCTTTTGATTTCTATATTTGTCTATGACGTTAATCGAGCATTTCAAAAATTTATATCAAATTGATGATGAATTAGAAGAATTTTTTGATTCTATCAGCGAAACGAGGGAGTTCGCAAAGGGCGAATTTATTTTTGAACCGAATAGTTACCTGAGACATATTTATTTTGTGGAATCTGGATTCACACGCGTCTATTATTACAAGAATCGAAAGGATATAACGCATTACTTTTTCGGTGAAAACACGTTCAGTACAGGTATTGAAAGTGTTTTTTACCAAAAGCCAAGTTTATTTGGTTTCCAAGCATTAGCTCCATCAAAAATTACATTACTGCCTTTTGCGCCTATTCGCGAGATGGCTAATAAAAGTATTACGATGAACCATATCATCGAGAAAATACTTTTGGATAATCTTATTTCCTTTTCAAAAAGATTTTACAACAGCCAATTTGAAACAGCTCATGAGCGATATGAATCATTATTAATTGAAAATCCATCCTTACTCCAAAATGCGAGCTTAGGTCATATTGCTTCATATTTAGGTGTATCTCAACAAACATTATCCGTAATTCGAGGAATGAAGTAATTTCATTTTTTAAGATATCTGAAAAATTTTCATTAAAACAAACACGACCTTTGTGTTGTTGTAGGAAATACAAATAATGTTTTATGAAAAAAAATATCTTAATAATTATTTATGTTTTAATGCTTGTGTGTGGATATCAATCTGATACGTATGCTCAGGAGCAATTGCAAACTTTCAAATCAAGTGTTGTAAAGGCATTAGACCACAATAAATCTATTCAGAATGCTAAACTGGAAAATCAAAAAGTAGCATTGGATCGGGAAGAAGTCCAAGGTAAACTATTACCTAAGGTTTCATTCAATGCGCTTTATGGTTATGTGAACTCGGGGCTAGACATTGATTTGCCAACGCAACAGCTGCCTATCACAGGGATAAACCTTTTTGAAGGAACTACCAAAGGAAAAATTTCTTCTCAAGTCTTTACAACGGGTGTCACAGCCACCCAGGTGCTATTTAGTGGATTGCAGATTACGAATGGACAAAAGGCTTTGGAACATAAATACAAAGCACAAGCATTACTTACGGAAGCTGAATATGATCAATTGGCACAAGAAGTGATTACTTCCTATGATCAGTTAATGTTACTTAAAGAAGTGGATTTGCTAATTACTGATTCCGAAAAACGCCTTAATAAAGAGCATCTTAAAGTTATAAAAGCAATTGAGAATGGCGTAGCTATTCCTTACGATCGTGATAAAATTAAGTTGGCGATGTTGGAATTGGAAAGTAAACGTGCTGAAGTAGAGAGCAATCGCGAATTATTGTATTATAAATTGGAAGAATTAACAGGACTTGCTACGGAAGAATTAAAAGAATTAAACTATTCACTAGAGCAAATCGTGTTGACCGATGAGGCTACAGTGATGAATCGTAAGGAATTGGAGGCATTAGAAGCTTCGCATAAAGCTTTGGAATACGTTTTGAAAAAGGAGAAAGGAGCTCAATTACCGATGCTATTTGCATTTGGAAATGTTTCCTATTTAAATGCATTTGATATGAAAACTACCATCAAAGATGTACCGCAGTTAGGTGATCTTCATTTTAAATCAAATCATCTTCGTATGGCTCCAAATTTTGCGGTTGGTGTAGGAATGAAATGGAATATTTTTAAAGGAAAGTCTCACAAAGCTCATATTCAAAAAGCAAAATTGGATTTGCAAATTCAAGACAACAAATTAGCAGATACAAAAGAAAAGCTTGGTTTATTGCAACGCAAAACACAATCTGACTATGAGTTAGCATTAAAAAAAGTGTCTGTGAACCAGCAACAAATGATTATCGCCAAAAATAACTTGCACTTGGCATCTCGCCAATTTGAAGAAGGCTTGCAAGATGTAACCGAAAGATTGGAAGCGGAAAATGAATACTACAAGCAATCACTGAATTATTACCATCAGGTATTGAATCAGCGTATGTCGGCTACTGAAGTATTGAAATCAAACGGAAATTTATATCATACCATTATAAGATAATCATGAAAAAAATAATATATACCCTAGGATTTTTAGTGATGATGCAAAGTTGTTCATCCGAAAAAGTAGATAAAAAGATAGAAGGAAAAATAGAAAGAGAACAACTGTCTGTAACAACTAAAATTCCTGGGAAAATCCAAAAGATTCTAGTTGAAGAAGGTCAATTTGTGCAAAAAGGAGATACCTTAATAGTACTCGAATTACCAGAAGTAGACGCCAAAGCAGCACAAGCGCAAGGCGCATTGGAATCTGCGCAAGCCCAATATCAAATGGCTATAAAAGGTGCGACAGATGGTCAGTTGAAGCAGTTACGTGCGAAGGTAGATGGATTGAAAGAACAATACGATTTTGCGGAGAAGTCATTGAACCGTATGCGTAATTTGTTGCAAGATTCATTAGTTTCTCAGCAAAAATACGATGAAATATACGCGAAATATCAAGGTGCTAAAAATCAATATTTGGCAGCACAAGCGGAGATAGCTGATGTGGAACATGGGGCACGTATCGAACAACAACAAATGGCATTGGGACAAAGGGAACGTGCATTAGGTGCAGTTTCGGAGGTTAATGTAGCTGCACAAGAGCGGTATATTATTGCGCCTCAGGATATGACTATAGAGACTATTAACCTCAAAGTAGGGGAGTTGGCTATGGCGGGCTATAGTTTAGCTTCAGGTTATATCACGGATGGCACGTACTTCCGTGTGACTATTCCAGAGAGTAAAGTAAAAGATTTTCAAAAAGGAGCAATTAAGCGATTGCGTATTCCCTATTTGGAAAATAAAGAAATAGAAGCGCGTGTAGAAACAATTAAAACATTGACATCCTATGCGAATATCAGTACGGCATATCCGGATTTTGAACAACAAGAATCGATGTTTGAAATTCGTTTGAAACCTGCTAACGCAGAAGAAAGTAAAGATTTGCTGACTAAAGCAACATTCATTATCGAGGCTTCTAAATAAGGTAATTATGAAGAACTTTGTAAGTTTAATAAAACGAGAATTTCAATTATTTTTTCAGAATAAAGTCTTGATGATCCTCTTTTTGGGTGCGCCAATAATGTACGGGATTTTGGTTGGTTCCGTATATAAGAAGGGGACAGTCACTGATATTCCGATTATTGTTGTCGACGAAGATCAGTCTCCACTCTCGAGACAATTAATTGATATGTTCAATGAAAATGAAGTGATCTATGTAGCTTCCGTATTGTCTGATAATTTTAATTCTCGTGAAGAGGCATTACGAAAAGAGGCTACTGTAGTGGTGACTATTCCAAAGAATTTCTATTCGAATATCAATTACAATCGACCGACAGAATTGACATTATTCGTTAATACTTCAAATACGGTTACATCTAATTATGCGATGATGGCAGCAAATATATGTGCTGGAACATTGAAAGCGGGAATTCAGGTTAAATCTTTGGAAAAAAAAGGTGTGCCTGCTTATGCAGCAGCACAGCAATATGAACCATTCAAAACCACAATTATAAAACAGAATTTTCGTTCGGGGAATTACCTTTATTTTATGTTGCCAGGTGTATTGCTGACGGTATTTCAACAGGTTATGATGTTAGGTTTGGCATTGAGCTTTGCTTCAGAATTTGAAAATGGCACATTCAAAGATTTAGTTTCAAAAACTACGAATGTATTTGAATTACTATTGGTAAAAATAACACCTTATTTGTTGATGTCTATTTTTATCTACGCTCTATATTATGGTTTTTCAATTTTGTATCGCATGCCAATCGAGATTGAAGGTTTTGCGTTTTGGGGTAGTACTATTTTATTTCTACTATCGGTAAGTTTTCTGGGTACACTCGTAAGCATTGCTATCCCAACACAGCTAAAAGCTACAGAAATTTTGATGGTAATCGCTACACCATCGTTTATTTTGAGTGGATTTACCTGGCCGTTAAGCCAAATGCCAGCTTGGGTGGTTAGTATTGCAAATTGTATTCCGTTGACACATTATCTGCAAATATTCAGAACACTTGTGATAGAAAAAGGAAGTACTGATTTAATTTTAGATTCAATTTTAGGATTAGCTAGTATAACTTTAGCGACTTCTCTGCTCTCAATTTTGCTGTTACAGTATAAAATTCATAAAATGAAGAAAGAAATTAGTAATTAGAAATTGTAATATGCATTTTATCCTAAGGAGTTCTATTTTAAAGAGTAAACTCCTTTTTTATGTAAAATGAATTAATAATTTGAAATATTATTTATAAGTAATAATTTATGTAAATGATAAAAGTGTTATATTTAGGCATAATTCTTATTAGCCTACCCGCCTATGAATTTTAAGAAAACGATTTTTATAACGTTTTTTATATTATTTATTTTTAATTGCTTTGGTAATTCTCCATCGGAGGAATTGTTACGTATCAATGATTCCATACAAAATGTAATAAAGAAGGAGAAGGATTATATTTTATTGCGTAATAATATCACGGATTTATTAAATAGAAACTATGCAAACAATAAGCCTTTTGTCATAGATTATATAGAAAAGAATATCCTAAATAATCCAACTTATACCAATGACACCTTATTCTATGCAAACACCTTAAATACATATGCAATTTGTTTTCTGGTATCCGATGTAGATAGATGTATTGAGATCGCGAAACAGGGAATCAATTATATTGGAAATAATGAAAATCCAGAGATTTTAGAAAAGTTAGCCTTGTTAAATTCTAACTTAGCAAATGCTTATGCTATTATTGGTCATAATCACACTAGGTTAAAAGTGTTTGCGGATATCCACCCTATTATTCTTAAGACAAAAAACCCCCAGATAATAAGAAATTACAATCACAAACTTGGAACTTTTTATTATGAATTTAATGAGCTTGATAAATCACTAGAGCATTTGTACAAAGGTATTTTTATAGAAGAAGACTTCTTGTATCACCCAAGCTTTGCTGGAGTAACTGAGATTTTTATTGCTTCTGTTTTTTTAAAGAAAAACCAGATTGACAGTGTTCGAAAATATATTAAAATTTCAAATGGCATAAAAAGAGAGGAGCTTCCTGCTATTTTCAATGCAAGAATAAAAAATTTATTAGGTCTTAGTGAAGCCTATGTTGGAGATTATAGCAAGTCATCAGAATTATTAGATGAGGCTTACCAAATAGCACTTTCTAATAAGGATACCTCAGAAATATTGTATAATCAATTTATGCAAGCGCGTACATTGGTATTACAAAAGCAATTCTCTGCCGCGATAACGAAATATAATGATGTGCTTTCTAATAATAACGAAGAGTTTTCTCATTATCGCTATTATGTGTTGCTAAGTTTGATTGATGCTTACAAAGCGAATGGACAATTTGATAAAGCATTCTTGACTTATGATGTATTGCTTAAATACATGAACGAACAAAAGGTTAAGAACCAACAATTGTACGCTGAAGAACTGAGCTACAACATGAAGTTTAACGAGAAAATTGCTGAAATAGAACGTTTGAAAATAAGCAATGAAAAAGCTGAAATCAAGCAACAGCGAAATGGAACTTTTATTGGTGGATTAGCCATTTCTTTGTTCTTACTTTTGTTGATTTTATTCTTAATGCTCAAAGCACAGAAAAGAAATAAAATGCTTGCAAAAAAGGAGTATGAACTTTTAGAAGCTAAATTAGAAGAAGAAAAAAATAGTCATTTAATAGATGAGATGACTTTATTAAAGCATGTCGAAGACCGAGAAAGAAACCGCATTGCAACAGATCTACATGATAGTATAGGTGGGCTTTTGTCCTCAATTAAAATAACTTTATTTAATTTTCAAGAGACATCAAATTTAAATCCTTCTCATATTGAGCATACAGATCGGATATTAGAATATATTGATGAAACCAAGCAAGAATTAAATAGAATCGTTTATAATCTCACTCCGCTCATAGTAGAAAAGTTTGGATTATTGGAGGCTATAAAGCAATATTGTAAAAAAATACAAACGGATAATTTTAAAATACATCTTCAAATTATTAGTGTTCCAGTGAACATTAATGTGCAAGATGAAATCACGTTGTATAGGATTATTCAAGAAGTATTACACAACATTGTGAAGCATGCTAATGCTGAAAATGTTTTATTACAGGTTCAAACAAATTTTGCTAGTGGTATGGTTGTTATTTCAATTGAAGATGATGGCGAGGGTATGAATGTGGAAGATGCAAAAAATAAAAATGGACTTGGTATGCGCAGTTTGTATTCTAGAGTACAGAGTCTTAATGGATCCATCACAATAGAGTCTGAAAAGGGGCAAGGCACAATGATTTATATCAGTTGTATTCCTAGAAAAATAGAAGAATAGTAATACTATTCAATCCTTTGCGATTAATATGGAATGAAAATTATAAACAAAATAAACAAGGCTTAAATTTTATTTAAGCCTTGTTTATTAAAGTGGTATTGAAGAATTATTTACAATTTGGTATGCTATATATAGCTTTCAAATTAGAAGAATTTGATGCTTGATTGTAAGTAAATGTACCTGATAGTCCTGATTTGGTTGGTATATCAATTGCATTTTTATTGAAAACAAACTCAGCAGAATTTACTTTGCCATCAAAATATGTTTCAACATGATATTTGACATTATTTTCTAAGTAAAAGGAACCTATTCCTGCATTAATATAGGTGTAAAAAGAATATTGCTTTTGTCCATTAGCATTAACAGTATACACGTATATCGGAACATATGGTCTCACTTCGTAATTTTTTGAAGCACATCGCCCAGCTATATTTACATTTACTAACACTATATCCTTAGGAGCTGGATTCAGTGCAATTGTCATTCCTTGTCCGGAACACGGATTGAATATCGTTGACTCAGTAACTTTCTCTCCGCTATAATAATCATAAATTAATAATTTAGCCGATAGATTTGGCATATTATATAATGTTATCGTGTTATTTCCTTGGTTTATATAACGTGATGAAGTCGCATAATTTGTTAAAGGTTGGCCATTTGGCGTAACGAGCTTGAGCGTGTAATATTTATTGGCAGCAACAGCATTCGCGTTTATTGTAATAGTTGAATTTCTGCTACATATTGGGCCATAAAAATCCAAATTCCAGTAGGATAAGTGATTGATGTCAAAATGAACTTTTAATTTACCAGATTCATTTACGATCTTAGCTGTCGATTCCTTTTTCCAAATTCCTGTCTCTTCATCCATACTCCATACAGGTATTTCGTCTCCAACTTTAAGAGCAGAACCCGTAGAGGGGTTAATTATAGCGCTATTAACCTCCATTTCAACTTTCAAAGGTTTTGAAAATTTTTTTACTTTTTGATTCCCTACTTTCATATCAATGGACAAAAATCCTGCAGTGACGAATGATCCAGCACCTAACGTATTACCATTTTCGTCTTGAATATTTTGCGGCATGAATCCTCCTGGAAAAGCGTCTAAGGAAGCTTCTGTTCCCGTGCTGTAATGAACTATATTGCTGGTAAGAGAGTTACCGTTCAATACAGCTCCATTTTCAGCTAAAAATTGTGTCCCAGCTTGTAATAAAATGTTCGCTTTTTCTGGTTTGTTAATTTTTGAGTCTAATGTAAAATTTTTTGCATTTGCGTTTGTGTTGCCTGATAAAGTAGTACTGTTACCAACCACTGCAGAAGTTCCTTCTGGTAAACTTGAGTATTGCGACATCTTAATAACATATTGAGAAGCTGAATCACTATCCAACACTATTGTCTGTGATAGCGGAACATAGCCCTCAATTTGTGCATTTATGTGAAATTGAATTTTATTGCTTTGCGATGGTTTAATGCCTTCTTGCAATCCTAAAGTTAATATTCCACCTACTACTTTGAAATCTTTCTTGCCGACTTCATTTATTACTTTGTCCGCATCTGGGCCCGAAACCACGACGGGAAAGTCACCTATTGGTTGTAAATTATTTTCATTAGCATTCAAAAATAATATATTAACTGGAGCATTGTTGTATACATTAGCGTCTGCAATAATATCAATCCCTTTAAATGGATCTTTACATGTGTAAAAGAATGTGCACATAATTAGTGCGAAGCTGTTTATTATTAGTTTGTATATAGATTTCATGATGTTATAATTTTACTTACCCAATTTGAAATTTAGATTTAGTTGTATCGTAGGTAGCCAACGATAGTCCGATAGATTATTTTCTAGAAGTGATTCATGTTCTTTATTAGCTGCTAATAATTTAGTGGCATCTATTTGGACTTTAGGTTGCTGCATGTAGTATGTGCCAAGATCAACATTTACACCAAAACGTTTGGAAGGTGTGCTTTTACCAATACCTAATCCAAAGTAAGGCGCAACACCATTGAAACTTATATTTGCAGCAAGATTTCCAATTTGATCAGGAGAAATGTTTAAATTATCAAAATCAATTCCTTTTGAAGGTTTAAGAAATCCACTAAACTATGTATTGTTTATATAAGCTCCTCCTGCTACTAGTCGCAATGTAGAGAATATATTAAATTCGCCCAACATACCAATTTGGCTAACACTTCCTTTTAGATATTGTATGTCACTTTTCAAATCACCAAGTAAGCCGGCATTTTCGGAATTACCATTAAAAGGTTGATTTATTGTTGTGCCAAAATATGTTGCATTAAACCGCACAGCAAACTTATCTAGGAATTGATAACGAAGACCCGCACCCATGCCATTTGATCCCGCTTGCAATTGTAAAGAAAGCTTATTTGATTGGAACCTCTTATTGACCAATTCATAATCAGTCTGGGCTATCAAATATCTAGATAGTAGAATTAGAAAACATACTAAAATCGTTTTTCTTTTCATTATTCCTGGTTAATTAAGTCTGGTTCTTAAAAATACAACTTTTTTATTATAAAATTATAAATGAGTTTTAATAATTAAATTAAAATTTAAGTGATTAATAAAATTGATTGGATTTCGTTGTGGTATTATTAATTAGGAACAAGTTTATAACCTATCTATAATATTCAATATAAAGTAAATAGTGTTATATATAGGATATTTCACAAATTTCATAGCGTTAATATGCATTCATATCAAGATAGTATAATAATTTGCTAAGTTATAATAGAAATCCCGCTTCTTGAATTCCGTAATTTGATATTACCGATTATAAATATAATTCATCACAAGATTTGCTTTAAGTATTTAAAAATTCAAGAGGCTTGTTTTAATGCTATAGCGAATCATTGATGATCACATTTTAATACTAATATTATGATACGAATCTTTTTAACATTAAACATTTTATTGTGTTCTATTACAGTTTTTTCACAAAGTGATAGAGAAAAATACTTAGAAACTATTACAACAAGGTCTCAAAAGATTATCCAATCTGCTGAATTACAACATCTAACATCAAGTGATATTCTGTTGAATGAATTGGTTAATTTCTACGATAAAATAAATACCAATGCAGAGAAGTACGAAAAGAAATTAGCAGCACTAAAGTCAGAACCAAACGCTAAGCAACTTGAAATCGATAAAATAAAAATGGAAAGCGATTCACAGGCTAAACGAATTTATTCAAGCTTCCTTAGAAATATTTCAGAACATGCTAATAATCAGCAGGTAGAGGCTTTGGTTGATGGGGTGACATATGGATTATTAAACCGTACATATAATGCATACCTTGACATGATTCCACAGCTAAAAGCAGAAGAAAAAAAAATAATTAAAGATATGTTGCTTGAAGCTAGAGATCTAGCGGTGATAGCTTCGGATTCTAAAGAAAGACATGCTGCATTTGGAAAATATAAAGGAAGAATCAATAACTACTTGTCTAAAGAAGGCTATGACTTAAAGAAGGAAGGTGATAAATGGAAGGAAAGAATAAATAAGCAGTCTTAAATAAAAGAATAAAAAACATCTTATCTATACAAACAAACCAAAATTATGCAATTAAAGAAATTCTACCATTGCTCTGCTTATATAGCAGCAGGGCTTCTATTAGCATTCCTTATTAGTAGTTGCCAAAAGAAAGATAGTTACACTTTGTCAAGTTTGACTCGCCTCTCTGGAGATATTAGCTTCGTACATGCTGATACAGCAATTACTTTAAATTGGAATAATGCTATTACTGCATGGGAAGGTGAAGGAAAGCCATCACTGCATTACCAAGTAGAGGTATCTACGGATTCTACATTCACGGATCCTCAAGCAACAATACATACTACTGAGAAAGATTCTACAACTATTTCTTTGGGGAAAGAAATATTGACGCCAAATGTAATTTATTTTGCACGAGTTCGGTCTGTTGCAGGTACTAGTGCATCCTTATCACCTTGGGTTAATAGTTCAAGATTTCATATTCTAAATGAAGTTCCTGAGATCGATATTTTTAGAACCTTAAAATATCATGATCTTATCCATAATGCAGCTATTATACGTTGGCAACAAGATGCTTCAATCACGCATATTATTGTCAAATCTGATTCATTAAATTATACCAAACAATATGACTTGTCATCAGGTGATAAGGCTGCTTCATTAAAATTAATAAATGAATTGACTTCAAATTCTACTTATGCTATTCAATTATTTGCTGGAAATAAAAGCATGGGTAAAATGACCCTCAAAACTCGCAATGGAGTGGATGATCCATCATTTATTGATCTAAGACCTATGGCTGGAGATCCATCTGCATTAAAAAATGCATTATTGACTGCAACTGATGGTGCTACTATTGTTTTGAAAAGAGGAGAAGAATATACTTTTGAAGAATCATTTTCAGTAGATAAATCTTTTAAAGTGATTAGCGAGCCAGGATTTTCGCCAGCAGCACATATTAAATTGAACTCTTTTAATGTTGTCGAAGGAAGTACCATTAACTCTATAATTTTTCAAGATGTGAAGATATCAAGTGACTTTGATGCCGGTTACGTTTTTAATATTCAAAGTGCTGGAAAAATTAACAACTTGATTTTTGAAAATTGTCATTTGACAGATCATCGTGGTGTGGTGCGAGTACGAGCGCTGAGTAATTCTGTATATTTTATGATTGAGAATTTGCTTATCAATCATTCAATTATCGAAAATGTCAAGGATTTTGGTGTGGCAAATATTGGTCACGTAAATGGAAACATCAAGAACACGACGGTACAAAACAGTACAATAATTAATGCACAACGATTTATAGTAACGCAAAATAGAAATACAAATCACGATGAATCCGTAACGGTATCAGATGTTACATTCTATAACTCACCTAATGGTGGTCAACGATTGTATGATTACACCAATGGATTGGTAACAAATGGTGTAAAAGTTACAAATTGTTTGTTTGCTTCATCTGCTGCTGGTAATCCACGTGCGTCCAATAATTTAACCGTTCAAAGTATTAACAATTTTAGCACATCTGATTTCACAGGAGCGGTAATCGTTGGACTTAATGCTTCTGGTATATCCTCAGCGAATGCATTTGTTAGTCCATCCGAAGGGAATTTTACACTACAAGCACCAAGTTTATTTCATGTAGGTGATCCGCGTTGGAGACCATAAATATTCTTGTATTCTATGTATTAATGAAGAAAACTTAAATCAATGAAATCAAAAAAAGATATAAGCAAGACAAGTTTGCCAATAGTGATTAAGGGGCTGGCGCTAGCATGTATACTTGCTTCACCAGTTGCAGGTCATGCAATGGTAGATGAGAATATTACGAATAAATCAATCGGAGTATTTGTAGGTGTAAAAGGTGTAGTTAAAGATGCATCTGGGCAACCTATTGCAGGGGCTACGGTAATGATAAAAGGGACGAAAAGTGGTGTGAAAACTGACCAAAACGGTAATTTTTCTATTAACGTTCCTACAGACAGAGCGATATTGGTAGTTAGTTATTTGGGCTTTAAGACTCAAGAAATACCTGTAATATCTGGAAGAGATATAAATATTGTGTTGGAAAGGAGTGAAGGTCAAATCGAAGATGTTGTTGTAACTGGATATGGTTCTCAAAAGAAATCCGAGATAGTGGGATCTATTTCCACTATAAAAGGGGAAGAGCTTATGGATATTCCAGCACCAAACTTGGCAGGAGCACTTCGTAATAGAATAGCTGGAGTAGGTGTAAATCAAGAGTCTGGTCGTCCAGGTGCACGTATATCTTTAAATGTTCGTGGATCAAGTATATCAAGTAATGCGCCTAGTGGAGCTACCGATGAACCTCTTTATATTGTTGATGGGATTATTGTAAGTGCGGATGTATTTGATAATCTTGATGCTTCGATGGTCGAAAATATTTCAATTTTAAAGGATGCTTCGGCTGCAATATATGGTGCTGCAGGTGCTAAAGGGGTAGTGTTAGTTACCACTAAACGTGGTAAAGTCGGTAAACCTAGCATTTCTTATAATGGTTATGCGGGTATTACAGATGCAGCAACAAAACCTAATTTATTATCTGCCTATGAGCATGCACAATTATTAAATGAGGGACATAGAATTAACAATTCTCCAGAAGATAGATTTTTCTCACCAGAAGATTTAGAATATTTAAAAGGATTAAATACAGAAAGTTGGTACGATCAAATTTGGCAGGCTTCATTAATGCAGCGTCATAATCTCAGTGTTTCAGGAGGCTCGGATCGTACTACATATTTTGTTGGCGGAAGTTATCAAAATGAAAATGGTAATTACGCTGGAATGAAGCTAGATAAATATTCCATGCGAAGTGGCCTTTCTGCAACGATTTTGGATGGACTAAAGGCTGACATCAATTTTAATGTAGATCACCGTATTCGAGAAAGTAAGAATAATCTTGGAAACGGTACAGATAATGATTTTTTTGAAGCATTAGTGTCAGCACCACAATGGATTCCATTGCAAATAGATGGTATGCCGGTATACTTTAATAGAGGTAATGTAAGAAATCCACTTGCCATTACAGAATCAGGATATTCGGATTCTCGTAAATCACAATCATATCGTATAAACGCTAGTTTGAGTTATCAACCTAAATTTATACCTGGATTGACGGCTAAATTCCAAGTATCTCAAGGAGGAGGAAGTTTTAATAATTCTACTTATATAGCACCATATAAGCTATATAATTTTGAAAGAATGGGAAATAATAATCAATTATATTCCACTCAATTGGCAGCAGTCAATCCTATTGTTGATGGTGTAACTCAAGCAAATTCTAGCCTAACACCAAATCTTGGAAAGGATAATGGATATCAGGGCTTTTTTACCTTGTCTTATGCTAATACATTCGCCAAACATAGTATAGATATTGTAACTGGTGCAGAACAGACCGTAAATAATAACGAAAATCTTTCTGTGCGTTGGGATGGCCAAATGATACCTGATATGACGGATTATTGGGCTTTTGATCAAAACCGACTCCAAATTGGAGGGCGTTCAATTGGAAAATCAACCAAAAGATCTTTCTTCGGACGTATGAGTTATGATTTTGATAAAAAATACTTGCTTCAAGCGGTATCAAGAATCGATGCTTCTTCAAATTTTGCACGCGGAGATAGATGGGGAATTTCGCCAAGTATTGGTGCAGGTTGGGTAGTCAGTCAAGAAGACTTTTTCAAAGATAATGTATTGTTCATCAATTTTTTAAAATTTAAAGTCAATTATGGTATAGCTGGTGATGATAGGGTGGATGAAAGGCTTTGGCAAGAACGCTACACTATTGATTTGAATAACGGTTATTTGTTTGGAGATAATAATTATGGTATTGGATTAAATCCATCTGTGTATCCAAATCTTTTAATTACTTGGGAAAAGAAGCGTACCCTTAACGTTGGTTTTGAGAGTTCATTGTTCAATAACAAGTTAGATATAGGTGTCGAATTCTTCCAAAATAAAGTTTTTGATGGATTTGATAAAGGTGCAAATGAGATGAATCCATTATATGCTGGGATTTTAGCTCCTACTGTAAATTATAGAGAAGCTTATAATTGGGGATCAGAATTTTCAATTGGATATAGAACTAAAATTGGCTCAGAACTGAATTTCAATGCAAATATGAATTTTGGTTATGGTAATTCTATAGTTACAAAAATAATTTATAATCCTGCGGATCTATTAGTTACGGACAGAAGTGATGGCAAGTGGTTAGGAACTAAGTTTGGCGTAGATCCTCGTAAATACAATAGCTCTAATATGGGGTATAGAACTAGTGGTATGTTCAGAACGCAAGAACAAATTGATAAGTTCTTAGCTGATAATCCTAATTATACTATTGCGGGTAATATTCCACAACCAGGATGGTTGATATATGAAGATACGAATGGCGATGGTATGGTGAATCAAAACGATATTGTCCCATTATTCGAAAACAATAATCCCATATTTTCATCTGGTATTACGTTGGGGCTTGGATATAAATCATTTAATCTAAGTACAAACTTTATGGCAAGACTTGGCGGCAGAGTATTTTATGATTCACAAGCACGTAATAAAGCTGATAACACCCGAAATGTGGTAAGTATATGGAGAGATCGTTGGACTCCAGAAAATCCTGAGGAAGGAAAATTCCCTAGAACTGACGATCCATTAATAAATGTGAATTCAGATTTTTGGGCAGTAAATGGTACTACGGTTCGAGTAAATAATATGACACTTAGCTACAAATTTCCAGCACAAGCTATTTCACGATTAGGGTTTTCAAATGCAAGAATTCTATTGACTGGAAATAATCTTTGGACAATAATCAATCCATATGGATATAAAGATCCGTATTCATCAAACGCATATCATTATCCAATTACAAGGACTATCTCTGTGGGATTAAGTGCAAATTTATAACATGCAGTAATTATGGAAAGAAATAACTTATATATAAAATTAAAAAAAGGCACATTAGCAATTTTTGCTGCCCTGATATTGTCTTCTTGTAATGTTAACGATGATGACTTCTTCGTATTACCAGATCGCGGCGGAATGGATGCTAATATTTGGAACACGGAAGGTGCTGTAAATATGCATCTCAATAAAACTTATGATTTAATAATACCTAAATTCCCCTATCAAACTATTCCCGATCGTTTTGATATACACCTTGTAAGTGATGAAAATTATTTACCATCAAATGGTGGTTGGGGCGCTAGAGCGTTAGGGATTACAGGAGCTGCCTTGATTAATCATGATGTACGATATGTTGGTAATCGTTATACTTTAAATTATTTGGATAACAGATACATGGATATTGCTCGCTGCAATAATGCCATCAAATATTTGCCAGAAAGTAGTATTCCTGAATCTAGTAAACGTGCACTTCTGGGGCAATATTATGCAATGCGTGCAATGGTATATTTGGAATTGGTTAAAGTGTATGGTGGAGTTCCACTTGTACTAGAACCACAAGACCCATCGCAATTGACTGCAAAGGGAAGAGCTTCAGCGAAGAAATGTTTTGATGTTATTGTTGATGATTTGACCAAAGCTATGGAATTTTTGAAAGATGTTAATTGGTCTGGAGATAATTGGGGAAGAATTTCTTATGCCGCTGCTGCAGCGCTTAAAGGAAAAGCTTTGCTCTATTGGGCAAGTCCACAATTCAATCCACTTAGTGATCCTAGACACCCATATGATCAGTCAAGATGGCAATTAGCATTGCAAGCAAACAAAGAAGCTTATGATATTGCTACAGCCGCAGGTCATAGTTTGGTAACTGATTATGGCAAAATATTCCAAACGAAGGGTACGGCTAATAAAGAAACGTTGATTTCCAGACCATATTCGAATACTCGACAAGCGAGGGGACATGATGAGGAACGTAAATCTCGTCCTTCCTCAGAAGGTGGATCTCCGTATATAGGATATCGTGCAACACTTAAATTGCTCCAAGCTTATTCAATGAAGGATGGAAATCGCATAGACGAATCAGGACAGTATAGTTATGATGACGTGTTATTTTGGAAAGACAGAGATCCTAGATTTGATGCAACATTTGCCTACAATGGAGCTTCGTGGCCACTAAGTAATAATAACAGAAGAAAACAATGGACCTATGTTGGAGCAACAAGTGAAGGAGCAGGATGGGGTGTATACACTAAAAAATTCACAACTCCAGAACTTGCATTAGGTTCTGTACCTTATTCAAGTAATATTGGTGGGAGTGGAATGGATTGGATAGAAATGCGTTTAGCTGAAGTTATTTTAAATTACGCGGAGTCAGCAAGTGAAGCAGGTGATTTAACCACCGCAAAAGAAATGATTCGCCTGATCAGAAAACGCGCGGGTATTGAGCAAGGGATGAATGATTATGGTCTTGGAAGTGTTAATTCTGTTGAAAGCATGCGCTCACTTTTACTTAACGAACGTATGGTCGAATTTGCTTTTGAGAATAAGAGAAATTCTGATTTAAGAAGAACTAGAAATTGGCACTTGCTATCTGGTGAACAAATAGAGACTATCCAAATTGAGCCCGCAGGAGGCACAGCTTCCGAAATGACCGCTACTCGTTCGCAGTTAGAAACTATTAATCCAGCAACTGGCGCCATGTTTAGAGAAGGTATTGATATTAATAATAAGCAGACATACCTTACCTATTTTAAACCTTATACAATATTGCCACAACCAAATGGTTTTAGAGTAATTGATATTCCTGAATACCATACATTTTATACTTTTCATAATGACTTTGTATGGCGTGGAGAAGATATCTATCCAACTATTGGATGGGAAGGTGGCGTATTTGATCCACTTGATAACCAAGATTAAGGCTTATTTAATTTTAATACATTTAAAATAAGATAGATGAAAAACATACAATTTATAAGATTAATAGCGCTGTTTTTGATAGGGAGTACGATTTCTGTGAGCTGTGTAAAAGAGCAGGAAAATATATTCAATATGTTTGATGACTTATCAGTCGAATTTATTGATAAGGGTGGATTTAGTATAACGAAAGATGCAATTCTGAATGATGGTGATAGTGCATATATTTATTTCAATGTGTCATCGCAGGAGGATATGACTAAAATTTCTGTTGATAGTACTTTAGGTAATGGTCAAATAGGCAAAAGGGAAATTATCCTTAAACAAGATGAGAAAAATTCATATTCTGGCTTGATAAAGCATAAAATGAAGAGAGATGGTAAGATTACTTTTCGTGTATATGCTTACAACAGAGTGAATGAGTATATTGGAGATGGTTATAAAAGCATAACTCTAGAAGGAAGGCCAAGCTACATCAATTTACCCAATAGGCAAATATATGCTCCACAAGAAGGAGATAACAGTAAAAAAAGTTTTTATTCTATTCTCAATGGAGCTGCTTATGACTTTGCAACTGGTAAAGCAAATTCATCAAATATTGATTTTGGTATTTACGAATTGAAAGATACAAGACCAACTCATATTAATAGATCGTCCTATAATCTGTATTCAATAGCAGTCGATGAGAATCCAAATCCGACATTAGATATAAGTGATTGGAATAAAAGGACTACACTATTCAGTGCGCCTATTACGAGTTCAGCAAGTACATTTACGAATGTACTTGTATCATCAAGTATGATAGAAACAGAAGCTAAGAAAAGAACAATAAACCTCACGAAAACAGCAATTACTGATTCTGACAAAGGATTAGCTGCAGGAAATATGGTTTATTTTTTAACTCCTGAAGGTAAATATGGGGCTTTATATGTAAATCAAGTTACTTCAGATTCAGAAGGATTTAGATATTTGAGTGTTAGTACGAAAATCCAAAAATAATTTTCGCATTCATGATAAGATACTGCAGTAATATGCTAATTTCTTTAATAAGAATGCCTCAAATTATGTGTTATTTTGGTTAGTAGAGAAGATAACTTTCTCTAAGCAAGGATAACCTTTTGTAGATAAACAAAATTTAATTTATAAACGAATACCAAGCATAATTAAGATGAGATTATTAAAAGCAGCTTTTGTTATCATGGGGGTAGCGCTAGTGTATAGCCAGGATGTGAAGGCTCAATACCCAAAGATTCCCTCTGATGTGAAGAAAGCTTCTGACGAGATGTTGGAATTAGCACGTAAGCAGTCAGATGCAGCATGGGAAAAAGCTTTGCCTATTATAGATCAATATGCAAAACAAGGAAAACCATATATTCCATGGGCAGGAAGACCAACAGATCTCCCACAAGCTGAAATACCTGCTTTTCCAGGAGCTGAGGGAGGAGGAAAATATTCATTTGGTGGACGTGGAGGTAGAGTAATCGTAGTGACAAGTCTTGAAGATAGTGGTCCAGGGACCCTAAGAGAGGCATGTGAGCAAGGTGGTCCACGAATTATTGTATTTAATGTCGCTGGTATTATTCGATTAAAAACACCATTAATTATACGAGCTCCATATATTACCATAGCTGGACAATCTGCCCCAGGAGATGGTGTATGTGTTGCTGGCGAAACCGTATGGATTGATACACATGACGTGGTCGTACGTTTTATGCGTTTCCGTCGGGGAGAAACATTTGTAGGTCGTCGTGATGATGCTATTGGCGGTAATCCAATTGGAAACATCATGATGGACCATATCTCGGCTAGTTGGGGTTTAGATGAAAATATGTCTATTTATAGACACATGTACGATGATGGTACAGGTAAGCAGGCAGTTAAGTTAGGTACTGTAAATATTACGATCCAAAATTCCATTTTCTCTGAAGCTTTGGATACGTGGAATCATGCTTTCGGAAGTACATTAGGGGGCGAAAATTGTTCTTTCATGCGCAATTTGTGGGCAAATAATGCAGCAAGAAATCCATCAATTGGATGGAATGGGATATTCAATTTTGCAAATAACGTGGTGTACAATTGGGTTCATCGTTCGGTTGATGGAGGTGATTATACGGCTCAATACAATATTATTAATAATTATTTCAAACCAGGACCTGCAACTCCTGTGAATCAACCGATTAGGTACAGACTGTTAAAACCAGAATCAGGACGTAGCAAATTAAACTTTATGGTGTTTGGTCGAGCATACGTGGAAGGAAATATTGTAGAAGGGAATGATAAAGTAACAAATGACAACTGGGCAGGTGGGGTTCAATTTTACAACAAAGATGGTAGCTTGGCGTCAGGAAATGATTATGAAGAGTATATGCTTCGTTCTCGCGTGAGTAAACCACTTCCTATGGCTGAAATGAATATTATATCAGCTAAAGAAACATATAATCTCGTGTTAGAAAATGCCGGAGCGACATTGCCTGTACGTGATGCCGTAGATAAAAGAATTGTTAAAGAAGTGCGAGATGGAAAACCTACTCCACTGAAAAATGTGAAATTATCTGATTACGAATTTGAGCATAGACGTTTGCCAAAAGATTCTTACAAGATTGGAATAATTACAGATATTTCTCAGGTTGGAGGATATCCAGAATATAAAGGCAAGCCTTATAAAGACTCCGATAATGATGGTATTCCAGATGATGTTGAGAAAAAAATGGGATTGAATCCTAATGATCCAAAGGATTCTGCTCAAATCACTGAATCAGGATATTCTAATATTGAAATTTATTTGAATAGTCTGGTTACGACGAAAATATAAAACAATGTCCTTTTCATAATAGTTTATAATTGGTTTTTATTGGTAAACCTCAGAATTGGTTCCTTTTTTAATATCTATCCTCCCCAGTTTAGCTATTAACAATTGGAACCATTCTTTTTTTTAGCATATTAAATTTTTGAAATAATTGCATTGTAATTGTTATTTTAACGATCAAATCATCGAACTTATGCATACTTTCCATTCAAATAAAATTATACTATTTGACCTTTAGGTAATCAGATAGTTGATATTCAATGGTCTTCTTATATATGCTTAATTATATTACGAGGGCATCTTTTACTAATGAAAAAGCCAATTTGTAATCTAGATAAGATTCTACATTAGACAGAAAATAACATATATAACATAAATGTTTAATTCATTTAAGTTTGTATATGCTAGATTATGAAATTGTATGAAATTTCAAATTTTAGATATAACCAATTTATCCATGTTAAAGACGCTAATTATTTACGCAGCAAAAAAAATATACTTAAATGCATTGTCCATTTCAGCATGGATATGCTTTTTAGTTGTCTTTAATCCTATCTACGCCCAACAACACAAACCTTTATCAATAACGGAAGAAAATATTACGGTATTGCCAGATGCTTTGGGGAATGTAATTCCAGATTTTTCATACGCAGGATACAAAGGTGGAGATTCGGAAATTCCATTTATTGCAGCAAAAGTATCCGTGTCACACATCAAGGAAGATGCAACTAATTTAATTCAGTATGCTATTGATTATGTTTCCAAACTTCCAAAGGATACAAATGGATTTAGAGGAGCTATTCAACTTTCTAAGGGAACTTATAATGTATCAGGTACGCTTAAACTTCATACTTCTGGTGTTGTATTAAGAGGAGCTGGACTACAAGACGATGGTACTGTAATTCTGGGGACTGGTAAAAGTAGAAATACCTTAATTGAAGTTGTTGGTGGAAATAATAAAGTGATTGAAAATAAGCTTACAATAAATGATAACTATGTACCTGTAGGCAGTAAAAAACTGATAGTGGAACATAATCAAACTATTAAAGTTGGAGATCATATAACAATTACTAGACCTTCATCGAAAGAATGGATTGAAAAATTGGGTACAGATCATTTTGGAGGGGGGATTACTTCCATAGGATGGAAGCCAGGGCAACGAGATATTAATTGGGATCGAGTAGTTACTGCTGTGAATGGTAATGAGATTTTAATAGACGCACCTTTAACAAACGCAATAGAGAAAGAATATAGTGAAAGTTATGTCAACCTGTATAAATGGGAAGATAGGGTAGAACAAATTGGAGTTGAAAATGTAAAGTTGGTTTCAAGTTACGATTCATCAAATTCCAAAGACGAAGATCACCGTTGGATGGCGATTTCAGTAAATAATGCTAAAGATATATGGATCCGTCGTATAGCATTCCATCATTTTGCAGGATCTGCTGTTTTTTTACTTTCATCAAGTCAACGAGTTACGGTTGAAGATTGTATTTCATTAGAACCTATATCCGAAATAGGAGGACAAAGACGGTATACCTTTCATACCAAAGGGCAGCAGACTTTGTTTCAACGTTGTTATTCTGAAGGTGGTTATCATGATTTTTCAATAGGATATATGGCTGCTGGTCCAAATGCATTTGTGCATTGTCATGCTTATGATTCCTATAATTATAGTGGTGCAGTAGATAGTTGGTCTATAGGTAGCTTGTTTGATAATGTATATATTGATAATCATGCTATAAGTTTTAAAAATAGAGGGCAAGATGGAAATGGAGCGGGTTGGGCAGCTGCTAATTCACTGATATGGCAGAGTAGTGCAGCTTTGGTCGAGTGTGAGCAACCACCAACCGCAATGAATTGGGCATATGGGATATGGTCTCAGTTCAATGGAAATGGATATTGGGAGAAGTCCAATGAGCATATTAAACCGCGCAGTATATATTATGCGCTATTATCTGCAAGAATTGGCAATTCAGTGAGCAAAAGAGCTTTATTCAAACCAATTGATGGAGGAGGTACAAGTAGTCCAACAGTAGAGCTAGCTAAAGTTTTAACCGCAGATTCTTATGCTGTTGAGTCAAGTTTAAAAGATTTTATATATCAAACAATTAATAATAATCCGCTAAATATAAAATTAGATGGAATGTTATTGACAGATGAAGTAAAGCAGAATAGCATTAATAAATTACCTTCTAAAAACATGACTATCCACAATGGTTGGCTAGTAGCTCAAGAAGGAGTCTTGGTAGGCAACAAATTAGATGTACAATGGTGGTCTGGTAGTTCTCGTCCATATGGCACAATGAAGGCAAAGCCTCACATTACTCGTTTTGTACCGGGTGAGAAAGGCTTAGGTCTGACAGATGATTTAACTGAAGTTGCGAAGTACATGACTTCTAATAACATCTTATCAATTGACCATAATTATGGATTATGGTACGATCGTCGTCGTGATGATCATGAGCGTACACGCAGAATTAATGGCGAAGTATGGCCCCCATTTTATGAATTACCTTTTGCAAGAAGTGGTGAGGGAATTGCTTATGATGGATTATCAAAATATGATTTGACGCGTTATAATCATTTCTACTGGAATCGCCTGGAAGAATTTGCCAAATTGGCTGACGAAAATGGACTAGTATTGCTTCATCAAAACTATTTTCAGCATAATATTTTAGAGGCTGGAGCACATTACACTGATTTTCCTTGGCGTACAGCAAATAATATTAATAATGTGGGGTTTCCTGAACCCGTACATTATGCAGGGGACAAACGCATATTTATGGATGAGCAATTTTACGATATTAATCATCCAATTAGGCGTGAAATTCATCGTGCTTACATACGAAAATGTTTAGAAAATTTTCAGAATAATAGTAATGTTATTCATCTTATCAGTGCCGAATTTACGGGACCATTGCACTTTGTAGAATTTTGGATTGATGTCATCAAAGAATGGAAACAGGAAACAGGTAAAAACGTATTTGTCGCATTAAGTACCACAAAAGATGTGCAAGATGTAATCCTGAAAGATAAAAATAGAGCAACTGAAATACAATTTATCGATATAAGATATTGGCACTATCAGGCAGACGGATCGACTTACGCACCTGAGGGAGGTAAGCATTTAGCCCCGCGTCAACATGCCCGTTTATTAAAACCGAAAAAAACATCATTCGATCAAGTGTATCGTGCTGTTTCAGAATACCGTATGAATTTTCCAGACAAGGCTGTTATTTACAGCGGAGATAATCATCCTTCTATGGCGTGGGCAATATTTATGGCAGGAGGATCTATGGCTGCACTGCCTAAGATTGAAGATAAAAACTTTCTAAAAGCTGCTGCTACAATGCAACCTAAAGAAATCAATGGAATAAAAGTCTTAGAAAGTGAATTAGGTGCGATTGTATACGGTGTTACAATAGAACAAATACTTAACACTATTCTTCAATATAAGGGAACATATCATGTTTCTATTATTGATTCTAGTTCGGGTCAAGTAAAATCTTTAGGCAAGATAAATCTTCAAAAAGTACCTAAACAGTTTCAAGAGTTTAATAAATCAACTGTGGTTTGGTTATCCAAGAAGTAATCACAACATTAAAATAAATCTAACAATATGAAAATATTAAATAAGCTTTTTTATTCAACTCTAGCAATTGGCGCGCTTATCAGTTGTGAAGCATCTAAAAATACGTCACCAACACCCGCATTGAAAATTAGTGAAAATGGGAGGTATTTGATGACTGAAGATGGAAAGCCTTTTTTTTGGTTAGGGGATACAGGATGGTTGATGTTTAATAAGTTGGATCGTGACGAAGCAGAAGCATATTTGGAAGATCGAAAATCCAAAGGTTTTAATGTAATACAAGCAATGGTATTGCACACTGTTCCTTCGGTCAATATATATGGCGATTCGTCAATTGTTAATGGTGATATCTCAAAACCGCTAATTACTGAAGGTAATAATCCTAATAATGCGGATGAGTATGATTATTGGGATCATATTGATTATATGATTGATCGTGCCGCAGCAAAAGGCTTATATATGGCGTTAGTACCTGTATGGGGCACTAATGTGAAAAATGGTTTAGTTACTCCACAACAAGCGAAAGAGTACGCTTCTTTTTTAGCTGAGCGTTGGAAAGATAAGGATAATATTATATGGTTGAATGGTGGTGATATTAAAGGTTCTGATTCTATTAGTGTCTGGAAAGAAATAGGTCCAGCTATAAAAACTATTGTACCAAAACAATTAATGACTTACCATCCAAGAGGCCGAACTGGGTCTTCAGATTGGTTTCATAATGAAAGCTGGTTAGACTTCAATATGGTGCAATCAGGTCACAGACGTTATGATCAAGATACATCCAGCAATGAAGTAAAACATTATGGCGAAGACAACTGGAAGTACATTCAAGTAGATTGGAATTTAAAACCTGTAAAGCCTACAATAGATGGTGAACCATCGTACGAAGGAATACCCCAAGGATTACATAATATTGAAGAGCCACGTTGGAAAGATTATGACGTACGTAGATACGGATACTGGTCGGTGTTTGCAGGTGCATTTGGATATACCTATGGTGAAAATTCTGTGATGCAGTTTCATTCTGCGACTGACACGACTTCAGCATATGGTTCTTCTGTATTGTGGAATGAAGCATTACAAGCTCCAGGCGCTACTCAAATGCGCTATTTGAAGGAATTAATGCTTTCAAAACAGAATTATTTTGATCGAATTCCAGATCAATCTTTATTAGCTGAAAATGGAGAACGATATGAACGTTTGTTGGCAACAAGGACAGATGATTATGCTCTAATATATAATTATACAGGACGTGAAATGAAAATCGTCATGGGTAAAATCAAAGGAGAGAAGGTAAAAGCTTCGTGGTTTAACCCTCGTAATGGCGAAACAATTTCAATTGGGAATTTTGATAACAAAGGAATTCAAAGTTTTAAGCCCGATGGCGATCATAAAGCCGGTAATGATTGGGTTTTGATTTTGGATAAAATTTAAATTTTTGAATAAATATATTTTTATAGTGTTCTATTTCAAGCGTTTTGGCTTTTTATTTATTCTGGCTAGTCTATTTATTTCTTGTCAGAAGGATGTTTATATGTTTACCTCTTTTCGCGAGCCCGCAAATGAGGGGTTAAGATTCTTATATAGTTATGATGGATACAAATGGCAATCTATAGATAGAGTATCATTAAAACCTGTATTGGGTTCACAGAAAATCATGCGTGACCCATCAATTGTAAGGGATAAAAATAACATATATCATTTAGTGTGGACTATCGCTTGGAAAGGAGATAAAAGTATAGGGTATGCATCTTCCAAGGATCTGGTCAATTGGGAAAACATAAAAACAATTCCTGTGATGGCGCACGAAGAGACTACTGTTAATGTCTGGGCTCCTGAGCTATTTTATGAGGAGGATAAACATCAGTTTACTATTATTTGGGCTTCAACAATTCCTTATCGTTTCGAAAAAGGCGTGGAAGATGAATATAATAACCACAGAATGTATTATACGCAAACTAATGATTTCAATTCGTTCACGCCTACAGCACTGTATTACGATCCCGGTTTTAGTGTGATAGATGCAGTAATTGTGAAAAAAAATAAAGCAGATTATGCGTTGGTCTTGAAAGATAATACGCGTCCAAATAGGAATTTAAAAGTTGCTACGGGAAATAACCCATTAGGACCTTTCAAGGACATTACATTACCATTTTCTGATTTTCTTACTGAAGGACCTTCTGTTTTGAAACTTAAAGATCATTGGTTGATATATTTTGATTCTTACGGTAGTAAATCTTATGAAGCAGTATCAACCAAAGATTTTAAAAGCTTTGAAAAGGTAAATGATAAAATCAATGTTCCTGTAGGACATAAGCATGGAACAATATTTAAGGCTTCAAGCAAACATTTAAAAAACTTATTGAAGCAGGAAAAATAGCATTATATTATGAAGTTTAGATACAATTTATTAGCAAGTATATTATTTTCTGTTTCAGCTGTTTATGCGCAAGATACAGTCAAATATACAGGCAATACCTTATCAAATATTGATTATCATCATGGTCAGCTTACGCCGGCGGTGGGTACGCATAATATCCAAATATTTCGTGCTAATAGAGAAAATCCGCAATTTGCTGGTGGCCAAAATTTCACATACAATCATCAACCCTTTATAGCGTATTGGAACAATACTTATTATGTTCAATATTTGAGTAATCCTGTGGGTGAACACATTGCTGAAGGAATTACATTTTTACACACTTCTAAAGATGGGTACAATTGGTCGGATCCAGTGGAACTTTTTCCTGCCTATAAGGTCCCAGAAGGATTTACTAAACCAAACAGAACTGATAAAGCTGGAAAAGATTTATATGCTATAATGCACCAGCGAATGGGCTTTTATACAGCAAAGAATGGAAAGCTGTTAACTATTGGATACTATGGCGTTGCATTAGATAAAAAGGATGATCCAAATGATGGAAATGGGATTGGCCGTGTTGTTAGAGAGATTAACAAGGACGGAACTTTCGGTGCCATATATTTTATCCGTATGAATTCTTCCTTTTCAAAATATAAGCCTGAATATCCAATGTATACAAAAAGTAAGGATAAAGAGTTCATAAAGGCGTGTGAGGAAATGATGAAAAATCCACTGGTAATGCAACAGTGGGTAGAAGAAGCAGATCGCAATGATCCATTAATACCATACAATAGACCAATAAAAGCATTTTCTTATTATCACCTGACAGACGGCAAAGTCGTAGGGCTTTGGAAACATGCATTAACATCTGTGAGTAATGATAATGGTAAATCTTGGCAATATACGCCATTGCGCGCGCCTGGATTTGTCAATAGTAATGCTAAAATATGGGGACAACGTACGGGTGATGGGAAATACGCTACTGTATATAATCCGTCTGAATTTAGATGGCCTTTGGCTGTATCTACGAGTATTGATGGCTTGAATTATACAGACTTATTGCTAATAAATGGAGAAATCTCTACTATGCGATATGGTGGGAATTATAAATCTTATGGTCCTCAGTATGTCAGAGGTATTACGGAAGATAATGGTTCACCTGACAACAAAACCATGTGGCTGACTTATAGTATGAATAAAGAAGACATGTGGGTAGCAAAAGTACCTGTACCTGTAGTGTCGGAAGTGACAGAAAATGTAGACGATGATTTTTCTAAAAATGCGCTTGAATCATTCAATAAGTGGAACATCTATAGTCCTCTTTGGTCATCGGTTAAGATAGAAAATGGTTCACTCGTTTTGCGCGATAGTGATCTTTATGATTACGCCAAAGCTGAGAGAGTTGTTCCGTCAAGTAAAAGTATAAAGTTGTCATTTTCTCTTATTCCTGAACAAGTAGATAATGGACAATTAGAAATTGAATTTCTGAATAGTAAAGGACAAGCGGCAGGAAGATTAATTTTTGATCAAGATTCACAAATTAAGAATAAAGCTGGTTACCGCAATGCTTCTATTCAGGCATACAAAAAAGGTGAAAGGTATGATTTTGATTTAGATATTGATGTTACTACGAGATCATTTCAATTAAATATCAATGGCGTAAGTAAAGGAACACGAATATTTTATCAACCTATAAGTGAAGTATCACGTGTGAGTTTTCGAACAGGAGAGACTCGACGTTATCCTGATGCGGACACACCTACTGATCAAGATTTTGATGTTCCAAATCCAGGCACACCTGTGAAAGAAGCTAGTTATAGATTGTTAAATTTTAAAGCAGAAAAGATTAACTAATTATGTTGGCTAAATGTATTAGACTGTTTAGTGTTTGTTTATTTATTCTGCTTCAACTACAGGTTTTTGCGCAGAAGACGGAAGTCATTTATCTTTCTGGTAAGGGAAAAGACGATGGGGTAAAATGGGATTTTAAAGTATCGGAAGGAATGAATGCGGGCAAATGGTCCAAAATATCAGTTCCATCAAATTGGGAGTTACAAGGTTTTGGAAACTATAACTATGGTTTTGATAAAAAGGAAACCGTTTCAAAAGAATACGGAGAGTATAAGCATTCATTTGTTGTCGACAAAAACTGGAAAGATAAGATAATTAATCTTGTCTTTGAAGGTTCGATGACTGATACAGAAGTCAGAATCAATGGAAAATTAGCAGGAGAAATACATCAAGGTTCTTTTTACGTATTCAAATATGATATTTCTAAACTGATTAAATATGGACAGAAAAATCTATTGGAAGTAAAAGTATCCAAACATTCGTCTAATGCATCTGTAAATGCTGCCGAGCGTGAAGCAGATTACTGGATTTTAGGTGGAATATTTCGTCCAGTTTATTTGGAAGCATTACCCAAGACTTATATTTCAAGACTTTCTATAGATGCTAGAGCAGATGGTAGCTATCGAAGCAGAATACTGCATAGCGGATCCGCTAATGAAATATCAATGCAAGTGTATGATCAGCAAGGTAAACCATTTGGGCAAGTAGTAAAGCAAAAGGTAGACAGCGATTCGACATGGTTAAATTTGAATTTCTCTAAACCTAAATTGTGGTCAGCCGAGTTTCCAAATCGATATAAAGCTCGAGTATCTTTACTGAAAAATGGAATTGTTGTTCATCAAATTGAGCAGAAATTTGGTTTTAGAACTATTGAGGTTAAACAACGAGATGGGGTTTATATTAATGGACAGAAAATCAAATTTAAAGGTGTAAATCGACATAGTTTCCATCCAGAATCCGGACGTACAACAAGTGAAGGAATTAGTTATCACGACGTTCGAATGATGAAAGATATGAATATGAACGCTGTTCGTATGGCGCACTATCCTCCCGATAACCATTTCTTAGAAGCTTGTGATTCTTTAGGACTGTACGTGATGAATGAACTGGCAGGTTGGCATGGCTATTACGATACAGAAGTAGGTTCGAAAGTTTTAAAGGAAATGATGGTGGTTTCCGAAAACTATTCTTCTATAATATTTTGGGCGAATGGTAATGAAGGAGGTCATAATACGGCATTAGATTATTTGTTTTATGATCAAGATATTCAGAAAAGACCGTTGATTCATCCTTGGGCGGTATATGGAGGATTCGAAACTACGCATTATCGTGAATACAATTATGGTATCGGTAGTTATGATCATGGGCATAATATTTTAATGCCTACTGAGTTTTTGCATGGAATGTTTGATGGAGGTCATGGTGCTGGATTGGAAGACTATTGGAAGGCAATGTGGTCAAATCCATTATCGGCAGGCGGGTTTTTATGGGATTTTCAGGATCAAGGGATTGTACGTACAGATAAAGACAATATAATTGACACAGATGGTAATCACGGTGCAGATGGTATAGTAGGTCCATACTATGAAAAAGAGGGAAGTTATTATACAATCAAAGAAGTGTGGAGTCCAATTTTTTTCGAAAAGAGAGAAATGACGCAGGATTTTGATGGAAAGTTTGACATTGAAAATCGGTACGCTTTTACAAATACTAATCAATGTACATTTAATTTCGAACTTAAGAAACTGGGGAAATATGGGGAAAGTTTAGGGAGCAAAAAGAACACAATTCAGTCTCCAACTATCATGCCCTATGACAAAGGAGTTTTAGCAGTTGATTTGCCTATTGATTGGTATAGTTTTGATGTTCTTTACATCACTGCAAATGATCCTTCAGGCAGGGAAATATTTACTTGGAGTTTTCCTATAGCATTACCAAAACGTACAGCAAGCCAATTCTTGTCTGCTTCGCATGATTCTTCAATTGAAGTTGTAGAGGATGCATTATTTTTTACAGTCAGCTCAAATAAAATTGTTTATAAGTTCAATAAAATTAATGGATTGCTTCAAGAAGTACATAATTCCAAAGGGTTAATTCCTTTAGGCAATGGACCGGTTATTGAAAAAGGAGTAAATAATTTTAAGGATTTCAAGATTACAAAAGTCGATAATAAAGTCATAATTGAGTCGACATTTGATAGAAAGTCAAGCTATAATACATTGCGATGGGAAATATATTCATCGGGGCAACTGAAAATGCATGTACAATATTTTCCTGAAGCATATTTCACGAGATATGTTGGGGTAAATTTTTCTTTCCCAGAATCAGAATTAAAATCTGTAGAGTATATGGGAAATGGACCGTTTAGAGTTTGGAAGAATAGGATGAAAGGAAATCAATTTGGTGTATGGAAGAAGGATTATAATGATGCTGCAACAGGCGAAATTCCTTTTAAATATCCTGAATTTAAAGGTTATCACAGCAATTTGTATTGGGCTAAATTTATTATGAACGACCAATCATTTAAAGTATTCACAGACAGAGAAGATGTATTCCTACGATTGTTTACACCTAAAGAACAAAAGGACACAAGCTGGAAGAATATGGAACCAACATTCCCAAGTGGTGATATTTCATTTATGAATGGCATATCTGCTATTGGTACCAAAACCCAGAAACCTGAAACAACAGGTCCAATGGGAATGGACCATGTTTACTACGATTTTGAGAAGGAGCCAATTCGCGCATTGCATATGACGATATTTTTCGATTTCTCTGGTAATTAATAGTGATAATTATGAAAGCACGGATTAATATATTATTTATGCTAATTTTTTGTACGCTATTCGCAAAAGGAGAGACAATTGCGTTGTATGATCTTCGTTGCGAATTACTAGTTGATCCGATAAGCATTGATATTAATAAGCCAAGATTGAGTTGGAAGATTCAGAGTTCTCAACGAAGTGTAATTCAGCAGTCCTATCGCATTTTAGTGTCCTCAAGTCTGGAAAAGCTTAATAATGATATAGGTGACGTTTGGGATTCTGGAGATGTAATATCTAATAATTCTATAGCGGTCTATTACAATGGTAAGATTCTTACAAGTCGTCAGCAAGTATTTTGGAAAGTAAAAATAGCAACGAATAAGAGTAAAACTACTTGGTCTTCACCTGCGACGTGGACTATGGGGCTGTTAAAATATAAGGATTGGTATAACAGATGGATTGGTTTTGAAGGTTATTTCCCAAGTGACAACCAACAAGAAGGCAAACTTTCAGCACGTTATTTGAGAAAGGAATTCCAAACTCCTAAGAAAGTAAAAAAAGCTACTGCTTATATCATGGGCTTAGGGTTGTATGAATTGTATATTAATGGTCGAAAAATAGGCGATCAAGTACTTGCGCCAGCTCCAACGGATTATTCTGAAAATGTTAAATATAATGTTTTTGATGTGACGACGTCATTGCAAGAAGGAGCGAATGCAGTTGGCGTAATCCTAGGTAATGGCCGATTTTTTGCCATGAGGCAAACTAAAGCTTACAAAGTTAAGTCATTTGGTTTTCCTAAAATGCAGCTTCAAATATTTGTTGAATACGGAGATGGAACAACAGAAATAATCCGCTCGGATGATTCTTGGAAAGGAACCACAGATGGCCCCATCATTGCGAATAATGAATATGATGGAGAAGAATATGATGCACGCAAAGAATTAGGAAGATGGTCAGAAAAAGGCTATGATGATTCGAGTTGGATGAAAGTATCATATGTACAAGCGCCTACAGGAAAATTCGAATCTCAGCTCAATAATTTTATGAAAGTAATGCAGGATATCAAACCTGTTCACATTATTCATAAAGAAAAAGGGCGTTTTATAGTTGATTTTGGACAAAATTTTTCAGGGTGGGTAAAGTTCAAAGTACAAGGCAAGTCAGGTGAACAAGTAAAGATACGATTCGCAGAATCTCTTCAAGATGATGGAGAAATATTTGTAGAGAACTTGCGAGATGCGAAATCAACCGATTTGTATACATTAAAGGGGGGGCAAATAGAAGAATGGGAACCACGTTTTACTTATCATGGTTTTAGATATGTTGAATTTTCTAATTATCCTGGTGAAGTACATGTAAATAATTTCATAGGGCGATTTGTTTACGATGATTTGGCGACTATAGGATCTTTTGAAAGTTCGAATAGTCTACTGAACAAAATTCATCAAAATGCATGGTGGGGCACAGCATCTAATTATAAAGGGATGCCTATAGATTGTCCACAAAGAAACGAGCGTCAGCCTTGGCTCGGCGATCGAACAGTTACTGCCTACGGAGAGACATTCCTGTTTGATAACATTAATTTTTATATCAAATGGCTCGATGATATTCGACTATCACAAACAGCAGATGGATCTATTTCGGATGTAGCACCAGCATTTTGGAGATATTATAGTGATAATATCAGTTGGCCAGGAACTTATTTGATAATTGCGGATATGCTGTGTCAGCAGAGTGGTGATTTAAGAATTATTGAAAATCACTATGCATCTATGAAGAAATGGATGAATTATATCTATGCTAATTATTCGAATGGTCAAGGGATTATTACGAAGGATAGTTATGGTGATTGGTGTTTTCCGCCAGAGTCTATTGAAGCTGGTCGAGGAAAAATTGCAGATAAAAAATACCCAAGCTTACTAATATCCACAGCTTATTATTATCATTTATTGAGCTTAATGGAGAAATTCGCTGAATTAACATTTAACTCAAATGATAAAACAGAGTACATAGATCGAGCTCAGAAAATAAGAAGTGCTTTTAACAAGGAATTCTATAATGAAAACGGTTATTACGGAGCAAATAAGTTAACTGATAATATTTTAGCTGTGTGTTTTGGGTTGGTTGAACCTTCAAACAAAGGAAGGTTAATTCAAACAATTGAAAATAATATTCGAATTGATAACGGTGGGCACCTGAGTACAGGAGTGGTGGGTGTGCAATGGTTAATGCGTACATTATCTGATATCGGTTTAGGTGAACTTGCGTACGAATTGGCTAATAAAAAGACTTATCCATCATGGGGTTATATGATTGAAAATGAGGCGACCGCTATTTGGGAATTGTGGAATGGAAATACGGCACATCCAAAAATGAATTCGCAAAATCATGTCATGATGTTGGGTGATTTACTAGTATGGTATTATGAAAATTTGGCGGGAATAAAGTCTAAAGAGAATGCGTTTCAAACAATTGTTATGACCCCTGAAATTCTTGGTGATCTGACTTATGTGAATGCGAGATTCCAAAGTTTATTTGGTAAAATTCATTCTCATTGGAAAAGAAACAAAAAGAATTTTGAATGGGATATTTCTATTCCTCCTAACACCAAAGCGATTATTCATTTACCTACATCTTCTTTGGAATCAATTAAAGAATCAAACAAATCAATACAAACAATAGAAGGAATCAAATTACTCAGCGAATTGCAAGATGGTAAGGTGTTAATTGAGATATCTTCTGGTAATTATCTATTTAAAAGCAAATTATAAATTATGAGATATATATTGCTGACGATGTTGTCATGCTGCATTGGAATAATATACGCGCAACACACTAATCTACACAAATGGCAGAAAGGTATTATCACCGATCAATTTGTGTATGATGTTGCTCCATTTCCATCATGTCACTCTGCTACGATTGAAGATACACCATATGGTTTAATATATGCTTTCTTTGGCGGTAAACATGAGCGAAATCCCGATGTAGAAATTTATGTATCACGTCTAGAAAACGGAAGTTGGAGTCAACCTGAGTCTGTAGCTGATGGTGTTCAAAAAGATGGTTCACGACTACCAACTTGGAATCCAGTTTTGTATCAAATTCCGAATGGTGATTTGCTCTTGTTTTATAAAGTTGGGCCAAAACCGTCGGAATGGTGGGGAATGTTGAAAAGATCAAAAGATGGCGGTAGAACGTGGTCGGAAGCAACACAGTTACCTTCTGGAATTTTAGGTCCCATAAAAAACAAGCCTATATTATTGTCTAACGGAAATCTTATATCACCAAGTAGTACGGAAGGAAATGGATGGAATATACATTTTGAAATTAGTACTGATAATGGACTGACCTGGCGTAAAACAGCCTCTGTTGATAGAGGTGATAATATCAATGCGATACAGCCTACTATTTTGAATCATGGTAAAGGAAAATTGCAACTACTGGCACGCACAAGAAATTGGGCAATTGCGGAATCATGGTCTTATGACTTTGGTGAGACTTGGTCGCCATTAAGCAAAACTTCCTTGCCAAATAACAATTCAGGCTTTGATGCAGTGACACTAAACGATGGTACGCATGTGTTAGTTTACAATCACGTATTGCCTCCGGCTGATAATCCTAAAGGAAAAAGAACGCCGTTGAACGTTGCGGTTTCGAAAGATGGAATAAAATGGTATGCTACATTAATTCTTGAAGATTCGCCAATTAGTCAATATTCTTACCCAGCTGTAATTCAAAGTAAAGATGGGTTGGTTCATTTTGCATATACATGGCGAAGACAGAAAATGAAGCATGTGGTGGCTGATCCAAAAAAAATGAAAAAGCGACTAATTAAAAACGGTATTTGGCCAGAAGTAAAGGGGTATACATTACCGAGTGAAGAAGTTTATAAACCAGAGGAAGAATAAACCTAATGAATACATATTTAAAGATTAATTTTCCTAGACAGTTAGTTTTTGGAAACGGTGTTTTAGATCAATTGGTTCAAGACCTAAAAACTTTGCGATGCAAGGAAGTCGTAATACTTTCCATTGTTCCATTGCGTGATGCCATAAAGCCATTAATTAATAGCTTAGAAAATGATTGTGTAAAGTATCATATTGAAGAAGGAATTGTTCAAGAGCCATCATTTGAGGATTTAGAACGTGTGATTTTCTCGATTCCATTAAAAAGTGTGGATACGGTAATAGGAATTGGTGGAGGAAGTGTACTTGATGTGGCCAAGTTAATAGCAGCTCTTCTCGATAGTGAGCAGACATTAGAAGAAATAGTAGGCAAAGGATTGTTGCATAAGCGCGAGAAGAGACTCATATGTGTACCTGCCACTGCAGGGACAGGTAGTGAAGTTTCTCCAAATTCAATATTAGTTGACCCAGAAGGACAAAAGAAAGGGATTATTAGTCCATTCTTAGTGCCAGATATGGTCTATGCAGACCCACTATTAACCTTAAGTATTCCAAAAGCAATAACAGCTGCTACTGGTATAGATGCCCTGACGCATTGTCTAGAAGCTTATGTCAACAAAAATTCACAAGAGTTTATCGATATGTATGCTTTCAAAGGCATGCAATTGATAGCAGAAAACCTTGTACAAGCTGTTAAAAGTGGAAATGACATCGAAGCACGAAGTAAAGTTGCGATGGGAAGTTTACTAGGCGGGTTTTGTCTAGGACCTGTTAATACTGCAGGAGTGCATGCATTATCCTATCCGTTAGGAAGTATGTTTCATTTGCCACATGGTCTTTCCAATGCGATTTTATTACCTCATGTGATGGAGTTCAGTTATCCGAGTAACATCAAAAAATATGCTGAAGTCGCAGTTGCATTAGGATGTAATAAAAGTGAATCTGATGAAGAAACTGCTTTAGCAGGTATTGTTAAAATTAAACAACTGCTTGCCGATTGTGGTGTGCCCTCACGATTAAGAGATCTTAATATTCCAATAGATGCAATACCACAAATGGCTGAAGATGCAATGAAAATAACACGGTTATTAGTAAATAATCCGCGTGAAATTAAGCTAAATGATGCAATAGAAATATTTGAAAAGGCCTATTAACAATATACTTATAATGAAAGAAACAATTATTCCTGTCATATCTCCAATGCGCGAAGATTTATCACTTGACAAAGATTCAGTTAAAAAAATCTTTACGTATTTGTATTCTAATAATGCTATTCCTTTTATTTTGGGGACAACAGGTGAATGCGCATCATTACCTCAAAATTTTAAAGAAGAGTATCTTAAAGTTGCTGTAGATAATCGTCTTGTGGGACAAAAGTTGCTTGTAGGTGTTTCTTCTAATATAATAGATGATACTATACAATTTGCAAATCAAGCCTATGACTTGGGTGTTGAAACAGTGGTAGCAACATTACCTACTTACTATGCACTGAGCGAGGAGCAAATGGAGAATTATTTTCTTAGACTGGCAGATGCATGTAAACCTGATTTGATTATTTATAATATTCCTGCAACGACACATATGTCAATTCCGCTAACTGTGATAGAACGTCTTAGTCATCATCCTAAAATTGTGGCTGTGAAAGATTCAGAACGCTCTATTGAGAGATTGATTGCATTACTTGATCTCTGTAAAGATAGAACAGATTTTAAGCATTATATGGGCTGGGCTGGACAATCAGCTATTGCATTATTAAATGGAAGTGCGGGAATTGTACCAAGTACAGGGAATTTTGCTCCAAAAATCTATACACAAATGTGTTTAGCGGCTGAGCAAGGATTAGAAGATCGTGTCTATAGCTTGCAGCACGAATCGGATAAATTAGGGCTTATTTATCAATCAAATAAGTCTTTAGGAGATTCTCTTTGGGCGCTTAAAGTTCTTATGAAACAGCTGGATTTATGTGATACGCATATGATGCCACCACTAAATAGAGATAATGTGGAGGAAGAAAATAAGCTGATTTCAAACTTTCAAGATTTAGTTAACCAAAATACTATAACTCTTAATTTGACAAAAAATGCATAAGCCAGTTATCGGGATTACTATGGGTGATCCGGCAAGTATAGGTCCTGAAATAGCCATTAAAGCTTTACTAGATCAAGATATTCACTCTATTTGTAAGCCATTATTAATTGGAGACGCAAAAGTTTTCCAACACATCGCAGAGCTTTTAAATATCGATGTCGAGATTAATGCAGTTTCTGATGTAGCTCAAGCAATTTTTGATTTTGGCAAAATCGATGTATTTGATTTACAGAATGCTAATTTGGATGAAATAAAATTTGGTGAAGTATCAGCTGAGGCAGGTAAAGCATCTTTTGAAGCGGTGAAAAAAGTAATTGACCTTGCGTTAGATGGGAAGTTAGATGCCACCGTTACTGGTCCAATAAATAAAAAATCTATTAACGAAGCAGGTTTTCATTTTGCGGGGCATACCGAGATATACGCAGAGTATACAAATACAAAGAAGTATGCGATGCTATTGGTAGAAGAAAATATGAAAGTTATCCATGTGTCTACGCACGTTTCATTGAGGCAGGCATGTGATTTGGTTAAAAAGGAGCGTATCATAGAAGTTGTAGAATTGCTCCATAATGGATTGATAAGTTTGGGTGAACAAAACCTAAAAATAGGTATCGCGGGACTTAATCCACATGCAGGAGATTCAGGTCTTTTTGGTACAGAAGATGATTTAGAAATTTTACCAGCAGTTGTGCAGGCAAAAGAACTAGGTTATGATGTAGATGGACCCGTACCTGCCGATACGTTATTTTCAAAAGCGGCTACAGGCTACTATGGCGGAATCGTAGCGATGTATCACGATCAGGGACACATACCTTTTAAGTTAACGGGTTTTAAATGGAATCCAGAGAAAAAGCAAATGGATAGCGTGAAAGGTGTAAATATAACTATGGGCTTACCAATTATCCGTACATCAGTAGATCATGGAACTGCTTTTGAGATAGCAGGAAAGGGGGTAGCAAGTGCTGACGCGATGCTTTTAGCTATTAAATCTGCAGTACAATTAAGTCAAAATAAATAGTACTACCATGTTTTCAATATTAGTAATCGCTGATGATCTCACAGGAGCTGCTGAAATTGCAGGAATAGTTCTACAATCTGGTTTAACAGCTGAAGTTTATAATAGCTTATCAGAAGAAGACAATTTCAAAAGTGATGTTATTATTTTAAACAGCAATACGCGTTCTTTAACGTTAGAGGACGTGAAAAATAAGATTATTACTATTGTTGATGCAGTTGATTTTTCTGTATTCAATTGTATATATTTAAAATTTGATTCGGTTTTAAGAGGTCACATAAGCGCGGAAATTGAACTGTATTGTAATCTTTTGCAACATAAAATTATTAATTTTTGTCCTATAAACCCAATTTTAAATCGCTCTATAAAAGATAGTAAATACTATATAGATGAAGTTTTGATTAGCCAAACTTCTTTTGCGCAGGATCCAGAATTTCCTGTTATGCATGATGATGTATTGGAGATTTTGAATAACCCTAATTGGCATTTATGTAAGGTTGGAAAAGATTTCGGGACTAAAGGCGTGACAATTTGGGAAGCATCTTCTGAACAGGATTTAGTTGTTTTGGCAGGCGAAACTTATTTGAATCGCATTAATGCTGGAGCGTCAGCATATTTTAAGGAGTTATTAAAATTATTATTGATAAATAATAAAATAAAAATTAATCCTATAAATTCTGAAGATTTTATATCTTCGGTCGATAAGTCAATTATTACCGAAAACACCAAACTTTATGTGTGCGGTTCTACGCATCAAAATTCCAGAAAGTGGCTTCAAGCACGACCTGAAGAATTTGTGATCTATTGGGATGGAATTAATAATAACGTAGTTTCTTATCTTATCGAAAAGTTGAAAACACATAGAACAGCGATTCTAGCATTTATTGATGATGTAAATGAAAAAGCGAATGTTTTGCGTTTTAATATGGCTAAAGTGGTAGCAGACTTGTATTCCCAAAGCGAAATACATGAGCTAAATATTGAAGGTGGTGCTACTGCCTATGAAATTTTAAAAGTATTAAACATACATAAAATGAGACCTGTAAATGTATTTCAGGCAGGAGTAATACGAATGAAAGTGGATAATACTGAATTATATATTACATTAAAACCTGGAAGCTATTCATGGAATAGCCATCAGGATGTTTAATATCTAATTACACAACTAATGGATAAACCTATTTTAAGTTATTTGGATTACGGAATTATTGTATTTGTGCTCCTTATAACCTTATATTTTGGTGTGCGGTATGCTAAAAACCAGAATACTACAGAAGATTATTTCTCAGCAAAAGGTCGTGTACCTTCTTGGGCAATTGGTATGTCTTTACTCGCTACGCTAATTAGTAGTGTTACATTTTTAGGCTATCCAGCCGAAGGTTTTTCAAATAACTGGATACTTCTCGTACAAGGGTTAATGGTTCCAATAATCTTATTAGGAACTGTTTGGTTTATCGTGCCCCTTTATAGAAAAGTGATAGGCCTGAGTACATACGAATATTTCGAAAAACGATTTGGGTCTTTTGCAAGGTATTATAGTTCCATTGCATTTGTATTGAGGCAATTTTCAGGTATGGGAACCGTACTCTATCTCTTGGCTGTTGCATTAGAAGGTATGACTGGTTTTGATACGTATGTTATCATTTTATTGGTGGGAGGTTTGATTGTTGCTGTGAATTTACTTGGTGGTATAGAGGCAGTTATATGGCTTGATGTGTTTCAGGGCTTCATGTTGTTTGCTAGTGGTATTTTATGTTTGTTTGTTATTATCCTATCAATTGATGGAGGTGTTGCGGAACTGTGGAATGTGGCATCAACAAACGGTCGTACGGGTTTTGGTCCTTACGATATGGATTTCAAGAAATTAACATTTATAGTGATGGCGATAAATGGCGTGTTCTATGCGATTCAGAAATATGGAACAGATCAAACTGTTATTCAAAGGTATTTAACTGCTAAATCAGATAAATCGGCTATCAGAGCATCGCTATTAGGGATACTCTTGACTGTACCGGTATGGTCCTTATTTATGCTAATTGGTACAGCTTTGTTTGTATATTATCAACAAAATCCTTTACCAGAAACTGTTGGGCCTAATAATGTATTTCCATACTTTATAATGTCTGAGTTGCCAATGGGCGTGGTGGGGTTTATTTTGGCCGCAATGATATCGGCAGCGATATGTAGTTTGAGCGCAGATTTAAATTCGCTTGCAGCAGTTGGAATCGAAGATTATTACAAAAAGGCAAAGCCTAATTTATCGGATAAAAAATACTTAAACGCAAGCCGTTGGATGGTGGCTTTAGCTGGTGTAATTTCTATTGTTATAGGTTTTATCTACGTTGAATTGGGAAGTGAAAGTATCTTGGGCATTATATTTACATTGTATGCTATTTTCTCAGGAGGAATTGTTGGTGTCTTTTTATTGGGAATCTTTTCGTCAAGAGCGAATAATCAAGGGGTAAATATTGCAATTGTCGTTTGTATATTATTCACAGCATATGCTTTTTTGACAAGTACCGAAATTAGTTTTGGAGAAGAAACCTTTAAGATTCTTGATTTTGGTAGGTTCAATTTTACACATAACAAATTGATGCTTGGAGTCTATAGTCATTTGATTGTTATAGGTGTTGGATATGTTGCCAGCTTGTTTTATCCAAAACCAAATCTTGATCCTAATTTGACTTTCAAAGGCTGGAAAAATAATAGAGATTAGAACTAAAATAATTAAAGTTATCATGAAGTTGTGTTTTGTAATAGTCTTAATATTAATAAATTGTGTTTGTGTTTTAAACGGAATTTTAAAAGCTCAAACTACTGATACAAAATACAGCGTTCCTCTCGAAGAGGTTTTAAAAACTATAGAGAATAAATTCAAGGTCACTATTAAATATAATGAGGAACAATTAAAGGATAAATATATTGAATATGGTTTTTGGCGCTTTAGAGGTAATGTTGAAGAGACATTATCAAATATCTTATCACCTTTAGATTTAAAAGCTAATAAAGAAGCTGAGAATAAATACAAAATTAAGGAGTACGAATATTTTCGTTGGAAAGAAGAAGACGGATGGCAATTTTTAAAGGAATTGTCTGCACAATACAGCGATAGATCAAGTTGGCAAATTCGTAAAGATTCGCTTCGTCGAGATCTTTTTAAAGCTTTAAAACTCTCACCTATGCCACCTAGACCCAGTAGCGAGCCATTTGTCACCAAAAAGAGAGTATTTCAAAAGTACACTGTTGAAAATTTCTCTTTGGAAATAATGCCTGGGCTATTTGTGAATGGATCAATATATAGACCAAGATCTAAGAATTTGGCGAAAATTCCTGCTGTGCTTTCCCCCGATGGACATTGGGGGGGGCATCGATATAGAAAAGATGCCCAAATCCGCTTTGCCATGATTGCGCAACTTGGGGGGATTGCTGTAAGTTATGATTTATTTGCCTGGGGAGAATCGTTGCTTCAGTTTGAATCACGAGATCATCGGAAAAGTTTAGCATTAACAGTACAAACTCTATCTGCATTACGAATAATAGACTTTTTACATACAGATGCTACGGTCGATACAAGTCGTATTGGTATTTGTGGTGGATCAGGTGGTGGTAATCATAGTGCATTAATAGCTGCATTAGATGACAGAATCAAATTAAGTATTCCTGTAGCGTCTCTATCTTCATATCATTTTGGAGGATGTCCATGCGAGAGTGGGTTACCTATACACTTTAGTGGATCTGGGACCAATAATGTTGAAATTGCAGCAATGACAGCTCCTCGTCCGCAATTAGTTGTTTCAAATGGAAAGGATTGGACTGCACATGCGCCATTGTACGATTTTCCATACTTGAAAGAAATATATAAATTCTACAATGCAGAACATGCTGTGGAGAACATTCATTTTCCGGATGGAGCCCATGATTTTGGTTACGAAAAGCGAAAGGCAGTCTATGATTTTCTAGTAAAACATTTCCATCTTACTCCTCAGCATATTAAAAATTCCAATGGAGAATACGATGAAAGTAAATGTATTATAGAAGAACAACAGGATTTATATGCTTTTGGTCCTAAGGGTAAGCTAATTCCAGCGCATGCCATATACGGCTATGATAATCTTGAAAAACTCTTCAAGTAAGATGCTATAATTTTTGGCTAAAAACGTACCGTACACGCTTTATATTTCTTACTATTTTTATCATGTTCATGAATTAATAATTCAATGAGCTAATACTTGTTATACATTTTAGTATTATAGTATCTAACCAATATAAACCAGCGTTACCATGGAAACAATAGGACGAAAGGATTTTATTAAGCAATGTATGTTGTTGGGATTAGTTATTTCTAATCCGATGAGCCTATTTGCGTCAGCTAGTAAAACAAGATATCGTGTAGCTGTAATTGACTTGATGATTTTGAAGCGTCAAAAATTAGGTGCAGTGCAATTGGCAAATGAAATCGGTGCGGATGGCTTGGAAGTGGATATGGGAGGATTGGGAAATAGAGATACTTTTGATAATAAATTCTTTGATAAAGATTTTCGTAGCAACTACATCAATCATCTTAAAAAATTCAATATTGAAATTTGTTCTGTAGCAATGACTGGATTTTATGCGCAATCATTAGCGACTAGAGCTACTTATAAGAAAATGATTGCTGACTGTTTGGCGACATGTAAGCTTCTGGGTGCAAAAAATGCATTTTTACCGCTAGGTGTTCAGGGGGATTTAGTCAAAAATCCTGAATTACGTCCAGTCCTTGTCAAACGTCTTAAAAAAATTGGCAAAATGGCTAAAAAGGCTGGTGTTGTTGTTGGAATAGAAACGGCATTGGATGCAAAAGGCGAAGTAGCTTTGCTCAAAGAAATTGGATCTAAGAATATCAAAATTTACTTCAATTTTTCAAATCCATTGAAAAATGGACTTTCACTGTTAAATGAACTTAAAACTTTAGGTGCAAGAAATATCAGCATGATTCATTGTACTGATGAAGATGGTGTGTGGCTTGAAAATAATCCTAGACTAAATATGCGCGCAGTAAAAGATGTGCTGGACAATATGGGATGGAAAGGTTGGTTGGTAATCGAACGTTCTCGAGATGCCTCACTATCCCCACGTATGGTTTTAGAAAATTTTGGTGCTAATACAAGGTACGTAAAAAGTATATTTCAAGAGAATGGTATTTAGAAATATTTTCGGATTAATAGTTCTATTTGCATTTATTAGCTGCGAATCAAATATTCATAAGCAACTAGATAATAACATCTTAACTGTACATTCCTTGATGCATGCTATAGATAAGATACCTGTTAAAGAAGCATATAGTCCATTTAGTAAACATGTATTTCATAGTCCAGAGTTTCCGAAAAATTTTGTAGTAATTACAGCTGGAAATAATATTCAGAATGCTATTGATTCATTGGCAGAAATAGGAGGTGGACATGTTATTTTGAAATCTGGAAGCCATCTATCCAGAAGAATTATATTGAAATCTAATATTAATCTTCAAATTGATCAAGATGCGCAATTAGTGTTTAAAAATGATATTGATGATTATTTGCCTGTAGTATTTACTCGTAATGAAGGTATTGAATTGTATTCTTTAGGGGCTTGTATATATGCAAATAATGCTAGAAATATTGCTATCACGGGGAAAGGTAAAATTATCGGTCCTGGTGAAGGAAGCGTAAGACAGAAAACAATGTCACACGATGTCATTGAAAATATTGTGGATCACCATAAACCTGTGGATGAAAGAATATATGATGGTAATTCAAAAGATTTCATTTTTCCACCGGCCTTGATTGCTCCAATTAATTGTGAAAATGTACTGATTGAAGGTGTGCACTTGGAAAGATCTGCTTTTTGGAATATTGTACCAACGTATTGCGAAAATGTTATTATACGTGCTGTATCTATTAATTCTGTAGGAATTCAACGTGGCGACGGAATAGATGTTGAATCATCAAAAAATGTTCTTATTGAATACTGCACCTTCAACACAGGTGATGATTGCATTGCAATTAAAGCTGGGCGAGGATACGATGGATTAAGAGTAAATAAACCTTCTGAAAATATAATTGTAAGATATTGCTTGGCACAGCAAGGGCATGGTGGGCTAACAATTGGCAGTGAAACAGCTGGAATGGTGCGTAATGTGTATGTGCACGATTGTGTATTTGATGGGGTGGATGTCGGAATACGTTTCAAAACCAGACGTCCACGAGGTGGTGGAGGTGAAAATATGTTATTTGAAAATATACGTATGCGTGTAGTGCATTCTGCATTGAGATGGGATATGCTAGGACAAGCATTACATGTAGGGGAGCTTGCAGATAGAAATCATAAAGTTTCGTCAAATATTTTAACACCTAAATTTCAAGATATCACGATCAGAGATGTGATCATTGAAGATGCTGCAGATTGTATTAAAATAGAAGGTTTACCCGAATCGCCTTTAGAAAATGTAGTTGTAGAGAACATTTATGCTGTTGGTAATAACTGGTTAAAAGCTAATGATGTACATGGGTTAACTATAAACAATGCTTTTGTGACTGTTCAAAATAAAAGTATTGATACTATTAATGTTTCAGGGTTGAAACTAACAAACGTAAAATTCGAAAATTAATAACTAATAACCTTTTCTTGATTTATAAAAGATGTTATATATAAGGATCATTCTATTATTTGTTTTTACCAGCCTAAGTGCCATACTTATTGCGCAAGTAAGGATTAAAGAGGTGTTAATTGAAGGGAGAGAAAATCCTCTGGGGCTAAATACGTTGGAACCAACTTTTTCTTGGAAGCTTGAAAGTGAAAAAAACAATGTTTACCAAATTGCTTATCGTATAAAAGTTTATGAGGATCAAAAATTCAATACGGAGAATTTAAAATGGGATTCTAAGTGGGTAAATTCAAGTAAATCGCTTTTTGTAAAATATGCTGGATCTTCGTTAAACGCAGCTAAATCATATTATGTAGAAGTACAAGTAAGGGATAATAATAGAAAAGTATCAAAAAATAATAGCTCTAGATTTCATACGGGTTTGTTAAACGCGAGTGATTGGTCTAATGCAGAATGGATTACTTTAGAAAAACTTCCAGATTCATTAATTAACCCATTACCATTAGGTTCAAGTAAAACTAATATTTCTAAGCCCTATGATTTACCTGTATTCCGTAAATCTATACATACCAAACCAAAGGTAAAATCCTGTTATGCTTATGTTTCAGGATTGGGACATTATGAATTGTTGCTGAATGGTGAGAAAGTGGATGACAGTTTCTTGCAACCAGGTTGGACAAAATATGATAAACAAGCATATTATGTAGTTTATGATTTAAAAGATAGGCTTTTATCAGGACAAAATACATTTTCTGTCTTACTGGGCAATGGTTTTTACTATATACCACCTATAAAGGGTCGCTATCAGAAACACAAGGTAGCTTTTGGCTTGCCGAAGTTGAAAATGAAATTGATCACCGAGTATCTTGATGGTACTATTGAAGAACTTCATACAGACGAAAGTTGGAAAGTACATAAATCTCCCATTACATTCTCAAGTATATATGGGGGGGAAGACTACAATGCTAACATATTGCCATCAAATTGGACTACGAATACATATGATGATGCGCATTGGCAAAATGCAGTGACAGTTGATGGACCTCAGCTTAAAATACAAGAGATCGAACCAGTTCAAGTAATGGAAACATTTAAACCTGTTTCGTCTAAAGAGCTTATTAATCGAAAAAGCACTATCTATGACTTTGGTCAAAATGCCTCTGGAGTAGTACGACTAAAATTATCAGGCAACAAGGGAGATACCGTTCGAATATACCCATCTGAGTTGCTTACAAACGAAGGTTATGCAAATCAAAAACACACTGGAAGTCCACATTATTACCAATACATATTTGACGACCAGAAAGAAGTCACATGGTCTCCACGATTCACATATTATGGTTTACGTTATGCTGAAGTTTTTAAAAAAACATTAAAGGGTAGCAACATAGAGGTAAAAGAGATTTATTTGGATCATATTCGTAATAGTACAAAGGAATCTGGGACATTTTACAGTTCAGATACGCTGTTTAATCAAATTCATAATTTAATCAAATGGGCTATCAAAAGTAATATGGTATCTGTTTTTACAGATTGTCCGCATCGTGAAAAATTAGGTTGGCTTGAGCAATTGCATCTAATGGGGCCATCTGTGAAATTTAATTTTGATTCTTACAGTCTTTTTTCGAAAGCCTTGAATGATATGCGTTTGTCTCAAACTTCGGATGGTCTTGTGCCCGAAATTGCACCAGAATATGTGCAATTTGATTGGGGGGGAGATATGTTTAGAGATTCTCCTGAGTGGGGAAGTAGTGCGATACTGCTTGCATGGTATGCTTACCGTTGGTATGGTGATGAATCACTTTTAATTGAGAATTATTCCATGATGAGAAATTATATAAAGTATCTGGAAGCAAAGGCAAAAAATAACATTTTGTATCAAGGCTTGAGTGATTGGTTTGATATAGGGGATAATCGTCCTGGTGTGTCTCAATTAACACCTCACGGTATTACGGGGACTACGATATATCATTACGACCTTAAAATTATGTCAAAAATCGCAACTAAATTGGGCTATGAATCACAATCTCAATATTACGATTCACTTGCTTTTGAAGTGAAAAAATCCTTTAACGAAACTTTTTTTGATAAAAAAACTGGTTTGTATGCGACTGGTAGTCAGACAGCTTTGGCCATGCCCTTATATATGGGTATCGTTGATACTGAGTTTAAAGAGAATATCTTTGGTAATTTGATAAAAGATATAATTAGTAAAGACACAACTTTTACTGCTGGTGATGTTGGACATCGGTATTTAATACAAGCATTGACTCAAAATAATCGCGATGATATAATTTATGCAATGCACAAAGATGATTCGAGACCAGGTTATGGGTACCAAATTCGACAAGGCGCAACCGCGTTGACCGAGTCTTGGGCAGCGCTTCCAAATGTCTCGAACAATCATTTTATGCTAGGACATCTGATGGAATGGTTTCATGCGCAGTTGGGTGGGATTTCTCAGGATGAAAATTCCACTGCTTACGAACATATACGTATTAAACCTAAACTAGTTGATGTGATTGATTCTGTAAGAGTTACGTATCAAAGTCCATATGGTGAGATAGTCGTAGATCGCAAAAAAGAAGCGTATTTAATTCAAATTCCTATCGGAAGTAAAGCCACAGTTTCATTGCCAATACGTGATGAATACAGGGTAAATGGAAAAAAAGTAAAATCTCACATTTCTCAGGATAGAAATTCTGTAGAAATCCAATTGTCGTCAGGTAAATATTTAATAAGTAATTAGATGAGAGTAGTTTATGTTATAATGCTTCTTGCTTTAATCTTATCTGTTCGAGGACAAGAAAAGAGCCTGCAAATCTCAAATTCTGAGATGGAGAAATTATACAATGAAATAAAAACTCCGTATAAATATGGGTTAGTCGTTGTGCCAAATAAGAAACAAGATTTGATTGATTGTCCATCCATTTACAGGGAAGGAAAAAAATGGTTTATGACTTATATTTTGTTTGATGGTGTAGGCTATGAAACTCATTTGGCAGAAAGTCATGATTTATTGAATTGGATCTATTTGGGCAAACAGCTAACAGCATCGTCGACTGCTACTGAATGGGATTCAAAACAAAAAGCTGGATATAATGCACTAATTAATACAAAATGGGGTGGAAAATACGATTTGAAAAAGTACGATGGTAAGTATTGGATGTCTTATTTTGGAGGCTCCACAGCAGGATATGAACCAGAACCATTGTCAATTGGAGTAGCTTACACACATAGTACACCAAATACAGCTTTTGAATGGAATAGAATTGATAAACCTGCTTTGAGTAGTACGGATCATGATATTAGGTGGTGGGAAAACAGACATAAGCTTTTTAAAAGTTATGTAATTGAAGATAATGAAGGAAATACCGGACATCGTTTTGTGATGTATTATAATGCGGTTGGAGATTCATTAGTTAATAATAAAAAGACACGCTGGTATGAGCGAATTGGGATGGCGGTTTCGGACGATATGGTGAATTGGAAACGCTATCGAAAGGATCCTGTTGTACATCACCCTGTTGGTATTACAGGCGATCCTATGATTCAACGCATTAATGGAACTTGGGTAATGTTCTATTTTGGGGCTTTTTGGGAAAACAAAAGTGGTGGTTTTAATCGCTTTGCAGCTTCAAAAGATCTGGTACACTGGACAGATTGGTCTGGAGAAGATTTAATAAACTCTAGCGAAGATTATGATATTAAATATGCCCATAAATCTTTTGTGCTCAAGCATAAAGGAATTGTATACCATTTCTACTGCGCTGTAGACAAAGACGATAATAGAGGGATTGCTGTAGCAACATCAAAGGATATTGGAAAGAGTAAGTTAAAGTTTATTAAGGAGTAATATTTTATGCTAAAGAACATTTTATTAGTTATGCTATTTACATTCATCATGCATGTAACTAAAGGCCAAGGAAGAGAAGTGATAAATTTTAATGCCGGATGGAAATTCATATTGGACGATAACTTGCAATATAGACATACCTCCTTTGATGATACGAAATGGAAGAAACTGAATCTCCCGCACGATTGGAGTATTGGATTTGATTTTGCAGAACATTATCCTGCTGGTAATGCTGGAGGAGCACTTCCTGGAGGTATAGGTTGGTATAGAAAAACTTTTGATCTTGAAAAGAAAGATATTAACAAATCTGTATTCATTTACTTTGGAGGGGTATACAGGTATGCGGAAGTTTGGATAAATGGAATATATCTCGGAAAAAATTATAACGGGTATTTGTCATTTGAAAAAGAATTAACTAAGTATCTTAATTATGGTGATAAAAGTAATGTAATTGCAATTCGTGCAGACAATAGTCTTCAGCCTAATTCACGATGGTACTCAGGTTCGGGAATCTATCGCGATGTAAAATTAGAAAAACGTCATAAATCTTACTTGCTGAAAAATGAAACAATTCTTACGACTCCAATAGTAGATGTTTCTCAAAGTACTTTAAATGTTTCTTCAAAAATATTTGGTCAGGGCGAATTGGTCAAAATAGAACTTTCAGATAAAAATAATAAACTACTTGCACAACAGGAAGTAAGGGTAAAAAATGAGCAAATTGAAGCTTCATTAAACATTAATAGTACAATTTTATGGTCACCTGAAAATCCTTATTTGTATCAAGTAAAAATTTCATTATTAAATAATAAGAAGGAAAAACTTGATGATTTAACATATAGTATTGGATTCCGCCATTTCAAATTTGAGGTCAATGAAGGATTCGAATTAAATGGTGTTAAGACAAAAATATTGGGCGTTTGTCTTCACCACGACTTAGGAGCTTTGGGTGCTGCGTTTAATAAGTCTGCCGCCAAACGACAATTGGTTATTATGAAAGAAATGGGTGTAAATGCTATTCGTACAGCGCATAATCCTCCTGCAGAAGAATTACTTGACCTTTGTGATGAAATGGGCTTTTTAGTTTACAACGAAGCATACGATATGTGGAAAAAGCGTAAGAACAAATTTGATTATCACATCGATTTTGACGAGCATCATATTGCGGATTTGGAAAACTTTGTAAAGCGCGATAGAAATAGAACCTCAGTTTTCATGTGGAGTATAGGTAATGAAATTCGTGAGCAATTCGATGCTACTGGTACAACCCTTACAAAAAGTATGACTAAAACTGTTAGAGAACTTGATCCTACTCGCCCTGTGACTGCAGCTTTGACAGAGACTGATTATGCTAAAAACTTTATAGCGCAAGCAGAAACATTAGATGTTTTAGGATTCAATTACAAATACTTTGATTACGACAAGTTGAAGACTGAATTTATAAACACCGCATTATTAGCATCTGAAACGACATCTGCTCTACAAACACGCGGTGTGTATCAACAACCACAGGATACGATTCAATTGTGGCCAGCATCAAGTAAAGATAAATATGTGACGAATGGAAATATGGACTTTACGGTTTCTGCTTATGATAATGTAGCCGCTTATTGGGGAACAAGTCATGAAAGAGCATGGTTGGAAGTGAAAAAACGTGATTTTTTATCCGGCATATTCGTTTGGACAGGTATTGATTATTTAGGAGAGCCAGTTCCTTATCCATATCCAGCACGTAGTTCATATTATGGTATTGTGGACTTATCAGGATTGCCAAAAGATGTGTATTACATGTACCAATCGGAGTGGACAAAAAAGGAAGTACTACACTTAATGCCGCATTGGAATTGGAAAAAGGGGGATAACGTTGCAGTATGGTGTTATTATAATAATGCAGATTACGTAGAACTGTTTTTAAATGGTAAAAGTTTAGGAAAATCAACAAAATCAGATGAAAGCTTACATGCTGAATGGAAAGTTCCTTTCGAGCTAGGAGAACTGAAAGTTGTAAAGTATAGAGATGGCAAAATAGTACAAGAAGAATTTCGTCACACGGCAGGCGAAGTGGCTAATGTTCATTTGGAAGTAGAACATGATAAATATGCAGCAGGTGATGCTACAGATTTGTATTTCATCACTGTTTCTCTTCGTGATGATAAAGGGAATATTGTTACTGACAATGATTTAGAAATTGAATTTTCAGCAGATAATAATTGTGCTGTGCTAGGTACAGATAATGGCTATCAAGCAGATTTACAAGGATTGACTAGGCCAATTCGCAAAACTTTTAAAGGTTATGCTGTGGGATATATCATGAAAAATGACATAAAGAATGCAGCGGCATTAACCATAAAATCAAAATTAGGAAGCAAGACTATCCAATTATAGTTTTAAAAAAAACATCATAGAGCATTTACTAAAATGATCAAATACAGGATATTTTTAAAATATGTACTTCAGTGTGCAATTTTGCTATTGACGTTGTTATCTCATTGTCTTGCCACAGAAATTTATGTGGGTTTGCAAAGTCAAAATGCAATGCGAGACGGCTCATTAAATTCACCATTTGAAACACTGGAGGATGCGCTTCGTCAAGTACGTGAATGGAGACGTCTTGACGATGCAAAGGTGAAATCTGCGGTCTATATCTTAGTAAAGGATGGGGCATATTTTCCAAGTCAATCTATACTTATTAGACCAGAAGATTCTGGAACCAAGGAAAGTCCAACAGTCATACGTGCATTAGGAAATAATGCTGTTTTTTCCGGTGGTGTTAAAGTAAATGGCTGGAAAAAAATAGGTAAAAATAATTTGTTTAGTGCGGAATTGTCCAAAAACATTTACGTAGCAGATGCCCCAACAGTAGGTGATAAATATTTTCCAATCCGACAAATGTGGGTCGGCAATAATAAAGCAATAAGAGCAGAAAGTCATTCCGATTATACTTTGCCAAGGATTCTAAATTGGAATTTTGAAAAACAAACAGCGGTTATTCCGAATGTCTTTAAAAATTTTGAATTTAAAGCAGGAATGGAATTTTTTATCCATCAATGGTGGGCTATTGCACAACTTCGAATCAAAAATGCTATTCTTGAAAAAGATAGTATAATCTTATCATTTCATGATCCCGAAAGTAAAATACAAAGTGAGCATCCTTGGCCTCGTCCTTGGATTTCCAAAGAAACAGGTAATTCAGCCTTTCGATTAGTAAATGCTATTCAATTCCTTGATACCCCTGGAGAATGGTTTCATGATGAAAAAAATCATAAAATTTATTATTATAAACGTAGTTATGAAAATCTTGATAAAGAAGAGGTTATTGTACCTATTCTAGAGACTATTTTAGATGTAAAAGGCACTCTTGAAACTCCCGTCTCGAATATACATGTTGAAGGTTTACAATTTAAACATTCTGCTTGGTTTAGGCCACATTTTAATGGTCATGTAGCATTACAAGCTGGCATGTTCTTTTTGGATGCTTATAAATTGCAAACTCCTGGTACACCCGATAAGAAGGGTTTAGAGAATCAGGCATGGGTAGGTAGACCAAAAGCAGCAGTTACTCTTTTAAATACATTCCATGTACATATTTCTAATTGTCAATTCATGCATATAGCTGCTACTGCAGTTGATTTTCAAGAAGGAAATCTTAACGATATTTTTCAGGGAAATGTCATTAAGGATGTAGGCGGAAATGCTGTTCTAGTTGGCAAATTCTCGGATGAGCAGTTTGAAGCACATCTTCCTTACCAACCGAAAGATGAACGCACGGTATCTGATGGAGTTACAATAGCGAATAATCTCATTAATAATATTGGTAACGAAGATTGGGGTGCTGTGGGTATAGGTGTAGGATTTGCACGAAATATCCACGTAACCAATAATGATCTAAGTGATTTATCCTATACAGGAATAAGTGTGGGTTGGGGATGGACTCCTACGGTCAATATAATGAAAAACAATATGATTGTGGAAAACCGTATCACGCGATATGGTAAATTTATGTACGATGTAGCCGGCATTTACACTTTATCTGCACAACCTGGTACTAGAATTCAGAAAAATCTAATCGATAGTATTTATCTTTCACCCTATGCACATATTCCAGACCATTGGTTTTACTTATATACCGATGAAGGTTCTGCATATATGAATGTATCCGATAATTGGTTTCCTGAAAATAAAATATTACAAAATGCAAATGGTCCTTCTGTAGAATGGAAGGAAAATGGACCTAAAGTTAGCCTAGAAAAAGTTAAAAATGCAGGATTGACAGCCCAATATCAAAAGTTACTACATCATAAGAGTAAAGTGGATGAGCATACAAAGATTAACCAGCATATTCCATTCGAAAAACCAGTTTATATACAAATCTATGATCCGAATAACTCCATTGAAACAGAAACTTTAGCTAAATATATCCAACGACAAGGTGCGGATAACAAGCAGCTATTTCGTTGGGGAACCTATTCTTTAATACGAACTACGGATGATATTGCACAAAAAATAGCAAGTTCTTGGAAGGCGGATTTTCCCGAGGTTAAGTACAAAGTTTTTAAGGATATTTTCTATGCATTCAATTCCGATGAGCATTGTCTGTCAGTAGAGTCGAATAGCGAAGATGATTTTGTGATTTTGTCAGCTCAACTGGTAAATGACAAAGAAAAGCGCGAATTATATTATACCTATCATAAAAATCAATTTGAAGAGTGGCCTGAAGTTTCCAAAGGGTTCTGTCAAGCTGGCTTCAAAGAAGTTTTACTGTATCGAAATGATCATCAACTTTTGCTGGTTATTTCATTTCCAAAAGGTAAGAAGTTTGAAGAAATTAATTCCTTAACGTTAAAAGATAATCCCCGCGTTGAAGATTGGAATAAATTAATGAGCGAATTTCAGGGAGGTATAGAAGGTACATCTGAAGGAGAATCATGGATATTTTATAAAAAATAATTATACAAAGTGAAAAAATTAAGATTAGGTATTCTAGGACTTGGTGAAGGACGAAGTACAATGTCTGCTGCCTTAAATAGCGAACTGATTGAGTTGGTCAAGGTCTGTGATATAAATGAAATCATGTGTAGGCAGAGAGCAAAGGAATTCGATTTTCATTCTTACACGACAAATTTTCAAGATTTACTAAACGATCCTGAAATTGATGCAATAGCTATTTATACACCCGATCATTTGCATGCAGAGCATATTAAGCTTGCTTTAGAACATGATAAGCATGTCATCTGTACAAAACCATTTATTGACGATTTAAATGAGGCTGATTCATTGTTAAAATTAGTAGATAAAACTAAAAAAAGAGTTTTTGTGGGACAAAGCTCGAGATTTTTTGAACCTATGAAAAGACAACGTCAAGATTTTGAGGAAGGCTTAATCGGGGATTTAATTACAATAGAAAGTCATTATCATGCTGATCACCGTTGGTTTTTGAATAAGCCTTGGTCGTTGAATTCAAAATTCAAATGGTTGTATGGTGGATTAAGTCATCCAGTAGATTTCATAAGATGGTATCTGCCTAATATTGAAGAGGTTTTTGGATACGGTATGCTGAGTCATAATGGCAAGGTTAATGGCTTGAAAAATGAGGATACGATGCATTTTATTTTCAAGTCAGATGAGGGAAAAGTTGCTAGAGTAAGTGGTGCTTATACGGGACCCGTTCAGCCGGTAACCAGAGATAGTGAAATGACTTGTATTCTTCGCGGAACAGAAGGTGCTAGTCAGGCAGATTATATGGATTTGCGCTATGCTATTACGGATAAAAATGGTGAAGAAAAAATTTTGACTTGGGAGCACAAATTAAAACATTATTTCCGTTTTGAAGGGAAAAGTCATCATGCTGGTGAGTACCAAAATTATCTTGAATATTTTGCGGAAGCTATTTTTAACGAATCTCCTGCTTTTCCAGATATCAAAGAAGGAATTGGGACAATAGCTTTATTACAAGCTATGGACGAGTCATTGGCTACGGGTAAACCTGTACGTCCAAATGATCTTTTAGCGAAATATAATATTAATCCGAGTGATCTATTATGACAACCACCATTCTTGATAAATTAACAGTTTATGATTACCTCATTGTAATAGTTTATCTCGTAGTATTACTCGCTATAGGATTATTTTCCAGCAAAAATAGGGATAATGGAGAAGAGCGTTTCATTGCAAATAAGTCGTTAAGTTGGTATAGTATAGGTTTCAATATGTGGGCAACCAATGTAGGGCCTTCATTATTGCTAGCCTTTGCTACTGTTGGATACACTACAGGTATAGTTGCTGTTAATTTTGATTGGTATGCTTTTGTGTTTTTATATCTTTTAGCCGTTGTGTTTGCACCTCGTTACTTAGCATTAGGTGTTAAAACTTTGCCTGAATATATGGGGCTGCATTATGGATCAAAAACTCAAACAATATTAGCATGGTATTCCTTAGTGAAGATGTTGATCTCTTGGCTTTCTTTAGGACTATTTGCAGGAGGTTTCCTAGTTAGACAAATTTTAGGTATTCCGATGTACTTGTCGGTAATTGTATTAGTGAGTTTGGCTGGATTGTTTGCTTATACAGGAGGATTAAAGACGATAGCTAAAATCAATATTTTTCAAATGATTTTGTTGATTATAGTCTCTGCATTATTGACTTATCTAGGAATAGTGAAAATTGGTGGCTTAGATGTTTTATTTTCATCAACACCAGAAAATTATTGGTCTTTGATTCGACCAGCATCTGATAATGAATATCCTTGGTATGCCATTTTGTTGGGATATCCCGTTGCAGCGATCGCATTTTTCTGTACAGATCAAGCTATGGTTCAATCGGTTTTAGGATCTAAAAGTTTGAAACAGGGGCAATTGGGTGTGAATTTTATTGCTTGGCTGAAAATATTATCCTTGCCTTTGTTTATTTTGACGGGTGTAATTTGCTATATTTTATTTCCAAATTTAGAAGATCCTTCGCTTGCCTATATGACGATGGTAACTAATTTATTTCCAACAGGGTTGAATGGATTGGTAATTGTTGTTTTAATTGCAGTTTTAGTTGGTACAATAGGTTCATCACTCAATTCGCTAAGTACGGTATTCACTATGGATTTATATATAAAACATATCAATCCATCTGCTGAAACAAAAGATATAATTAAAACGGGTCAATTAACAGTTGTTGTAGGGTGTTTTGTTGCTGTTTTAATGGCTTTAGCTATTGATCAAATCAAAGGACTAAATTTATTTGATGTTTTTCAGTCTATTTTAGGATTTATAGCCCCACCATTAGCAGCCGTATTTTTATTAGCCGTATTATGGAATAAAACAAGTCAATTTGCAGTTAATTCCTTACTTACTTTCGGAGCCTTTTTGAGTTTGGGAGTTGGAATATTGTATTTATGGATTTTTCCATCTAAGGAATACGGTTTTTGGCCGCACTATTTAATGCTTTCATTCTATCTTTTTGTTGGATTAATTATTTTAGGAATTCTATTATCTTTATTAAAACCATCTACCAAATTAACTGCTAAAACGGTTGTCAAATTAGAGAAAACAGAACGAAGTGTCAATTTTGCTTGGTATCTACTTTTTGTTATAATGGTCGTTCTGTATGTGATTTTTTGGTAAATCCTAGTACGCATATTTTTAATATAAAATTATAAACTATCTACTAATGAAAAAATATTTATGTCTTCTTCTCATATTATCTTTAATATTTTCATGTGCATCTGAAAAGACAAAAGATAATGTTGTTTGGTCTCAAAAAATGGTGGAATCTCATGGATTAGGAGATTTCTACTGCAATAAACATTACCAAGGAAAATTAGATACTACAGGTTGGGATTATGTATCGGGATTAGTTGCTCTATCTGTATTGAAAACTTGGGAACAATATCCAGAAAAAACGGAGTATTACGCTGCCGTAAAACAGTTTGCGGATAATTGTCTTAATGAAGATGGAACTTTAATCGTAACCAAAAGTGGTAAATCAGCTCTTAGACCAAGTAATATAGATGATCTTCCTGCGGGAAGAGTATTTTTTACTTTGTACAAAGAAGAACTACGTAAGGGGAATAACAAAGATGCTGAACGTTACAGAAATGCCTTGAGTTTAGTGAGAAATACGCTAAAATTTCAGCAAAGAAGAATAGGAAATGATCTGCCTGGGGCTGGTGGATTTTACCATAAAGCCATTTATCCCAATCAAATGTGGTTAGATGGTTTATACATGGGATCACCAGTTTATGCGCAATGGGAAAATACTTTTGGAAAAGATAATAAGGCTGAATTCCAATCAAGTTGGGATGATATTGCTTTGCAGTTCAAAATTCTGCATGAGAAAACTTATAATAAAGACTTTCAATTAAATTATCACGCTTGGTCTGCACTTCCGACGGATTCCAATTCATTTTGGGCAAAAGCACAAGAACCTTACTTAGGCTGTAGTAAAGAATTCTGGGCTAGGGGAATGGGTTGGTACTTTGCTGCATTGGTCGATGTGTTGGAGTTTATGCCAACAGATCACATTGATTATCAATATATGTTAACTATTACGAATCAAGTTGCGAGCGGATTGAAACGTTGGCAGGATGAAAAATCTGGATTATGGTATCAATTATTGCAATATGATTCGACGATGACGGCTGATGGAATAGGAGATCAAATAGCTGGTAAAAAATATAATGTAGGAACTGCAACAAACTATTTAGAGTCTTCAGCTTCCTCAATTTTTACATACGCTTATTTTAAGGGTATTCGTTTGGGATTGCTTGATAAACAAGAGTTTTTGCCTGTGGCAAACAAAGCTTATCAAGGATTATTAGATAATTTTATAGAAGAAAAAAATAATAAAATAGATATAATCCAGAGTTGTGCCTCTGCTGGATTGGGACCTGCGAAAGATCCTTCACGCACAGGGACAATTAATTATTACCTTGCGGGAAAAGACGTTGGTTTAGCTCAAAATGAGGGGAAAGCTATAGGTTCTTTTATATTAGCTTCTTTGGAGTTCGAGAAACAATAATAGTAATCTTTCATAATTAAGTTCGAGAAGGCATAGTAAAGTGGTTTGAGGATTAAAATAATCCTAAATTACTTTCTATGTCCTTTTTACAGTTAAGAAGTGCTTCAATTATCTTTTCATTTGATAACTGATTGTTTTGATTAATAGTAAGTAGTTTTGATACGGTCAGGCATGCTACAATTCCTGATGCGGAATTACCAATCGGAACAGAAAAATCTACCACACCTTGGGCATAAGTACTTGCCATTTCGAGGTATCCTTGTTTATTTATTGTTTCAAGATTTTTGATATATTGTTGTTTTTCCTGTACAGATAGTGTGATGTAATTTGGTTCCTTTCGTAGTATTAATTGTCTGTTTTCATCATCTATTGAACTTAATAGAATTTTCCCAGAAGCAGTGTTGCAAATCTCATAAAGATTACCTTCTTCAATCATGACCGAAATGGGAAAAGGACTTTTACTGTAAGCAATGACTAATACTTTATCATTGAAAAGTACGCCCAAATGACAAGGTTCCATCAGCTTCAGAGAAGTTTGTTTCATCGGTTGAAGAGCAGCAGATCGTAATTTTTCAATAATCGATTGATGATGTGACAAATAATAGAGTTTGAGTGTAAGGGCGTATTTTGATGAAATTGCATCACGATGAACATAGCCTCTAGCTTCCAGCGCAGATAACATTCTATAAATTTCATTCGGACTTTTGTTAAGTCCTAAAGCAATTTCACTTTGTGACTGTGCAACAGGTTGTGTAGCTAAAAATTCAATAATATCGAGTCCTTTTTCTAAGGCTGGTGCTTTATATTTATTATTATCCATAAATATTTATTTCATTAACTCGTTTATCTAAATGCTATATTTTATAGTTCTGTATATTCTCTATTCCCATATAACATGTATTACGATAAAGATATAAGATGCTAAGATATAATATTTTATTAATCACTTAAGTTTTAAGTTTTAATATGTCGTTGAGCTTCTTATTTCCAAATAACTATAAAAAAAAATTACTTAAATTCATTTATATTCAAATGTAATATTTATATTTGAATATGTTAATGTAATTTAATGCATACATACCAAGTATAAATCGATCTATGTAAAATCAGTGTTTTTTATCTATTTAACTAATGATGTGAGTCGTTTGTTAGGGACGAATATCCAATGCTATATCTCAAACATAGTGTAATCGTATTTATGTTAATAAGAGTTTTAACCGGTTATGATATACCATGAGTAATAAAATGCAATTGAAGGGAATTACTTGGGGACATAGTAGAGGCTATGTACCTATGGTAGCAACTGCTCAACGTTTCGAGGAATTACATCCAAATGTAGAAATTATTTGGAAAAAGCGAACACTTCAAGAATTCGCTGATAAATCAATCGCGGAACTGGTTGAGGAATATGATTTATTAGTAATCGATCATCCTTGGTCAGGCCAAGCAGCAAGAGAAAATCTACTTGTACCTTTTGATGACTATTTGTCTGTTGAATTTTTGCGGGATCAGAAATCGAATAGTGTAGGGAAATCTTATGAAAGTTATAATTTTCAAAATAAACAGTGGGCATTACCAATAGATGCAGCCACACCAGTCGCTGCATCTCGACCAGATCTTTTAAAAGAATTGGGCGTTGGAGTACCTGAAACTTTTGATCAATTGCATGAATTGGCTAGGCGAGGTAAAGTAGCATTCTCCTTGATTCCAGTCGATGTTTTGATGAGTTTTTACATGTTCTGTTGTTCGCTCAATGGAGAGCCATGTAAATCACAAGAATATGTAGTGAGTGATAATGTTGGCACTGAAGCTTTGAGATTATTCAAATCATTGTCGGATTGTATTGATGAGCGTTTCTATTCTAAAAATCCATTTATGGTTTACGAGGATATGATTAATTCGGATGATATCGCTTACTGTCCATTCGCATATGGCTATTCCAATTACTCTCGTGTGGGATACGGCAGAAAATCACTCGAGTTTCATGATTTAGTATCCTTAAATGGTGATCGAATGATTAGTACTCTTGGTGGAGCAGGACTAGCCATATCAGCAAGATCAAAAAATATTGAAATCGCAATGCAGTATGCAGAGTTTGTTGCATCACCCATTATTCAGTCTACTTTATATGTTGAGAACGGTGGTCAACCTGGACATTTGTTGGCTTGGAAAAGTGAAAGCGTTAATGCCAATTGCGACAATTACTTCCTTAATACATTACCTTGTTTAGAACGCTCTTATTTGCGTCCACGTTATCCGGGTCATTTACATTTTCAAGATCAAGCTGGAGATGTATTAGTGAATTATCTTAAAAATGGCATAGACGAAATAGAAGTATTAAGAGAAATTAACAAACTGTATAAAGATTCCCTATAGACCAATGATTAAACCATTAGAAGGATTGCTTGTATTAGAGTTTTCTCAATTTATGGCGGGACCGACAGCAGGATTACGTCTAGCAGACTTAGGGGCAAGAGTTATCAAAATCGAACGTCCGCATGGCGGTGATGCAGGTAGACAAATTGCAATCAAAAACCTGTTTGTCGATGGTAGTAGTCTTGTGTTTCACACTATTAATAGAAATAAGGAATCTTTTGCTGCTGATTTAAAAAATCCAGAGGATTTGGAATTAGTCCAAAAGCTTATTGCAAAAGCAGATGTTATTACACACAATTTTAGACCTGGAATAATGGAAAAATTGGGTTTAGATTATGACAATGTCAGAATATTAAATGATAAAATAATATATGCTGTAGTAACAGGTTACGGAAATAAAGGGCCTTGGGCAAGTAAGCCTGGACAGGATTTACTTGTTCAATCGATTTCTGGTTTAACGTGGCTTTCTGGAAGTAAAGATGATGGGCCAATACCATTTGGCTTATCTGTAATCGATATGTACTGCGCTACGCATTTGACACAAGGTATTTTATCTGCATTAATAAAACGCGCAAAAACAAATAAAAGTGTTTTGGTGGAAGTTAGCCTTTTGGAATCTGCATTGGATATGCAATTTGAAGTACTTACATCGTATGCCAATGATGGGTATAAATTGCCACATAGAAGTGCGATTCGTGGTGGCGGCCATGCCTACTTAAGTGCGCCGTATGGAGTATATAAAACATTAGATAATTATATCGCCATAGCAATGGGAGATGTAAATAAATTGTTCGAGCTATTGTCAATGAATGACAATAGTTATGAAGATTCTTCTACATGGTTTAAAGAAAGAGACAGTATTCTACAAAAAATTGGAAAGGTTGTGAGCGAGTGGAATTCGGTTGATTTGGAATCATTGCTCGAAAAAAATGGGGTGTGGTGTGGTGTAATAAGAAATTATATAGATTTTTTAAATAGTGATGGATTTAAAAAATCAAAGATGTCTCAATATGTAAAATTACAATCTGGTCAAGAATTGAAGACTACACGCAGTGTTTTCCAAATTGACGGATCGTATATCTTTAATGATAAACCAGCTCCAAAAATTGGAGAACATAATGCTGTCATTTTATCAGATTACTTAAAAAATTGATTATGCTGCCCTTAGAAGACTATTTAGTGATAGATTTTAGCCAATTTTTGGCTGGTCCATTAGCTAGCTTGCGTTTAGCCGATTTGGGCGCAAGAGTAATCAAGATTGAAAGACCAGAAACGGGTGATATCTGCAGACATTTGTATACTTCAGATACAATTCTGAATGGTACATCTACAGTTTTTCATGCGATTAATAGAAATAAGGAGAGTGTTGCGCTGGACATAAAAATTGAAAGTGACAAAGCAGTAATTTATGATTTGATAAAGCGTGCTGATGTCGTAATTCACAATTTTCGCCCGGGCGTAATGGAGCGTTTGGGTTTTGATCAAACTAGCGTCAGGAAGATTAATCCTACTGTAATCTATGCTGAAATTTCGGGTTATGGTTTAGATAACCCTTGGTCGACAAAGCCAGGGCAAGATTTATTGCTACAAGCAACATCGGGTTTGACTTGGCTAAGTGGTAATGCTAACGATGGACCTATTCCAATGGGACTATCAATTGTAGATATGTTTGCAGGAGCAAATTTATGTTCTACAATTCTAGCATGCATTTATCGTAAAGCGATTTATGATATGGGAGCGTTTATTCATATTTCGATGTTAGATACAGCTGTCGACATTCAGTTTGAAGTAATCACCACTTATTATAATGATGGGGGGCAGCTACCATGCCGTACAGAAATAAGTAATGCTAATGCTTATTTGGGTGCACCATATGGAATTTATAAAACCAAAGATGGGTATCTCACTTTAGCTATGGGTTCTATCCCTGTGTTGGCCCAACTTTTAAGCTGTACTGCATTAGAGAAATTTACAGAAATGTCTGATGCCTTTGATAAGCGTGACGAAATAAAACAAATTCTTACCACACATTTAGAAACAGAAAGCACGATGCACTGGCTAGAGATTTTGGAGGCAGTGGATATATGGTGTGCGGATGTACTTTCCTGGGATGAATTATTTCAGCATGATGGATTTAAGGCGATAGATATGATGCAACAAGTCTTGATGGGTGATGGATATGGCTATACGACAACACGATGCCCTATTCGGATTGATGGTGAACTTTTGTTTTCTGAGCGGGGTTCCCCAAAATTGGGTGAACATAATGAACACATATTAAATGAATTGTATGGTTAAGTTAAGATTTGCCGTAAGAAAATTTGATCCCTTTGAAAAGGTGTTACAGTCTTTTTTAGGATCTTATAACGATCTAAATAAGACTTCGATTGATATTGAGTTTGTTCCACTGGATTTGGAAGAACTTTATGAAGAATTATTTTTGAAAAAAGGTCTTCAGTCAGGATCATGGGATTTGGCTCATATAAATACAGACTGGATCACTCAAGCTTACGAAGAAAGAGGATTACATTCACTTACTAATATTTTGAGAGAAAATCCAGTTGAGGATTACGAAAATGCTTGGAGTGAAAGCTTGACGCAATTTCAAAATTTTGGAGGAGACATAGTAGCACTTCCATTTCATGATGGGCCAGAGTGTTTGGTGTACAGAAAGGATTTGTTCGAAAACCCAACAGAAAACGAAGACTTTGAAAAAAAGTTTGGTCGTCCGCTAGAAATTCCAAAGACTTGGGATGATTTTCTTCAAGTTGCCTCATTTTTCAATAGACCAGAACAAAATCTCTTTGGGACAATACTAGCAGGATACCCTGACGGTCATAATGCCGTGTTTGATTTTTGTATTCAAATTTGGTCGAGAGGTGGAGACTTACTTAATGATAAAGGTGAATTATCTTTAAATAACCCATATGCTGTGCAAGCGTTAGATTTTTACAGAGAATTATTTAAGAAAGCTGATTGCCTGCACCCCAAATCTAAAGTGTATGATTCTGTAAAAGCCGGGGAGGCCTTTGGCAATGGGGAAGTTGCTATGATGGTAAATTGGTTTGGGTTTGCATCCTGGGCACAGATTGACGACAATTCTGTTGTGCGTGGCAATGTAGATATCGATTCCATACCATCATTAACTGGTACTAATCCTATATCATTAAATGTATATTGGTTAACCGCTATCGCGGAAGGTAGTAGGCATAAAGAAATTGCCTATGATTTTTTAAAGTTTTCCGTGGGGAAAAAGCAAGATAAGCTGGTAACATTATCAGGAGGTGTAGGGTGTAGATTTTCGACCTGGTACGACAAAGAAATTAATCGTCAGATACCTTTTTATACGAAGTTGAGCGATCTTCATAAGAAGGCAAAAACACTTCCTAGGCTGTCAAATTGGCCTGATATTGCTCATATTATTGATCAAGTAGTTAGTGATTCATTATCTAAAGAAGATGATAGTTATTCTCTATTGTCTCGTGCTCAACATAAAATAAATAGTTTATGATGTTACCAATAGAATATAAAGCCACACTACCTAAAACAGAGTTGCCAATTGTAATTATTGGAGCGGGGGGAATTGTCAAAGATGCACATTTGCCTGCCTACAAGAAGGCTGGATTTGATGTTATTGGAATAGTAAATAGAACTCGAGCAAAAGCTGAAGCGTTGGCTGCGGAATTTGGAATTGCTAACGTCTACGATACTATTGAAGAAGCTGTCCAGAATTCACCAATAAATACAGTTTACGACATTACGATAATGCCTACGCAGTTTGTGGAAACTTTGGAGGCTTTACCCGATAAAGCAGCTGTACTGATCCAAAAGCCAATGGGGGATTATCTTGCAGATTCTAAAGAAATACTTGATGTATGTAAACGAAAAAATCTTGTAGCAGCCATTAATTGCCAATTACGTCAAGCACCATTCGTTAATGCAGCTAGATGGCTAGTAGATAATGGACATATTGGCGATATATATGATATGGAAGTACGTGTTACGGTACATACACCTTGGGAACTTTTTCCACATGTAATGATTCATCCTCGGCTAGAAATTCTTTACCATAGTGTACATTACATCGATTTAATAAGATCTTTTCTTGGAAACCCGACAAGTATTTATGCTAAAACTTTCAAACACCCTCAAAAAGATTTATCCTCTAGTAGGTCCACTATGATATTTGATTATGGTGATGCGATTAGAGCAGTAGTGAATACCAATCATGACCATGATTTTACAGATAAACATCAGGAAAGTTTTATCAAATGGGAAGGAACTAAAGGGGCTATTAAAGTTAAGATGGGATTGTTAATGAATTATCCTGAAGGTGTTTCAGACAAATTTGAGTATTACATCAAAAACGATAAAGGAAATTCGGAATGGGTAGAAAGGACGCTAGAGGGTAGTTGGTTTCCTGATGCGTTTATTGGTAGTATGAGCAGCCTTATGCGCTATAAATTGGGGGAAATTCAAGTTTTACCTGCTGCGGTTGAAGATGTGATACACACTATGTCTGTCGTGGAAACAGCATATACAAGCAGTGAACGAGGAGGAGAAAAAATCAACTATATTTTTTAAAACTTATAAGGCAAATTTTTAATCATGCATTTTCAATCGATATTTTTTGAAGATTATATTTTACAAGATAAAAGAGTTACACTAGGCAGAACCATTACAGAAACAGATTTCGTGGTTCATGCGGGGCATACTGGAGATTTTTTTCCACACCATATGGATGCAGAATGGTGTAAAAGTCAACCCTTCGGACAAAGAATTGCCCATGGAACTATGGTGTTTTCTATTGGAATAGGGCTTACTGCTTCTGTCATAAACCCTGAAGCATTTTCTAAAGGATACGATAGATTACGCTTCGTAAAACCAGTCTTTATAGGAGATACAATTCACGTAGAAATTATAATTTCGGAAAAATCTTCAGCTAAAAACCCAGAATATGGAACGGTAATCGAACACGTAAAGGTTATTAATCAACATAATGAAGTGGTACTCGTCGCTGATCATATTTTGTTGGCAAAGCGAAACACCCTTCAAGGAATGGAATAAAAATTTAGTATTAAAGCTCTTCCTAATTCAAAAAATCCTAGAACTAATGCAAACATCTATACAAAAAGCTGGCGAAGATAACCACACTTCTTCCAAAAAATACTTATTACCTTTTATACTTATCATAAGTCTATTTTTTCTCTGGGGAATGGCTCATAATTTAAATGGTGTTTTGATTCCTCATCTTAAGAAAGCATGCCAATTAAATAATAGCCAATCGGCATTAATTGATACTTCTATTTTTCTGGCATATTTCATTATGGCTTTACCCGCAGGTTATTTATTGCAAAAGATAGGATATAAACTTTCCATAATTATTGGACTTTTTGCGTTTTCTATTGGCGCATTTTTATTCATACCTGCTGCGAATATGCGTGTGTATGAATTGTTTTTAATCGCATTATTCATCATTGGTTGTGGATTAGCTATATTAGAAACCGCTGCTAATCCCTACACCACACTTTTAGGCCCACCCGAATCAGCGACAACTAGAATAAATTTAGCGGCGTCATTTAATGGTTTAGCAGCAATGCTTGCACCTATACTCGGGACAATTTTTATTCTATCTGGTAAAAATTACAGTGAGCACGAGATGAAACTGATGGCGGAATCAGATCGTTTAGCTTATTTAATGTCTGAAGCTTCATCTGTTAAACAACCATATCTAATACTAGGGTCGATATTACTTGTAGTTGCTGTACTTTTTATTTTTATAAAACTACCTGAAATTAAAAGTGAGCAACATAATGATGAAAAGAAGATAAAACGTCAAACTATTTTTAGTGTATTAAAAAACAGAAATTTAGCATACGCTGTTTTAGCTCAATTTTTCTATGTTGGAGCGCAGGTTTGTGTCACCAGCTTTTTCATAATGGTTGCACAACAGGGCGCTGGAGTTGATGAGAAAGTTGCAGGGTATGCCTTAGGTATTTATGGATTTTTATTTATGATAGGACGTTTTATCGGGACTTTTTTCTTAAAATATATTACAGCTAGACATATGTTAACGATATGCGCTGCTGCTGCTATTTTACTTTCCTTAATCGCTGTATCTGGCTCAGGAATGATTGTATTATATTCTCTTGGTGGATTGGGCTTATTCATGTCTATTATGTTTCCTACAATATTTTCTTTAGGAATATTGGGGCTAGGTGAAGAGACCAAATCTGGATCATCTTGGCTTATCATGTCAATTGTGGGAGGAGCTATTTTTCCTTTTTTAATGGGTGAGATTGTTGATGTCACTAATGATATGCAATTAGGGTACATTGTTCCATTTGTGTGCTACATGGTCATATTATGGTATGCAACTTTGGGGTATAAAAATACAAGTAACTTGGCGCGCTAAATTGCTTTATGCATAATTAAAATTAGGCATAAAGCAATGCAAAACACTAAATACTGAGACTTCTATATACTTAACTATAATTAGAAAGTGAGATACATTAATGTCTTATGATAAAATACTATAATAATATGCTAAATACGGGAAATATAACTACCCTAATGCGTGCATATATTTGAAATAGATAATACCAAATTGAATATACAAAACCCAGTATATTTTCGATAACCATTGTAGAAGTATAAACTATATCTATGTTAAAGAAATTAAAAAAAACTTGGCCTTTAGCTTTTTTGACTATCGGTGCGGCGCAGTTTAACATTTCATTTTCGCAGGCGAATGAAATGGTTGAATTGAAAAAGCAGACCTTCACGGTCTCAGGAAAAGTTACTAGCACGGAAGGTAATCCTCTTTCAAATGTAACCATTAGCGCTTTAGGAAAGAGTGTGCGCTCAAATGTAAATGGAGAATATTCGATTGATCTTAATGGCGCTGCAGATGTTACTTTTAGTTCTGTAGGATATATCAAGCAGACGTTTAAAGTTTCTTCTGGTCAAGTCTTAAATGTTGTGCTAAGTTCTCAAAATGAGGAGTTGGAACAAGTTGTAGTAATAGGCTATGGAAGTGTTAAACGGAAAGATTTGACAGGTGCTGTCTCTTCTGTGAAAGCTGAAGACATCGCTATGGCTCCAGTGGCAAATCCTATAGAGGCAATTCAAGGAAGAGTAGCAGGTCTCGACATTGCACGATCCTCGGGCAGAGCAACATCTGGCTCAGAAATATTATTACGCGGTAATAGATCTTTAACGGCAGGAAATAGTCCTTTATATATAATTGATGGGATACCTGGAAGTATTACGAACCTGAACCCAAATGATATAGAAAGTATTGAAGTGCTTAAAGATGCGTCATCAACAGCTATTTACGGTTCTTCAGGTGCAAATGGGGTGATTATCATCACTACAAAAAAGGCTAAAGAAGGTCGTGTATCAGTGAATTTGGATGCTTACGCAGGCATTAATTCCAATGGTCGATATCCATCTGCTCTATCTGGAGATGGTTGGTTAAAATATTTAGAAGATAGTTTTGTCTCTACAAATGGACGCCAACCAAATGATAGAGATGAGCTATTGACGGCTTGGAGTTTAAATCCAGAACAGATAGGAAAATATTTAGATAATAATCAATGGATAAATTGGATTGACGAAACTCTTCAAAATGGTGTTCAACAAAATTATTCATTATCCATAAATGGTGGAACGGAGAAAACTCAAGGATTTTTCTCTCTAGGTTACAACTCCACACAGGGGATTTACAGAAATGATAAATCTAATCTTTACACCGCTAGGACGGGAGCAAATACGAAGATAACGGATTGGTTTAAAGGTGGAATAGTTTCAGGTGTTACATGGCGTGATAATGAATCGAGACCGAGTAGGATCAATAAAACATTTGATATCGCTCCTGTTGGTCAAGTGTATGATAGTGAGGGGAATATTAATGTATATCCTATTGATGGAATGACTGCACCAAGTCTATTGGCAGACGATATTCCAAATACCTTAAGAAATAACTCTAAGAACTTAGCTTTAACTATCAATCCGCACATTGATATCGACATCGCAAAAGGATTGACATTCAGATCCATTTTGGGCGCTACGCTAAGTAATCAGCGAACTGGAGCATTTAATAGTGATCGCACATATATGATGTTAGCGGGAAGTTCAGCTCAAGTTCGTAACGCAAGTGTCACATCAAATTTGAATTATGGCTATGTGTGGGAAAACATCGCAAACTATAATACAACAATAGCAGAAGATCATAATATTTCAGCGACAGTTGTTTCATCGTGGGCGAGCAATCAGTCCGAAAATTCAATGGCTTATAATGAAGGATTTTTGTACGATGAATATTTGTGGTATAGTTTGCAAGGAGGTACAGTACCGAATGTGAGTTCAAGTTACAATATGTCAAAGCGGATGTCTGTAGCTTCACGTTTGAATTATGGCTATAAAGGTCGCTATTTGTTAACCTTGACACAGCGTACGGATGGTGTTTCACAATTAGCTCGTCGTTGGGATACATTTTTGGCTGCTGCAGGAGCTTGGAGGATAAGTGAAGAGGCTTTTATGCAGAATATTAAAAATACAGTCAATAATATGAAGTTGCGTGTTTCTTACGGTGTCTCTGGTAATTCAGGAATAAGTCCATATTCAACAATGACTGAAGTAACTAGTTCAGGGTTAGATGCGATTAATCTTGGCGGAGGTGTATTACCTGTTAGTGTGTTGACTAGGGCAGTAGGTAATCCCATGTTAGGCTGGGAAAAATCATACAACTTTAACATAGGATTGGACTTAGGTTTATTTAACGACCGAGTGCAGGCAGTTGTTGAATTATATGATACAGATACTAGAGATGTGTTATACTCTAGAAATTTACCATTTTCTAGTGGAGGATTTACGCCTAAAATTCCTTATCAAATCACAGCTAATTTAGCTAAAATGAATAATAGAGGTGTGGAGGTGACATTGACGACAAAGAATATTCATACGGATGCATTTAAATGGAATTCAACACTTACCTATGCTTATAATAAAGAACGCGTTCGTTCAATAGATTTAGGAAGTGGCACATCTGTAGACGACCTTATATCAGTTGGATTATTCATGGATGAACCAAGTAAAATATTATATGGACATAAAAAGTTAGGTATTTGGCAATCTGATGAAGCAGCAGATGCTGCAGTATTTGGATTATTACCTGGTGATGTAAAGACACAATCTAAACTGACACGTCTAAGAGAAGGTGTATGGGTTGACAATACGGCGGAGACACCAGTAGAATATACGTCAGCAAATCCTTATTCTATAGCTGCTGGCGATAGAACTATTTTGGGCCAAGGAAGTCCAAAATGGACTGCTGGATGGCAAAATACATTCTTATACAAAGGATTTGATTTGAATGTATTTACAATAGCAAGATGGGGACATCATATTGATGCCGATTTATTGGGCTATTTCAAATACAAGTCCATTAATATGCCTGCAGTATATGATTATTGGACTCCTGATAATCCTACAAATGACTATCCAAGACCGTATCTTAATCGCACGACAAACAACACTAATCCTGTAATGGGCTTAAACGTTGTAGATGGATCATTTGTGAAAATTAAAAACATCACTTTAGGTTATACTTTGCCAACAAGCATGGGCAACAGACTTGGATTATCAAGACTTAGAGTGTATTCAACTATGTATAACCCAATAATTTTTACAAAAAGTCATTTGTTGAAAGATATGGATCCTGAGACAGGAGCATCAGATGAATTTCCATTATACAGACAATTGGTGTTTGGACTTAACCTATCTTTCTAAGCGTATTATAAAACGAAAAAATTAAAATTATGTCAATTAAAAAAATAACATATAAACTTTCTTTCGCATTAATACTTGCAGGAGGAATGACATCGTGTTCTTTAGATGAATGGAATCCATCAACAGTGGATGTAGAAACAGCCTATAAATATAAAGATGGTTTTGAAAGTCTTATCAATTACTGTTATGACGGCTTATACTATTTCTATGGCAAGGTTGATGGCATCGGAGCCATGGAAATGGGTACTGATTTGTGGACAAATGTAGGTAATACGGAGTCTGGCTTCATATTGTATAACAGTAATATGAATGCGCAATTAGGTACGCTTAATACCATTTGGAATGGTCTTTATTCTACAGTAAACTATTGTAATACGGCAATACATTATGCGACTTTGGTACAAGGATATACAGACGCTGAACGTAATCAGAAAGTTGCCGAAGCGTATTTCCTTCGTGGCTGGGCAAATTGGCATTTGGTAGAACAATTTGGTGGAGTGGCACTAACAACAATTCCATCGTCTGTTTCTGGTGTAATAAGTAGCCCAACACGTAGCTCGGAGGAACAATTCTACGATTTAATAATCGAAGATTTAAAATTTGCGGTAGCTAATCTTCCAGATAAACCTGCTGGAGAGCGTGGTCGTGTAACCAAGAAAGCAGCCTATGCTATGCTCGCAAAAGCTTGTTTGCAACGCACACGTTTAGGTGGAAATACACAGGAGTATGCAAAACTTGCATTGGAGGCAGCCGAAGAATTAATCAATAATGGTGCAAAATATGGAGTTGCATTATACGAAAGTGATAACAATACCTCAGGATATGCAAAATTATGGGCTGGAAGTAACAATAAAAACAATACTGAATTCCTATTCCTTGAAGCAGTAGATCATGTCGATGGACGTAATCCAGAAGGTTGGAATAGAGGACGTACGCGCCAATATTACCTCATGGATGCACGTACTGTTGGAGCTCCTTGGGGTACTCAAGAGAATGACGCTGTTTTGGGACGTGCTAACAGCAGAATTTTCAAACCTACGAAATATTTGCTTACAGAAATTTTTGAACCGGTTCGTAATCCTGCTGATACGCGATTCAGTGAAACGTTCTTTTACGAATACTATAATGCCACTTGGGCTGATAAAACAATTACTTCAGCTATGGTGACTCAATATCGTAAAAATCCGAATTTGGTAGGACACGTCATCAAAAATACTGCTGCAACTGGTAGCAGTTTGGTACAGGGCAATCGCGCTATTAATCATTATGGTCTAGTAAATATGGTTGATAATGACAATGATGGCTATTTGGATGGATTGTCCATTTATACACCTAATTATGTCCTTCCTGCACAGGAAAAAGCTGATTTACCTTTTTGGGTGGCGGATCCATCTGATTGGTTTGATGCGGAGGGCAAATGGATAACAGCGCAGAATAATACTAAAGCGTCTGCGGAATTTGAAATATTTCCCTCTTTAAAGAAATTCTCAAGTAAAGAATATGTATATGATAGACAATATTGGATGGGAGATATTCCAATCATTAGATTGGGTGAAGTCTATTTAATAGCTGCAGAAGCTGCAATTATCAATAATAATGATGTGAATAAAGCACAACAATATATTAATACATTACGTAAAAGAGCTGCGGTGAAATCTAGAGAAAATGAAATGATTGTCGATGCTTCGAAAGTGAATTTGGATTTTATTTTAGCAGAAAGAGCACGTGAATTAGCAGGAGAGCAGACAAGATGGTATGATCTAAAAAGAGCTGGAAAATTAACAACAGCTTATCTAAGAGGTACGAATCCGGAAATCTTAACGTTTGATCCATCTAAGCACAGCACAAGACCTATTCCACAGACTTTCTTGGATGCAATTGCAAATCCAACTGAGTTTGGACAGAATACAGGATATTAGAAATTAGAAAGGTTTTGACAAGAAGCTGGTACAATATACCAGCTTCTTGTTTTTAGATTGTTGCTAATTATATATAAAAGCTGGAGAATATATCATATTCAGAAAACAGTCAATTCCATTAAGTTTGTAGTTGCATCTCCATCATAAATATCACCCTAGATAGTGATAGGTGCTAAATTTATTGTATAACCATTTATAAATTATGAAGAAAATAATCCTAATTCTTTATGTTTCAATTCTAACCTCTTTCTGCTATGGACAGCAAAGTGCAACATGGATTTGGTATCCTGGAGACTTCGAAATTTGGTTAAGTAATGACATGCAAAATCGGCGAACAGAAAGAGGGACTTATTTTCCTCCTTTTTGGAGAATGGATAGTCACTACGTATTAGTTGAATTTCACAAAGAGTTTGAATTAAAGGAGGATGAGGAAATCACAATAAAAGCAGAGGGTATTTACAATATTAAAGTAAATGGGAAGATGATTTCAGGAATGCCAAATAAAGTACTCCTGAAAAGGGGAAGCCAAAAAATAAATATAAAAATCTATAATCAACATACTCCACCAGCACTGTTTGTGTCAGGAAAAAATGTATTCACTGATAAAGACTGGTTGGTTACGTATGAAGATAAAGAATGGATAGATGAGACAGGGAAAGCTTCCGATGCTTCGGGCACTACATATTCAAAAGTAGGATATTGGGATTTTGATGGTGCAGACCAACTTCCATCTAAATTTAAACTCCCAACACGCTTTGAGAAAGCAACCAATATATCGAAAACTAACAAAGGCTTATTGGTTGATTTTGGCAAAAATACCTTTGGTTTTTTGACCTTTCATAATTTAAAAGGAAATGGTAATCTGCGTATTTACTACGGTGAATCTAAAGAAGAAGCCTTAGATACAGCGAAATGCGAAACCTTGGATTACCTACAGATTGTCAATAATACAGCAAAAGATAGTACACTTTTAAATTCTAAAGGATTCCGTTATGCCTATGTTGAACACGGCAAAGATATAGCATTTACAGATGTCAGTATGCAATACGAATTTCTGCCAGTGGAAGAGAGAGGAAGTTTTCGTAGTTCGGACGAAGAATTGAATCGTATTTGGGAGGTTTCAAAATATACAATGGAACTTACTTCAAGAGAATTTTATATCGATGGGATAAAACGTGACCGATGGATTTGGAGTGGAGATGCGTATCAATCTTACGCCATGAATTACTACTTAGGATTTGACTCTAATACAGTGAAGCGTACTATTTTAGCTTTACGTGGTAAGGAGCCAACGATGAGTCACATCAACACCATTATGGATTATACTTTTTATTGGTTCTTAAGTATCTATGATTATTATCTGTACACTGGTGACAAAGAATTTATTGAAAATGTCTATCCAAGAATGAAATCTTTGATGGCGTTTTGTCTTGATCGTAGAAATAAAAACGGATTCATGGAAGGATTAGCTGGTGACTGGGTTTTTATTGATTGGGCAGAGGGTCTAAGTAAACAAGGAGAAGTAAGTTTTGAACAGTTGTTATTCTGTAGAAGTTTAGAAACTATGTCTTTATGTGCAGATATTATAAGTAATAGTGAAGATAAAAACTTCTATTCCAAAATTTCATCAGAATTAAAATCAAAGATTTTTCAATCGTATTGGAATCCATCCAAAAATGCTTTTGTACATAGTTTAGTTGATGGCAAACAGACCGAAAATGTCACGAGGTATACCAATATGTTTGCAATATTTTTTGACTACTTGAATCCTGATCAAAAAGCAGGGGTAAAGAATGACGTGCTGTTGAATGACCGAATCCAAAAAATTATGACGCCGTATATGCGCTATTATGAGTTGGAAGCATTATGTGTTGTTGGGGAAAAGGATTTTGTGATGAAGGAAATGAAACAGTATTGGGGAGCAATGCTGAGAGAAGGTGCTACTACATTTTGGGAAGAATACAATCCGAATAAATCTGGAGCAGAACACTTGACCATGTATGGACGTGAATACGGCAAAAGTTTATGCCATTCTTGGGGAGCAAGTCCAATATATCTTCTAGGAAAATATTTTTTAGGCGTAAAGCCTACATCACCTGGTTATGCAACTTATGATATTGAACCTTATTTGGCAGGTCAAGATTGGATGGAAGGAAAAATTCCAACACCCAAAGGAGAAATTGACGTATATGTTTCTAAAAACAAAATTAAAGTTCATTCTCCTATAGGAGAAGGTATTCTTCGTATACAAAGTAAAACGACACCCAAATCAAACCAAGGGAAATTTGTAAAGGTAGATAACACAACATACACTTTAAAACTAGAGGCTGGTGTGAATTACGAAATTAATTATAAAACTATATAGGTTATAATTTCAGGAAATGATAAAAATATTTAGTGCAATTCTCTTGTCACTTTGTGGCATCTATACATTATTTGCTCAGACAGTGGACGGGAAGCCTGCTGTAGTACCACCTATTCCAGATGGAAAAATAGCAACTGCGTGGGAAGATCCATTAATCACATCGGTTAACAGACTACCAGCACGTGCAACTTCATATTCTTATTCTAGTATTGAGAAGGCTCTAAAAAATGATAGAAATTCAAATGAGCGCATGTTATTTCTTAATGGAGATTGGCAATTTAAATATGTATCAAAACCTGCAGATGCACCTAAAAATTTTCATACAAGTGAGGTTGATGGCTGGGATAAAATCGAAGTACCTTCGAATTGGGAAATGAAAGGTTATGATATACCCATTTATCGATCAGCTGTATATCCATTTGACCCTATAGATCCACCACGAATTCCGCAAGATTATAATGCCGTAGGTTCTTATCAACGGACATTTAATTTGCCAGACACTTGGGACAATATGAATGTGATTATTCATTTTGGTGGAGTAAGTTCTGCTTACCACTTATGGATTAATGATCACTATGCAGGATATGCTGAAGACTCCTGTTTACCTTCAGAGTTTAATATTTCATCGTACTTAAGAAAGGGTAAAAATCGCGTTTCGGTTCAGGTTATTCGTTGGAGTGATGCTTCATATTTAGAAGATCAGGATCATTGGCGTATGAGTGGAATTCACCGCGAGGTATTTTTGATGGCGGAACCAAAAGTACGAATAGCAGATTTTCATTGGCAAGCCAAATTGGATGAAAATTATGAGCATGTTAAATTTTCATTAAGACCTAAAATTGATAATTTTTCAGGCCAAGAAATGGAGGGTTTCATACTAAAAATGCAGTTGTATGATAAAGAAGGAAATACTGTTCTTAATAAACCAATCCAAAAAGAGGCAAACGAAATTTATAATGAAATATATCCTCGACTTGATAATGTCAAGTTTGGCATCATGGAAACAGAGGTTACGAATCCCAAAAAATGGTCACCAGAAGCTCCCAATTTGTATAAACTCGTTGTTAGTCTTTATGATAAGCAAAATAACTTGTTGGAAGCTAAAAGTTGTAATGTAGGGTTTAGATCTGTGGAGTTTAGCAAAGAAAATGGTAAGCTCTTAATCAATGGTAAAACTACTTATTTCTATGGTGTAAATAGGCACGATCATCATCCCGTACGAGGTAAAGCCTTGACTCGTGAAGATATGGAGGCGGATATTTGTCAGATTAAGCAATTCAATTTTAATGCTATACGTACATCACATTACCCAAATGATCCATATGTATATGAATTATGTGATAAATATGGATTAATGGTAATGGATGAAGCAAACTTAGAAACGCATGGATTAGGAGGGAAACTAATGAACGATCCTCTGTGGTTGAATGCGCATATGGAGCGTGTCATCAGAATGATTGAACGCGATAAAAATCATCCAAGTATTGTTGTCTGGTCACTAGGGAATGAATCTGGAAGAGGTCCGACGACAGCTGCTATGGCTGCATGGATTCATGATTTTGATATCACAAGACCTGTACATTATGAGCCTGCAATGGGCAGTCATCAACTTCCAGGATACATTGATCCATCAGATTCTCGCTACCCAAAATCTAATGATCATGCAAACCGAATCCAAAATATTAAAGACCAATATTATGTAGACATGGTATCAAGATTCTATCCTGGAATACATACACCAAAATTATTACTAGATCAAGAAAATGGAGATAATAGACCAATACTTTTTGTTGAATATTCGCATTCTATGGGGAATTCGACTGGAAATATGAAAGATTTTTGGGATGTTTTCAGAAGCAACCCTAGATTAGTTGGAGGTTTTATTTGGGATTATAAAGATCAAGCCTTAATCAAAAATGTTCCAGAATATGGTAAAGTGCTTGCGTATGGTGGAGATTTTGGTGAAAAAAAACACAATGGATCCTTCGCACTGAACGGTATAGTGGATGCTTGGGGAAGACCTAAAGCGGCAATGTTTAATAATAAAAAGATATATCAACCTGCTGAGATTCATTTATTAGATCCACAAACTTTAGAAGTGTTTATTAAAAATAGAGGTTCTATATTGAATCTAAACTTCTATAACGCGCAGTTGAATATCAGAGAAAATGGAAAGATTATAAAAGTTATTGAATTACCTGAAGTCAACCTAGATGGCGGCGATTCTACTATCATGTTTTTGAAAAAATTCATTACTATTAAGCCCTCAAAAAACAAAGAATACCAGATTGACTTTCAATTTTCACTAAAAAACGACATGCCATGGGCTAAAGCTGGTCATGTTGTTTCTACATCTCAACTTCGATGGATAGAATTTGATAAGTATTCTACGCCAAAGTCTGCTCAGAATAAATTAGAAATAATTGAAAATACAGATCGATATTCTGTAAAAGGCAAAGCTATTAAAGTGATTTTCGATAAAAAGACAGGCGCATTAACACAATATAATTATAATGGTAAAAATATAATTGCAAGTGATTTACTTCCAAGTTTCACACGTCCTGCTACAGATAATGAGCGTAGAGGATGGAAACCTCACGTTAAATTGAAGTATTGGTACAATACACCGATTCTCCAGTCTATTACACATAAAGAATCTTCTGAAGGTATTATTCTCAATGCAAAATATAACATGCCTGGAGATTCTGCCTTAATTCAAATCGCATACACTATCAAATCTTCAGGGATTATTGATGTCAATTATGATTTGCAAGTTAAGTCTGGATTGCCAAATGTTCCTAAAATAGGACTGAAAATGGGGATAAATCCCAATTTTAACCAGATAGAATATTATGGTCTAGGTGCTATGGAAACATATAGTGATCGCGCATATGGTTTTGATTTGGGACAATATAAGATGAGTTTGGATGAATTTACTGAACCTTATCTCGTACCACAGGAGAATGGAAATCGTATGGATGTACGTTGGTTTACATTGCGAGATAATAAAAATGCAGGTGTGCTAATCCTCGGAAATCAAGCTTTGAATGTAAATGCAAGTTACTTTTCATTAGAGCAAATGCAGAATACCAAACACTGGTACAAACTAAAAAAAGAAGATAAAATAACTTTAAATGTGGATTACAAAACAATGGGTATTGGAGGTAATGACACGTGGACAGATATATCACAGCCATTACCACATTATCAAGTACCTGCTACTGATGATTCATATAGTTTTAGCATTGTACCATTAAATGCCTCATCTAAGATTGAAGATTATTTTAATAAATAGTTAACGTAGCTGCCGAATACAAATGAGAATCCGATTTAATATTTTAGTTATTATCCTTAGCATATTTCCTTTTGTTTTTATAAATGGACAAATAAAGAGTATCCCGAAGTCAATTGTTCCTTTATCTTCACAATCATTTCAAAATGCAAAACCATGGGTAGTATGGTATTTTATGCATGCGAGTTATTCCAGAGGAGGAATAAAGGCGGATTTGGAAGCAATGGCAGCGAACAATATTGCGGGAGCATATTTTACACCTATTAAAGATAAGACAGACCCGCTGTTATTTGCACCAGCAACAGAAACACTGACACCAGAATGGTGGGAAATGTTTCGTTATTTAGTGACAGAAGCTAAAAAACTAAATATACAAATAGCTATGTTTCCTAATGATGGTTTCGCTACAGCTGGTGGACCTTGGATTACTCCCGAAAAGTCTATGCAAAAAATTGTATGGGCAGATACAGTAGTTTCCTCGGCTGGCAAATCGTTAAAAGTAGTTCTTCCACAGCCTCAAACTCTAGCTAATTATTATAAGGATTTAAAAGTCTTAGCTATTCCATTGGCGTATAAATTTCGCCGTAGTGATACAGAAAAAGTCGTTGTGAGTTCATCATACAATCAAGATTTGTCACGTATAGCAGTGCGTGGTAATAAGACAATTTTTGCGTCATCGGAGCCTGGATGGATTCAATACGAATTTGCGGACAATTTCACTTGTAATTCACTTAAAATTGATTGGACAGCATCAAATTATCAAATCAATAGAATAAAAATTCTTGCTAGCAATGATGCTGTGAATTTTACGGAGATAGTACAACTAACTGCACCTAGAACGGGATGGTTGGATTGGGATAATGGTGTCACCCATACAATACCGCATACTACTGCCAAATATTATCGATTTGTCTATGATCCTGCAGGTTCTGAACCAGGCGCTGAAGATTTGGATGTGGCAAAATGGAAGCCTTCCATAAAGTTTACAGGAATTACGCTATTTGAAGAATCAAAAATTACAAATATAGAAGGTAAAAGTGGGGAGATTTGGCGAGTGTCACCTTACACAGCAACAGACTTTGTAGATAAAAAATCCATCATTAATAGCACAAAAGTTATTGATATAACGAATGCTATGGACGAAAAAGGCAATTTGGCTTTTACACTTCCTAGTGGTCTTTGGAAAATCTTGCGAATTGGTCACACATCTACAGGTCATAAGAATGAAACAGCAGGAGCAGGAAAAGGACTTGAAGCGGATAAATTGGATAGTGACATTATGGGATTTCAATTTGAACAGTGGTATGGTACTGCAAAAAAATCGATTGCTCCTGATATTTCAAAAGATGTGTTGACTATTTATCATATCGATTCTTGGGAATGCGGAAGTCAAAATTGGACTCGTAAGATGGTAGAAGAATTTGAAAAGAGAAGAAATTATCCCTTGGATAAATATTGGCCTGTTTTGACAGGAATGATTGTAAACACTATGGAGGAATCTGAAGCTTTCTTGTCTGATTATCGTTTGACTCTTGCGGAATTGTTAAATGAAAAATGTTTTGGAACATTAAAAGCTAAATCCGATCAATATGGAGTTAAATTCACAGCTGAGACTACGGCTCCTGTAATGGTGAGTGACGGATTGAGTCATTTTTCCTATACAGACAATACGATGGGTGAATTTTGGTTTAGAAGTCCATCACATGACAAGCCAAATGATATTTTGGATGCTGTATCTGCTGGACATATATATGGAAAGAATATTATCATGTCAGAAGCATTTACGCAGATCCGAATGCAATGGGATGAGCATCCAAGATTATTGAAAAGCCTTCAGGATAGAAACTATGCGATTGGGGTGAATAGTTTGGTCTATCATGTTTACACACACAATCCTTGGTTAGATCGCAAGCCCGGAATGACATTAGATGGTGTGGGTATATATTTTCAAAGAGATCAGACTTGGTGGAATCAGGGTAAAGAATGGGTGAATTATGCCATACGAAATCAACAATTATTACAGCATGGGAATCCAGTTCGTGATATAGCGGTATTTATTGGAGAAGAAATTCCTCGTCGATCTATTTTGCCAAATAGGCTTGTTAATTTTTTACCAGGTTTATTGGGTGAAAAGCGCAGTGCATTGGCTCATCGCATGTTGGAAAATAAAAATATTCCAATGCAAAAAATTGCTAATGTGAGCACCACAAAAAATATGTATAATCCTGAGGAATGGGTTGATCCTTTTCAGGGTTATGCCTTTGATTCTTATAATCCAGATGCTCTTATAAACAATACAAAAGTTTTAAATGGCAAAATTGTGCTTTCAGATCGAGTGGATTATAAGGTACTTTTAATTCCGTCAAATCATACATTAAATCATAGAGGAACATATTACACCCTACCCACTTTAAAAAATTTGATCAAGTTAATTGAGCAGGGAGCCACTGTCGTTTTTGAAGAATTACCAAAATATCCGCGAGGTATATTAACTCCACAAGACTCGATTGAGTTTGATGCATTAGTACAGCAGTTATCATCGAATATTCAGGTACAAAAGTTATCAAAATCCAAGCTTTTTACTAAACAAATTGGTCTAGGAAAATTATATGTGGGGACTATACACGAAAAAAATTTATCTTTCCTAGGGTTGGACGAAGACGTAATCATCAATAAAAAAAACAATACAAAAATATCTTGGAATCACAGAAATTTTGAAGGTGGCGAGATTTATTTTTTAGCATCACAAGATAGTTCAAAGCACACGACCAATATTTCCTTCCGTCATCATAAAAAGTATGCTTATATATATGATCCAGTATCTGATAGTTTTCGTTATATCAATGGAGCAATAGTGGATGGAAGGTATAATCTGGATATAGAATTTGAAAAACAAGAATCGCTATTTGTTATTTTTTCGGATGAAATAGTCAATCTTCCAAATTGGAAAACAACAAAGATTGAACCTTTACTTTCGGAGTGGACATTGTGTATGCATGATCTTAAAGTTGATGATATTAAGCTCGAAACACCTAAATTTTGGACAGCACAAGATAATCCAGAAGTGAAACATCATTCAGGTGAAGGAAGTTATTCTACGGTAGTATTTGCTAAGAAACCTAAAAAGAATGAAAGAGTATTATTGCAATTAACGGAAGTCGAAAGCATGGCAGAGATTATTATTAACGGAAAATCTGCTGGTGTTATTTGGACTGATCCATACCAACTTGATATTTCTCAATACCTCATTGCTGGCAATAACGAAATCGAAATAAAAGTAGTAAATACATGGGGTAATAGATTTTTATACGAAACTCGAAATCCTGATTTAAAAAATAAAAAAATCAATACAACAGCGCCTAATAAGTTTCTAAAAGGGTTATTGCCTTCAGGTTTACAAGGGAACGTAGAACTAATATGGCAAAATAAGAAGTAAGTCTATGAAAGCAATAAAGTATATATTTTTTGGGTTTTTAGGTACTTTTCTTACACGAGCGGAAGCACAAGAAAAGGCTATTACCAATACAGCGAATAGTCCCTACGCAGTCAAAAAAGCAGTTAATATTGGCGATGTAAAATGGACACAAGGTTTTTGGGCGGACCGTACTAAAGTTTGTGTAGATCATATGGTTCCTAGCCTTTGGGAAGTGTACACGAATGCGGAAATAAGCCATGCTTTTCGAAATTTTGAAATAGCTGCGGGTTTGTACGAAGGAGAACACAAAGGACCTTCTTTTCATGATGGTGATTTCTATAAAACGATCGAAGCTGTTGTGGCTATTTATGCCCAGACAAAAGATGTTAAATTATCTAAGATGCTTGATGAGGTAATTGAAGTGATTGCAAAATCCCAGCGGCAAGACGGGTACATTTATACCAAAGCGACTATTGATCAACGTAATGCAGGATTGAATATTGAATTTCAAGATCGGCTTAGTTTTGAAGCCTATAATATAGGTCACTTAATGACTGCTGCATGCGTACATCACCGCGTAACAGGTAAAAACAATTTACTGTCTATTGCAATAAAGGCTGCGGATTATTTATATGGATTCTATAAAAAGTCAAATCCTACACTTGCGCGAAATGCTATTTGTCCTTCCCATTATATGGGTGTAATTGAGTTATATCGAACAGTAAAAGATGAAAAATATCTTGAGCTAGCAAAGCATCTAATAGACATAAAGGGAGAAATAGAAGACGGAACAGATGATAATCAAGATCGTGTTCCATTTCGTCAGCAAAATAAAGCAATTGGTCATGCTGTTCGTGCCACCTACCTATATGCGGGTGTGGCAGATTTGAGTGCAGAGATTCGTGATACTACACTTAGCAATCGTCTTCATAATATTTGGGACGATATGATACAGACCAAAATGTATATAACGGGTGGAGTAGGCTCGTTGTATGATGGAACTTCGCCAGATGGTACTTCATATGATCCAAAAGATGTCCAAAAAATTCATCAAGCTTTCGGTAGAGATTATCAATTACCAAATCTTACTGCGCATAATGAAACATGTGCAAACATAGGTAATGTTCTTTGGAATTGGCGTATGGCTAATTTGACAGGAGATGGTAAATACATAGATGTCTTAGAGCTTGCTTTGTACAATAGTGTTTTGTCGGGAGTAAGTTTGGATGGAGATAAATATTTATACACAAATCCATTAAGTTATTCTTCGGATTTGCCATTTCAACAAAGATGGTCCAAAAAGCGTGTTCCGTACATTTCTCTTTCGAACTGTTGCCCTCCTAATACAGTACGAACCATTGCAGAAATTAGTAATTATGCATACAGCTTTTCGGATAAACATATCTGGGTTAACTTGTTTGGAGGCAATGAATTAAATTCAAAAATAAATGGTGAGCAAATTACAATTAAACAAGTGACGCAATATCCTTGGAATGGAAAAGTCAATTTTAAAATATTGGATATTCCATCTTCATATAAATTAAAGTTACGCATACCAGGTTGGGCAGAAAAAGTTGTTTTGAAGAAAAATGGTAAATCGGTAGCATACACTATGGAAAAAGGATATGCAATATTAGCAGAAAACTTAAGAAAAAATGATCTCATTGAAATGGAAATTCCGATGGAAGTATCTTACATGGAATCTAACCCGTTAGTCGAGGAAACACGCAATCAAATTGCAATCAAGCGTGGACCTGTAATTTATTGCTTAGAAAAAGACGACATTGAAAATGATGTTAATCTCTTTGATCTTAAGTTTAAAGTTTTGGAATCATTTACTCCAGAGTATGATAAAATATTAGGTCAAGATATTGTCTTTTTGAAAGGTAAAGCTTATAAAGAACCTTCGTTGACAAAATGGAATTCTTTATATAGAAAGATATCGTCTACGAATAAAGAAGAGGTGAGTGTACGATTGGTGCCTTATTTTGCTTGGGGTAATAGAAATTTTGGTGATATGTCTGTTTGGCTCCCTTCCTTTTAATTGGAATTTATATGTTAAGAATAGTAGTTACTGCGTTTTTTGTACTTGTATTTGGCGTAGCGCATGCAAACCTTTCATTGTCTTCAGTATTCACAGACAATATGGTGTTGCAACAGCAAAAGAAACTTCCGATTTGGGGTAAGGCTTCTGTAGGGAAAAAGGTGTCTGTCAAAACATCATGGAATAATAAAACCTACTATACTGAAGTTGATCAGTCAGGAGCGTGGAAAATACAGATCACTACGCCCGAGGCTGGAGGTCCTTATTCTATTGATATAGTTGCTGGTGAGAAAATCGTTCTCAACAATATTCTAATTGGTGAGGTTTGGTTGTGTAGTGGTCAATCAAACATGGAAATGCCTTTGAAGGGATATCCATCTCAGCCAATTTTAGAAAGTACGACATCTATTTTGCAGGCAAATAATGATAATATACGACTCTATACTGTGCCTAGAAACCCAAAACTTTTACCACAGCAAGATTCTAAACCTTCTAAATGGAAAATTTCTAATCCGGAGAATGTCGCTAATTTTAGTGCAACAGCCTATTTTTTCGCGAAGAGATTGAATGATATACTACAAGTTCCGGTAGGTGTCATCCTTAGTGCCTATGGTGGATCTAATGTTGAAGCTTGGATGCAAGAAGAATGGCTTAGAGACATTTCTTCTCTGGAAATTCCAAAAGAGGAAGATGGGCTGAAAAACAAAAATAGAATTCCTACAATGTTGTATAATGGTATGATACATCCGATAAAGGAATTTGGCATAAAAGGCATTATCTGGTATCAAGGCGAATCAAATTATGAGAATGCGGAGACTTACGAAACCCTATTCACGCGTATGGTAAATGAGTATAGAGCAATATGGCAAGATGACAAGCTTCCATTTTATTTTGCTCAAATAGCGCCTTTTGATTATGCCGCTCTACCACCTTATCACAAATTAGAAAAGTATAATTCTGCATTTCTTCGTGATGCACAACGAAAGTCCTTAGCTGCGTTACCAAATTCGGGAATGGTCGTTACGTTGGACATTGGAGAGAAAGATTGCATTCATCCTTCCAAAAAAAGAGAGGTGGGAGAACGGTTTGCACTATTAGCCTTACAAGACTTATATATGTTTAATGGAATCCATGCTCATAGCCCAATTTATGACAAATTTGAAATCCATGATGGTCAAATATCTGTTTATTTTAAAGATGCTCCATTAGGTTTAACAAGTTTTGGTCAAGATTTAAATCATTTTGAAATTGCTGGTGAGGATAGAGTATTTTATCCTGCACAAGCAACCATAAAAAAAAACATAACAGTAGTGAGTTCTCCTAAAGTGAGTAAACCTGTCGCTGTTCGATATGCTTTTAAAGATTTTGTAACGGGTGACTTATTTGGTGTAAATGGATTGCCAGTATCATCATTTAGAACGGACGATTGGTAAGCCAATATTATTTAATTGTATGTTATTCAAATTTTATATAAACATATTCTTCATCATTTTTGTCATTTCCAGAATTGGCAATGCACAGTCTATAAGTGATTATAATGTGAAATGGACTTCCCAAAGCAAAAATTCTTCCGAATCAATGCCAATAGGTGGTGGTGATATTGGTGTCAATTTATGGGTTGAAAATGGTCAGGTTTATCTCTATTTAGGTAAAACGGGTGCTTTTGATGAAAATAACACCCTGCTTAAATTAGGTAGAATAAAACTAGACCTATTACCCAATCCATTTGCTGGACAATCATTTTCCCAAGAACTTATACTTCAAAAAGGTCATGCGATTATCTCTGGAGAACACAATAAAAATAAAGTTGAAATATTAGTTTGGGCGGATGTGTTTCGACCAAATATACATATTGAAATCAAATCGCAAAAAAACATCCATGTAAATGCAACGTACGAATCTTGGCGATTCAAAGATCTTTTTCCTCAAAAAAGAGAGAATAATATGAATTCATGGAAGTGGGCACCGCCGCATCAAGTCGTTACGTATAAGGATAGTGTGCGAATCAATAAAAATGAGATTCTGTTTTATCATCAAAACCGAGATTTTACGGCTTTCGATATTGTCGTAAAACAACAAAAAATGGATGCTGTTAAAGATTCGCTATATAACCCATTGCGTAACTTGATTTCTGGAGGTATATTGAAAGGAAATAATTTTGAATATAAATCTACGAATAGAGGTCGGTACATGGATACGGACTTTCTGGGTTATGTTTTGGCGAGTAAAAGACAGGCACAAAAACATCATTTGCAAATTTCGCTATTTGTTGACAAAGAAAAAGATATATCTTCCTGGACTACTAAACTCAATCAAAAAACAAGCTACAATAAATCATTACTAGAAGTAAAAAAAGAGAACGAAAAATGGTGGTTTGATTTTTGGCAAAGAAGTCATATCATTATTCAACCTAAGGATAAGAACAATCATACAGAAGTATGGCAAGTTGGCCGCAATTATCAATTGTTTCGTTATATGCTAGCTTGTAATACATATGGAGATTATCCAACTAAATTTAATGGTGGATTATTTACATATGATCCTTCGAGCATCAACAAGGATTTCCTATTCACTCCTGATTTTAGAAATTGGGGCGGAGGTACGCATACCGCGCAGAATCAACGCTTGGTATATTGGCCCATGCTTAAAAGTGGTGATTTTGATATGTTGCCTGCACAATTCAAATTTTATCAGCGTATACAAAAGAATGCAGAATTAAGATCGAAATTATACTGGGGACACGGAGGAGCGAGTTTTACAGAGCAAATTGAGAATTTTGGTTTACCGAATCCTGCAGAATATAATTGGAAAAGACCAGATACTTTTGATCCTGGTATCGAATACAATGCATGGTTAGAACATCAATGGGATACGGTTTTAGAATTCTGTATGATGATGCTTGAATTGGAATCGTATAACAATCAAAATGTCGATGAATATGTACCGTTTGTGATGAGCTGTATTAAATTTTTCGATGAACATTATCAATATAGAGCGAAACAACTTGGAAATAAAGTCTTGAATGAAAAAGGTCACTTGATTTTCTATCCGGGTTCATCTGCCGAAACGTATAAGATGGCTTATAATTCTTCTACGACAGTCGCAGCATTGTTAGGAGTAACTGAGAAATTAATTTCCTTAGATTCATGTATTTTAAAAGATAGTGATCGTCAATATTTACAAAGCTTTTTAAATAAAATACCTCCTTTACCACGACGTATAATAGATGGTAAAGTAATGTTGGCGCCAGCAGAAATATGGGCACGAGTAAACAATACCGAATCTCCGCAACTTTATGGTGTGTATCCATGGGGGTTTTATGGCATAGGTAAGCCAGATTTAGAGGTAGCCATCAATACATATCAATATGATCCTGATTTATTGAAATTCCGTTCACATATAGGTTGGAAGCAAGATAATATTTTCGCTGCTAGATTGGGACTAGTTGATGAAGCTAAAAAATATACAACCCTAAAATTAAAGGATTCAGAACGAAGATTTCCCACATTTTGGGGACCCGGTTTTGATTGGGTGCCTGATCACAATTGGGGAGGTTCTGGTATGATAGGATTACAAGAAATGCTTTTGCAGACGAATGGTAATAAGATTTATTTGTTTCCCGCATGGCCCAAAGAATGGGATGTTGATTTTAAATTGCATGCATCGAAGAATACCATCGTATCAGGAAAACTTATTAACGGTGCTGTACGAGATTTAGTAGTCTTTCCAAAAGAAAGAACCCAAGATGTTGAAATTTTACTGCAATAATTATATTTATATTGAAATGAAAGAGAGCTGAAAATTTTTTCAGCTCTTACTTTTTAATATTAGAATATAAACTTAGTACTCAAGAAATTGGATTTATTATTTTCAATAATTTGATTGAGTAATTGCTTATTTTGAGGTGTTGCTTTTGTGGCTACAATAGACCTAATTGAAAATGATCGTAATGCATCCCTTACCGACAATGTTCCTTCAGCACTGTCTTTTCGACCCGTGAATGGGAAACTATCTGGTCCGCGTTGACATTGACTATTGATATTGACTCTGCCGACTTGATTAACCAAAGGAGAAATTAATGATGTAATCACTTCATCATCATTACTAAACAAACTTACTTGTTGGCCATGCGAAGAATTTATTACATATTCTATAGGTTCATCAATGTTGTCATAAGGAACAATTGGAATTATAGGTCCAAATTGTTCTTCTCTGTAAATTTTCATGTTCTGATTTACAGGATACACAACTGCTGGATAGAATAATGATTCGCAAATTTCGCCACCTTGTTCATTGATGACAGATGCACCATGTGCAATGGCATCATCAATACAATCTTTTAAGTATTGTGGTTTATTTATTTCTGCAAGCGGCGTTATTGTCACGCCTGATTCCCAAGGCATACCAATTTTTACCTTTTTCAATTCGCTTTTCAACTTATCAAGGAAAGGATTTACGACTTTACGATCTACAAATATGATTTTCAATGCTGTACAGCGCTGTCCATTGAAAGATAATCCTCCCATAATAGTTTCTTGAACTGCAAGATCCAAATCAGCTTTTTGATCAATAATCGCTGCATTTTTAGCATCAAGACCTAGAATAGCACGTAGTCTATTTACTTTAGGGTGCAATTTTTTAAGGTCATTCGCTACTTTACTTGATCCGATTAATGCCAATACATCAATCTTTCCAGATTTCATTAGATCAGGAACAATTTTGTTTCCACGACCGTAAATAGTATTGACTACACCTTTAGGGAAACTTGTTTTGAAAGCTTCTAATAATGGAGAAAATAATAATGTACCATGCTTAGGTGGTTTGAATAGAATTGTATTACCCATTACTAAAGCTGGTATAAGCGTAGTAAATGTTTCATTTAACGGATAATTGAAAGGGCCCATACACAATACAACCCCAAGCGGAGCGCGTCTTACTTGAGCGATGATTCCTTGCTCTATTTGAAAACGAGAAGATTCTCTATCAATATCTTTTAACTCTTGGATGGTGTCGTACATATATTCTATTGTACGGTCAAATTCTTTGTTCGAATCAGCAAATGATTTACCAATTTCCCACATGATTAACTTCACAACGATATCTTTTTTAGCTATCATTTTCTGTGTGAAATTTTCTAAGCATTCGATACGTTGTTCGACACTCATGGCAGGCCATTCACCTTTCCCGTAATCGTAAGCTTTTACCGCAGCATCAAGTGCTTTTTGTGATTCCTCCACTGTCGCAAGAGGATAACTCCCGATACGTTTGCGATTAATACCATCTGCGGATTTTACACAAATAGGAGAGTAGACATCGTTCACTTCACCATGCCAAGTAATCATTTCTCCATCGCAAAGGAATTCGCGTTGATTTACTTCTTCTGGCAACATAAAGTCGCTAGGAATCTCGTCTTCACTCGGAAAGACGTTTTGTAATTCAAGTTTCATTTTAAATTGAATTTATAACTGTTTAATAATGTTTAGGTCAATGCTAAGTCGTCAGATAAGACTGTCGCAGATTATAGGCAAATTAATACTTAATTAAAATCTATGACTGTTTTAATCCCAGACTTTAGGTTTTCGGGCTTATCCCTTAGATAAGCGACCGCATTTTCAAAAGGAACTCTTTTGGTGATAAAGTCTTCAGCTTTTAAAGACTTATTCAAAAATTTAAATATAATGTCATTAAAGTCATCTCGAACAGCATTTCGGCTACTCATTAACGTTCCCTCACGTTTATGGAATTCAGGATGGCTGAATACAATATCTTGGTTTTGAATGCCAACTAATACATAACGCCCACCGTGAGCCATGTAATTGAATGCCTCATTTATAATTTTTACATTTCCACTTGCATCAAATATTAAAGTAGGCATATTGCCACTTGTTAATTTGGATAGATTATCAGCGATATCATCACCTAATGGATTCAGTATATAATCTGCGCCTAATCGTTTTGCATGAGCCAAACGCGAGCAGTCGACATCCATGGCAATTATTTTAGCACCACTTAGTTTAGCTAATTTAATAATACCTAATCCTATTGTTCCGGCACCAATAACAAATACAAACTCACCAGGAATTACCTGCGCTCTTCGAATAGCATGCGCTCCAATCGCAAGTGGTTCAACCAATACGAGTTGATCATAAGTCAAGCCCTTTGAATAAATCAAAGATGCCGTAGGAACGACTATGTACTCGGACATGGCGCCATCTGTATGTACACCCAATACTCTCATGTCTGTAGCACAATTGGGTTTACCCATTTTGGAAGCATTATCTATTCCTTTTGTCAGATATGGCACTAACGTCACTTTGTCTCCAGGATCCAAATCTACAGCATCGCCTTCTACATACTCAGCCGCTATTTCGTGTCCCAAGACACGAGGATATGTAAAATATGGCTGCTGGCCAGCAATGGCGTGTATATCTGTACCACATATACCCACTCTTTTTATCTTAATTAATGACTCACCAATTTTTGGTGTCGGAATAGCATGTTCGGTATACGATAACTGGTTCGGATTTTCACATACAAGTACTTTCATCATATCATTTGAAAATTTATGATTATAAAAAACTTTGCATTATTTACAATCTCAAATCTCATCAAAAAAAATGCAATAATTAAAATTAAATAACGAAATCGTTGCCAAAATCATAAAAACTATTTTTTGAGAAGACTGAAATATTTAATTATACCAATATATGAAGGGGGTAACTTTGAAGCTTTATATAGCTTTCTGCTAGAAAATAGTCAGTATAACAAGCTTAAAGATAATATTGTATAAAGATCCGCTAATTACTAACACTCAATTAAACTCTATTTTCAGTTTATTTGAAAAAGCAATAACCAATTCAAAAAGCAGCTAAACTTTATTTGATTAAAAAGATATTTATGAAAAGCCTATTTGTCATATTAGCATTTGTAACATTATTTCCGATAGTTGTCATTTCTGCTAACTATGATATCTACTATTCAAAAAAGGGAGTTACAAATATAGAGCGATTTGATTATGCCTTAAATAAACTCAATAGTGGTTTTAAAAATGCTGGATTGAATTCATATAAAACCAATTCTAAACTGTCAAAGCACAGTATTTTCGTAGGTTTAGCTTCTTCAATCCACAATCCAAGCCTAGAAATTAATACTTCTAAAGTAGATCAGTTGATACAATCTGAATCATTTTTACTATTCAGAGCGAATTCAAATCAACCACTTTATGTATTATCTAAAGATGAATCTGGATTATTATATGCTATCAACAAACTTATAGCCGAAAAACTATATTTAGAAACAATAGTAGATGTATTTGAATCACCAGAAATGGTATTACGCGGCACCAGTATAGGTCTCCAAAAAACCGAATACCTTCCAGGACGTGATGTTTATGAATATCCTTATACTGAAGAATCATTTCCATGGTTTTATGACAAGGATCATTGGACAAAATATCTCGACATGATGGAAGAAAACAGATACAATTCGTTATATCTATGGAATGGACATCCATTCTCTTCATTAGTTAAGCTTGATGATTACCCATATGCGTTAGAGGTGGATGAACAAACTTTTGCTAAAAACGAGGTGATGTATAAGTTTATTGCAGAAGAAGCAAATAAAAGAGGTATATGGCTTATACAAATGTTTTATAATATATTATTACCTAAGCCATTTGCGGATAAGCATAATTTGAAAACACAAGATCGTAATCGAATTATTACGCCATTGATTGAAGATTATACACGAAAATCTATTGCTGCTTTCGTCGAAAAATATCCTAATGTAGGCTTACTTGTCACTCTAGGAGAGGCAATGGAAGGTGTTGGTAACGATGATATTATTTGGTTCACAAAAACTATTATACCTGGTGTAAAAGATGGATTAAAGGCGAATAATATTAAGATTGAACCTCCTATTATTTTGCGTGCACACGATACAGATGCAGTAGCAGTTATGCATGCTTCAAAACCAATATACAGTAATTTGTATACTATGGCTAAATATAACGGTGAAGCCTTGACTACATATACCCCTAGAGGAAAGTGGGCAGAATTACACCAAAATCTAAGTAATATTGGCACTACACATGTTCAGAATGTTCATATTTTAGCCAATCTTGAACCTTTTAGATATGGTTCTCCAGATTTTATACAAAAATCTGTTTTTGCCATGCACGATATTCATAAATCCAAAGCTATACATATTTATCCCCAAGCTTCATATTGGGATTGGCCTTATACTGCAGACAAAACTGACCATAGAATGTTACAAGTGGAAAGAGATTGGATGTGGTATAAAGCTTGGGCAAGATACAGCTGGAAACGTACGTACTCCAAATCACAAGAAGAGGTTTTTTGGGCTAGATCTATTGCTGATCATTATGAAATCCGTTTAGATGAAGCCCAAAATTTATTGAAAGCAATAGAAGAGATTGGAGAGATATCACCTAAAATTTTGAGACGATTTGGTATTACGGATGGTAACCGTCAAACATCTTCATTGGGTATGCTGATGACCCAATTAATTAATCCTTATCGCTATGGTTTATTCACCTTATTGTATGAATCAGAGGCGCCCGAAGGCGAGATGATTATAGAGTATGCAGAAAAAGAATTTAAAGGTGAGAAACATATTGGTGAAACACCAATTTTAACAGCCAACGAAATCGTTGCGCATGCAGAAAAAGCTGTAGAATATATTAGTGATATAAAAATTTCTAACAAACACAGCGAAGACTTTGTCCGATTAATCAACGATATTCATGTACACCATGCACTTGCAAAGCATTACAGCTATAAAGTAAAAGCTGCATTAACTGTACTAAAATATAAGTACAATAAGGATGTCAATATACTAAAAAGTGCATTGCCTGATCTTGAGAAAAGCGTATTAGCATATAAAAAATTAGTTGATCTAACAATTGATACCTATCTCTATGCGAATAGTATGCAGACCAAGCAACGAAAAATTCCAATGCGTGGAATTGATGGCGAGTTTAAACATTGGAAAGAATTACTGCCTGTGTTTGAAAAAGAATTATCAAATTTCAAAGCAAGTATATATTCTTTAGAAAATTCCGCTTCAGTGGCTCCTGTAGAAAAGGATAAATTTGTGTCAACTCCTATCAATTTCGATTCACCAGTGTCCTATGTTGAATTAAAAAAAGGTGCTAAAATCTTTACTAATCAAGAGCTAGTAATTACACATTTACCGCAAGAATTAGAAGGGCTAAAGGCTATTCAAACTAATTCTGAATTACAAAAATTGGAAGGCACATTTTTGCGTTTTCAAAATGATAAACCAATAAAAATTTTAGTTGGCTATTTTAATAGTGAGGATAAAGTTTTTGCGCCTAAGCCAGTGCTTGAAATCGATGCCTCAGCAAATAATCATGGACAAGCAGAAGCAAAAATTAGAAATGTGGTACGTGTACAATATATGCCAATGATTGATATTCACACGTATAGCTTTCCTGTTGGTAAAAATGAACTAAAAATACCAAAAGGAGAGTGTATTATTGTGGGAATTATTGATGATAAATACTTACAAACTACCTATAATGCGGATATAGATAATCAAGGTGATGAACTTGATGATTTATTTGGTTATTTCAACGATACTAAACTATGATAAAGAGACTTTTTATACTATCTATTTGTTATTTAGCACCAAGTTATGTTTTTTCACAAACTGATCTGTCGAAAAAACTAGATACTTATGTAAGCCAATTTAACAGTCATGATAATGAAGCTGTAATAAATATGGTGAGCAATTCACGAAGTGCTGAATGGCTTAAATTAAATATTCCTTTGGTGGATATTCCGGATTCTGCTATAGAAAAGACGTACTATTTCAGATGGTGGTCTTATAGGAAGCATCTAAAACAAACACCCGAAGGAATAATCGTTACTGAATTTATAGAACCCGTAAAACATGCTGGTAAATTTAATTCTATCAGTTGTGCGTTGGGACACCACATTTACGACGGGAGATGGCTACGTAATAACGATTTCCTTAAAGAGTATATTGATTTTTGGTTTTTCCATGCGGATAAAGGTCAGACTCGTCCTAGATTTCATCAATTTAGTTCATGGATAGCAGATGCAATGCTGCAATATTATAAAGTGGATAACGACAGACATTATGTGTTGAGTCGTCTTGATGATTTAGACCATGATCTGGATAAATGGGAAGAAGAAAGACTTCTCGATAATGGTCTTTTTTGGCAACATGATGTAAAAGATGGGATGGAAGAATCTGTATCTGGCGGGAGAAATGTCAAAAATATGAGACCGACAATTAATAGCTACATGTATGGTAATGCGGTAGCAATGATTGAATTAGCCAAACTTGCGGGTAGATCAGATTTGATTCAAAAGTATGAACTGAAGTCAAAAGCATTCAAGAATAATGTAATTGATTCGTTATGGGATGATAAGGATAATTTTTTTAAAACAAAATTAGAAAATGGTCAATTACATTCTGCTCGAGAAGCAATTGGATTCATTCCTTGGTATTTTAATCTCGTTCCTGATCAGGCTAAGTATGCTGAAGCATGGAAGCAGGTAAATGATCCAGATGGATTTAATGGGGCGTGGGGCTTAACTACGGCAGAGCGAAGAGAACCCACATTTCAAACCAGAGGAACAGGGCGTAGTTGCGAATGGGATGGTCCAATTTGGCCTTTCGCCAGTTCGCAAACACTGAAAGGAATGGCAAACTTCCTAACCAATTACAAGAATACATCTTCAATATCAAAACTTGATTTCTATAATCAGGTGTCAAAATATGCAAAATCGCATGTGATGAATGATAAGCCATACATTGGCGAATATCAAGATGATAAAACAGGTTATTGGCTAAAGGGTGATGATCCTAGAAGTAAATTTTACAATCACTCTACTTATGCAGATGTAATTATTAATGATTTATTAGGATTTAAACCTGCATTAGACAATTCATTTACATTGTCACCACTCATACCAGATAGCAAATGGGATTATTTTGCTCTCGAAAACTTAAGGTATAAAGGAAGAGATATCAATATATATTGGGACAAAACCGGTCAACGTTACCAAAAAGGGAAGGGGTTACGAGTATTTGTTGATGGCGTATTAGTCTCATCATCATCTACATTAAAATACATTAAAATTAAACTTAAATAAGAATGAAATTATACTATTTAAATCTACTACTGATAAGCTTACTGTTCAGTAATATTACCTTCGCACAACACACAGTTAATGTGCTTGATTTGGGAGCCAAAAACGATAGTACCGGTCTTAACACCGATATTATTCGCAAAGCTATACAGCAAGCTTCTGATAAAGGTGGAGGCACTGTATATTTTCCGGCAGGTAAATACATTACTGGTCCTATACATATGAAAAGCAACATTACGTTGTTTATTGATGCAGGTGCAGAACTACATTTTAGTGACAACTTTGATCACTATTTGCCCATGGTGGAATCCCGTTGGGAAGGAACAGAAGTAACTAATTTTTCTCCTCTTATATATGGTACTGATCTAGAAAATATTGCAATCATCGGAAGAGGAAAAATTGATGGTCATGGTAAGAATTGGTGGAAATTTTCGGAGGTGGATGTTAGAAATGGTCTTCAGAATAGCAAATGGCAACTGGAGTTTAAGCGTCTAAACAAAGATGTGTTAGCTCCAGATTTACCGGGGTGGGTAGAACGTGGATTTTTGCGTCCTCCATTTATTCAATTTTTAAGATGTAATAATCTTCAGATTAAGGATATTACAATTGTAAATTCTCCTTTTTGGACTATTAATCCGCAATACTGTGAGAATGTATTGATAGATGGAATTTCTATCAACAACCCACCTTCTCCTAATTCTGACGGAATCAATCCAGAATCTTGTCGAAATGTACGTATCGCAAACTCATTTATTTCGGTAGGTGATGATTGTATTACTATTAAATCAGGAAAAGATCGTTCGGGTAGAAAGGTAAATATTCCCGCGGAGAATTATACTATTACAAACTGTACTATGCTTAGAGGACATGGTGGTGTAGTAATTGGTAGTGAGATGTCTGGTGGTGTAAAAAATATAGTAATTTCTAATTGCGTATTTGATGGTACAGACAGAGGTATTCGTTTAAAGACTGCGCGTGGTAGAGGTGGTGTTGTGGAGAATGTTCGCATCAGCAATATTGTAATGCGTAATATTAGAGATCAAGCGATTGTATTGGATATGCGTTATGCAAAAGGAGATGTTGAGCCCGTTTCAGAACGTACGCCAAAATTTAAAGACATATTCATTAGCAATATTGCAGGTAGTACCAATAGAGTTGCACGAATCTCTGGTTTGGAAGAAATGCCAATTGAAAATATTAGTTTAAGCAATATTAATATGCAAGCAACATCCGGAATTTTGGTAGAATATGCACGTAAAATTTCTCTATTTGACATACAAATTGATGCACATAACACCCCGACGATTCAAGCTTCGAATTCTGAATTTTTAGATATTCAAAAGATTCAGAATTTTAATACGAAGACCGAGAAATCATTTATTCAACTGGAGAATGTAAGTAAAGTAAATATTGCTAATAATTTTCCATTTAAAGCATCAAACTTCTTGGAGTTAATTGGTAATGAGAATAAACAGATAACTGTTCACGGTAATAATTTAAAAAATGCATCTAATGTATTACTAGGCAATGCGCAACATGTAGTACAGAGTAATAATATTCAATAAATATGTTTATTTTTTCTAGGTCTTTCTATCTTTTAAGTATTATTTTTTTTCATGCTCTATCAGTGTATGGACAGGATGACCTCGTTTTAAGATTTCATAAACCAGCGCAGATATGGGAAGAGGCACTACCTATTGGTAACGGTAGGGTAGGCGCTATGGTATTTGGTGGTGTAGAAGAAGATCACATTCAATTCAATGAAGAAACACTTTGGACGAATGGGCCGAGAAATTACAATAAACCTGGAGCCTATACTTACTTAGATAGCATACGACGACTATTAGTAAGTGGCGAGCAGTCTAAAGCGGAAAAGCTTGCTATGGACAAGTTTATGGGAGAGAAAAGTGCGCAAGGAGATGTAAACCAATGGCTAGAAAAAATTAAAAAGACTCGAGAAGAAAAAAGAAATCCTTCAACCTACAACTTTAATGATAAGCTTTGGAAAACGCTACAAGTTCCCTCTTATGAAGGTTGGGAAACACTTGGATTAGAAGCTATTGATGGTGCTATATGGTTTAGGAAAGAAATTACATTGTCCAAAAATCAAAGTCAAAAGGATTGGATTTTAGATCTTAATAAAGTTCGCGACATAGATTATACCTATGTTAACGGGAATTTGATAGGATCTCAAGATAATTTTGATAAAATAAGGAATTACAAAATTCCCAAAGGATTACTTCGAGAAGGTAAAAATATTATTGCTATACAAGTTATAAATCTTCAAGGAAAAGGCGGTATTGCGGGGTACAAAGACACCTCGAACATGATTGGTCTGAAAAATAATCAAGAGAAAATTGTTTTAAATGGGGACTGGAAGTATTTTATTCAAGATAGTAATAGTCCGATGACAGGTAAATTTCAAGCGGCTTACCAACCCTTTGGAGATATTAAAGTGATTTTCCCGCACAAACAAATAACGAAATATGAACGCACTTTGGACCTCGCAAATGCAGAAGCAAAAGTTGTTTATACGTATAATAATACATTATATCGAAGAACTTATTTAGCGAGTTTTCCGCACAATGCGTTAGCAATTAAATACGAAGCGGATAAATCAGGACAATTGTCTTTTGATGTAGAATTATCAAGCAAGCACGAGCAACAGCAAATTAAATTAATTGATAAGCAAACTATCAATTTAAAAGTGCGAGTGAAGAACGGAGTATTACAAGGTGACGCTATTTTACATGTCAAGATTGAAGGAGGTAGCATATCTACACAAGACAATAAATTAAGAGTTAAGGAAGCTAATACCGCAACACTTTATCTAACGGCAGCGACAAATTTTGAGAGCTACGATAAAGTTTCAGCTAATTCTTTCGATAAAGCAATTGACTTTCTAAAGAACATTCAAAGCACGTCTTTTGAAGAAGTAAGACAAGTTCATCAAAAAGATTATAAAACTTTATTTGATGGCTTTAGCATTCATTTAGGTAAGCAAAGTGCAAAAGAAACGGATCAACGATTACGAGACTTTGCTAAAGAAGTGGATCCATCTTTTGCGGCTCTATATGTACAGTTTGGTAGATATTTATTGATAGCTAGTTCCAGGGAAGGGACCCAGCCTGCAAATTTGCAAGGTATTTGGAATCATCTTCTTGAACCATCTTGGGATAGTAAATATACGACTAATATTAATTTGGAAATGAATTATTGGCCTACTGAAGTATTAAATCTAAGCAATCTTCATCAGCCACTTTTCAAATTGATTCGCGAAGTCAGCGAAAAGGGAAAAGAAACGGCCAAGAATTATTATAATGCCCGAGGATGGGTGTTGCACCATAATACAGACATTTGGCGAGGAACTGCGCCCATAAACAATTCCAACCACGGTATATGGCCGACAGGAGGTGCTTGGTTAGTGCAGCATATTTGGGAAAGCTATTTATACAATCAAGACCCGACGATTTTGAAAGAGAATTATGATGTTATTAAAGGTGCTACTTTGTTTTTCAAAGACTTTTTAACACCACATCATAAAACAGCTGAATTAGTGACGAATCCTTCCAATTCTCCCGAGCATGGGGGATTAGTAATTGGACCAGCAATGGATAGCCAGCTGGTAAGAAATTTATTTCGGATTTATACGAATGCTTCTGCGATCTTAAACGTAGATCCGGACTTAAGAGATTCCATTCAAATATTATTGCCAAAAATAGCTAAAGATAAAATAGGTAGATATGGACAACTGCAAGAATGGATTGAAGATGTGGATGACGTGAAGAATAAGCACCGTCATATTTCACATTTGTGGGCTTTGCATCCAGGTAATGAAATCAATTGGTTGGAAACTCCTGAATTATGGAATGCAGCCAAACAATCATTGATTTATCGCGGGGACGAGGGAACTGGATGGAGCTTAGCATGGAAAATAAACTTTTGGGCTCGACTATTAAACGAGCAGAAAAGTCTCGACTTGGTCAAAATGCTTCTTCGTCCAGCGGACAAGAATGGGGGATCATACCCGAATTTATTCGATGCACATCCACCATTCCAAATTGATGGAAATTTTGGTGGGGCAGCGGGAATTATTGAAATGATGATACAAAGTAATACAAAATATATTCATTTACTTCCGGCTTTGTCCAAAGATTTTGCTTTTGGCGAGATAAAGGGCGTGAAAGCTAGAGGTGGTTTCATAATAGATTTCAAGTGGGAAAACAGCAAAATCAAAAGTTTAAAAGTAAAGTCAATTGCGGGTAATGTGCTTAATTTAAAACATAACACAATAGAAAAAGTATACAATACTGAAAAAGGAAATACCTACATATTTGACGCTAACCTTACACTTATAAAGTAACCGCTAATGTTTTTGAAGATATTTATGTACACAATATTTTTTGTGTCAAGTTGCCTGTTTTGTAAGGCTCAGGAAATAAGAATTGTAAAGTCCTTAAATGAAGAATGGAAAACAACTTTGGATACCAATCATTCCTTGAATGCTGAAGTTGTTACGACACTTCAACCATCAATTAAAAAGAATTGGACATCTGTATCCGTTCCACACAATTGGGATGATTATTATGGTTACAGACGATTATTTCACGGTAATCTTCACACTACAGCTTGGTACAGTAAGGCTTTTGTAACGCCTACTGTAGCTTCTCAAAAGAGATTCTATTTATTCTTTGAGGGAGTAGGTTCGTACGCTACAGTATGGTTAAATGGTGTAAATGTCGGTAGTCATGCAGGAGGACGCACTACATTTACATTAGACGTGAGTCAAGCAATTCGAAAAGATAAAAAAGAAAATATACTTGTGGTTAAAGCTGAACATCCTTTGAATATTAGAGATTTGCCCTGGGTAGATGGAGGTTCATCGACTGAAAGAGGATTTTCTGAAGGTTCACAACCATTAGGTATATTTAGACCTGTATCATTAATCATTAAAAGTGCTATTAATATAGCTCCTTTTGGAACACATTATTGGAATGACACGAATATTTCAAAAGAAAAGGCTATCATCAAGCAAACTGTAGAACTTGTTAACAGTACGAATGCAACAGAAAATATTACTGTTCGAACAAGGGTTTTGGATCTACAAAATAAACTGATTTTTAGTTCACAAAACAATTTAGAATTACCTGCTAATGAAACAAAAGTATTTTCATTATCTGATCTACAGGTTCGCAATCCAAAACTTTGGTCTATTGAACAACCCAATTTGTATGCATTAGAAACTTCTATCATACAAAATGGTAAGGTTGTAGACCAGCAGATAACAAATTATGGTATTCGGAAAATTACATGGACCAAGAATACGGAAGGAGAAGGATATAGTAGAGTTTATTTAAATGACAAACCTGTTTTTATAAATGGGATTGCAGAGTATGAACACAAGTTTGGCAATTCGCATGCCTTTACAGATGAAGAAGTATATGCACGTGCTAGCGAGATGAAATCATTAGGTTTTAATTCCTTTCGTGATGCACATCAACCACATAATTTGAGATATCAAGATTATTGGGACAAATCTGGCATGCTACTTTGGACACAAATGTCTGCACACATTTGGTTTGACAACCCGAGTTTTAAAGAAAATTTCAAGAGACTATTAATTCAATGGGTCAAAGAAAGACGAAATAGTCCATCGGTTTTTTTATGGGGTATACAAAATGAAAGTAAACTTCCAGAATATTTTGCGAAAGAATGCACAGAAATTATTCGGAAGTTAGATCCTACGGCATCTATTCAACGTTTGGTAACAACCTGCAATGGTGGTGAAGGTACGGATTGGGATGTTCCTCAAAACTGGACTGGAACGTATGGAGGCCATCATAATACATATGGAGAAGATTTAAAAAGACAGAAACTTGTCGGAGAATTTGGAGCTTGGCGAACATTAGAACTCCATGCTGAACAACCGTATCTACCGAATGATAATGTTTATTCAGAAGGACGTTTCACAGAGATATTAGAGACAAAAATCAGGCTTGCAGATTCTGTCAAAAAAGAAATTGTTGGTCACTACCATTGGTTGTGGACATCACATGATAATCCTGGTAGAGTACAAGGTGGTGAAGGCTTTAGGGATATGGACAAGATTGGCCCTGTCAATTACAAAGGTCTTTTGACACCTTGGTTAGAACAAACAGATGCCTATTTTATGTATAGAGCGAACTATGCGCCGAAGTCGGATCCCATGATTTACATCGCTTCTCACACGTGGCCTAATAGATGGCTCGAGCCGGGTATTAAGAACGATATTCGTATATATTCTAATTGTGATGAAGTGGAACTGTATAATGATATCGATAACTTATCTCTTGGCAAACAAGCAAAAGGAAAAATCGGCACACACTTTCAATTTAATCAAGTGGATGTAAAGTATAATGTACTGTATGCTGTAGGAAGAATAGCAAATAAAATTGTTGCACGAGATACTATAGTCTTGTTCAACTTGCCGCAAAGTCCTAATTATGCTAGATTAATAGACCGTAAATCAACTTTACTTAAAGCAAATAAAAACTTAAATTACCTCTATCGAATTAATTGTGGAGGAGATAATTATACGGATTCATTTGGTCATAAATGGTTAGCTGATAAGCCTTACGATGCTGGATATTGGGGATCGCACACTTGGACAGATTCTTTCGAAGAAATTAATCCATTATTTGCAAGTCAACGTAGAGTATTTGATCCTATCAAAGGGACGGCAGATTGGCCAATATTCCAAACATTCCGATATGGATTGCATAAATTAGGTTATACTTTTCATATACCAAATGGAGAATACGAAATAGAGTTGTATTTCTCTGAACCTTGGATTGGAACTGGTGGTGCAGCAGATGCTTCGGGGAGAAGATTATTTGATATTAGTATAAATAACCAAACTGTTGAGAAAAATCTAGATTTATGGAAATCAGCAGGTCATGACACCGCTCTAAAAAGAACATATCGGGTGAAAGTGAACAACGGAAAGCTGGTCATCAAGTTTCCTAAAGTATCTGTAGGGCAGGCTATAATTAATGCAATCGCCATTGGTGCTTTGGAGCAGAAATTGACTCCCATAGTTGATGAACCTTACAATATTCTTGTGAACTCAGCCAAGGATTTGAAAATTAATTCGGCTTTGGATATTGGAACTGTGTATGATTTGGAGAAACAAAAATTTATTAATGATTTAGCACCTAGTTTGTACGGAAGCAACTATTTTGTCCCAAATTCGTTTGATGTGCGAAAGCAAATAACGCTTGCTTTCAAATATGCTACAAATTTATATTTGATTACGAATAATCAACCGAAAGATTTTGAAAATACAGGGGATTCTGTAAGAAATAATCTAGGAGATAAGTTTGCAGTATATCGAAAAATGCTAGCTCCAAATGAAAATTTTATATTGGCGAATAAACAAGGTGTTGAATTTGTTGCCTATCAAAGACTGAGTGGAATTCAACCGGCATATGATCTTAAGAAACCTTCAATTTATAAAGCAAGCGAGAGTAATGTTTTTAAAAATCTATCAAAAGTTCACTTTAACGACCAAGATAGAATGAAATTTTTGGATACTAGTCAGAGCATGATTGGTTGGACTTTTCAAGTTGGTGCGGCTGATGTATATGCTTTAACATTCAAATATCATAATCCATTTAAAGAGTCTAAAAAGGGCTATTATGAATTAGTATATCCTGATGGTACAGTTCTAAAAGCAAAGACAGAAGTTTTATTTGATCCAACTCGTGAAGGTAAATGGAATTATCTCAATGAAAATACAACTACTATGATTAATGCAGGAACTTACATCGTAAAATTGTATTCGGAGGATGCTTCTGGTGTTATGCTGGATTACTTAGAAGTAAAATAAAAGCAGTAGACAAACTAATGCTATTTAGAGGCATTAGTTTGTCATCATATATTTTTATACTGTTATTTTAGATCGCACCAAGTATTTTTTCTTGTATTCCATTGGAGTCAAATTGGTTACTCTTTTAAAATGTCTATAAAAGTTGGATACATTGTTAAATCCGCATTCAAAACAAATGACTTCAGTTGGTAAAAGATTTTCCACTAATAGTCGACAGGCATGACTTATGCGAATTTCAATTAGAAAATCATTGTATGTTTTCTTTGTCATGGATTTAAAATAGCGACAAAATGAAGTCACACTCAGGTGTGCCATATTAGCTACATCCTCTAAATTAAGATCTTTACGGTAATTGGCATACGTATAATTCAACACATCATTCAAACGTTTATTGTCTGTTTCATTGCCTGGATTATATGTGCTTTGAACATTGACTAATGTCTCATAATCTTGATTTTCAGCTAATAATTTTAATATAGATAGAAATGTGATAATTTTATCCATTCCCTCCTCGTGCACACATTGGCGCATAAGATTAGCTATTTTCGTTTTATTTTCACCTTTGATGACCATACCTTTTTTAGATATTTCATAAAGATGAGGAATCAAATACATCTCTGGCATGGACAAAAACTGCTTGCCTAAAAAATCTGGATGAAACTGAATAACAATAGCTTCTACTTGATAATTGGGGTCATTGTTATAGTATTCCTCATTACAACGCCAAGCGTGAGATAGCATACTACCGACTAAAATTATTTCATCCGGCTCGAACTTACTGATGTTGTCACCTATAAATCGAATTCCGTGGCCTTTAATAGTATAGTGTAATTCTATTTCTTCGTGGTAATGCCAGACATTGCCGAAGTTTGGCATTATATCATGACGTGCTACAAATGAGTTTTCGAATTGTGACGGTACTTTCCTAAATAAAGGTTTCATAGTAGAAATTGAATAGTAAGAATCTGCTTAAATAAAGTAATTAAATTACTTCAATTTATTCTATAATTCGAAAATACATAGTAACAATTTAAAAACAAAAAATAGTGATTAGCTATAATAAGTAAATAATTTTTCCGCAATGAGTTCTTTATGTGGTTGATTTAAAAATAGTGTGGTAAAATTCGCGATATTAATTTGGAGGTATAAAATCCTATTACATTTGTGGAAATTCTAGAATATTTTGAAAAAGACATACTTTATACTATTCCTATTTTGTGCTTTAATCGTGTCTATGCATAACAAGCAAAATTAACAGGAACAATCTTAGACTATCACTCTAAAGACATCTACACTATAACAAATTATTTTTATGAGAAAAATGTATTCTTAATAAATCTCAATCTCAAGAAATTAGGTGACTTATTTAAATTACTAAAAAGTGAATTTGGGGAGAAAGAGTTTTAATGCTTATCTTTTCGAAAAATCATAATTTAATTCAAGATTATTCCATGCACAAAAGTATAAGGATTTACGATTACGATTCTTCTGTTGGACATATTAAACTGAATGATCCTTATTATTATGTTATTTTATTAAAGCATGTAAAATCCATTTCAATCAATTTAGTAGAATACAAAACTGCAGATTTTACGGTCTTATTTTTAACACCTTATCAGTTACTAAACATAGAATTACCATCGAATTCTATGGTAAAGGTCTCGCAGTTTCATGCTGATTTTTACTGCATAGAATACCACAAGAAGGAAGTGGCGTGTAATGGGGTGCTGTTCAACAATATTTTTGAACGACCTCTAATCGATACATCCCCAAATTTCATTGCTGAAACGGATGTTTTATTCAATCATATACAAAGTATTCAAGCTGAGAAAGAGTCTTATTATCTTTCTATAATGAAAGCGTATTTGCAATTGATATTAGCACTATGCAATAAGGAGATGTTGCTACAAAGACAGGATTATGCTCCTAAGTCCAGTATTGTTTTAGCTGATTTGCGCAATGTGATTAATTCTAATTTTATTGAACAGAGATCTGTTCAGTTTTATGCTGATTATTACAAGATAAATTTGAATAGTTTTAGTAAGCGCGTCAAAGTCGAATATGGCAAATCCCCTCTGGTTTTAATTCAAGAACGATTAATATTAGAAGCCAAAAAACTACTTCATCTTACGTATAAAAGTATCAAAGAAATAGCTTTCCTATTAGCATTTGAAGATGTTTTCTATTTCAGTAGATTTTTCAAAAAACATGTCGGTGTTTCTCCCAAAAGATTTAGAGAAGAGGTAGGCATTGCAGAAATTGCTGAAAAGTCCATAGATTGATTTTATTTGTCCATTTAAACTACTTCATGAAAGTTCTAATTTAGCGTAGCTTATATTTAGTACTTATGAAATCTATACTTACGTTTTTTGCACATTCAACAATTTCTTTTACTCATTTTTTGCGCATCGCAATATTTGTCGTGATGGCATGGATTGGTGGCTTGAAAGTTTTTCAATATGAGGCGGATGGGATAGTGCCGTTTGTGATTAATAGCCCGTTTATGAGTTTTTTCTATTCAAAAACAGATTTTATGGCTTATAACAAAGATGGTGTTATGGTGAAAGAATATAACCTGCATAAAAATCCTGAAGGCTTAGTTGTAAAGAAAAATATAGAATGGCATACTGAAAATGGAACTTATGTATTTTCTTATGGCTTGGGATTAGTGATTTGTATTATCGGTATCTTGGTATTACTTGGGATTTGGTTTCCAAAAATTGGGTTTTGGGGAGGTGTATTCACATTCGGGATGTCTATTTTTACGCTCTCTTTTTTGATTACTACTCCCGAAGTATATGTACCCAATTTGGGAGGTGATTATCCAACGCCACATTATGGTTTTCCATACCTTTCTGGAGCTGGTCGTTTGGTGTTGAAAGATATTATAATGATGGGAGCAGGGTTAATAATTGCGTCAGAATCAGCTAAACAGTGGCTGAAAATTAAAACTACTTAAAAATTCAAAGTTATATTTTTAAATTCCTGCGGAGTCATTTGCACATGTCTTTTAAAGAATTTTGTGAAATTGGACTTGTCTTACGCTGGTATTTGTTAACAATACCAATTCCAAATAGCCATTATGCTTGTGTGCTTGTGTATGTCTTTATTGTTATCAAATTCAGCAACTTTTATAAGTTTATTCGATTGAATATTATCATTTAACAATGATTTGTTTGCTCTTCATGAATATGTGTTGAAATGTGTCCAAGATAGAAATCATTTTGAATAATAAATCTATCTTTATCAAGTACCATTTGTGCTAACAAATAACTTGAATTTTAACCGAATTCTCATAAACAAGATATTTGCAGATGTGCGAATTGAATTTCAAATCAAAAATATAAAAACCTATGAAAACCATTTTGTTTACAATTTTTCCCATTGCTTTATTTGTTTCAATATTACTTCCGGCAAGCGCTCAAGAACCTTGGATTGGTAGAACCACTGGAGACTTGCCTTATATGGAATATAGTGATGGTATGGTTAGATTAGGAGCTGATAAAATGACTTTTATTGATTCTGCAGTCCGATTGGTAGTCATAGATTCAGTAGAAAATAGATATAAAGTCAAGTTATCCGAAAATTGGCAAGCGTATATCCCTAAACGCTTTATTAAGCGTGGTTTTGAAGGTTTAGAAGCTAAAGTCACTACTAATTTTTTAACTGGTTCTTGGCATTTGTCTGCCAAAGAAAAGTATGACGTACTGACTGTCGCGCTACCTGATCGACTTCCATATAGAAGTTTTCAGTTAGTAGAACCCAATAAAATCGTTATTGATATTTTTGGATCTGTTTCAAACACAACATGGATTACTCAATTAAGAAATGCACAGATAGTCAAAAATGTTTACCGTGAGCAGCTGGAGAAAGATGTTTTCCGAATACATATCGATTTGAAAGGTACTCAAAATTGGGGCTATAGCGTTAATTATAGCAATAAGTCTCTTCGAATATCTGTTAAACATGCTCCCTCAAAATCAGGTATTAAGAATCTATTTATTGCCATAGATGCTGGTCATGGAGGGAGTGCCAAAGGGGCTGTTAGCTCAAATGGCACAGAGGAGAAAATATATAATCTGTTGTTTGCGAAAGAATTGGAAAAATTATTACGTAAGAAGGGTGTGAAAAATGTGTATTTGACGCGAAGTGAAGATGTGGATATTGCTACTACAGATCGCGTGCTTAAATTAAAAGAGGTCAAACCCGACTTACTTATCAGCTTACATTTTAATGCATCATCTAGATCCGAGGTGAAAGGCGTAAGCACTTATTACCACCATATGGGGAGCAAAGAAGTCTCTAAATATATTTTAGACGAAATGTTAGATTTAGGATTGAATGAATTTGGATTGATTGGTAATTTCAATTTTTTACTAAATTCTCCAACAGAATACCCGAATAGTTTAGTTGAAATTGCTTTCTTAAGCAATCCAGAAGATGAGAAGCGCATACTTGACGAAAAATTCCATAAACAGACTGCTGACAAGATTTATAGAGGAATCGTAAAATGGTTGAAAGAAGTCCAATAGCATTTAATTCCTATGTTGAGTTCGTCAATTTTGCAGATTGATATTTCTTTCCTACTATCCGAAATAATGTATTGATAAAGTTTATGTCGTGTCTTATGTTTTTCTATTAATTTAAATTATTATAACGAAATATTTATTTTTTTATAGTAAATTAGAGAACCTTTGAAAAACTTAATTCCTATGACTGACCAAAATATAATTATTTTGCTTGTATTAGCTATTGTTATCAGTAAGATAATAATTGGATTTTTAATTTACTTTTTGGTAAAAAGAAATAAAGAACTAAAATCGGAGCGAAAATTATTGTCTGAACACAATCAAATTCTAAAAAATCATGTAGAGATAATTGAAAGCCAAAAGGACGAATTAAAAGATGCTGAAAAATTTAAATTGAAAATTCTTTCCATTGCTTCTCATGATCTTCGAACTCCTTTTAACGATTTGAACATGATGTTTGGTAATTTTAGTTTATTAGAATCTAGACCTGATATTATCAAGGAATCTATGAAGGAGGTGAAAGGACAGATCTGTGTGGTTCAAGAAACTTTGGATAATATATTATCTTGGACAATAGCTCACCTCAAAAAATCAGAGAATCACGCGCAAGAAGAAATTAATATTACAAAACATATAAATACCATTGTGGATTTGTATGATTTAAGAATTAGGCAAAAAAGAATTAAAGTAAAATTTTGTATGTTGAAAGATTACTTCACTATGGGTAATGCAGAAACTTTCAATTTTGCTATGCGAAACTTGCTTAATAACGCCATAAAGTTTAGTCATACTGATTCTGTAATTGAAATTAAAATTTCTAAAAATGGTAATACAGGGCGAGTTTCTGTATATGATCAGGGGATCGGAATGGATTCCAACAAAATTGATCGAATAAACTCAGGTGAGTATCACCATAGTGAAGTTGGTACGAATCATGAGAAGGGCTCTGGAATTGGTCTTGCTTTGTGTAAGGAATTATTAAAAAAGCAAGGTTGGATTCTCCGAGTCGATAGTTCATTAGGAAAAGGTACTGAAATGCAACTGATTCTTCCACTTCAAAAATCCGCATATAGTGACAATTAATTAATTAGTAGGAAGTCGTAATGCCGTTGCATCACTAGAATCAAAATTCGAGAGTAGAAATCACCTAAAAAATTGTTGGATATTTATTTCAACTCAGTAGGTAAATGTAATGAGAAAGATAGATAAAAACTAACGCTAACGGGTATTGCTATAAGTGCGGCTAAAATGCTAAAATGAAAGTATGTGCTACTATCTCGGCCTGAACACAAAGCACTAGAAACTTATGTGATATTTTGCCCAAACGAACATATGATAATCAAAGTAGAAATTATTAGTCAACCATATTCTGGAGAATTTAAGGAACGCATTTATGATATTGAAAGTCCTTGGAATTCTCAAAATTGGTCATTTATAAAATTTACAGAAGATGACTATACTGATTGGTGTGGTCAATTTAGAGGGTTTCCACTAAATGCCCAAGTTTCATTGAAAAATAAACTGGCTTTGATTTTGACAAGTGATTATCTTTTTGAATTAGACGTTGAAACTTCTGATGTAATTGATTTTTAAGATAGACCACAGTATAAAAGTTTATCGCTTACTCCAAATGATGATTTTTTAATTGCTGATTACATGAATGTCGAAAAAATCACTTCGAACATAAAAGAAAAAAGGTTAATTGAAAGTCCACTCGAAATGGATTTCAGTGTATTTAAAAATTGGTCAAATAATATATTAGAATTTACTTGTGATTAGTTTACACAATGGGATAAACATTATTTGATGGAATATAATGTCTCAACTGAAACTATAAATATTAAGTAAATCACACAACCAAGTTAATCTTTTACGAAAACCTGTCTACATAGATATATCAAAATATTCGATCTCGTATAATCCTTTCTAATCGAGGTTTGTTGTTTTATGGAGACGGACTTTAAGATGCAAATTGTATATCAAAAAAACACGTTAACTGCTTAACCAAGGTTAATTCATTAAGGTAAAATGGGGCTTACTCATTTGAGATAGCCCCATATTATTTAGATATTCTAAATTTATATAATTGATTATAAAAATCTTATTTTGCTTCTAAAAGTTATTCTGAGTATTAACTAAAGATTGAGTCTATGGATTGGATTAATACCTTTCCAAATACTAAATATTTACAAATAACTCAGGATGAACTACAGATAAATACATGTAGAGAAAATAAATAGCTGATAAAGCGAGGATAAAAGTAATGCCCGCTAGAATTTTAGTAGTTGAAACATTTGCTCTCATTATATCAAGTATTAATTGGCACAAAAGTATAAATGATTAATAAGTTACAAGAACTTATTTAATTTTTTAAAATGTTTCTGTAGGAGAATCTCTACTATGTATGATATAAAGCCAAATGACATTTATTGAATTTTTTGGTTAAAAGTGAATTTTGAGAATGTAAATAAATTGTCAACATGCTATCAAGTTCTAATGACACATAATAGATGATTCCATAGCTATTTTAGAATCATATTATTCAATTCTTCATCAGTTAATTTTAAAAGTTCACTAATAATAAACACACCAAATTCTTGGCTTTTATGCAATTCTACATATTCAAATAAGTCACCTTGTACTTTTATTGGATTGCCATTATACAATATGTTGTATCCTTGAGCTAATGTATCTTGTAATAATTCCCTAATCATATAAAACTTAACGATCTTAACTTTTTTAAGTTTTTATTAAGTTTTACAAAAATTTACTATGTAGTTTTTTAGCTTCAAACAGCTTAATTATCTATAATTATGGTGAATTTGATTTCTATTTATCGTCGAGTAAGGATTAATCGTTAAGCACCAAAATTTAGTAATATACCTAACATGCTTTAATAAAAAGATATTTGTTATGTAGGACATAATATTTGTATATTGCCCAATCTTTTTTAAAATTATGATTCTTAACACCTTATCTACTGAGAATAAATCAAAAATAGCTTTGAAGCGAGATGAGGCTGTTTTTAAATCTTACTTTATCCAAAATTATAAAGTATATGAAAAATATGCTTTTGGCATTCTCAAAGATAGATTCTTAGCCGAAGATGTTGCATCCGAAATAATGTGGAAAATGTGGCATCTGGGAGAGGATTTGATGCATGTCGCTAATGTTGAACAGTATATTCTTAAAAGTATTAAAAACAAATGCTTAAATATGATGCGTGTGCGACAACCATTATATGTAGAAAATCGAGATTTACCTGATTATGCGGATAACTCATTGAATCCCGAAACATTGATGATAGAAGCACAGGCTGTAGCCAAAATACAACAGGCTATTTCAGAGTTGCCTGAAAAAACAAAACAAGCTTTTCTTTTGGTAAAAGAAGAGAAAATGACTTATAAAGAAGCAGCTGAAAGCATGAATATCTCACCTAAAACTGTGGATCGCCATATCCAAAATGCGATCAAAAAACTTTTCAGCTTTTTAAAGGCGTAGAATTTTTGAAAAAATAAATAATCCTATGGGGGATTTGACTTTTTGATGTGTCTATATAGTTAGAACGCAAAAATAAATATGTCGAATACCGAAGAGCATTATCTTTTTTTAATAAATAAACTGTTGCAAGGGAATATCACAATGGCTGAAAGTGAAGAGCTTATGCAGCTTGCTGAAGGTGATATAGAAAGATTAAGCTTCATCAAATATTTGACATCATCGGTGGATACAACCGATTTACTGGAAGCAGAAATTGTTTATGAAAAAACAAAACCTAATGATTTAATTCAGGAAGAAACAATTATACCTGCACCATCCAAAATCACAAATTCTAGTCGTTTATATAAAATTGCAAGTATTGCTGCTGCTATAGTTATTGTGGCTTTTTCAAGCATTTATTATTTCTATTCCGCATCCGAATCTTCAAATGATGATTGGCAATACATATCAACCAATCGCGGAGAGAGGAAATTTTTAACCTTGAAGGACGGTACAGAGGTTTGGCTTAATAATGAAAGTGAACTTAAGGTTTTAAAAGGATACGGTGAAGAACACCGAAGAATGGAACTAAAAGGAGAAGGTTACTTTTCTGTCGCTAAAAACCCGAAACTTCCGCTTCTCATACAAACAAAAGATACGGAAGTAAAAGTAATTGGAACTGTTTTTAATCTGAGTGCTTACCCAGAGAGCGGTGCGACGACGACTTCGCTAATCGAAGGTAAAGTTTCCCTAAAGATTGAAGGAGGAAATCATACGAAAGAGATTATTATGAACCCTGGAGATCAAGTAAGAATTTCCAAGGCAAATATTGAAAAAAACGCAGCAGATCTAAGTCTAAAAGAATTAATCCTGAAAGAAGCTGTGAGTTATACAAAGGCGGACGTGAAGGAGGATAAGGTTTCTGACATGCTTTGGGTTGAAAATAAATTGGTTTTCAATAACCTGACTCTTTCTGAGATTGCTGTAAAACTTGGGCGTTGGTATAATAAAGAAATCATTATTCAAAAAGATGAATTGCGCGATTTATCTTTTTCAGGAACATTTCAAGAGAAAGAATGTACGCAGGTTTTAGATATTCTGAAAAAAACAAATTTGAAAATAAACTACCAAATGAAAAATGATACCATATACATCCATTAAATGAAAAAGTAAATGATGAAAAAAGGGCAGGACTACTATGTAGTCACTACCCTAAAATGTGTTAACCAAGAGTATCAAGCCCTAGGAAAGTGTGATACTCAATTGATTAATTGAAAATCTAAAATTATGAAAAAAAACTCACATGCTTATACACATGTGCCTATTGCTTATTACTTTAAGTGCCTGATAATGCTTAAACTAATTGTAGTATTTATTACTGCTTTCGCTGCTAATCTAATGGCAAATGAATCATTAGCGCAGGATTATGTTACCCTAAAATATAGGGAAGCAAAACTTAAAAATATTTTAACTGATATAGAAAAGCAGACTGATGTTGCTTTTATATACAATGAGGATGCTGTAAAAAATGTTCGCATAGAAAATATCGCAGTTGAAAGAAAAAAATGGAAAGAATTCCTTTTACCGATTTTAGCCAAAAATTCATTGCAGATAGAATTTATCAGTAATGATCGTGCGGTTATTAAAGCTTCAAAAGCTGTTCAGACTACTGTAGTTACAGGTATTGTGAGGGACAAAAATAATAATCCATTGTCCAATGTTTCTGTAAAGCAAGTTAACAGTATAAAATCTACTTTGACCGATGCTGAAGGGAAATTCGCGTTAGAAACTACAGGATCTAATATTGTTTTACACTTTTCTTCAGTTGGATTTTTAGCTAAAGAATTGCCAGCTGAGCAAGGCTTGATGCAAATTGTATTAGAAGAAGATTTAGCGCAATTGGATGAAGTTGTGGTAGTAGGTTATGGTACACAAAAAAGAATTAATCTAACTGGATCTGTAAGTACAATTTCGGGGAGTGAATTGGAAAATAGACCGGTAGTGAATGCTACACAAAGTTTACAAGGCGCTATGCCAGGACTAAATGTAAGTGTAAATGGTGCAACTAAGCCGGGGCAATCTTTCAAACTAAATGTGCGCGGTACAGGAAACCTTAGTGGTTCTGACCAACCTTATGTTCTTGTGGATGGTTTGGAAATGTCGTTAGCTGATGTAAATCCCAGTGATATTGAGAATATCTCTGTACTTAAAGACGCTTCTGCAGGTGCAATATATGGTTCTCGTGCAGCATATGGTGTAATATTAGTTACCACAAAATCTGGTAAAGCAGGCAGAAAACAGATAAACTTTACAAGTAACACAGGCTTTACGACTCCCGTTCGATTGCCTGATATGGTTAATTCGGTAGAGTTTGCCAATTATTTCAATGCGGCAACTTTCAATGCGTTGGGTACTAGACAATATTCAGAAGAGAAAATCGCTTTATTGCAACAATATATAAACGACCCCACATCTGTTTCAATATTTCCTGAAGTTTCAAATAACACCTATGGAAGTTGGGAGAATTCTGCGAATGGTGTAGCAAATACAAATTGGTTTGATTTACATTACAAACCTTATGCGATGCGTCAGAATTATAATGTTAACCTAAGTGGAGGGAATGAAGGTACACAATTCTTTGTTTCGGGTGGTCTATATGATGAAGGCGGATCATTGCGTTATGCTGACATTAATTATAACCGTTATAATTTTAATGTGTCAGTAAATTCACAATTGACTGATTTCATCAAGGTGAAATCAAATGTAAAGTATACGCAAAATGCAAATAAAACTCCGTTAGCGGGTTACGAAGATATGTTCTTTCACAATTTGGCACGCATGCGTCCAAATGTATCGCCCTATGATTTTTATGGTAATTGGAATGAACAATCAATGATTCCTTACCTACAATCTGGATCAGAAGGCAAGACTAATAATGGAACTTTGGTGCTTTTAGGTGGTTTAGAGATTTCTCCATTGAAAAATTGGAAAGTTTTTGCTGATTTGAATTTCAGAAGAAGCAATTACGATGGTAGCACTTTAAAACTGCCGGGTACAATCTATGGTATTGACGGCACACCTATTTCTGTAAATAGATCAGAATATAATATCCCACTTACGGGTAGTTTCTCCCGCACAATGTCGGAGCAAAATTATATTACGCCAAATATTTACACGAATTATAAAATGCAATTTGATAAACATCAAATTGACTTGACGGCAGGTTTTCAACAAGAGTACATGCAGTACAAAGAGTTGACATCATCTGCTACTGAATTAATTAGTTTTGATAGACCAGGTACAGATTTGGCAACGGGTACGAAGTCCTCTAATGAAGCTCGTAATCACTGGGCTACACGTGGTTTTTTTGCGCGTGTGAATTATAATTTCGCGAATAAATACCTTTTAGAAGTGAATGGTCGTTACGATGGTTCTTCTCGATTTGCAGCGTCACAAAGATGGGGTTTTTTCCCGTCGGTATCTGCTGGATATAATATTAGCGAAGAGGATTTCTTCAAAGATAATGTGTCTTGGATCGATCAACTAAAAATTAGAGGATCTTACGGTAACCTTGGTAATCAAGCAGGAGCAAACATGTATGCTTATTTAGAAAGCATGAATATTATTATTCCTGGTCCAGGAACTGGCGGTCGCTATTATTTTGGTAATGACCGTGAAAGCTATATTCAGGCTCCAGCTGCATTTAATCCATTAATTACATGGGAAAAAGTGCAGAGTATGAATATAGGTGCTGACTTTACCATGTTAAATCAACGATTATCAGGTACGTTGGAGTGGTATCAAAGAAATACCAGAGATATGCTAGGTCCATCGCGTGATGTAGCTGATATGTTTGGTGCTACCGCACCGCAAACGAATAATGCAGATTTGCAAACTCGAGGATGGGAAATTTCTCTAAAATGGAGAGATAGATTCAATGACGATTGGAGCTATGATGTAGGTATGATGCTTACAGATTATAAATCTATTGTTACGAAATATCAAAATCCAACAAACTTCAATCCTAGCGGTGCTTGGTATGAAGGAAAAGAAGTTGGTGAAATATGGGGATATACCTCACATAGCTTGTTAAAGACGGTGGAGGAAGTAAATGCATACAATCAATTAAACCGTAGTTACCTTTCGGCAAGAGATTGGGTAGTAGGTGATGTCAAATATGAGGATATCAATGGGGATGGTAAGATTGATATCGGTGCTAATCGATTGGGTGATATGGGGGATTACAGTATCATCGGTAACAGCAGTCCACGTTATAATTTTAGTATTTCGGGCGGATTGACTTGGAAAGATTGGTCTATGAATATGCTATGGCAAGGGGTTGGGAAACAAAATTATTTGCCTGCAGCATTAGATGCTTATTTTTGGGGATCAGGCTCACTTGCTCAAGTTACCGTATTCCAAAAGCATTTAGATTACTACACGCCAGAAAATCCAGATGCGTATTTCCCTAATCCGTATGCTTCTCCTGTAGGTGCTATTAGTTCGTATACGAATAAAACGCAGTCGCCTTCAAGTAGATACGTTCAGAATGCTTCATTCATACGCCTAAAGAATTTGACTTTACAGTATAGTGTGCCGAATGAGGTGAGTAAGCGCATTGGAATCAATAGATTGTCCGTTTTTGGCAGTGGAGAAAATCTATTAACATTTACCAAATTGGTGAAAATGTTTGATCCAGAAACTTTGGCTGGCGGTTCAGGAACGGGTAAAATGTATCCATTAAGCAAGGTTTATTCTTTTGGTGTTAATCTTACTTTCTAATTGTATTCAAATGAAAATTAAAAACTATATATATGCTTTTTCATTCTTGTTTTTGACAACAGGGTGTAATGATAATTTTTTGGATCGTTTGCCTATAGACCAACTTTCGACTACAGGGAGTTTAGCTACAGCGAACGAACTACGACTGTACATGAATCAATTTTATGAGAAGCTACCCAATCATCCAGCATTCACAGGAGGAGAAGGTATAGCATACGATGATGCACGTACGGACAACATGATTTTTACGACTGTAAATCCAAGATTAAATGGTCAATTGACTGTATCAAATGCACAGGCATTAAATGAATATAGAGATATTCGCGGATTAAACTTTTTCTTAAATAAAGCCTCTGGCGTAAAAGGAAATCAAAGTGATATTGACCAGTATAGAGGCGAAGCTTATTTCTTTCGTGCTTGGTTCTACTTTGAGTTGGTTAAGAAATATGGTGACGTAAGTTGGGTAAATTCTTTATTGAGTTCGGATGATGAGTCAACTTTATTAGCACGAGATAGTAGGGTTGTAATCATAGACTCAGTGCTAAATGATTTGCAAAAGGCGACTACGTTACTTGGTACGAAAGCAAATAGTAGTTCGATGCGTGTACATAAAGATGTGGCGTACGCAATGATTTCAAGAGTAGCTTTATACGAAGGAACTTGGCAGAAATATCACAAAGCTAAAAATACAGGCTTTGCAACAAGTACAGTTACCGACGCTAAGATCAAAGAATATTTGACGGCGGCAAAAGAAGCTGCTCAAGTTGTAATAAATAGTAATCGTTGGTCTATCTCCACATCAGGATCGGCATTGACAGATTACAGAGACTTATTCAATACCGCTGACCTGAGTACCAATAGAGAAGTCTTAATGTGGCGTAAATATAATCCTGCTGAAAATATTGGGCATGGTGTTTCTAAATATTTATCTACTGGTGGTGGTGATATTGGGGTTACGTTGAGTTTAGTTGATGATTATCTAACACGCGATGGAAGACCATTTGCCGGCGCAGAAAGAACATCCGTGCAAGGCACATATGGTCAAGAACTGCTTCCTACAATTCGCGACCCTCGCTTATCACAGACAGTAGGTATGCCGGGAGAGCCTATTCGACCAGGTGGTACTGTAGCTGCATTCCCGCCAATCAATCAAAGTGGAATGAACAGAAATACAACGGGATACCCGATGTATAAGTATATAGAATACAATAATATGGCGGCTACTTTGGATGATGGCATGAGTGCGGCGCCTGTGATTTATTTCCGATATGCTGAAATTTTATTAAACTATGCAGAAGCTGTCGCAGAGTTGGGTGAAGATTCACAACAGGTGATTGAAGCATTGCGTCCTTTAAGACAACGTGTGGGAATGCCGGATGTGAACTTTGACCGTGAATTTAATGCAAATGCAGATTACGCGTTTAATGATTTAGGAAAAGTGATCCAAGCAGTACGTCGAGAGCGTCGTGTGGAAATGGTAGCAGAAGGCACGCGTTTAGCCGATATTTTCAGATGGGCAGCAGCAGATAAGCTAATTGTTGGTAAAAGACCACTAGGAGCTTTATTTGTAGGGTCTAATCTGGATACTGAAAATTCTCCAACAGGATTTTATAACAGTTCATTATTATATTTCGATACTGCCCCTGCTGGTAAATCTGTGAATTTTTACTTAACAGGAAACGCAGGTACTACTCTAAGATATATCGATCCATACAAAGCAATTCTTCCAAATGGATTTGGATTTAAAGTGAATAGAGATTATTTATTGCCAATCCAACAACGCATGATTGAATTAACTGATGGTAAATGGCAACAAAACCCTAATTGGTAATTATGAATACGATGAAAATTATAACACATAAATATTTTAAAATTTATTCAGCTATTTTTAGTTTGCTGTTGCTACTGAATTCTTGTAGTAAAGATCAGCCTGTAGCACCACAAGCTGGACCATTTGAAGTGACACATGATATTCCTGCAAGTGTACCAGCCTCAGGAGGCTCATACAATCTGACAATCGATGGAACAACCAATGGTTGGTGGATTGTGAAATCTGAAAATGTATCTTGGCTTACAATAAATAGAGTATACGGTTCGGCTAAAGTTTCGCAGCAAATAACGGTTTCACCAAACACAGGAGCAAACGCTCGCGAAGTGACTTTAGAAATCAAGGCTACGAATAACGAATCAAAAATTATAAAGATAAACCAAGCAAGGTAATCATGATTAAAAGGCTTATAATGTTAGCTGTCGTAATGGGAAATGCAATTGTTTCCCATGCACAGCAATCCAAACCCAATGTTGTTATTATTATTTCGGATGACCATTCGTACCAAACTATTGGAGCTTATGGATCCAAAATTGGTCGTACACCGCACATTGATCGTATCGCACAAGAAGGGCTAGTATTTAACAATGCTTATGTGAATAATTCTATTTGTGGACCAAGTAGAGCAACATTGCTTACGGGTAAGTACAGTCACAAAAATGGATTTAAAGACAATGAAACATCTCATTTTGATTTTTCACAGAATCTATTCGTGAAAGATTTGCAGCGTGTGGGCTACAAGACAGCATGGATTGGTAAAATACATTTAGGTCATAAACTGCAAGGTTTCAATTACTTTGATATTCTGAATGATCAAGGGCATTATTTCAATCCAGACTTCATTTCAAATAAAGGAACGGAGCGTTTGGAGGGGTATGTATCGGATATTGTGACGGACAAAGCTATTAATTGGCTCGACTCTATTGATACCAAAAATCCTTTTTGTTTAGTAATTGGTCATAAGGCTACACACCGTACTTGGATGCCAGATCCTAAGGATTTCGGTGCGTATGATAACGATGAATTTCCTTTGCCAGAAACTTTTTATGACGATTATTCCTCTCGAAAAGCTGCTGCGGGTCAAGAAATGTCGATTGATAAAGATATGCGAATGGGCTATGATTTGAAAATGTTTGAATCATGGGAAAAGATGATGGCTGACGGTAACTTCAAGCGTATGAATGAAGAACAAAAGAAGCAATACGCAGCTTATTATCAACCTATTTACGACAAGTTGCAATCGGATAAACTATCAGGTAAAGCTTTGGCGGAATGGAAGTTTAGAAGATATATGATTGATTATTTGAATACTGCGCAATCCATGGATCGTAATATTGGGCGCGTGTTGGATTACTTGAAAGCAAATAATTTAGAACAAAACACCATCGTTATTTATCTTTCGGATCAAGGTTTTTATATGGGTGAACACGGCTGGTTTGACAAAAGATTCATGTATCAAGAGTCATTCCGTACACCATTCATCATGAAATATCCAGCACTAATTAAAAATGGAGCTCACACGGATGCAAGTATTGTAAATGCTGACGTTGCACCTACATTATTAGAATTAGCTGGTGTCAAAAAGCCGAACGATATGCAAGGTAAATCTTTTGTTCCAGTTCTAAAATCAGCTACAAAAGAACATAGAAAACAAATATTCTATCATTATTTTGAGAATGGCGAACATGCAGTTTCTCCACATTTTGGTGTCAAAGAAGGATGCTACAAGTTAATCCGTTTTTATAAGCGCGTAGAATCGTGGGAACTTTTTGATTTACAAAATGACCCACAAGAATTAAAGAATGTATACGATGATCCTAAGTACAAGGGTATTGTTAAGAAAATGAGAAAAGCATTATTGAAACAAATCAAAGAGTTTGATGACAAAGAAGCGGAAATTATATTCCATAAGAAAATCTGATAAAAGCAATATTTATTATCAAGTTCCATTGAAATAGTTCGGTGATTTTTCTTTAAAACCAGAAATTAATGAGGTTGTAAAAAACAAGAGTAACTCCATTAGAGTATAAGAATTACGGATTGCATGCATCACCCATTCAATATTTATTAAATATTGAATGGGTATTCTTTTTTAGTACTAATATGCATTTCAAATATGAATTAGTATACGAAGAACATTATAGTTTAGTTATAGCTACCGATTGATAAATAAAAACTATTAACCCATCAGTCGTATGAGACGTTGGAACTTAATCCATATCAAAATCAATCGTTAAATTATATGCATCCGAATTACCGTCTTCGTATGTACAAAATCTTATGCAAAAAATTAAAAATTTCAATCAATTGTTTGTGATTTTTGTCAGATTTAGCTTTTTCAAAATCTTACTTCATGGTAACACATTTGTATATAAAACACGATGTGAACAATTTCATAGCTTTATCCATTCTGTATTCTGATCAGGTGACATTAAAGAGGTACGTGGGGCTATGTCCAGGTATGGATAAGTCACTTTTGATAAGTAAAGACCTACAGGGTAGGCAGGGGTTAATATTTTGGGTATATCTTTTGTGATAAGATGATTTTCAAATTCTGAAACCGACATAGTACCTCTTCCTATTTGTATCAGTTTCCCTGCAAGTATACGTATCATCTTGCCTAAGAAACGATTACTCAATATATTAAATCTTATTCTATCTCCAGCAGTATTCACATACAGATTGGCTTCAGATACATGACATAGTGTATGTTCATTTTTATCAGGTTGCACACAAAATGCTCGGTAGTCCTGATACTTTGGAAGCAAATTTACCGCTGCATTCATCTTTACTAAGTCCATATTAGGATATAGGTACAATGCACTCTGCATATTCAAAAAAGGATCTTTGTAGGTATGTAAAAAATAATCGTATTGCCGATGCGTTGCGTCAAATCGTGCATGAGGTTTGCCCTCCATGGGTAAGATTTCATAGATGGATATTGCACTAGGAAGTGCTTTATTCAGCCTGTATACTAAATCGTATTCAAAAGAGTCTACAATATCAGCATGAAAAAAATATTGACTTGCATTGACCTGACTATCAGTTCTGCCGCATCCATATATGGTGGTTGGTGTTTTTAATATTTTATGCAATGCATCTTCAATCAGTTCCTGAATGCTCAACACATTAGGTTGTCTTTGCCATCCACCATATTGTTGACCATGATAGGCTATATGAAAAAAAAATCTCAATCTTACTATGTTATATTAGTACAATTCTACGTAAAAATGATTGTATAATAGGATTTTATTAACAATATAAAATAATAGTATTTATTCGGAGACAAATTATAAGCATAAAGAAGATAGAAGCTCAAGGCGAGATGTAAAGCTAGACTTTCTGCAATACCTATCGTCTGATTGTCCTCAGCTAAGCTGTCTAAATTATTAAGTAAATCAATAACCAAGTCCTCTTGCGTAAGCTTTTTAGGAAATTTTGGTTTGCGTCTAAACTGATAAACTTTGTTCCCTAGTTTTATATCCTCATGTCTCTTATGGTTGTATATGCGTTTTATGTTATATAACTGGGTGTTACCAAGACCCAAAGAATTTTAAAAATTATGGGAGGTTATTAGATAATCATCACCTTTGAGAAAATGTTTATATAAATTGGTTTACATCGAGAGGCGCTATTCCAAAAGCCGTTTTCCTTGGAACAAAGTAAATTTCTTGAGCCAATTTTTGTAATTAGCCCTCAACAACAGATTCTGCTAGATATCTATCTATTGAAGAAGAGAATTTAGATAGTACATCGCATCGATAAATTATGCCCGCACGCCATCTTTTCTAAAGATTATACAATTTTGACATATTAAAAATGCATGAATTATTATTCAGTATTAATTGAAAAAATATATATTTTAATATTTTGCTTATATATCTATTAGTTGAGTTTTTTTATTGGAGGTTGTTATTTTTTTTATATTTTTCTTAGCGTATGAATTGTAAATGTTTAATTATGTGTTGCGAAGTAGGTGCGAAGTACTTCGGGTGTGATTTTAGTTAATATCGCTACGTTTGGTCGTGATTATCTCATTAAGAATCCTGCTTTTTTCTTCTGCTTTGTTTTCTTGGAGCTGTAGCAAATACTCTCCAACAGATATAGCAGGATTGGGCTGATTGTATATATCAGCCAAAACCATAAAATCAGTATATTGAATAGCTTCTTTGTCCGCTTTCTCTTTTAAATTTTCGATATGATCCGACATATCAATTATCTTCTAGTCTTTCCTCTTCCGTTAACTCTCTCTTTAAAACATAATAGAAAGTTTTATAATTATCAGAATCAATAACCGAATAGGTATTGACTAGCTCCCAACCAAATGATGCCATATAATTTAACGCATCAATTGAACTGTTAAATTCTATGGGTTTGCCATTTGCATCTTTTAATACTCTTCGGTCTTTCCAAAATGAATAAGCTTGACCAAAGTCAACAGTAATCTTTGGTTTTGAACTTAATAATCTAGATCTTGATATTACCTCACAATACTCGTGCTTAGCATTTGATTTACTAAGTTTTTCAGGCTCTTGAGCATAGGAGAAGGTTATCATTAGATACCAAATAAATAAAAAAAATAAATGTTTCATTAATTAAAGTTTTATAAATAATTATTAATAGTCAATATACATTAAATTTCAAATCTCGTAAATTATTTTTTTTATCAAATAGGCTTGATTAACGATTCACTATCGAATAAAATAAGTGATTTTATTCGATAAATTATAAATCATATTAGACCGTCTTTAATCTAAATTATATAAAAAAACCTAAGTGATCTAACTTACCTGTGAGAATTCATTTTCCTTTTTATACCCCCTAAACCAAAAATGAAAATTATTTGGAAATTTTGGATACTTTGATGAAAATGTAATAATAAATTGTTTAACTGTTTATTTGTATAGGAAAAGTGTACTTAGTAAAGCTTAAAAAACAAAAAATCCTCACATTTCTGTGAGGATTTTAGTGCTCCCAACTGGGCTCGAACCAGTGACCAAAAGATTATGAGTCTTCTACTCTAACCAACTGAGCTATAGGAGCAGATTTTTGTTGGTGTCAATTGTGATGTTTATTCCTTTTTGACGATGCAAATATTGATATTTGTACCGAGAAAACCAAATTTAAAATGCAAAAAATTGAAAATATTATTCTTGATTATGGCAATGTAATTTTCATGATTGACTTCGCAAAATCGCAACAAGCTTTTACTCAATTAGGTATCACCAACGTAGGTGAAATATTTGCGCATTCGGGCCAAATCGAACTTTTTGATGATTTTGATAAAGGAAACATTACACCTGCGCAATTTAGAGATGGCGTTCGTGATTTAACGAAAAACAATACCTTGACGGACGCACAAATTGATACTGCTTGGAATGCGCTATTGATTGGTGTTCCACAAGGCAAACATGAGTTATTACTTGCCTTAAAAAGTAAATACAGAACTTTTCTTTTGAGCAATAACAATGCAATACACTACAATTATTGCATGAAGCATATTCAGGATACATATGGTTTTGAAGACAACAGTTGTTTATTTGAACAAACCTATTATTCTCATTTGATGGGTATGCGAAAACCAAACGCTGATATTTTTGAATATGTGTTGAAGGAACAGAAATTAGATCCGACGCGTACTTTATTTATTGATGATAGCCCGCAGCATTTACGTACAGCAGATTCGTTGGGCATACAGACAGCGCTGTGTACAAAGGAAGAACCACTTGAGGTAATAGTTAAAAAATGGAATTTGCTGTAAGTTAAGGAAACATATTACTATACATTTGTGTTTTATATATCTATAATAGGAATTAAAGCTGATTATTTGAGTTAAAGGTTTGCAGAATCCACTTTTATTTCTACCTTTGCACCACAAAGAATTTTTCAAAACGAAAGGAGGTATACAGGAACTATGATTATCGTAAATGTTAAAGAAGGAGAATCTCTAGATAGAGCATTAAAACGCTTCAAAAAGAAATTTGAGAAGACTGGGGTTTTACGTGAATTACGTTCTCGTCAAGCATTCGAGAAGAAGTCTGTAACTCGTCGAATTCAAGTTAAGAAAGCGATCTACAAACAAGGATTACAACAGGAAGTAACTGCGTAATTGTTGTGTAGAACACAATATTAAAGTCAATCCATTAGGGTTGACTTTTTTGTTTTTGGCTTAGCAGAGCTCTAGTCGCAGATCAAAGCAATTTATACTTTAATAAGAAAGGAATTATATTTCTATAATTCCTTTCTTAATCTTGCTACAGGGATATTCATTGACTCCCGATATTTTGCGACTGTGCGACGCGCAATAGTATATCCTTTATCTTTTAGTATTTCGGTGAGCTTTTCATCAGCTAGTGGCTTACGTTTGTCTTCATTGGCAATACATTCCTCTAATATTTTCTTAACTTCTTTATTCGAAACCTCTTCGCCCGAATCAGTTTGAATTGCCTCTGAGAAAAACGATTTTAGAAGAAAAGTGCCAAATTCCGTTTGCACGTATTTTGAATTTGCTACACGAGAAACCGTAGAAATATCCATATCAATTTCTTCCGCAATGTCTTTTAGAATCATTGGTTTCAACATACGGTCGTCGCCCGTTAAGAAATACTCGTATTGGTATTTCATAATGGCATTCATTGTTTTCAGAAGCGTCTGTTGTCTTTGTTTGATAGCGTCGATAAACCATTTTGCAGAATCCAGTTTCGATTTAACGAATTGTACAGCTTCCTTCATCTTTTTATCGGTCTTTTCTGCCTTTTCGTAATGCTCAAACATACCTTGATACGTACGAGATACACGAAGTTCTGGTGCATTTCGACCATTCAATGTCAAATGCAAAATACCATCATTATTACTAATGTGAAAATCTGGAATTATTTGCAATTGTTTACCAGCTGCAGCTGCTGAATCTCCTGGTTTTGGATTCAGTTTTAATATTTCATTAATGATTTCTTTTAATTCTTCGGAAGTAACGTTAAGCTGCTTTTCAATTTTGTCGTAATGCTTTTTTGTGAATTCTTCCAGATAATTCTTAACTACATCAATGGCTTTTTTTACAATTAAGCTTTCTTGGTCCTTTTTTCCTAATTGAATCAACAAACACTCTTGTAAATCACGTGCACCAATGCCTGCAGGTTCAAACTCTTGAATTACGCTCAACATCTCTTCCATTTCTTCCTCTTCGGCTATCACATTTTGGGAGAAAGCAAGGTCATCTATCAGGGATAAAATTGGTCTACGAAGATAGCCGTCATCATCCAAACTACCGATAATTTGATTACCTATTAAATATTGTTTGTCGGTAAGCGCAAGTAAATCAAGTTGGTTTTGCAACTTTTCGAAAAATGAATCTTGAATTGCAATAGGTATTTCCTTCTGATCGTCATCATCATCACTATTATAGTTGTTGCCGTAATCCTTGAAATCGTCTTCTTGAATATACTCTTCTAATGAAAATTCCTCATCAAAACTGTCCTCACTTTTATTATCGTAATCATCTGGGTCTTTATCCGGATAATCTTCTATTGGATCATTCATATTAGCGAGACTCGCATCCTCAAGCGCAGGGTTTTCTTCCAACTCTTCTTTGATACGTGTATCCAAAGAAGCCGTAGGCACTTGCAGTAGCTTGATAAATTGAATCTGCTGCGGAGATAGTTTCTGTAATAACTTTTGTTGTAATGTTTGTTTTAACATGTCGTTAGTTAAATGCTAGGTAAATTTAGTCAAATATTATGAATTTCATTAACCTTCGTCTATAGATGTTTTAATGACGTCAATGCTTCACTACTGAAGTATTTGAAAAAGTACAATTTATCGTAAAACAAAGAATGTTAAAATTCGTTAATTTTATAAATATGAATTTATTTAAATGTGGATTGTATAGTATTTTACCAAACATTTTTGTCATATTTACCCTATGTTTAGACGTGTTAAAAATCGATTTCTACGATACATAATTATAGGTATTTATTGTATTGTATTACTAACTTGTGCCGTTCAACTTAATTTCTTAGGATTATTTGGTTATTCTCCTACACAAAAGGATATTGTGATGCCTACACTCAATGTTGCGTCAGAATTGTATACCGCTGATTCTGTGTTAATTGGTCGTTATTTTGATGAAGATCGTGATCCTGTTGGTTTTGATAGTATTGCGCCAGAGGTTGTGAACGCATTAATAGCCACTGAAGATATTCGGTTTTATAAACATAATGGAGTAGATTTTTTAGGACTTGCTTCGGGTATTATTTCAACTATTAAGGGAGACCAACGTGGTGGAAGTACAATTACACAACAATTAGCCAAGAATCTTTTTAAGACACGATATGCGCATTCTCAAGGTTACTTAAGCAATATTCCTGGTGTTCGTATATTGATAACCAAATATAAGGAATGGATGACTGCATACAAATTGGAAAGTAAATACTCCAAGCAAGACATTTTAACAATGTATTTGAACACCGTTTCATTTAGCAATAATGCTTACGGCATAAAATCGGCTTCTCTTCGATACTTTAATAAATTACCATCTGCACTGAGCACAAATGAAGGCGCTTTATTAATTGGTATGTTAAAAGGCACAACTATCTATAACCCTATTCGCAATCCAAAGAATGCATTGCAGAGGCGCAATACTGTGCTTTCACAAATGCAAAAAGCTGGATATATTACGGAAGGTGAAGTAGCACAATTAGCACAAGATACGTTAAAATTAGACTTAAGCTTTCATGATAATGATGATTCGAATGATTCTTATTTGCGTTCAGCTGTATACAGATGGTTGGATAAATGGAGTCAAGACAATGAAATAGATATCAACAAAGCAGGATTAAAAATTTATACAACCATTGATTCGCGTATGCAAAAAATTGCAGAGCAAGTAATGGCTACTAAAATGAAAGAACTGCAACGTAGATTAAAAAATACGTGGGGTGACAGTGAACCATGGCGTGACAAAGACGGAAATGTTATTCCAGAATTTTTAGAAAACCAAGCTCGAAAGCTTTCTGTGTATAAGAGTTTGATGAAACGCTTCAATAATAACGAGGATAGTGTATTTCAAGTGCTAAATAACAAGAAGGAAATGGAAATTTTCACTTGGGATGGCATGGAAAAAGTAAATTTTTCTACTATGGATTCATTGAAACATTATGTAATGATGCTAAATACAGGGATGATGGCAATGAATCCTTATAACGGTGAAATAAAAGTTTGGGTTGGAGGTATTAATCACCAATATTATAAATTTGACCACGTTAATCAAGCGAAAAGACAAGCTGGGTCTACTTTTAAACCATTTGCTTACTTGGCAGCACTGGAATCTGGAATGACACCTTGTGATAAATTAACGGACAAACCTGTGAAAATTGAGTTTATAGGTAAGGACGGACCTGAAACTTGGGAGCCAAAGAATGCCGATTGGTCTATATCGTATAGCGATATGACGTTACGACACGCTTTAGCACGTTCTTTAAATACAATTACGGCACAATTGACGGAAATAGTGGGGGCGGATAAAGTTGTTGAGATGGCGCACAAAACTGGAATTGACAGCAAGCTGCAAGCAGTACCTTCTGTAGGATTGGGATCGAATGATGTATCGGTTTACGAGATGGTTAAATCGTACAGCACTTTTATGAATGCTGGAAAAACGACAGAACCAATTTTAGTTTCAAAAATCGTTGATCAGGAAGGTAATGTTATCGCATTATTTCAAACAGAGCATAAGCAAGTAATTAGTCCTGAAAATGCGTGGCTAATGACTTACATGTTGCGCGGAACTCTTGAGGAGCCAAGAGGTACATCTCAAGCATTATGGGAATGGGATTTATTCAAAGAAAATAACGAGATAGGTGGTAAGACTGGTACCTCCTCAGACTACGTCGATGCATGGTATATGGGGGTTACAAAAGATTTAGTAGCAGGTGTTTGGGTAGGTTGTGATGAACAAAGTATTCACTTTAAAAATTCAGCGACAGGTGAGGGGTCTAAAACTGCACTCCCAATTTACGCGGCATTTATGGAAGAAGTGTACAAACATCCAGTATTAGGCGTAACTTTCGGTAAATTCCCTGAGCCAACAGTTGAAATTACCAAAACGTACAAATGTCCTACACCAAGAGTAATTTATTCGGCTCCAGCTGATAGCACTGCAGATGGCGACGAAGGTGAATTGCAAATTGAACCATTAGAAGGTTCGCAAAATACAACAGAGCAATCAACTAATGAAGAACAATAAGTATTAAATATTTAAATTTACAATACTAACTAAATTATTATGAGTTTGTTAAATAAGAAATATTTGTATCGGATTATCAATTTTTTAGCATTAATGATAGTCTTTAGTGGGGCGGTGCAAGCGCAGTATTTTGGTCAAAATAAAATGCGATACAAAAAACTGAACTTTAAAGTATATGATACACCACACTTTAATATATACTATTATTTAGAAAATGATTCGATGATGCGCTGGCTAGCCAAAGAATCAGAGGTATGGTATGATATGCATCAGCAAGTGTTTCAGGATACTTTTGCGCGCAAAAATCCAATAATATTTTACAACAATCATCCCGAATTCCAGCAAACTACAGCAATACGAGGCGATATTTCAGTCGGTACAGGCGGGGTTACAGAAGCGTTTAAGCAACGTGTTATTATGCCGATTATGCAGATTAATCAGCAAACACGACATGTACTAGGGCACGAGATGGTCCACGCTTTCCAATATAGAGTAATAATGGAAGGCGGCGATTCTACAAGACTTGAAAATATAGGCAATATTCCTTTGTGGATGATTGAAGGTATGGCTGAATACTTTTCAATTGGTAAGAAAGATGCATTTACATCTATGTGGATGCGCGATGCCTACCTTCACAAAGACATTCCATCCTTAAAACAATTGACAGAGCAGTCGTACGATTATTTTCCATATCGTTATGGTCAAGCATTTTGGTCTTTCATTGGTTCTACTTATGGCGATACGGTTATTATGCCGTTGTTTATTGAAACGGCAAAATACGGTTACGAGTTCGCTATGCGAAGAGTATTTGGTTACGATGCACAAACGATGTCTACACTATGGAAAAACAGCATGGAGCAGGCTTATCGTAATTCAGGAAAAGATACCACAACAAGACCTATAGGTATTAGTTTGATTAATCAAAATAATGCTGGTTCGATGAATCTGTCTCCAACCATTTCACCTGACGGAAAGTATGTAGTTTATCTATCGGAACAAGATTTATTTAGTATTGATTTGTATCTAGCGGATGCAAAGACTGGTAAGCGAATCCGGAAATTGGGTAGTAAACTCACGAATAAAGATATTGATGAATTTAGTTTTCTAGAATCCGCAGGGTCTTTTTCTCCTGATTCCAAGAAATTTGCCTTTTCTGTGTTTTCTCAGGGGAAGAATAAACTCATGGTCGTAAATGTGGAGACAGGAAATCCTGAACTGGTAGAAGCTATGGGAGATATAGTTGAATTTGCTAATATCGCATGGGCTCCTGACGGAGAGACAGTTGCATTTTCGGGTTTAGTTAATGGACATTCTGATCTATATACATACAATATCAACACGAAAAAGTTGACGCAATTAACCAACGATGTATACTCTGATTATCAGCCTAACTATTCACCTGATGGAAAATATATAGTTTTTAGTACGGATCGTTTAGCATTACAGAGTGATAGTCGTTCCGTGACCATTCCTATGAATCTTGCATTGTATGATATTTCTTCGGGTAAGATTCAAAATATAGACGTTTTCCCTGGGGCAAATAATTTGAATCCACAATTTTCAGCAGACGGTACAGCGGTGTTTTTCTTGTCTAATAGTGATGGGTATAGAAATTTATACAGATATCATTTCAGTTCAAATACAGTAGAACGTTTGACAGATTACTTTACAGGGATTTCTGGTATTACAGAGTATTCTCCTGCTATATCTGTCTCAGCTAACGATGAAATTGTTTATTCATTCTTCAAAAAGAAAAAATACAATATTTATAAAGCAAATATTTCAGAATTTGAACCTGTTGCTGTATCTGTTCACGATGTAGATATGACAGCAGCAATACTGCCACCAAATGTAGATCGTGGTGTAAATGTTGTAAATAGAAACTTAACTAATTTCAATGTTTTTGAACGTATTTCGGATAATCAAATTAGTAATATTGCTTACACTCCAAAATTTAAGTTGGATTATCTAGCTAATTCTGGGGTCGGTATGTCTGTGGGGTCTCGTTATGGTGCTGGGATTAGTTCGGGTATTCAAGGACAGTTTTCTGATATTTTAGGTTATAACCAAATTTTTGCTGCGTTAAATATCAACGGTGAGATTTATGATTTCGGTGGACAAGTTGCTTACATTAATCAACGAAGCCGACTTAATTGGGGTGGAGCGCTATCCCATATCCCATACATGACAGGTTTTTCGCAATATGGCACAGAAAACTTTGGTAACGGTCCTGAGTTAGCGATTAGCACGTATATGATTCGTACTTTCCAAACGCAAGCAGAAGCTTTTGTAGCCTATCCATTTAATCGACATCATCGTTTTGAGGTGGGAGCAGCTCTTTCTCGCTACGGCTATCGGGTGGATAAATGGAGACAAAGTTACTATTACGGATATGGGGATAGACAAAGAATAACTAATGAAGAAGCTTCTCAATTACTTGGAGGCAATTTCAAACCATTTGTCATTCAACAAATAAATTCTGGTTTTGTGGGAGATAATACGGTTTTTGGTATAACTTCTCCATTACAAGGATTTAGATACCGTTTAGGAGCAGAGCAATATTTTGGAGATTATAATTTTACTGCTCTAAATGTGGATTTGCGTAAATATAATCGCTATAAACCTGTTACGATTGCAGCGCGTTTATATTCCTATATGCGAGTTGGAAAAGACGAAAGCGCATTGTATCCGCTGTATATCGGTTATCCGTACTTGATTCGTGGATACGAAAGTGGAAATGTAGATGTGACTGGTAATATTGGATTTTCTGAATTGTCTGGATCAAGGATGGCTGTTGGTAATTTCGAAGTACGTATTCCATTCACAGGACCTGAAAAGTTAGCACTTGTTAAATCTGGCTTATTGTTTTCAGATTTAAATTTCTTTGTAGATGCTGGTATGGCTTGGTACGGTGGTAATACTATCAAGATGAGCCGTACAGATGAGGACAAAATTAACGTGGTCGATGAAAGCGGAAATGTCATTTTAGGGTCGGATAACCAACCACTTAAAATGTTTGATCCTAATGTACGTGTACCTGTATTTAGTGCGGGGGTATCACTACGTATTAATTTATTTGGGGCTATGATATTAGAACCTTATTATGCGATTCCATTCCAAAAGACTAAGTCTAAAATTGGAACATTCGGATTAAACTTCGCTCCAGGCTGGTAGTCTATAAACCAATATTGCGATATATGTTAAGGTTGTTAAAAGCTGTTGTTTATGTTTAGGCATAAGCAGCAGCTTTATTCATTATAGTGCTATCCACTTTATGCATACCTAACCAATTGGGGTTATATCTACGTATTAATTTCTCTTGTTGCATGCGTGTATAGCTATTCAATTCATTTTTTCTTCTTTCCGCAGCTTCGTACGTCTCAAATTCTTCAGTATGCACGATACGCGTGAATTTTGGTCCTCGAACCATAAAGGAGTTTGCTGCATTCTGCAATTCAAATAATTTCAGGCTAATGTCTTGGCAATAACCAGCCTCAACATATACTCTATTTGCGTCTGTCGTGATATATACAATATGCTTTTTCATGTTTTTACTAAAATATTTGGGTTTGCAAAATATGTTTACTAATTTTATTGGCACAATATTACTAATAATTTTAGTATTCACAAATAGTTTTGAAAAAAATATAATGTCAAATATTGCTTCCAATTTGAAGTTTCTTCGAAAGAGAAACGGTTTAACACAGCAGCAGTTTGCTGATTTAATGGAAATTAAGCGCGCTTCAGTAGGTGCGTATGAAGAGGATCGTGCAGAGCCCAAATACGAATTGCTAAAAAAAATAGCTGAATATTATGGGTTGAGTATGGATGAATTGGCTAATGATGTGATTGACGAGAAGTGGAAACCTGTGGCAAAAGGTAACTCTTCAAACTTGCGCGTACTTTCGGTGACTGTTGATGCAGAAGATCGAGAAAATATAGAGCTGGTGCCAGTAAAGGCTAGCGCGGGTTATTTAAATGGCTATGGCGATCCTGAATATGTAAAGGAATTACCTCGCTTTTCTTTGCCAATGTTTAATCAAGGTACTTATAGAGCATTTGAGATTAAAGGAGACTCTATGTTGCCATTACCTAGTGGGTCTATTGTAATTGGCGAATATGTTGAGAATTGGCATGATATAAAACCTGGACAAACATATGTCATCATTTCAAAAGATGAAGGTGTAGTATACAAACGTGTTGCATTTAAATATAAAGATGATAAAGGGCTAAAATTAGTGTCGGACAATAAAATATACGATTCCTATTGGGTAGAACCTACAGATATTGTAGAAGTGTGGAAAGCGAAGGCTTATATTTCAACAGAATTTCCTGAGCCAAGTGCTGAACCGACCATAGAGTCGTTGACAAGTATGATGGCACAAATGCAAAAAACGATTAATTCAGTCGTAGAAACGAAAAAATAGTATGAGAAAATTTCTTGCTTATATAATAATTATGTATATTTGCAATATCTGAAAGGAAGGGGGCATGGAATGCCCCCTTTTTTAATTCAATTTTGAAAAATATGCAGATTGAAAAACGCGTTAGAGAATTAGTAGAAGAGAAAATCGCCGATCGTCCCGAACTTTTTATCGTTAATATTACTATGTTAAAAAATGGGATTCTATCCATTTTGTTAGATGGTGATAATGGGATTTCAATTGACGATTGTGTGGCAGTAAGCAGACATGTTGGTTTTCATTTGGAAGAAGAAAATGTAATAGAGAATGCTTATCGCTTAGAAGTATCTTCTCCTGGTATTGATTCGCCATTAACAATGCAACGTCAATACGATAAAAATATCGGAAGGGATGTTCGTGTTAAATTAGCGAATGGCGACAAAAAAGAGGGTAAACTTATCGCATCAACAGCAACCGAAGTTACTATCGAAGAAAAAGTAAAAGAAAAGGGCAAAAAAGCTGAATTAAAGGAAGCGATATTGCCATTAGATCAAATAAAGGAAACAAGAGTTTTAATTTCATTTAAATAAAATGAGCAGCACCAATATTAATTTGATTGACTCTTTTCAGGAGTTTAAAGAGTTCAAAAATATTGACCGTCCGACGGTAATCACAGTACTTGAAGAAGTATTTCGTAGTATGATTCGTAAGCGTTTCGGCACAGACGAGAATGTTGACGTTATCGTGAATCCAGATAATGGTGACTTGGAAATTTGGAGAACGCGTGTCGTGATGGAAGATGGTTTCTCAGAAGACGATGATTTAGAAATCGAATTGGCAGAAGCACACCAGTATGATCCAGATTTGGAAGTTGGTGATGATTACATCGAACAGATAACTTTAGAAAGCTTTGGACGTCGTGCTATATTAGCTGCTCGTCAAACTTTAGTATCTAAAGTTTTGGAATTAGAGAAAGACGAAGTATTCAAAAAATACAAAGATCGTGAAGGCGAATTGGTAATCGGTGAAGTTTACCAAATTTGGAAAAAAGAAATCTTAGTATTGGATGAGGATGGTAACGAATTATTATTGCCTAAAACGGAGCAAATCCCAGCAGATTACTTCAAAAAGGGTGATAGCATTCGTGCAGTAGTATATAAGGTGGATATGATGAATAGTAATCCTAAGATTATTATTTCACGTACAGCACCAGAATTTTTACAACGTTTATTTGAATTAGAAGTTCCTGAGATCTTCGACGGTTTGATTACTATCAAAAAAATTGTTCGCGAACCAGGAGAGCGTGCTAAAGTAGCTGTAGAGTCTTATGATGATCGTATTGACCCAGTAGGAGCATGTGTGGGTATGAAAGGTTCACGTATTCATGGTATCGTGCGCGAGTTGCGTAATGAAAACATCGACGTAATCAACTTCACGACAAATGCATCATTGTATATCACACGTGCTTTGAGCCCTGCTCGTATCACATCAATTAAGATTGATGATGAAAACAAAACAGCTGCAGTTTATTTGAAACCGGATCAAGTGTCATTGGCAATTGGTCGTGGTGGTCACAATATCAAATTGGCAGGTAAATTGACAGGTTATGAAATCGACGTATACCGCGAAAATGACGAAGTGGAGGAGGATGTGGATATCGAAGAATTCTCAGACGAAATCGACAGCTGGATCATTGATGAATTGAAGCGTGTAGGTTTGGATAGTGCAAAATCAGTTTTAGCATTATCACATGAGGAATTAGTACGTCGTACAGATTTAGAAGAAGATACAATACAAGAAATCGTTCGCATCTTAGCTACTGAGTTTGAATAAAACTCAGTAGTCAAAATATGTTACATAGAAAATGTAAATATTTGTTAAATGCGTGCGAAAAAATCATATTTTTGTAAAGAACAGAATTTTTAGAAGGTTAATATTAGATGACAGAAGGTAAAAGCATAAACTTACTTAAAGCAGCAAAAGAGCTTAATATTGGTATTGGTACTGCAGTTGATTATTTGAAGGAAAAAGGATTTGACGTAGAAGCAAAACCTACCACCAAATTAGCTGCGGATATGTACGATGTTCTTTTGCGTAAATTTCAGGGAGATAAAATCGCAAAGGATGAAGCTAAACAAATTGTAATTGGCAAGATTCGTCGTGAAGAAACTCCTTCATCAGGAAGTTCTGCTCCTTCCCAAGAGTCATCTACTTCAAAAAATGATGAAGTTGAAAAAGAAATTTTAATTAAAAGTCCTTTAGTAACTCCTCCAGCGGCTAGCAAAGAAGAGCCTGTGAAAGAAGAGAAAGAGGAATCAAATACCGGTTCTTTAAAAGTTGTTGGCAAAATTGATTTAGATAGTTTGAATAAACCAAAACCTAAAAAGGTAGAGGAACCTATCGTTCAAAAACCAACAGAAACTCCAGTGACTCCAGTGGTAGAAAAAAAGGAAGAGCCTAAACCAGAACCTATCAAAGAAGAGGTGAAAGAAGAACCAAAAGTAGAGGTGAAACCTGTACCAGTTGAAAAAGTAGAGGTTGTAGCTCCTGTTAAGGAAGAGGTAAAGCCTGTACAAGAAGTTGTGGCTCCAAAAGTAGAGTCAAAACCAGTGGAGAAACAAGAGCAAAAGCCGGCAGCACAAGTACCAGTTACTCCTGTAGCGGCAGTAACTCCTCCTGTAAAGAAAGAACCTGTAGATGACGTAATTCGTGCGCGCTCAGAAAAATTAGAAGGTCCTAAAGTAATTGGTAAGATTGAATTGCCAACTTTTAAACCTAAAGAAAAGCCTATAGCGTCTTCATCGAATTCGAATCAAGACAACAAACGTAAGCGTAAGCGTACGAATAAACCAGGTACTCCTGTATCTCCAAATGATCAAAACAACCAGCAAGGTGGTCAAAATAGACCGCAAGGAAGTGGTCCTTATGGTCAAAATAGACAACAAGGTGGTCAGCCAGGGCAGCCAGGTCAAAATAGACCAGGAGGTCCTCAACAAGGCGGTCCAAGAGGTAATAACAATAACATCAACCGTCCAGGAGGTAATAATCCTGCAAATAGAGGTAGATTTGATAACAGAGGAAAAGGCGGAAGAAATGACGCTCCAAAAGAAGAGTTATCAGAAAAACAAATTCAAGATCAAATCAAAGCTACACTTGCTCGTTTGAGTGGGGCTGGTAAGTCTGGTAAATTTGCGCAACGTGCAAAACTTCGTCGTCAGAAACGTGATGATATAGCACTTTCTGCAGAAGAAGCAGCAATGGAACAAGAATTAATGGCTAAAGTTTTGCGTGTAACGGAATTCGTTACGGCAAATGAATTAGCTAATTTAATGGATGTTCAAGTTACGCAGATTATCGCGACATGTATGAGTTTAGGTATGTTTGTGTCTATTAACCAACGTTTAGACGCAGAAACTTTAACTATCGTTGCTGACGAATTCGGGTATCAAGTAGAGTTTATCAAGCCAGAAGATGAAGAAGTTGCTGAATTAGAAGAGGCGGATAGCGAAGAGAATCTAATTCCTCGTGCGCCAATTGTAACGGTAATGGGTCACGTCGATCATGGTAAAACGTCTTTACTAGATTACGTACGTAAAGCAAACGTAACTAAAGGTGAAGCAGGTGGTATTACACAACATATTGGTGCTTATGCCGTGAAATTAGATGATGGTCGTAAAATCACGTTCTTAGATACTCCAGGTCACGAAGCCTTTACAGCGATGCGTGCTCGTGGTGCTAAGGTAACGGATATCGTAATTATCGTTATTGCTGCGGATGATGCTGTGATGCCTCAGACAAGAGAAGCAATTAATCACGCACAAGCTGCTGGTTCACCGATTGTATTTGCTTTCACTAAAGTAGATAAGCCAGGTGCAAATGCAGATAGAATACGTGAGCAGTTATCAGCTATGAACATTTTAGTAGAAGATTGGGGTGGTAAATACCAAGCGCAAGAAATTTCTGCTAAGACAGGTGAAAACGTTGATTTATTATTAGAGAAAGTATTATTAGAAGCTGAATTACTAGAATTAACAGCCGATCCTAAAAAACGTGCTGTAGGTTCAGTAATCGAGTCAGCTTTAGATAAAGGTCGTGGTATCGTGACCACTGTATTAGTTCAAGGTGGTACATTACGTGTGGGTGATGCTATTTTGGCAGGTTCACATTCAGGTAAAGTGAAAGCTTTAACAAATGAACGTGGCGAACGCGTGAAAGAAGCAGGTCCTTCAACACCAGTTCAGATCTTAGGTATGTCTGGAGCTCCGACAGCAGGTGATAAGCTTTATGTATTGGAAAGCGAATCTGAAGCACGTCAAGTAGCGAACAAACGTCTTCAATTACAACGCGAGCAAGGTATGCGTGCAACTAAGCACATTACATTGGATGAGATCGGTCGTCGTCTTGCAATTGGTAACTTTAAGGAGTTGAATGTAATCGTGAAAGGTGATGTGGATGGTTCTATCGAAGCATTATCGGATTCATTATTGAAGCTTTCAACAGACGAAATTCAAGTAAATATTATTCACAAATCTGTGGGTGCTATTTCGGAATCGGATGTATTATTAGCTTCTGCATCAGATGCAATCATTATCGGTTTCCAAGTTCGTCCGACGCAAAATGCGCGTAAGCTAGCAGAAGCTGAACAAATTGATGTTCGTTTGTACTCAATCATTTACGATGCAATTGACGAATTGAAATCAGCGATGGAAGGTATGTTGGCTCCGAAATTTGAAGAAAAAATCGTTGGTGAGGTTGAAATTCGCGAAACTTTCAAAATCACTAAAGTGGGTACAATTGCCGGATGTATGGTTACAAGCGGAAAAATCACACGTCAAAATGATATCCGTATCATTCGCGATGGTGTCGTAATCCATACTGGTAAATTGGCTTCATTGAAGCGTTTCAAAGATGACGTGAAGGAAGTAACACACGGTTATGAATGTGGTTTGAACATCGATAAATTCAACGATATTCAAGTAGGCGATATCGTAGAAGCATACGAACAAGTAGAAGTAAAACGTAAGTTATAAGCTTACACATAATATTATTGTAAAATCCTGACCCTGTGGTCAGGATTTTTTATTTGTCGATATATTTATTTTATCTTTAAGTCTATGTATGAATTTAGCATATCAGAGATAATCAGACAGCCAAACGATATTGTATCAATTCGTTTCAATGATCTTTCGGGTAAATATCCGACATATAAAGCGGGACAATTTCTGACTTTAAATTTTCAGTTTGGGGATAGAGAAGTTAGACGGTCTTATTCTTTCAGCAGTTCTCCTTCAGTGAATGAACCGTTAGAAATTACAGTGAAGCGCGTCGATAATGGAGAAATTTCACGATTGCTACATCACAAGCTCGAAATAAACGATAAAATCGAAGTATTAGATCCACAAGGATTATTCACGTACGAACCTGAAGTGGATAGTAGTAGAACCGTTTTTCTTATTGCAGCAGGAGTAGGTATTACACCACTTTATTCAATTTTGAAAACAGCTCTTGTAGAAGAAAAAAATAGTAAAGTCGTATTAATTTATAGCAATTCATCCAAAGAGAAAACTGTTTTTTACGATGAATTACTGGCATGGCAACAACGTTATCCTACACGATTGCATATTGAATTCATTTGGTCAAATTCTAAAAATTTAGCACATGCGCGATTAAATAGAGAATATTTGATTGCATTAGTTAATCAACATTTACAGTCAGATCATTCACAAGCTCTATTTTATACGTGTGGTCCATTATTTTATATGGATTTAGTACGTTTTACACTTTTGGGAATGGGTTTTCCAGATGAAAATGTACGTAGAGAAACATTTCATTTTCCAGAAGAAGAGGAAGATGATGATGAGAGAGAAGAAGAAATTGATGACACGTCTGAATATAATGTTACCTTAAAATTCAATGGACAAGATTACAATTTATTTGTTCCTGCTAATCAAACTATTTTAGATGTAGGCTTGTCTCACAAAATCAAATTACCTTACTCTTGTAAATCAGGTATGTGTAGCACCTGTATTTCACAAGTCGTAAAAGGCGGGGTAAAAATGGATTATAATGAAGTCTTGACGGATAATGAAGTAGAGCGCGGAAGATGTCTGATTTGCGTATCTCATCCAATTGAAGATGGAACAATAATTGAAGTCATGTAAACACATTAAATCATACTATGAAAAATTTTCTATTTATCTGTTTTTTAATATGTCTTGCAAACATTGGACAAGCGCAAGTTTATAAAATAACTTATCATACGATCCGCGGCGATCAAGTGGTTGAAACTAATCCAATCATAGTATTCGCAGATAAAAATAAAACTGTAATCACACGAGAAAGTATATTAAATAATAATTTCAGACAAACTGCTGAACAAAGTATTGTTGATTTACCTTCTAAAGTAATATATAGAAAATCAACTTTTCAAAACAGGAAGAGTATATATTCTGCAGATTCCTCCGCTTTTGATAGAAATATATTTACTGAATCTAATGACCGAAAAGTCATTTTAGGACGAAATACTAAAAAAGCTACAACGTCTATTAATTCCAACGCAATTGAAATTTTTTATACTGAAGAATTACCGATCAAGGCTTCACCTAATGAAATTGGCATAGCAAAAGGTGTGGTACTGGAATATCGTAGAAATGGTAACAGCGGATTTATTGCAGCAAAAATCGAACAGATTAAAAATTTTCCAGCTGGATTTGAAATACCAAAACAAGATCACGTATTGGATATTTTAACATACAGAGATGAAGTTTGGAAAAGTAAATTTATTCAAGTTCCCATTTTTAGCCAAGAAAAAATCTGTTTTGATCCTGATAATTTAAAATCAAATTCTATTTTACGTTTTGCAGCTGGAACTGTCATTTTGAAAAAAATTAAAATACCAGAACTTCTGGAAGAAAGTCAAGCATTTATTGAATTGATTGAAAAATCAAATGGAGATGCATATGACCGTACTGGATCTGTGTTTATGATTGCAACAGATCAACCTGTAACATTTTTTGATGGTATGAAAAACGGGATGTCTACTTTGCCAAAGTATGATATAGGCGATGGCAAAGATTATTTAGGTATGTTACGCACAGATAATTTTTCTCCCGTATTTGAATTAATGCGATTCTTTACACCTTTTGGTGTTTCTCACTTCAATGATAGATTGACATTAAAAGGTAAAACTTGGCAAGATTCAGTGACTTATCGTCAAGATATATCCGAATTTTTGAGCGTGATGTCGGGTAAAGAAGTATATATTGGGACTTATATTGGCAATTATGATAAGGGTGGTCATATCGTAAGTTTAGAATTAACAATCCATCCAGGCAACTCAAATTATGCTAAAAAAACAGAAGCTTTATCATTGTTTAACACGACAAATGTAATGGAAATGGGTGGACAAACATACCCAACATTATTTGGATCTGATAAAGGTTTGGAATTTGAATTTGAACTAAAAGAAGATGTTAAAAATGCAAGATTGCGCTACATTACTACTGGTCATGGTGGTTGGTGGAATGGAGATGAATTTGTGCCGAAAGTGAATTCGATTTATTTAAACGATCAATTGAAATTTCAATTTACGCCTTGGCGTGTGGATTGTGGTAGCTATAGATTATACAATCCTGTTTCAGGCAATTTTGATAGCGGACTTTCATCATCTGACTTGAGTCGTTCGAATTGGTGTCCAGGGACGATTACATATCCTAACTATATAGATTTAGGAGATTTGAAGGCAGGCAAGCACAAAATGAAAGTTCATATACCACAAGGTCCAGCGGAAGGTGACAGTCAAAGCTTTTGGAATGTGAGTGGCGCATTGCTATATGACAAAAATGATTAAGTGTATGATATTAGTTCGTTTTGTACAACATAAAATTTTAGTTGTTAGCCTTTTACACTTACTGCTGAGCAGCATATCTTATGCACAAAGTCCTCAAAAGCTAGGTAAAGTCACGAGCGCTGCGATAACGGAAATATCTGGCATTGTGCCTTATTATTTTTCAAAAGGATATTTTTGGGTACATAATGACAGTGGTGATGATGCAAATATATACCTAATAGATTCTACTGCTTCACTTAAAGTAACTGTACAGATAGAGGGTGTCAAAGCAATAGATATTGAGGATATTGCGAGGCTTAAAATTGGTAATGATCATTTCTTAATTCTAGCAGATATTGGCAATAATCAGCGCAAGCGAGAGGAACTTTCGTTGTATGTGATTAAAGAACCGAAGATTGATTTCAGCACAAAATTAACCTCTTTAAAGGTTCCTTTATATCAAGAAATTAAAATAAAATACGCAGACAAAAGGAGAGATGCAGAAGCCATTTTGGTTGATCCATTGGATAATCAAGTTTATATTCTGTCAAAGCGAGATTTAGAATCTACCGTTTTTTCATTGCCATTGCATACTAATAATGCGAAAGTTCATGTATTACAACCGATGTTAACATTGCCTTTTACATTTACTACAGGAGCAGATATTTCGGCAGATGGTAAATATATTGTAGCAAAGAATTTGACGACAGTTTTCCTTTGGGAAAGATCTCATTCAGCGTCTATTCTAGAAACATTGAAACAAACTCCACGTAACATTCCATATACAATCGAACCACAAGGTGAAGCCATTTGTTTCGACCTATATAATCGCTTTTTATATACGATTTCTGAGCGTCCATTTGGTTTGGATTCCTATCTTTACAAATACGATTTTTAAAACTATGAAAAACCTTTTTTTGTTCTCTTTCTTATTTGTTTTACTGTTTACTAGCAAAGGATTTGCTGCTACTGTAGATACTGTAGAAGTATTTTCAGCGAGTATGAATAAAAAGATTAAGACGGTCGTAATCCGTCCAGATAATACAAAAGATAAAGTTATACCTACACTGTATTTATTGCATGGATATGGTGGAAACTATTCCAATTGGGTCGAGAAAGCTCCATATTTGAAAACATTAGTTGACCGCTATAATTATATGGTCGTTTGTCCTGATGGTGGGGTTGGTAGTTGGTATTGGGATACGACTCCAGATTTTCAATATGAAACATTTGTGAGCAAAGAACTTGTGAATTATATCGAATCAAATTTTAAGGTTTGTAAACATAAGACAGGGCGTGCTATCACAGGTTTAAGTATGGGAGGACATGGCGCATTATATCTAGCTATTCGTCATCAAGATGTATATGGGGCAGTAGGAAGCACAGCTGGTGGAGTGGATATACGTCCATTTCCAAACAATTGGGAAATGAGCAAGCGCTTAGGAGATTATGCGGAAAACAAAGAAAAGTGGAATGAACATACAGTGATGGAAATGCTTCATTTAATCAAACCAAATAATTTAAAAATATTTATTGACTGTGGCTATGAAGATTTTTTCTTTGGAGTGAATGAAGAATTGCATAAAAAATTGTCTTATCTTAACATACCACATAGCTATTTAAACATGCCAGGGAAACACAATTGGGACTATTGGGCACAGTCTATTGGATTTCAAATGGCTTTTTTTGACCAATTTTTTAGAAATTAAACACTTTATAAATTTATATGTTTCGACAATACGCATTATTTGTTGTTGCTTTTTTGTTTCATGCCAGTTTATTTGCGCAAACGAAAGTCAATGTTAGCGGATACGTGAAAGATGCTTCATCTGGTGAAGTGTTAATTGGAGCTACCGTTCAGTCAAAAGAATCTAATTTGATAGCTAGAACCAATAGCTATGGTTTTTTCTCACTCGAATTAAACGCATCGGATTCCACGTTGGTTGTATCGTATGTTGGTTATCAATCCTTAGAAGAATCGATAAATACATCGGTTCAAAAGCGGTTTAATTTTGAATTGTCACCAATCGGAAGAGAAATCGAGGAAGTAGTAATTACAGGTAAAAAACAAAATAAGAATGTCACTAGTCCACAAATGGGTGCTATTAATTTCACCATTGAGGAAATCAAAAATGTACCTGTACTATTCGGAGAACGCGATATCTTGAAAACTATTCAAATGTTACCGGGAATAGCCAAAGGAGGCGAAGGTTCATCTAGTTTTTTTGTACGCGGAGGTGGTGGTGACCAAAATTTAATTTTATTGGACGAAGCAACAGTTTATAATGCTTCGCATCTACTTGGATTTTTCTCCACTTTCAATTCGGACGCAATTAAAGATGTTGAACTTTTCAAAGGTGGTATTCCTGCGCAATATGGAGGACGTATTTCATCGGTAATGGATATTCATATGATCGATGGAAATAACAAAAAGTTCGCTGCAGAAGGCGGAATAGGTTTGATTGCATCCCGATTAAAACTTGAAGGTCCATTGCAAAAGGACAAAAGCTCATTCATGTTAAGTGGCCGCCGCACCTATGCAGATTTATTTCTAAAAGCTTCGAACGATCAAACAGTAAAAGATAGTAAATTATATTTCTACGATCTTAACGCCAAGCTCAATTATAGAATTAACGATAAAAACACAATTTATGCTTCTGGATATTTTGGGAAGGATGATTTGGGTTATGGCGATTTATTTAGTTTTGATTGGGGTAATGCAACAGCTACGGTACGTTGGAATCATATTTTGAATGAAAAATTATTTAGCAATACGTCTTTAATTTACAGTGACTTCACGTACAATGTAAATGTAAACAACGATAACAGTGAGTTTGTGATTGCTTCAAAAATTGAAAATTTCAATTTGAAACAAGACTTTTCTTATTATGCGAATAATAAAAGTACGTGGAGATTTGGTTTGAATGCGTTAAAACAAAAGATTTCTCCAGCAAGTCTTAATGCCAATACTAATTCTGCAGTAAATTCTATCAATATTGAAAAAAGACACGGAATCGAAGTTGCTGCTTATGTTTCACACGAATGGAATCCAACATATTGGTTTTCGGTATTGTATGGATTGCGCGCAACTGATTTTATGGTACAAGGACCAGGAACATTCTATAATTTCGATGCTGATGGAGAAGCTATTTCAAATGAAAAATATACGGGTTCGGAAATTATTAAACATCATTTAAATATAGAACCAAGACTTTCGGCGTCATTTATATTGGATGATAAACAAAGTATTAAGACTTCGTACAATAGAATTGTTCAAAATTTACATCAATTGACAAATACGACTTCATCTTTGCCAACGGATCAATATGTATTGAGTAGTAAGAATATAAAACCGCAATATGCGGATCAAGTTGCATTGGGCTATTTTAGAAACTTTGCGAATAATACCTATGAATTTTCGGTAGAAAGCTTCTATAAATATATGGGCAATCAAATTGATTTTCGTAATGGTGCGGATTTGCAAGCTAACGAATTCTTAGAAGGAGAATTGTTGTATGGTCAAGGTCGTGCATATGGTCTGGAACTTTATTTGCGTAAGACTAAAGGAAAATTAAATGGTTGGATTTCGTACACATTAGGCAAGAGCGAAAGACAATTCAGTCAAATCAATGACGGACAATGGTTCAATGCAAGGCAGGATCGGACACATGATGTATCGGTTGTAGGTATTTACCAATTGAGTAATAAATGGAATTTGGGAGCTAATTTTGTGTATTACACTGGAAATGCCATTACATTTCCAAGTGGTAAATATACAGTAGATGGCCGTACTCTATTTTATTACACAGAGCGCAATGGTTACCGCATGCCAGATTATCATCGTCTGGATTTATCTGCAAATTATGAGCCTGGACCAAAAAACAAACGTTTTTCTTCGAGTTGGTCATTTGGTTTGTACAATGTATATAACCGCAAAAATGCTTATATCATTGATTTTAGAGAAAACGAAAATAATGCTAACATCACAGAAGCATATAAGATTGCTTTATTTGGAATTATACCTTCTGTGACTTGGAACTTTAAATTTTAGACATGAGACTTATATATTTATTCGCTTTTATAATTTGCTTTGTATTAAGTTCTTGCGAGGAGTTAATTGATGTAAATCTTAATGATGCTGACCCACGATATGTCATTGAAGCTGATTTAACAGACCTCTCGAATGATCAAGTAATTAATGTCTCTCAGACTGTGGCATTTGACGAACCAATGCGCAACAAGCCAATAAACAATGCTGCTGTGGTTGTAACTGATGATAAAGGCACGATTTATAATTTTAATAGCATTGGCAATGGTGCTTACAAAGCTACCTTCAAACCAAAAACAAATACACGTTACGATTTGCGTGTCACAATTGATGGAGAAGTATTTGAATCTTCATCGTATATGAATGCATACATAGATGTGGATTCATTGGGTATTATTGAAGATGTTATTTTTTCGGACACGGTCTATTCTGTGACATTAAAATTTGTTGATCCAAAGGATCAACCGAATTATTACAAGTATAATATTTCTGTTAATGGAAGTGATTTCAAATTTAGTAGAGTGTTCAGCGATAAGTTCAATGACGGATTGTATGTGACACATCAAGTTTCTGATAACAATAACGATATTCTTATTGGTGACACGATCACGGTAAGAAGACAGATTATTGACCGACCAGTGTTTAATTATTGGAATGAAATCCTATCTATTAATCCTGGTAGTGCTGCACCCGCAAATCCCACTTCCAATATTACGAACGGTGCATTGGGATTTTTCAGTGTAAGCAGTGCGAAGAAATACGGATTTCGAATTCGTTTCAAAGAAGAAGACTAAAGTATCTCAAAGGTAAATCCCTTTGCTAAAAAGTATTCAATCGTTTTGGGTAAAGCGTATTGAACTCGAGGAATGGCTTTAATATTGTCGTGAAAAACAATAATAGAGCCATTTTTTGTATGCTTAATTACGTTTTGAAAACAAGCTTCTGGTGAAAGATTTAAATCAAAATCTCCTGTCAATACATCCCAGTAAATAAATTCAAAATCCTTGCTAAGAACTTTTAATTGTGATTTTTTGGCGCGTGCGTAAGGAGGGCGAAATAAATTTGATTTCGTTAGCTTGTGGCAGGCATACACATTATCAATGTAATCTTTGTCTGAAGTATTCCAGCCTTTCAGATGATTATAGGTGTGATTGCCTACGCGGTGTCCTTCAGCTTTGATTCTTTGGAAAATATCGGGGTGCTTTGAAATATTATCACCAACACAAAAGAATGTTGCTTTGATGTTGTACGCGAATAATGTATCTAAAATCCAGCTTGTGATTTCGGGAATTGGTCCGTCGTCGAATGTTAAAAAAAGCTTTTTGTTCGCACGCGATTTATTCCAAATTACTTCTGGATAATACCATCTTAAGAAAAAAGGTGCGTTGACAAAATACATTTTCAATTTACATTTATATTTCGCAAATTTAAGTGAAAGCTTTTAGAATAGGGCAGCCAATTACACTTTAGTTACGTTTCACACTGTTTCGATGAATAATTTTTTCAAATACTTTCAGTTCAATACAGTAGAACGAAACGGTTTTATTGTGTTGTCCCTGTGTGTATTGTTGGTGAACATTACTCTATTTCTCTATAAATCATTAAAGTCTTCTGAAGTTATTCCACATCAAGTTTATAAATTAAACTCTGCTGAATCTTTTGCGACAAAGGAAGTTGAAAATACGCCAGATTATTCTAAACCTTATTCCGGCTTTAAGAAGACGAATAAAACAATTACCTATTTTACATTTGATCCAAATACAGCAACCGCTAACCAATGGGATAAATTAGGTTTATCGCCAAAGCAAATTCAGGTAATTCTGAACTATCGATCAAAGGGGGTAAAGTTTTATAAAAAAGAAGATTTACGAAAGATATACTCAATTTCTGAAAAGGACTATAATAGATTAGAATCATATATTACTATTTCAACTGCAGACGATAAACCCAAAAAATCATTTGAAACTAGTGCTTATGAGAAGCGTGAAGTAAAGTCTATTGCGCGGCCAATTTCTATTAATACAGCAGACACTTCTGAATTAAAACAATTGAAAGGTATAGGTTCTGTTTTAGCAGCTAGAATAGTGAAGTTTCGGGACGCTCTAGGAGGTTTTCATTCCGTTAATCAGATTCAAGAAGTTTATGGTATTTCTGAAGAGACTTTTTTGAATATAAAGGAAAAGCTAATAGTTTCTTCTGCCGGAATATCTAAACTAAAAGTAAATGACGCTCAAGTCGATCAATTGTCAAAGCACCCTTACATCAGTAAAAAGCAAGGGCAAGCAATTATTAATTACAGACAGCAGCATGGAGCATATGCTAATTTTGAAGCATTGACACAAAATAAAGCTTTAGATCAAGAATTTTTACGTAAAATTGAGCCTTATTTAGAGTTTTAAAATATGCTACAAGAAAGATTAAATGCGGTAATTCGTGATATTCCTGATTTTCCTCAGCCAGGAGTTGTTTTTAAAGATATTACACCAATTCTTAAAGATGCCAATTTGTGTACTGAAATAGTGGAAGCTTTTGTTGAACAAGTCAATGATTTGAAGATAGACGTCATAGCAGGAATCGAAAGCCGTGGTTTTTTATTTGGGATGATGCTTGCAAACAAATTGAACATTCCGTTTGTTCCAATACGGAAACAAGGTAAGCTACCGGCAAAAACAATTTCTGAATCGTATAAATTAGAATACGGTCAAGCAACTATAGAAATACACAATGATGCTTTCGAACCTGGAACGAAGGTATTGATACACGATGATTTGTTAGCTACAGGAGGGACTGTAGTCGCTGCGGCAAAGTTGATTGAAAAATTGGGTGGTCAAGTAGCAGGTTTTTCATTTGTGATTAATCTAGAATTTTTGAAAGGCGAGGGAAGGTTGCATCGTTTCAGTGATAACGTAATTACTTTAATAAATTATAAATAATTTACACACTTAAAACTACTTTATGGAATGGATAACTGATCCACAAATTTGGATTTCCTTTTTAACTCTGACAATTTTAGAAATTGTTCTAGGGATCGACAACATCGTCTTCATTTCTATCCAAAGCGCTAAACTTCCAGTAGAACAACAAAAACGAGCGCGACAAATTGGTCTAATATTAGCCCTTGTGATGCGTGTTGGTTTATTGTTTTCGATTAAATGGGTAATGGGCTTGACCGCGCCGCTTGTAAATTTCGCGGAATGGTTTAACATTACGAATGAAGCAGTTGTTCCGTATTTAATATTATCTGGACGTGACCTGATTTTGTTTATTGGTGGTTTGTTCTTGATTTATAAAAGTACAACTGAAATTCACCACAAGGTGGAAGGACATATAGAAGCAACAGGTGTAAATGCGAAAGTTGTGACATTCTCATCTGTAATTATTCAGATCATTATACTTGATTTGGTGTTTTCTTTGGATTCTGTTATTACAGCGGTAGGTATGGTTGACCAAATTGGGGTAATGATTGCTTCAGTGATTGTTGCTGTAGGTATCATGCTCGTATCTGCTGAAGCGATAAGTAGATTCGTGAATAATCACCCAACGGTGAAAATGCTTGCATTGGCGTTCTTACTATTGATTGGTGTATCATTGACGGCAGAAGCATTTGACCAACATATTCCAAAAGGATACATTTACTTCGCAATGGCATTCTCGGTATTGGTAGAATTCTTGAATATCAAAGCGATGAAAAAAGCACAAAAAAGCGCAGATTTGCAAGTCGTAAAAGACAAGGATATTACGAAAAACTAAGAATGATATAAACAAAAATGGTTAGCGAAAGCTAACCATTTTTGTTTATTAGAAATTTATTAGAAATTCAATTGTGCAGCTTGTGCTATTTTTTTAGGGATATCCGTATTATCCATTTTATGATTGAATAGTGTAGCACCTTCGCCAATCGCATATATTGGCACATATGCAGCAGAATGATTGCTTGAAGCCCATCCTACAGAAGCTATTCTGTTTAAGATATTGATACTTAATGAAGCAATTTTATCATCGTTTGCATACAAGCTTTTTGATGTTTCATTTTCATGATTTATAAAGCTTTTTTCATACGCTTCGCGCAAGACTTTTTCATCAGCTTCCGTAATTTTTACTTTACTCCACAAACCTGTATTTTCAGCTATTAGATTTTTAACATCATCCCAAGTTGCGTTAGGTTTATCTTTACGAAGATTTCCCACCAAAGAAGAGAAAGTTCCTTGCGATACCTTTTGGTAAGCTAATGCTTGTGTATTTAATTTTGAAGAACCATTACCAATAGCCAAACCACCTGTTTCGTGGTCAGCAGTCACAACGATCAATGTTTCTTTTGGATGCTTTTGATAAAATTCATACGCCAATTGAATAGTTTTATGGAAATCTTGAACTTCACGAATTGTAGTTGCTGCATCATTGGAATGTGAAGACCAATCAATTTTACCACCCTCAACCATTAAGAAAAATCCTTTTTTATTATCCTTAGTTAATGCCGCAATAGCACCTTTTGTAATATCTGCTAGAGCCATATCTGTAGGTTCTTGATCGATAGCGTATTTTAGGGATTCAAATTGCGTAGGTTGGTCGTTAATCCATACTGTTTTCTGACCTTTGAATTTATTTGCATCAAAGCCATTTTTACCACGAATAATTTTATAACCACCTTTTTCGATTACTGCATGGATATCTTCTACTTCTTTCTTGTCAAAAGTCGTAGTTGGTTTTAAGAATCCTGCTCCCGCAAAAAAATCAAAATTTGATTTAAGAATCTCAGTAGCGATTTCATAATAATTGCTACGGCTTGGTTGATGTGCATAGAATGACGCTGGTGTAGCGTGGTCAATACTTACACTTGTCGTAATTCCTACTTTCAAGCCTTTTTCTTTAGCTGCAAAAGCTATGCTTTTGTATGGAATAGTGCCAGTACTATCTGTACCAATATTTCCATTTCTAGTTTTCTTTCCAACAGCTAAAGCTGTACCACCCGCACCTGAGTCTGTGACTCCATGTGAAAGTGAATTTGTCGAAGCAAATCCTACATGCGGAAATTTTGTGAGGATTGAATTTTGGTAGCCAACTTTGTTCTTCGTTTCAGCTTCAAAAATTTCGGTTAGATTGACATGGTTTAGGCCCATACCGTCGCCAATCAAATAAAAAATATATTTTGGCTGTGCAAAACTTGATGTTACACATGCAAAATAAATAAATAAAATGGCAACAATAGATTTTTGTTTCATAGACTACAACTGTTAATTTATAATCAAAGATAAAACATCCATATAAATAAATGGTTAAGTCTTAGATATTTTACAACAAACAAATGTGCTATTAACTTGTTGTGTATTTTGTTAACTAAGCACAAGGAGATGGAAAACAATTTATTAAACAATGTTAAAGCCTACTTCACGGATGAAGTAATTAACAAATTAAGTACAAATATTGGAGAGTCTTCCGATAATGTACACAAAGGACTCGACCTATCAATTCCTTCAATTCTTCTAGGATTACAAGGGAAATCTGGAGAAGGTTTGGGTAGTATTTTAAATTCAGCAAGGCATTTATTCAGTTCCTTTGATATTCATAATCTGTTCGGAAATTATTTCGGCACTCCAGCTGGTACTGATAATTCGAAATTTGAAACACAAAACTTATTGAGCTCGATTTTTGGTGACCGCTTGAGTACGGTAGTGGATTCCATATCTTCTTATTTAGGAATGCGTAGTGAGTCTATCACCGGTATATTAGGAGCGAGTCTGCCTGCAGTAATTTCAGCTATTACACATAAAGGAGCAGATTGGAATGCAAATTCAATTGGAAGTTTGTTGAATTCAAATAAATCATCATTTGCAGCAGCATTGCCAACAGGTTTAGGGCTTGGAGCATTTGGTTCATTGTTTGCGCAGGCTGATAGACCCATTGAATTACCAACGGAAACCACAAGTATACCTGATACACCTGTGTCTACGCCTGTGGAGAGAATTCCGCCTCAGCAACGTGAACCAGTTCATACACATGAACATGTTTCAGAGGAGAAGAAAGGTGCCGGACTGTGGTGGATATTGATTCCGATATTGCTAATTGGATTGTGGTTTTTATTTGGTAGAGGTTGTAGTGGTGACACTAAAGAAACAATGTTGCGCGATTCCATAGATAATGCGGACACAACTATAGTTATTACGAATCCACTGACGCAAAGTGAGAAACAGCATATAGATGTGAAATTGCCAGATGGAGCTTCTTTAAAAGCTTATCCTGCCGGAATAGAGGAAAATTTAATTGCTTTCCTTCAGTCAGACTATAAGTCAATGACAGACGAGCAATTGAAAGATAAGTGGTTTGATTTTGATAATTTGAATTTTGAAACTGGAACGGCTAATGTACTTCCTGAAAGTCAACAACAATTGGAAAATATTGCAGCAATTTTGCGTTTATTCCCAGATGCTAAAATCAAAATTGGTGGATATACTGATCGTACAGGTGATGAACAAATCAACGAAAGAATTTCTGAAGAAAGAGCTGAAGCGGTGAAAAGCTTTCTAGAAAGTAAAGGGTTGGGTAGTCAAGTTGAAGATGCAGAAGGCTATGGTTCTGAATTTGCAACCGTATCAGCAGATGCTTCTGATGCTGAAAGAGCAAAGGATAGAAGAGTAGCTGTTAGCGTTCGTAAATAATAAATTACTAATTTTTATTACTTTTGAGGCATATCACAATAGTGATGTGCCTCTTTTAGTATGATTGATTTTGAAGTAAGCAAGCAGTTGGAAAGTGATTTTGAACGGTATATGTTCAAGTTTTATACGAAGTATCAGCGTTTTTCGATTGAGGATTTTGGAAAGTTTGCCAGCAGTATTCTTAATTACAACGTGCAGAATCACTTTATTGACCCAAAAATTAAAAGAGAGTATGCCTATTTTTTAACAACGCTTTATAATAAGGGAATTGGAAACAGAATTACGGAAGAACATCTTCAGGTAATTGCTGAAGCTATTTCTTCCGATTCTACAGTTGATTTTACGGTGATTCAAGAACTGTTTGGATAGGATCATTCTTGAATGGTCCATACCAAATCTTCAATTGCATAACCAGCACTTTTCGCATAGTTAAGGTATTTGGCCTGAAGTTCAGCTGATATTGTTTTAGTACGCGATAAAATCCACATATAATCCAAGTTTTCTCCGAATATTAGCGCATGTTCATAATCACCATCAATGTGCATAATGTTATACCCCGAATAGAAAGGTCCAAAGAAAGAAACTTTTAACGCGCCCTCATTAGGTAACCCCTGAATTTTTGCTTTTCCTATGCTTTGTTTAGATTTATTGTCTTTTATTTTTACGCCCGAATTAATAACTTTTATTGAGCTATCTTCGTTTAAGGAATAATTAGCGGTCACATTTTTCAAACCTTTTTCCCAAAAAAAATCCAAGCGAGCAATTTCATACCATTGACCCAAATACTTTTCAAGATCAAAATTTGTAATCACAGGTAAATCTGATTTTACGGGTTTCCATATATTGTAAATAACTGTACCTGCGGCTGCGGCAGTAAGCAAGAGCAATGATTTTTTCTTATCCATGAATTATCCTTTTAAGTTTAACAAAATAGTGACTGCAAAAGTTTAACCAATTTTTTAGTTTTGTAAAAATTTTAAGTTTTGTATTCAAAAGAAGAAGCAAGAAATCTAAAAGAATCATTTTGGACGACATTTGGTCAATATATGTCAGCGGTACCTTCTGCTGATGGCGATAAGGTGAATTGGGTAAATTACAAAACTGGAATTAAACATCTTCACTTTCGCATGGATGCTACCAATAAGACAGCAAGCATTTATATCGAAATTTCGCATCCAGACGATAGTATACGTCTGCTTATATTTGAACAATTCAAAGAGTTGCAACAGGTTTTCAAAGGCATTGTAGATGAAGAATGGGAGTGGGACGCGGAATATTACGATGAGTATGGTAAAAAAACAACTCGCATTTCCACCTCATTGGTTAAAGCTTCAATTTTTAATAAAACACAATGGCCAGAGCTAATTAGCTTTTTCAAACCACGTATAATCGCTTTGGACGAGTTCTGGTCTATGGCAAAATATTCATTCGACATTTTTAAATAATACAAATATGAAAAACAAGTTAAGTGCAATCGTTTTGTTGGTGAGTTGTATGATGTGTAGTCAAATCCAAAAGGTGCAAGCTTGGGGAATGACGGGGCATCGTGTGATTGCAGAAGTAGCAGAAAGACACTTGAGCAAAAAAGCTAAAAAGAATATCCAAAAAGTTATTGGAAATCAGCATATCGCTTATTGGTCTAATTGGGCTGATTTTATCAAATCGGATACCAGTGAAGCCTTCAAGAAGACGGGTTCCTGGCATTTTGTGAATACTTCCGCAAATTTGACTTACGATCAATTCCATGCAGAATTACAACAGTCTCCAGACAACAATTTATATAAAGCTTATTTGAATGTAAAAAAAGAGACAATCGAAAACAAAGATTTGTCTTTAGCACAGCAGCAACAAAATCTATACTTTATTTTACATCTTTTTGCTGACGCGCATCAGCCGATGCACGTAGGTAGAGCAGCAGATTTGGGCGGAAATAAGATTGAGGTAATGTTTTTTGGTCGAAAAACAAATATTCACCGTGTTTGGGATTCTGACTTGGTAGAAAATGAGCAGTATAGCTATACAGAATATGCCTCCGTATTGGATATCCATGACAAGAATTACTATAAAAAATATAACGTTTCATTTGAACAAGCTTTGTACGAAACGCATCAGTTAGCAAATAAGATTTATGCAGATGTAGAATTAAATGCAAACCTGAGCTATACGTATATCTACGATTACAAATATATTATGGAGGAAGCATTATTGAAGGCTGGTATTCGTTTGGCAAATGAATTGAATGAGATTTACGGATAATATAGGTTTATTTTCCGCTTGAATTAGTAAAAATTGACTTCCTAATATTAATATCTAAATTGTACCTTTGCACTATGTCTGAAAAAATTATTATCCTTGATTTTGGTTCGCAATATACGCAGCTAATTGCTCGTCGTGTAAGAGAACTAAATGTATATTGTGAGATTCATCCTTTTAATAAAGTTCCTGAGTTTGATGATAACGTAAAAGGCGTTATTTTCTCTGGAAGTCCGTATTCGGTTCGTCAAGAAGACGCTCCTCAAATTGATTTTAAATCTATCCAAGCACGTTTCCCTTTACTGGGTGTTTGTTACGGTGCTCAATATTTGGCACAACAATCGGGCGGTGAAGTATTGCCATCCGAAATTCGTGAATACGGTAGAGCAAACTTACAATTTGTAGATGATTCGAATGAATTATTGAAAGGCGTTCCTGCACAATCACAGGTATGGATGTCACATGGTGATACAATCAAAGAAGTTCCTGCAAATTTCAAGGTAATATCAAGTACAGACAAAGTACGTGTAGCTGCTTATCAAATAGAAGGTACGAAGACTTATGGTATTCAATTTCACCCAGAGGTAACACACAGTACTGATGGTCAGATCTTGATCAAAAATTTCGTGGTTGATATCTGCGGTTGTTCTCAAGATTGGACTTCAGAATCTTTCGTTGAAACTACTGTAGCACAACTTAAGCAAGATCTAGGTACTGACCATGTAATCATGGCTTTATCGGGTGGTGTTGACTCAACTGTAGCTGCGGTATTACTACACCATGCTATTGGAGATAGATTACACTGTTTCTTTGTAGATCACGGACTTTTGCGTAAAAATGAGTACGAACAAGTATTAGATTCGTACAAAAATATGGGTCTTAATATCAAGGGCGTAAATGCAAAAGACTTATTTTTCAGCAAATTGGCTGGAGTAAAAGAACCAGAGGCAAAACGTAAAATAATAGGTGGAGCTTTCATTGATGTATTTGATCAAGCATCTAAAGATATTCAAAAGGATTTGCCAGAAGGAGCGGAGGCAAAATGGTTGGGTCAAGGTACTATCTATCCTGATATTATTGAATCAATTTCTGTTAAAGGACCATCCGCAACAATCAAATCTCACCATAATGTAGGCGGTCTTCCTGATTACATGAAATTGAAGGTTATTGAGCCTTTGAAAACATTATTCAAAGATGAAGTACGTCGTGTAGGTAGAACTTTAAATGTTGATCCAAACATCCTAAATAGACATCCATTCCCAGGTCCTGGTTTAGGAATTCGAATTTTAGGAGATATTTCAGAGGAAAAGGTACGAATTTTGCAGGAAGCTGATGACATTTATATTCGTAATCTTAAGGAATCTGGTTGGTACGATAAAGTATGGCAAGCTGGAACAATTTTTTTGCCCGTACAATCTGTGGGTGTAATGGGCGATGAACGTACATACGAGCACGTAGTAGCGTTGAGAGCTGTTGGGTCATTGGATGGAATGACAGCAGATTGGATTCATTTACCGTATGAGTTATTAGCTAAGATTTCAAATGAAATAATAAATCATGTTAAAGGAATCAACAGAGTCGTGTATGACATCAGTTCAAAACCACCAGCAACAATTGAGTGGGAATAACAAATTGAAGAAATCTTATTTAATATATGCAGTATCATTACTTTTAGGTGTATCCGCGTGTACACCTAAAAGTGGTGTTTTGCGCGCTCCGAGCAATCCGGGGCAAGTGAGCACCAGCGCAGCTGAAGAAGCCAAAAAAGCAGAAGAAAAAGCTGCTGAAAAGGAAGCTGCCGCGAGAGATAAAAAAGACGCAGCTCAACGTAATATTTCTTTATTATTACCTTTTCAACTGGATCATATAGGGGCTGAGGGTGTACAAGAGAATGATGTTAAAAGATCTGCTTTAGCACTAGACTTTTATCAAGGATTTCAGTTAGGATTAAATGAGTTAGCAAAAAAGTCAGATTCTTTTAGTCTAAAAGTTGTTGATTCTAAGGATAATGCGTATTACAACTCAACTTTAGCTACATCTGAAGGCATAAGTAATTCTGGAATAATAGTAGGACCTATTTACCCAATTGAAATCAAGGCGTTTGGTAATAGTCTTCCAGATAAAGAAAAACTAATTATTAGTCCATTGGCAGCTTCGCCTGCGTCGGAATTTGGCCTAAATAATTTGGTGACAATTACTCCTTCAATTAAATCACACACAAATGGCCTAGCAAAACGCGTTGCCAAAGATTATATAACAGGTGATATAATTATTATTTATAATACTTCAGATAACGACAGTAGACAATTTTTGAATGGTATGCTTGCGTCTATCAAGGAAAACAAAGAAAATGTTAAAATTATCTCTGTTTCTACATTAGCGCAATTAAATGAAAATTTGTCAACTACAGGTACAAATTTGGTGGTGAGTGGTACGACAGATAAAACACAGCTTAATAACCTGATTAGTAATCTTTCGAAGAAAAATTCTGAAGAATATAATTCTATCAAATTATACGGACATCCGCTTTGGGATAGATTCGACTTTAGTATTCATACCAATTTTTACAGTCTGCGTCCTGTGATCACGACAGAAAGTAATTTGAAATCTTGGACTTCAACAACGCGTAATTTTAGAGACACTTATAAGGCTAAGTTCGGCATATATCCTTCGGATCAGTCTTACAAAGGTTATGACGTTGCAGTTTATTTTGGTTCATTGATTAATAAATATGGCGTGGATAATCTGAAGTCTAATTTGACGAAAGAACCATATACTGGACTATTTAATACGTATAAGTTCGATTATAACGAAAAATGGGGATTTACCAATGAGGCTGTTTCTTACAAAGAATACCTTAACGGTTCATTCCAGTTACAATAAAATTTTATGGCAATAAATGAAAAACGTGTAGCACAACATGTTCGCGGTTTTGAAAAAGCATTAAGCGGATATGCACACAATGAGCCTTTGTCTCGCTATCTTACACGATTTTTTAAAGAAAATAAACAAATGGGGTCATCTGATAGAAAGATGACCTCTCGTTTTATTTACAATTATTTTAGGTTGGGTCATGCACTAAAAGAGCAAAATCTTTTGGATAGACTATGTTATGCTGAATTCCTATGTGAATCGGACTCGCCTCTAGTAAGTTTAAACTTTCCCGAATTAGCTGATGAAATTTCAAATCCGTTGATTCAGAAAATTCAACTGCTCGAATCAAAAGTTTCTTTCGATAGCAACCAAATATTTCCTCTTTTGGAGAATCTTTCCGAAAGTATCGATAAGCAAAGTTTTCTGAATAGTCATTTTGTACAGCCAGATCTATTTATACGCATTAAGCGTGGACAGGAAGATTTTGTGAAATCTACATTAGATCAAAACGATATTGCTTATACAGCTTTTAGCTCGAATACATTATCACTTCCAAATGGATTTAGACTTCAAGATTTTCCAAAATTAGAAGGAAAGTTTGAAGTGCAGGATTTTTCTTCGCAGAAAACAATTGAATTTATGGAAGCAGGTGAGAAGGAAAATTGGTGGGATGCGTGCGCAGCTTCTGGCGGTAAAGCATTGATGCTATTAGACAAATACCCCAATTTAAATTTGCTAGTGTCGGATATACGTCTTTCTATTTTGCGAAATTTGAATGATCGTTTTGATAAGGCTGAAGTAAGGTCGCCTAGACGTCAGAAAATTCTCGATCTAACTGCAGATACTACTGAAATTTTGGGTAATGAAGAGTTTGATGGGATAATTTTAGATGTTCCATGTACTGGTTCTGGAACTTGGGGAAGAACACCAGAAATGATTCAGCAAATGACAAAGCAAAAATTACAACAATTTTCTTCGTTGCAGAAAACAATCGCTTCTAATGTCATCAAACACCTAAAAATAGGCAAACCTTTAGTGTACATGACATGCTCAGTCTATGCGGAAGAAAATGAGCATGTTGTTCAATATTTAGTTGAACAATTCGGTTTTAAAATCGAAAAAATGGAATTGATCAAAGGCTATGAATACAAAGCAGATAGTATGTTTGCGGCTCGATTGATACGAACACGCTAACTGCAATTAATAGGAACAACTAATACAGGACAAATTGCTTTGCGAATAACAGATTCTGATACACTTCCAGAAATAAAATGATCAAAGCCTGAGCGACCATTGGAACCCATTATGATGAGATCAGCTGACCACTCGTCTGCTAAGAGTAAAATTTCCTCTTTGATGTTTCCGATACGTGTGAATGTGAATACTTCATAATTGGAAGAAAATTCCGCTGCGATTTTAGCAACATATTGTTCAGCTGTATTTTGTTGAATTTCAGTGATTTCAGGAACAATTATAGGTTGCTGACCGAGTAATGGATCAGCTCCATAAGTAGCAGGACTGGTCGGCGGTACGACTGTCAGTAAAGCTAAAGAAATCTCTTCATTTGAAATAATTTCTTTGGCATAACTCAAAATTTTTTCTGTACATGGTGAATCATCAACGGCTAACAGAATTCGACGAAATTTTTTCATAGCAATGAATTTTAGTTGATTTAAAAGTATCTTAGTATTCTAAAAACAAACAAAAAGGTGTTAATGTTTTAAACAATAAACGCTTATGAGTATTTCAGCTTGCAACCTCAGTATAGTACCTTTAAGAGCAGAATCTTCACATCGCAGTGAAATTGTTTCGCAAGTTCTTTTTGGGGAGACTTTTGAAATCTTAGAAGAAGGAATTGATTTCACGAGCGTAAGAATGATTGAAACGAAGTATCAAGGATGGATTCAAAACCATCAGTATGCTCCAGTTATTTTAGTTGGTATGGAAAAAGGTTCAATAGTCGATTTGCAAGGTGCTAAAGCAGTTTCTAAATCTAAAATAGTTCATTTGCTGCATGGGACATCTGTCACAGGAAATACCATTACTATTGGTGAAGAACAATACCATATTGAAGGGACATTGCGTGAAACCAATCTAACGGATTTCAATGCTGAATTTCCGAAACTTATTCAACACTATAGTAATGCTCCTTACATGTGGGGAGGCAGGTCTATATATGGTATTGACTGTTCGGGGTTTAGTCAAGTGGTTTACAAGCATTTTGGTATATTACTCTTAAGAGATGCATACCAACAAGCTGAAAGTGGCACTACAGTTGATTTCTTGACAGAAATTAAATCGGGTGATTTGGCATTTTTTGACAATGAATCAGGCAAAATTACACATGTGGGAGTGATGATAGATAATGAAACCATCATTCATGCATCTGGTCGTGTACGTATCGACAAGATGGATAGTCAAGGTATTTTTAATGTAGAATTGAACCGTTACACTCACAACCTACGTATTGTTAAGCGTTATTTTTAAACTTTTATTCAATGATTTTACAAGAAAATAACTATTATAATTTAGCTAGTTCCCAATTATTTCCTTTCAGTGCATCGATTAATAATGCTTTAGCGGAAAATGATGCGCTGAAAATCGCCAAAGAGTCTTATGACTTGGTATTAAGTGAAAAATATGAAGAAGCTATTACAACATATACAAAAGCGATAACTTTATATCCCGACCAGCCATTTTTTTACGCTTGTCGTTCTATTGTTCATAGTTTCAATGCAGATGATGAAAGTTCTTATTACGATTATCAAGTGGCAAAACGCATGGATTTCAATTACCATCATTATTTAGAATGGTTAGAAAATCAAGGTGAAATGTTAGAAGCAAATGAATTGGTTGAATTAAATCAAGCAATTAATGTAGAACCTGAAAATCCACAACTACTAATTAATCGTGCAATGTTGCAAGTTCAGCACTTTAATTATGCAGATGCAATCGCTGACTATTCCAAAGCTTTTGTGCTGAATAATGATGTAAAAATTCTTATTTCCAGAGCTGCAGTTTATATGTATGTTTTACAATACGATAAGGCACTAGCGGATCTGGACGTTGTCATTGAGACTCAACCCTTAGTTGATGCATTTTTATATCGTGCTAAGTTGTATGCAGCTATAAAAGAGTTTGATAATGCATTGCAAGATTTTAATTCTGCCTTAGAATTAGATCAGCGAAATAATTCTGTTTTAGAAGAACGGGCACAGCTATTTGAGCAATTAGAAGAGTTTGACAAATCAATAGTAGATTATTCCGCTATTATACAATCCAATTCAGAAGATTTTTACCCGTATGTATTGCGTGCAGATGTTTACGAGAAAACCGAAAATTGGGAAAAAGCAATTGCAGATTATTCTGAAGCTATTCGTTTAAATCCTTTTTATTCAGATTTATATCAATACCGTGCTACCATTTTAGAAAAGATTGGTGATAACGCAGGCGCTGAAGCAGATTACGCAAAATTCGAAGAGTTGGAGAAGGAAGATTAAGAATTAAACTATTGATTAATTCGTAAGTCCAAGACAAAAATAATCTGGTAAATGAAACAAACTTATTTAAAGAAAGCGTTTAAGTTGTTCGGTGCGTACAAAGCACATAAATTGACTACAGACGATTTGAACAAGGCGGATGCAAAGGCAATGCACTTGGATGATAAGATGAGTGATTTCAAAGTGTTAGTGAGTATGGCAAAGGATATTATGGCTGGCAGATTTAAGGTCAACACTTGGAATGCTTCTGTAATTGTCGCTACTATTATTTATGTGGTGTCGCCGATTGACGCTATTCCAGATCTAATTCCAATATTGGGTTGGTTGGATGACGTTTCTATTGTAGGTTATGCATTAAGCAAACTTTCAGAAGAATTAAAGCGTTATAAAGAATTTAATACGCAATTTTGAAGATTAATACTTCTGATTTTGGCAAGCCGTATATGAACTATACGGCTTTTTGTTTTATTTTTACTTTATGTCTAAATCAAATAACTACCTTAAAAAAATTAAAGATCTTGCATCCAAAAATTTACTTGAAGGAGAACAGTTTCTTAAAGAAAACGGTGAAAGAGAACAAGTAATTGTTTTGCCTTCTGGATTACAATATGAAATTGTACAAGAAGGAACTGGAAAGATTCCAAACAAAAAGGATAAAGTTTTGTGCCATTATAAAGGAAAACTTTTGAACGAAGAGGTTTTTGATAGTTCTTATAAAAGAAAACGTCCTGAAGCTTTCTTCGTACATGAACTCATAAAGGGTTGGCAAGAGGCTTTGACAATAATGCCTGTGGGTAGCAAATGGATTTTGTATGTACCGCCTAATTTAGCGTATGGATTTGAGGCATTGACTCCAACAAGTGGCGGAAATTGTACACTTATTTTCGAAATGGAATTAATCTCAATTTTGTAAGATGCTAAAATTTATCCAAACTATTTTGAGTGTATTACTATGTACAGTTGTATTCGGACAAGAATCCAATAACATATTGAATAGATTTTATCCAAATCAGCAATCTCCAGGCGGAATTTTGTTGATTAAGAATAATTCGGAAGTAGAAATTACAGCTACAGGACTTGCTCATCTCGAACAGGTTATTGCGATTAGCCCAGAAACAAGATTTAGAATGGCTTCCGTCAGCAAGCAATTTACCGCGATGGCCGTTTATTTACTCATTCAAGATGGAAAAGTAGATTTCGAAACACCATTAAAAGATATTTTCCCCGAACTTCCACAAAAAGCTTCTTTGGTGAAAGTTAAACATCTTTTAAATCACAGTTCGGGATTAGTAGATTATGAAAATGTCATTCCTAAGGATCAAAAACAACAATTGACAGATAATGATGTACTACATTTAATTCAAGATTTGGATTCTGTATATTTTGAATCTGGTTCACAATTTAGATATAGCAATACAGCGTATTGTTTACTGTCTTTAATTGTGGAACGTATTACAAATGAGAGCTATGAAGAATTTTGTAAAAAGCGCATTTTCGATACGCTAAATATGACATCCGCTCAAATATCTGCTCCAGAAACTTTTCTAGATAGAGCTTTTGGTTACAAGCCAAATCAATCTGACTTCCAATTTGCAGATCAAAGCATTACATCAGCTACTAGAGGCGATGGTGGAGTGTACATTTCAGCTCTTGATTATAAAAAATGGATGGACAAAGGCAATTCGCTTTTCACACCTCAGTTTTTCAAAGATTTAGAAAAGTATAAAATTAAGGTTAAAGATGGCATTTATTACAGTTTAGGTTTATTTTTAACAATAACTAATGATGGTAATTTAACATTATTCCATTCGGGCGAAAGCACAGGTTTTCACAATATTTTTATATTCCAACCGCAACGCAATTACGGAATTTCATTATTTACAAATCGTGATGATTTGCTAATTTCCGATATTTTTGATGAAATAATGAAACGTGAGAATATTGCTATTCCAAACTTAAATAAACCCCTATTTGTTTGGTTAAATAAAATTTATAGCAATGAATAAAGGAAGGCAAATTTGCCCTCCTTTATTAGATATCTGATAATTTGAAGATGTCTTTGACACGAATACCTTTTTCTGTTTGTTGCAAAGTACAGCATTCATTTACAGGATCATGTTCGAAGAATAAGATATATTCCTTATCTACAGCTTCCTGCCAATACGATTTTCGTTCTTCCATCGTGACCAGCGGACGTACATCATAACTCATCACATAGGGGAGCGGAATATGTCCTACAGACGGCAATAAATCCGCCATATAAAGAATAGTTTTTCCTTTGTACTCGATTTGAGGCAACATCATCGCCTCTGTATGTCCGTATGCATATCGCACAGTAATATTCGAATCATAATTTTGATCTTCAGTAATAAAATTCAATTGACCAGATTCTTGAATAGGCGAAATGTTTTCTTTCAAAAAAGATGCTTTCTCTCTTGGATTAGGATTAATAGTCGCCCATTCCCAATGTTTTTGGTTACTCCAGAATTTAGCATTTCGAAATGCAGGGACAAATTTATCGCCTTCTAGTTTTATTGCACCACCGCAATGATCAAAGTGCAAGTGCGTCAAAAACACATCTGTAATATCATCCCTATGAAATCCAAATTTTGCTAATGATTTATCCAGTGTATCATCTCCATGAATGAAATAGTGCCCAAAGAATTTGGCATCTTGCTTATCACCCAAAGCGGTATCAACAAGTGTTAATCTCTTTCCATCTTCAATCAATAACAGTCGATTTGCCCAAGTACAAAGATTATTTTCATCCGCTGGATTGGTGTGTTGCCACAAGGATTTAGGAACAACGCCAAACATTGCGCCACCATCTAGCTTAAAGAAACCTGTATCAATAGTATATAAATTCATTGTAGATTTTAGCTGTAGTACTATTTCAAAGGTATTAAAATTAAAACTGAGCTATTACTTTGCGTAATAGTTTTTTGCTTTTTCTTCTACATTTTGAATCAAATAGGCTATATAATCCACTTCATTCAAACTACTAGCAGCACTCAATGCGCCTGGACTGAATACATTAATCTCCATAATTTTATCACCTACAATATCCAAACCAACAAGATACATACCATCCGATCGCAGTTTAGCAGAAACTTTCTTGACTAAGGCTAATACATCTTCAGTGACATTGGCTACCTCAGCTTTAGCACCTTGGTGAATATTGCTGCGAATTTCACCTTTAGGTTGTACGCGTTGCAAAGCTGCATATTTTCCATTTATCACAATTGGTTCACCATCTAGTAAGAAAAAACGCATATCACCCTTGGTAGCTTCTGGCAAATATTCCTGACCAATGACGTAACCATCTCGTGCAATGACTTCCACTGTTTGTTTTAAGTTATGCAATTCATTAGGACTAATCATAAAGACATTTTTACCACCAGAACCTTTGAGTGGTTTTAAAATTATTTTATCATTTTGGATATTCATAAAATCCAAAATATCTCCATAATTACGTGTTACAACAGTTTTTGGACGAATTTCTCTTGGAAAGTTTTCCAAGTAAAGTTTGTTGCTCGCTTGAATCAATTCATCAGGATCATTTATGACGAATCGACCTAATTTTTTTAACAATTGTGCGAATTGAAGACCCATTGCTGGAGCCCAAGGTCTATTAAGCATATCCATCACTGGATCAAAGCGCAACCATAATACGTCTACGTCCAACATAGAAATACGTTTTTTCTCCTGTTTTTTTAATTTTTCCAACAGATCTTCGTTATCCAAAACAGTTTCATCAGGATGGATTTGTCGAACATGTGCATCGATATGAGTATCATCAACGTATACAAAATCGGACAAACCAATATACATAATTATATGTCCACGCCTCAAGGCATGCAAAGCCATCCAAGTAGTAGTGAAATATGCTTCCTCTTTGTGTGTCTGATTAATTAAAAATGCGATTTTCATATAATTATTTTATAAGTTTAAATATGGATCCTTCTTTTCTTATTAGTTCCAAACGTGATGAATATACATCGGATAAATAGCGAGGAATAATTGCTGGTGATCGTAAGTATCCTCTCTGAATCAAATCCTGTATGATTGGGATATAATCTTTTCGAATTTTACCAATAGTCAAAATGTTAATATCATTTCCTGCTCTTAGGTATTCTAAAAGTTCTATGAGGCCTTGTAGATACACTGCATCTTTTGTCAATCCACCACCCCTATAAACGCGCATTGTAATCAAGAAGGCAATTTCATCTGTAAAATCATATTGCTCAACCAGCATGGAAAACGTATCTATAAACGAATTACCCATTAACATGTGTCGAACGCAAATCACACGCGCAGCCAAGATTCTCAAACGTTCATTATTTAAACCATCAACCATGTATTCTGCAAATACAGCTAAACCTTCCTGTAGTTTTTCATAACCTGGTACACCTTGACTAAACAATTGTAATAATTGAGATTTACCATTAAAGTAGGTGGCAATATGCGTACCCACCTCATGCTGAATCAATGCTTCTGCTCTTTCCTTCGAAACTTTATAATTTGAACTTATATTTAGTACTCCACGATTTACCATTACCCCTGATACGTCATTACGAACACGTACAGTCGTATTTAGTTCAGTATATTGTGATTTTAAATACTCAATTTCTTGAGTTGCCAATTGTGCAAATTGTTGTGCATTTAATTTTTCTTCACCTTTGGGGGTAATTGTTTTATTATTGTCGATAACTGTGATGATAGCTTCTGCGACATGCATCAACTTGTCGCTTACATTTCCAAAGACTTGCAGACTTCCATGCACAAAATCCGGTGTATTGCGGTCTGCCAACATACTCATCATTTCATCCAATTCTCGTCTTTTGTCACGAAATAAATAAGCAATATTTGGATCATAAATATCTTCAATCGGAAGGTTGTAAAGATTGCGTTTTACCAAATCCGGATCTATAGGCATGGGCCGATATTGAAATACAGGATTCTTTGCGTACCGCGAGTTTTTAAAAGTTTGCCATGCTTCTTGCACATTGGTAGGCGTAACGAGCATCAAAAAATCAAATCGTTGACTTTCTGCCAATAAAGCTTTATCAATTTCAAAAATATTGGATGTAATTTCCTTGTGTACATTTAATTTGAACTTAGCAGGATTCAAATTTGTATAAAGTCTCAAGTATTCAAAGAAAGTTCTGGAAAGCACTTTGCTCATTGACTCTCTGAAGTGTCTTTCTAATAAGGGCAGAATACTTCCTGCAGTATTAATAAATGTATTTTTGGTGCTTATACCAATCAAGTATATATTATCTTCTTGAAGTTTATTAAGTGAAAATAGTGGTTTGTAATTTGGATTATGCGGCGTTTTGCGTTGTTTCACAATAGAAGAACGTAAATCAGGCGCTTCTGTTCTTATGTTTTTATGAATGTATTCTGCTAGAGGTAAAGCAACTTTTTGGGCGATATGAATCGAAATATCATCTTCTTTGTCATTGTCAGTCCAAATCTCAATGATTAAACAACTTCCGAATTCTGATTTTAATTCTTGTGCAATTTCTTTGATCCAATTGTCGACATTCTCATCATCATATTTGAAAATAATACTTGATAATTGCGATTTAGCTAAATCAGAAATCATGCGCTGTTTTGCATCGGAACCAACTGTACGGTATAAGAAAAAATAGGGAACGACTTTATTGAATACTACTTTGCCTACATTAGGAATCTGCTCATGAAAAGATTCTCTATTGTGTATACATGATTTAATATGTTTCAATAACTTTTCTTCCACTAATACTATACTTGAATTTTTTGTAGATATAAATTCATAGACTGTAAAACGTTCTTTAAAAGTTGATTATTCAGCGCAATCTTATCAAGATAGGGTTCTCCTGTCCACTCATCCATAAAATCCTTTCGAAATTCTATAGATAGCACACAACCTAATTCGCCATATTGATTTATAATATGTTGTGCGAGATTTCCACCTTTAAATTTCACGTTTTCTCTTACATCAATATCTTCATTATTCAAGTGTAGTTTATGTATTGCTGCTACAAATTCATCGATAAAATCCCGCCACTTGTCTTGGTTGTAATATGTTCCAAGATTGATTTGTGGATTCGCCTCTTTGTCTACGATTTGATTGCTACTTTCTCTCTTGGCATTGTAACTGTGAATATCCAAAATAACGAAGTAACCGTATTTTTTAATTGTAGTAGAAATATGTCTTTCAATTGTATAATAGATAGATTGATGTTGTCTATATAGTTCTAACAAATAATTTGAAGGAAGGTTTGAACGAAAAACATTTAAACCCCAAGCTTGTTCAGGGTTTAGATAAACCGAATTTTCTACATCTCGATTTAGATCCAGCTGAAATCTGGAGGTGTGAACAATAAATTGGTTTACAGCTAGGTCGCCGATTTTTGCAGTAAAGGGATCCTCTTCACGAAGTCTTTGCGCGTCCGAAAGGCCAATATAAGGTTTTAACTCTTCACTGATTTGATGACCTTCGTGGATAGCAAATACCCAAAAAGGGCTATCCTCATTTTTAATTTGATATAGAATTTCTAAAGACATTGTGCACGTAAGTTGATTTATATAATGAACAAACGTCTGCGAAAAAGGTTTTAGATGCCGTACATTAAAGTTAATTAATTGTTTTCAAATGAAATTTTTAATCCCGAGTAATAATTGCGGGTAGCAGCAGCATTATAGAATCTTCCGCCGAAAGCATTGATATCATTGCCTAAACTATATTTTTGATTCAAAAGATTATCAATTCCGATGAAAAATGTAAGTCTAGAATTAAGATTAGGTAGACTTGTACTCCAGTTTAATTTGGCTTGAACCAAATCGTACGCATCCGAAAAGAATGTATTTGCATCATCAAGCGGTATTGTAGATGTATGGTTATGGTAGATATTTAATTGAAATTGTTTAGGAAACACCAAGAAAAGTGAGTTTGAAAGCGTCCAATCAGGCACAGAAGTTATTTTATTTCCACTAAAGTTTGTCGTACCATTTATGTAATTACCGAATCGATAATGGTTATATGCCGATGCAATATTAAATTGAATTGATTTTACGATAGAAGTATTGAGTTCATAATACGACCAAAACGATAATTCAGCACCTTTTTGTTTCATTTCGCCAGCATTCGCATAAAATTCTACTCCTGCATCATTAAGATTGCGCACAATACCATTATCAATATTGTATTGATATATACCTAAATCCAAAAGCCAGCGTTTGTTTTTGCCTTGAATTTTGTAGCCTAATTCATAATTAACACCGCTTTCTGCTAATAGATTTGTATTTATTGTATTATCTGATGATCGGACTTCTGCCAAGGTAGGAGTAGAGTAGCCTTTTGAAATAGAGGCACGAATTGCCATAGCGTTGGCAAGCTGATATGAAGTTGCCATACGCGGCATCCAGACGTCTTTAAAAGCTATATCACCCTTAGTAATATTCTCTGTAGGATAGAGGGTTTCATATGTAATGCTATTTTTATTCCATCCTAGTGATCCTTCAATCATCCAATTTTTTGTGAGATCAATTTGTGCTCGGGAGAAGATATTTAATTGTTGGTTATCAAGGATATCATTCGCTTGCGGATCGCCAGCTATACCTTTATTATTGTCAAAATTATCAATCTTGTTCCAACCATTTTGAGCTTCTAAACCAATTTGGAATTGAAATGGTATGGATTTGTCACTGTCTTGATATGATAGGAAAGTTCGTGCGCCTAAATTTTTCTCCGTACGAAATTCGTAATTGGTAATGAATGGATTTTCAAAATCAGTGTGCGATCCAAAAATACCTACAAAATGTGAAAGCTTATTTGAGATTTGATAATCGTGGCTAATTCCACCGTAAAAGGTTTTATTATAAATCGTTGCTTGCTGTTCTTCAGCACTCGGATTCGGTCCAGCTGCTGGTCTTGCAGCTTTTGGGTTTTCTTCGTATTGTTTTAGCGTTAGACCGCCTGGTGTTTGGTAATTCAAATCCGTGTACAAAGCAAATAGCTTTAATGCTCCTTTTGAATTATATTGGTATTGTTGGGCTGTTTGAAAAGTTTTCCGTTGGAAAGCGGAATGATCTCTATAACCTTCCGAAGTCAAATAAGATTGATTGAATGCCAGATTATATTTATCACTTACTTTCTGATTAATACCTAAATTTTGTTGGAATAGACCAAATGATCCAGCAGATAATTGTAAATCCACTGTGTTATTAGTCTTGGAATAGCCGTAAGGATTTATACGTATTACTCCACCAGAATTGGCGCCAAATAAGGATCCATCCGGTCCTTTAATAATATGTATGGCATAAAGGGAATTGGGGTCCAATAAATTCAAGTAAGTATTACCTCCAGCATCCGTCAACGGCAATTCATCTATATAAATCTTTGTATTTCGAATACCAAAAGGTGAACGTACTAAGCTACCTCGCATTCCTATACGGTATGAACCTGGTGATCGCTCTTCCATTCGAATCCCTGCAACGGTGTTTATTGCGGATGTTAGAGCTACAGGGCTTTGTGATTGCAATACTGATCTAGAGATAGTATGTGCGCTATTTGTTAATTGCAAGACTGCTTGCTTGCTGAAATATTGTTTGACTTCTACGGGTTGCAATTCAATATTTTCATTATTTAAGGTATCTGTCTGGGCAAATAATAAGTGTGAAGAAGTAAGTAAAATACTTAATAAACAATATTTCATAAATAAATTTTAAATTAGAAAGCTTCGTTAAGGCCTAAAAATAAACCTTTTTGTCCAAATTTACCGAATGCATAATCGATACATAAGTTGGTTCGTGTCAATTTATTGAATAATACACGTAGTCCTACACCACCCGCAGGCTGCCATTGTCTGAACAGCTTGCTGCCAATTTTGTCGTCTATAGTTTGAATATTTCCAAATACAACACCGCTTAAGAATTGATTACGCAGAATGGGGAATCTATATTCCAATTCGCCATAGGCATAGGATTTACCTTTGAAGTAACCATTGGTATAACCGCGTCCTGATCTTGCATAGGGATCTTTTCCTGTTCCGGGTAAATCCAAATACCCTAAGTCTCCACCCACATTATAAGATCCATAATACCAAAATGCCAATACGTGATTTGGTCTTCTTTGTGACAATTGCCAATATTTTCTAAAATCAGTTAACAACTGAAATCCTTCTTGTGAACTTCCTAACCATGTTTGATTGGCGCGAAGCACTACATCCGTGTAGATACCTTTATATGCACTATTTGGATTATCACGAGTCATATATTGCAAGTTAACCATCAGTCCATTATTATTATTCATTTCTGGATTGTAGCCATATTTTACACTGTATGCTTCGAGCGGATTGTTATCAGATTCACCTATTGTCCGAATATTTCTTTTCAAATCGAAGTAAACTCCTGCGCCAAGGAAAAGATTATCAGATAATTGTCTGTAAATTCGTTCGCTAAATCCGTATACTGTGTAATTGTTGACATATCGTGTCCTTTCGGGATTAGTCAATACAATCTCTTCATCCGTAGGATTCTCTATCGGTAATCCCATTCCGAGACCATAATCTAAACCAACCATCTTCGCTATATGCAAACTCCCTTTAAGGTTCCAATTATTTTCTCGTGTATAAGTGTCATGAAATAAATAGCCTACTATGATTCCTTGCGTGGTATAATTGAAGGCCGTAGCAAAAACAGACATACTCGTGTTTTTCTTATCTCCAAAATAAACACCTCCTACAGCTTTTACACCGATTTGAAATCCTATACTTGGATTATAATTTATATTTGGTAAATATGAAATTGGTGAACGTTTTTTTGAAAAATTTTCTTTACTTTTATTGCGTATAGGATTTATATCTTTAAATAAATCTACAACATCGTAAAGAGTATCAGGGATTTGTAGCGAATCTATAACCATTAAGTTTATATTTTTCAATGTATCTAATGGTGGATTATTCTCAATCATTTGAGCCTTGGCGGTAGATAAACCAATTATAGGAGTTAAAATTAGTGAGTTTAATATATTGCGGTGAAGTTTCAATGTCATTGGATGTAAGCGCTGATTGTATAGATACTAATCGACAAAAATAGTAGAATCCTTTGTAAATCACTATTAAGTGCATAAATAAAACAATTATAAAGTGATTATTGTTGTATATGATAACGGATAATTAGAGCTATGGTAATAAAACAAGAAGAAATCGGTCACAAAGGATCATTTACGGCAATAGAAGAAGGAAAAAAAATAGGTGAAATGACCTATTCAAAAGCAGGATCTGATAAAATAATAATAGATCACACCGAGGTTGATGAAAATCAGAAAGGTAAAGGGATAGGGAAAATTCTTTTATCTAAAGCGGTAGATTTCGCACGAGAACATAATATTAAGATAGTTCCGTTATGTCCATTTGCCAAAACGATGTTCGATAAAGATATCGATATTCGGGATGTGCTAGGATAAATTTTTTATGTAATTTGGGATTAGTAGAGTTCTTGAAAGAAATTTCAAGAACTCTTTTTATTTATAAGTCTTATTTATGCTTGTGAAAGTTTTCTTATCAAATCGATAAAGTTGTTTGAATTCGTTTTGTTAAGAATATTTTTACGATGCGTATCTACCGTATATTTACTTGTACAAAGTTTATTTGCGATTTCTGTACTGTTGAGACCATCTTGAACTAATCTCAATATTTCTAACTCCCTTTTGGTTAACTTATAGCAATTCTCTGTATCGAGAAAAATATTTCTAGTTTTATCGTAAATTCTATGGTCATTTATCGGCTTATCTACATACTCATTAATGCGCTGATGTATTACGAGTGTTTTTGTTAAATCACCTTTATTATTAACTTCTAATGCCTGGCAAGTTTGTTTAATCGTAATATAATATCCCTCAATAGTTTTTATCCTGTACGTATAAGAATATAAATAACTGAAATGCTCATTGAATCTTAATTTATTTTTAAATAACAAATCTTTCTCTTCGCATTCGAAAAAATAATTTTTATCCTCAGGATGAATAATTTCAATCAAATCTTCGACAGTGAACGTGGATGCATTATAACCAGTGATGGTATGAAATGCTGTATTCATAAATGATATAAAATTTGTTTGGCAGTCAAAAATAAAATAGTAACTGTCGACTAATGATTTGTTCTCTTCTTCTAAAGTTGTTTTAGAACTTTGTTTATCGAAGAGATCTTTCCATTTTTCATTTTTAATTTCAATAGACATATTATAGGGTAGTTGTTTGGTAAGCCAAATATACCTATAAATAGTGATTTTTATTATTTTTAGCGTAAAATTTTATTGGTTTGCAATAAATATTATAATTAGATAATTGTTTTCCTTGCTGCGATTTTGATTTTGTTAAAAATAAAATATTTAAGATTTAGTTTTTTGTTTTTAGGAGGACTAACTTGTAGCTTAAACTATTTAAGTTATTAGTTGCAGCGCTTATAAAAATGCTTTGTAAAAAAATGCATACAATTAATTTTGCAATAATGTTTAGATTTGCTTTATGAAAAAAATAGCAAAGAAAAACGAAAACAAAGATGACAACAATATACAGCGAGAAGTAGATATTCAATTCAAAAATTTAGATAATACCTTTCAAGGAAATAAATCTGTGTATGCTTTTTTTCTTACACTTGCTTTTTTTGGTGTAATGGGGCTAGTATGGATGATTTCATTTCCACAATTGGAATTTCTTAAGAAAATGAACGCACAGACTTTTTTAAATTGGGGGTCATTTTATATTGCTATCATCGTTTATTTTTACTTGAAATTAGCACCGACTTTATCGTATGCGGCATTATTTTCTATTGCAATCATGAGCTTTTTTATTGTACAATTGGAATATGTAGAACGTGACGGTGGACCAACTGTTATTTTGGTTTGTTCCATTATTGCAATTGTAGGATTGCTTGGCTTATGGGTTTACGCTAAAAAGGAAAAATCTGTATCAGGTAAGGATTTTTGGAGCTTACTCACAATAGGTCCAATTTGGTTGTGGTCAAAAGTATTTGATAAGTTAAAATTTAAGTATTAGATATTATATTTTAAAAATGTTAATCCCGAACATCAGAATGTTTGGGATTTTTTATATTTTGCCAATTGAAAACTGATAATTATGACGCCATATAATTACCCGCTGAGTTTTAAATTTAAGATTGGTACATTATCAAATGATTTTGAAGCTAAAGATGCCTTAGGAAATACGCTTTTCTATGTGCGTGAAAAGATTTTGACGTGGAGAGATCAAATGAAAATATATAGCGATTCTTCTAAAAATGAACTGCTGTATGAAATTAAATCTAATAGACTCATTGATTTTCAGCAGACTTTTACCATAACAAATACACAAGGAAATATTGTAGGTTCGGTGAGAAGAAAAAGTATTCGATCGCTTTGGAAAGCTACATTCAAATTGATGAATGAGCAGGAAAATCATGATAGCACTATTCAAGAAAAAAATGCTTTTGTCAAAATGTGGGATGGAATCTTTGGTGAAATTCCAATTATTGGAATGTTATCAGGCTATGTATTTAATCCTTCTTATATTCTGTCTACAACAGAGGGAGAAGCTTTATTTGAAATCAGAAAAGAACCTTCATTTTTTGGAAGAAAATTTACAGTAGAAAAATTAACTACAAGCGATGTCAATGAAGAAAGATTTGTGCTAAGTTTGGCTTTGATGGTTTTAGTGGAGCGCGGAAGAGGTTAAATACTCTTTTTTATCGATCCCATATACATATTGAATACTATTTGGATCACTTGGTAAGGGGTATTCTTTTGTTTTGCGCGCACCGGTTTTATGTAACGCAGCTTGTGATCTGAAATTAGTGGATCGAACATGAAAAATAATTTGGTCTACATACCGAAAGGCATAATCAATCATTAATCTTTTCATAGACTGATTGAATTTTCCTCCACGATGAGACATCGCTAAAAACGTGTAGCCAATAGCAATGCTTTTTTCTTGAGGATTATGCTCATAATAAGATGTAGCACCGATAATTTTATTTGAATTCTTATCGATTATTATGAATGGATAATTCGTATTTATTAAGTGTTCAAAATATATTTTAAATCCTTCTGATGTATATCGTGTAAAATCAGGATGATCTTTCCAAATAACAGAATCAGAAGCCACTTGAAAAAGTGCATCGAAATCTTCTTTCTCTAATTTTCTTAAAGAAATAAGTTCGTTTTCAAGTGGCGTAAAGTGCATTATTTAATAATTCGTTTAATCTTGTTAGACTTTTTGATAAGCTTGTGCAAGCCTTCGTAATCTTCCTTTTCTAATTTATTGTGCAATTTCTGCAATTGTTTGATATGTTCTTCTAATACTTCCAGTACATTCTCTCTATTTTGTTTGAAAATAGGTGTCCACATATCAGGAGAAGATTTTGCCAAACGGACAGTCGACTCAAAACCCGAACCCGCTAATTCAAAAATCCTACCTTGTGATTTTTCCTTTTCCAACACCGTTAAGGCCAAAGCAAAAGATGTCAAGTGCGAAATATGCGATACATAAGCTGTGTGTACATCATGCTCTTCCGCATTCATAAATAGAGATTTCATCTCTAAGGAATCTGTCAAAGCATCTGCCAGATCAAAAGCATCTTCATCTGATTTGAAAGCTTCTACGTACACCATGTTTTTGTCTTTAAACAAATTTGGCAACGCAGCTTCAGGGCCAGAATATTCCGTACCAGCCATTGGGTGCGCTGCTACGTATCGACCACGATTCGGATGATCCGCAATTTTTTGCAAGATATTGATTTTTGTAGAGCCCATATCAATGACTACCTGATCGGTAATTTTGTCCAAAATATAGGGAGCCAATTGCATAATGGCATCTACAGGAGTCGTTAGTACAATAATCTTACAAGATGCAATCGCAGTGTCTAAGTCTTGGATTTCGTCAACCAACCCCAGTTGTAAAGCTTTGTTTTGATTGATTTCGCTTTTATCCACACCGATGACTTTTTGCACGAATCCAGTTTCCTTAAGTCGGAGAGCAACAGAACCACCTATCAAACCTATTCCGACGATAGCTATATTCATATTTTTATTATTTCTAATCGTGTTAAATATTTGCCTTAATTCGAGCTATGGCTTTTTCTAAAGTTTCATTATTTGCACATAGACTTATGCGTATAAATTGCTCACCCGCAGTTCCAAAAATACCACCTGGCGTAATAAAAACTTTAGCATCATAAAGAATTTTATTGCAAAGTTCATAGGAGTTTTTGAAGCCTTTTGGAATCTGTGCCCAGACGAATAACCCAACTTGATTCAAATCGTATGTACAATTTAACAAATCCATGATTTCAAACACTTTTTTGCGACGCTCAGCATATTCTTCATTCAGCTGTGTATACCATGATTTGTCTAAACTCAATGCTTTTGCGGCAGCTAATTGCATGGGTAAAAACATCCCAGAATCCATGTTGCTCTTGAAACGCAGAATCTCTCCGATACGCGCTTCATTTGCCACCAACATTCCAATACGCCATCCTGCCATATTGGATGATTTACTCAGGGAATTCAATTCTATCGCCACATCTTTTGCTCCTTCCACAGATAGAATACTTTCTGGAGAATCATTCAAGATAAAGCTATACGGATTATCATGACAAATTAGGATATTGTGTTTCTTACCGAAAGCTATTACTTTTTCGAAGAATTCTTTATTTGCTAATGCACCTGTAGGCATATGCGGATAATTAATCCACATCATCTTGACGTTCGATAAATCACGTTTTTCCAATTCTTCAAAATCAACCAACCAATTATTTTCTAAGGTCAGTGCATATGGAGTTGGAGTTGCACCCGTAACGCGAACCGCGCTTGTATATGCTGGGTAGCCTGGATTAGGAATTAAAACTTCATCACCTTCTTGAAGATAAGTCATGCAGATATGAACGATACCTTCTTTGGAACCGATTAATGGTAAAATCTCAGTATTTGAATCAAGAGTCACACCGTAGTAGCGCGCATACCAGTCAGCCATCGCTTGACGAAGGACAGGAGCACCTTTGTAATTTTGATAGCCGTGTGTATTGTTTTGTGCCGCTTGTTCGCTCAACACTTTAATCACTTCGGGATGAGGCGGTAAATCAGGACTTCCTATCCCAAGGTTAATCACTTGAGCACCCGCTTTATTCATCTCATCTATCTCTCTTAATTTCTTCGAAAAGTAATATTCTTCTGTATGTTGTAATCTTTTCGCTACTTGAATTTCCATTAAAATAAATATTTGGTGCTAAATTTATAAAAAGTTAATCGCTTTGTTGAATTATTCATTCATAAAAGACTATATTTTTTATATACTTTAATCTTTATCACTTATATGCAACATTTTGAGTGTATATTTCGATAATCAATTAATTGACCGTCATTTTTACTATTTTTGCTTATTGAGAATTTGTGAATGAAAACATACTTTAGATTATTATCTTTTGCCAAGCCTATTGAAAAATATGCTATACCATACATTATCTGTACAATTATCACTGTAATTTTTGGAACGTTAAATTTGGCCTTACTCGTGCCGTTATTACAAGTTCTTTTCAAAGGTACAGGCGATGCAGAGATTCAAGCTCCTGCTGTTGTTACAAAGCCTGAGAGTTGGTTAGAGTTTGGTGATTGGTTCACGTATTATGCAGATAGATTGTATTTTGATTTAGGGCCTTACGAAGCACTAAAATATGTCTGTGTTGTTATTATTATTTCTGTATTTATCAGTAATCTTTTCCGCTATCTTTCCCAAAGAATAATGGAAAACCTACGCATACATACCTTATTAAATCTTCGTAAAGCGGTATTCAATAATGTGATGAACTTGCATACAGGCTATTTTTCGAATCAAAGGAAAGGTGATATTATTTCCAAGATTGCATCTGATGTTCAGGTGGTACAATTTTCAGTTACAGGTACTTTACAGGTTGTATTTAAAGAGCCACTTCAGTTACTTGCATATATTGTTGTATTATTTTCATTGTCTGCAAAATTGACGTTGTTTTCGATTTTAGTTATTCCAATTTCTGCTTTTGTGATTTCTCGGATAGTGAAAAAATTAAAGTCGCAAGCTAAGGAAGGACAAGAATCTTATGGTAAAATGATTTCAAATTTGGATGAAGCATTGTCAGGTGTCAAAATCATAAAAGCTTTTAACGCATCGACTTTTATCAAAAACAGATTTAATCAAGAAAGTGAAAACTATTCCAAAATTATGCGTAGAATGGTTCGTAGACAACAAATGGGTTCTCCAGTTTCAGAGCTTTTAGGTGTTGCTATGGTGGCCATCATATTGTTGTACGGGGGTAGCTTAGTGCTTAATGGTGAAGGGGATTTGAAAGCTTCTGAATTCATCGGATATATCGCAATATTTTCTCAGGTGATGCGTCCTGCAAAAGCTTTGACAGATTCATTTTCTAATGTCCATAATGGTATTGCGGCTGGTGAACGTGTGTTGGAATTGATCGATGAGAAAAACAATGTGGAAGATGTTCCAAATGCGGAAATTGTGACAGCATTTGATTCAGATATTACTTTTGAAAATGTTGATTTTTCTTACGGTGAGAAACAAATTTTGCATAATATCAATCTGACTATCGCAAAGGGTCAGACCATTGCATTAGTCGGACCTTCGGGGGGAGGTAAATCAACATTGGTTGATTTAATCCCTCGCTTTATGGATGTTTCAGGTGGAGAGATTCTTTTTGATGGTAAAAATATTAAGTCATTAAATCAAGATTCGCTACGTGGGTTAATTGGAACAGTTAATCAAGAATCTATCTTATTTAACGATACCATATTCAATAATATCGCGTTTGCCAATGAAAATGCAACCCAAGATGAAGTTGAAGCTGCTGCAAAAATTGCGAATGCTCACGATTTTATATTAACAACTCCAGAAGGTTATAAAACGAACATTGGTGACAGAGGGTCTAAACTTTCGGGAGGACAGCGTCAACGTATTTGTATCGCGCGTGCAGTTCTTAAAAATCCACCTATTATGCTGTTGGATGAAGCAACTTCTGCATTGGATACAGAATCCGAAAGATTGGTTCAAGATGCGTTGTATAAGTTGATGGAGAACAGAACAACAGTAGTTATAGCACACCGTTTAAGCACCATCCAAAATGCCGATAAAATTGTGGTATTGGAGGCTGGGAAAATTGTGGAAGTTGGTTCGCATTTGGAGCTAATAAATCACAACGGGTTATATAAAAGATTGATCGACATGCAACAATTTGTGGAAGCTTAAGAACATTATGTTTTTAAGAGTTGTTACATTGTTTTTGATATATTTGAACAGAAGGAGTAATATATGAATGCAGAGAGGAAGCTTACTTTTCTAATCAATAATCCGAATTTGGACACTGAATTAAAAAGAATTGCTGAAAAGGTACTAGCTGAAGAACGTATATCGTTTGATGAGGGAGTAATATTATACACAAAGGGAGAACTTAACTATTTAGGAGTTCTCGCTAACTATATACGCGAAAAAAAACACGGTGATTATACCTATTTCAACAGAAATTTTCACATCGAGCCTACAAATGTATGCGTTTACGATTGTAAATTCTGTTCATATTCGCGCATGATTAAGGAACGTGCAGAAGGTTGGGAAATGGACGTAGATGGCATGCTTGATATTGTCAAAAGATACGACAATGAGCCTGTTACCGAAGTGCATATCACTGGTGGGGTGGTTCCAAAACAAAATCTCGAATTTTACGCTGAATTTTTTAAACGTTGTAAAGCACATCGTCCTGATTTACACATCAAAGGGTTGACTCCTGTGGAGTATTACTACATATTCAAAAAGGCTAAACTATCGCATTATGACGGTATGAAATACTTGAAAGAATGCGGTTTGGATTCTATGCCGGGAGGTGGTGCCGAGATTTTTCATCCTGAAATCCGGGAACAGATTGCGCATGATAAATGCACAGCTGAACAATGGCTGGATATTCACGAACAAGCGCATAAATTAGGAATGCATACGAATGCTACGATGCTTTATGGACATATCGAAGAATTTTGGCATAGAGTAGATCATATGGAGCGTTTGCGTTCTTTGCAGGATAAAACCGGTGGATTTCAAACTTTTATTCCATTAAAATTCAGAAATAAAGACAACCAAATGGCGCATGTGCCTGAAGTTTCTGTTATTGAGGATTTAAGAAATTACGCCATCGCACGTATCTACATGGATAATTTTCCACACATCAAAGCCTACTGGGCGATGATTTCGCGCGATACAGCTCAATTGTCATTGGCATACGGTGTTGATGATATTGATGGCACATTGGATGATACAACAAAAATTTATTCTATGGCTGGCGCGGAAGAACAAACACCAGCAATGAGTACACAAGAATTGGTTCAGCTTATTAAAAATGTAGGTCGTCATCCGATTGAGCGTGATACATTATATAATGTTGTTACAGATTATAATGATGTCGTATTTGAAGAGGATAAGTCAAAGAAATACTATGCTTTACCTGTTGTCAATTAAATAAATTGTTACGTAGTGAAAAAGACTTTTTATTTTATTAGACACGGGCAAACTGATCTCAATTTGAAAGGAATTGTGCAGGGAAGAGGTGTGAATACTTCACTAAATGATAACGGCAGAAAACAAGCGGATGCTTTTTTCAATGCATATAGACATATTCACTTTGACAAAATATATACTTCAACACTTGTTCGTACGCACGAAACCGTTGAACGTTTTGTTAATGAGTTAGGCATTCCACGCGAGGATTTAATTGGTTTGGATGAAATTTCGTGGGGCATTTATGAAGGAAAAGTTCAAGATGAGACGATTATGCAAGGTTTCAAAGAATTAGTTTCTTCGTGGAAAAATAACGAATTAGATGTCCGAATAGAAAACGGTGAATCTCCAAATCAGCTTGTACAAAGGCAGAAAGAAGCAATCGCTTATATCTTGGATCATGAGGATGAAGAAACGATTTTAGTATGTATGCACGGTAGAGCATTGCGCATTATGCTTTGTCATCTCACAGACACTTCAGTTTGCAATATGGAAGACTTTCCCCATACCAATACAGCTTTGTATGTATTGACATACGAAAATGGAAAATTTACTATAATTGATTATTATAATACGGTGCATTTAGAGGAGTTGGAATGAGTAAAATAAAAGTTTCGGCGGTAAGTTATACCAATACATTGCCGTTTTTACAAGGAATAAAAGCATCTCCTAAGCTTTTAGAGCAAATTGATTTAAGTGTAGATGTGCCAGCAGAATGTGCTCGAAAAGTTATTCAAAATGAAGCAGATTTAGGTATAATTCCTGTAGCTGCCTTAACTAGAATTCCCGATTATCATATCGTAACAGATTACTGTATTGGTTCAGATGGTGCTGTGGATTCGGTATTTATTTTTTCCACGAAGCCTATCGCGCAGATTCGTAGTTTACGATTAGATTCCCAGTCTCGTACCTCCAATGGTTTAGCACGCATTCTTCTTAAGCATCACTGGAAATTGGATGTTGAGGTTGTAATGGATGGAGAAGCTGATGCATATGTATTAATTGGAGATCGTACTTTTGGACAAAAAGATACTGTAACGTATGTCTATGATTTGGGCGAAATTTGGAAGGATTTTACTGGTTTACCTTTTGCTTACGCGGTGTGGGTTTCAAATAAAAAATTACCGGAGAATTTTATTTCCGATTTTAATATGGCATTGAGAGAAGGTGTTTCTCATCCATTAGACGTAGTTCCCGGATTACCTTATTATCCAAATTTTGATTACAAGATCTACTTGACAGAAAATTTGGATTTTAATCTTGATAATAGAAAACGCGAAGCTATCTCAAAATACTTAAAGTTATATGAATCCTTGGAGGAAATAGATTTTAAAGGTATTTAAGTCGTCATTTCAGGATAACGATTTCCTTTCGCAATAGTAAGTTTTTGTATGTGACTTTGGATTCATCTTGTAAAAAATCTTGATGCGAAGGAGCAGGAATCACAATTTTTATTTCTTTACCACCTAGCGGTACAAAAAATAATGCTCCTTGCTCTATCATTTTATCATCGATTAGCAACGTATACTTTTGAATTTTACTTTCCAAAAGTTGCAGCGCTTTTAATTTATCTTGAATTATCTGAATATTCATCGTCCCAAACTATTTCGATTCATGAAATACGAATATAGGTATTTCCGAATGAAATGTGAGTTTGGTAGATAAACTTGAGCTCATCAATCGATCAAAAAAGTTTCTGTTGCGCCTTACAATAGCAAGTAAGTCTATATCATTATCTAAAATAAATCTATTAACAGTCTCTTCAACAGAATTTTCTTTTTCAAGAAACACAAATTTCAACTCTTGATCCTTAAAACTTTTAGTCCATTTTTCTGCATTCAATAGTACTTCGGAAGGACTACTTGATTCAGTTTTGACGTTAACACAATATACTTTAGCGTCTACCAAAGAACTTATCTCAACGATTTGCTCCAAAGCATGAAAATCCTTTTCTTTAAATAAAGTAGTAAAACCTATTTTTTGAATTGGATTGTATTTCGCTTGTAATGGTATAGCCAAAACTGGTAATGTAACATTGCGAATAACTGTCGTCGTATTACTACCCATAAATTCTCCAGCAAACCCAGAAGCACCATATACGCCCATTACAATCAAACTTATTTCTTGATTCGCTATAGCATTCTTCACACCACCAAGTACCGTTCCATGGTCAAATAGAAACTCTACATTTGTGGTATCTATATTTTGCGCAATGGCCTTTTGCATCAACTCTTTATTCTTACGCATAGAAAAATCTTTGCGTGAATTTTCAATTTCCTGATAAACCGTGTTGAGCATTTCAGGCTGACCGGCATGTGCTGCTGATAATACAGGAGGTATATACGAGAAAAGTACATACAGCTTAACACCAAATTTATTGGCTAAATGTAAAGCATAGAAAAACGCATTATTAGCATGGTCTGAATAATCCGTTGGTAATAATATATGTTTCATAGCAGAATCTCCTTTCAATTAAATATAAGCAAATATCAGCTGTTAATCAATAATAAAAATTGACCGTAATTATTTTAGAATATGATGTAGCATACATATTAAAAGGTACGTTATACCCGTATAATGACAGAGCAAAAGTGATTACCAATAATAATTCTTTAACTTTAGAAATACAAAAAAGACAAAGTTCAACTGCACGAGTGAGTATAGTTTCCAGATATTTCAAAAGAAATAGTCCATTGACATTGAAGTCTGCTTTGGAAGATTGTCTAGTACAACAAAGTGCACGTAGCCAATCTTTCTTGTATAAGCGGTTTTATGGTTATATGATGGCAGTTTCTCTTCGTTACGTGAAGAATGAAATGGAAGCAGAGGATATAGTCAACGAAAGCTTTGTCAAGATTTTCAAAAAGTTATCCAATTTTGAAATTCTTAGTGATGAATCTGCTTTAGAAAAATCATTCAAAGGATGGATTGCGCGTATCACTGTCAACACATCTATCGATAAATTAAGAGCACAAAAAGTTACACTCGATATTGATGATATAAATGAGATAGAAATAGAGAATAATTCTGTTTCATTATCAAGCAATTTAGAAGTGAATGATATTTTAGCTTTGTTAAATAAATTACCAGAAATTCAACGTACAATATTCAATCTATATGAAATTGAAGGTTATTCACACGATGAAATTAGTAAAAAGCTTAATATTCCAGATAGTACTTGCAGAACTTATCTAACTCGTGCTAAATCCAGATTGAGAATATTGTATCAAGAGCAATTTGAAATGTTGAATAAAATTAAAGTTGGTTAATATCTAAATATATGAATAATAAAGATTTAATAGAAGATATTAAGGCTAAATTAAAGGATTCGCAAGAACATCCTTATCGTGAGGGGGCTTGGGAAAGATTTGCAGCGCAACAAGGTAGGGCTGGAAATACTAACGTCATATCATTTAAACGTTTGGCAACTATTGCTGCAATCGGTCTATCGGTTCTAGCTGTATCGTTATACATATATCGTTCGCAAGAAAATGATATTACAGTTGATACCCAAATAGCTAAATCTAGTCCAACTATTTCAGACACAAGCTCTTCGAATATATTAGAAAATTCTCGGAATGGACACACTCTAACTTTAGAGTCAACAACAATCGCATTGAACGATTCAGATAAAGGCGCAAACTCGTCTAGGTTAAAGTCTCATTCTAAGTTACCATATTCTTCAAGTGTTACCATTGAAGGTTTAGATAATGAATTGAATGTAATTCAGCCCACACTGACCTCACTATCTATTGCTAATTTGAAAAAGGTGGAACCTAAAATTTTACCAATTTTAGAAACTACAGATGAGGAATCATCATATCCAGAATTAATTCTTCCAACTGTAATTACGCTTGCTTCTCAAGCTGTGAATATGGGCGTGACAAGGAATTTAGCTCCTATTAATAACGAAAATAAAATGTCATTAGGTGATAAGTTTCAACTGGGATTATACGTTTCTCCGCACCGTACGGCAGACAAATTTGATGTAGGTGCAGGTTTCTTAGTATCTTATGCTATTAATTCGAAAATAAGTTTACGTACAGGAACATCCTACAATTCATACTCTGTTGGAGTTATTAAAGATCCTATGGATATGGCATATTCGGAGAAAATAAGTATGGAAAATTCTTACCAAAATTCACCGCTAGCAGGAGAATTAAATTTCTCAAACAAACAGCAAATGATTCTTCCGAATGTTAATGCCGTTATGGGCAAGGTGGAAGCACTAGAAATACCTTTGGATGTGACCTATAATTTTAATAAGGGATTCTACTCTTCAGCAGGAGTTTCATATTCAGCAATTATTAATCAGCAGCGTGAGGCGCAATACATTGAAAATGTTGGTGTGTCTTCTCTTCAGGATAAAGAATCGTTAATTCCTAATGCCGCACAAAGCTTAAATAAGACAATGGTTAAAAAAGTTAAATCTCTTCAAGATAATGTTAATCCAAAGGGTTTTAGCGGTTTTGCAAATTTTTCACTAGGTAAAAAAGTTAATATGAATAAGAAAATGTCCCTTTCTGTTGAGCCTTTTGTTAAGGTACCGTTGGGACAATTTCGCAAATCTGATTTAGATTACACGAATAGTGGTATTCGAATAATTACTACTTTTTAAGAAGAATTATTTTTTATAAGTGGTCAATCCTTACCCAGCCCATACCTGCTGCAATAGCACCTTGTACTCCAGGATCACCGTCTTCGAATACAAGACAGCGATGTGGATCTACTCCTAATTGTTCTGCACAAAGTAAGAAAGGTTCAGGAGAAGGTTTACCATTAATTGTGTCGCCTGCGCAGACAATCGCTTGATATTTCCCATTTACATCTATGACCTCTAGGGTTATATTTAAAGTTGATCTGCTGCCTCCAGACACAATGCCGATTTTTTTCTTGCCAATATTTTGAAATAAAATCTGCCTAACATACTCAATAGGTTGCGTTTGTTGAATGAATTCTTCAATAAAAATTTGAGATTTTCGCTTTGAGAACATTTCCACATCAAATTCCACTCTGTATCTCTTACAAATTTCTCGGGCAACAGCAACTGTCGGCCAACCTGCTGTTTCGTCGATGAGTTCAGGATCCAAATCTAGACCGTATTCTTTTGAAACTGCCACATAAGCGGCTTTATGTGCGTGTATATTGTCCGCTAAAGTCCCGTCTACGTCGAATAATAATGCTTCGTAGGGTTCAGCTATGCTTTGGAGTTTATTTATTTTTTCTTCTAAATGCATGGAGGTTTAGGAATTGCTTTAAACAAATAATGGCTGTAAAGATACAGCCATTATTTTTATTTTTTCAACGATTTTCGACGTTGTTTTTCTTTAATTATTAAGCTCAATTCTCGTCCTGTTTGTCCAGCAGCTGAAGAATTCTCTTGAGCTCTACGGAATAAGTAAGGCATTACAGCTTTTACTGGCCCATATGGCATATATTTCGCAACATTATAGCCTGCAGCACCCAAATTGAAAGAAAGATTATCCGACATTCCCAATAACTGCGCAAAGAATACGTGCGAATGATTGTGTGCAATGCCGCGTTTGTCCATTTCTGTAGCCAAAAGCATACTGCTTTGGTCATTGTGCGTACCGGCCATTAATCCGATGCGATTGATGTGATCTAAACAAAATAATATTGCTTCATTATAATCAATATCTGAGGCATTCTTCGTTGCTTGAATAGGAGATGGGTAGCCATTTTCAGCTGCACGTTCGCGTTCAATTTCCATATAAGCACCACGTACTATTTTAGCACCCAAATAAAAACCTTGTTTTTCTGCATAGGCTAAATCCGCTTTTAACGAGGCTAATTTGTCATATCTGTATAATTGATACGTATTGTACACAATTGGTTTCTCTTTGTTATAGCGTTCCATCAATTCGCGCGCAATATCATCAATTGTATCTTGAATCCATGAATGTTCTGCATCAACTAACACAGGAATTCCAGCTTCATAACATGCTTTGCAGATTGCATCACAACGTTTTAATAGTCTCGTAAATTCCGCTTTTTCATCTTCACTAAGTGATTGTTTTGCATCAATTTTTGCTAATAAATCAAATCTTCCAACTCCCGTAGGTTTGAATACACAGAATGAAATCAATTTATTTGTTCGTGCATATGCAACACTTGTTAGTACTTCTTTGCAACAAGCATCAAAACTTTCTTCAGAATCTTCTCCTTCAACAGAATAATCTAAAATTGTGGTTACATTACCTTTACCAAGTTCCGCAATAGCAGATGCACAGCCTTGTATAGTTTCGCCGCCACAAAACTGCTTGTAGATAGTATTGCGAATAATTCCCTGAATTGGTAAACCAATATTTAGAGAAAAATTCGTTATTGGAGTTCCAATTTTAATTAACGTACTTGACGCGACCATCTTGAAAAGCCAATAGGCTCTTTCTAAGTCTTTGTCACTCTTATTTTTAAATGCTATTTCCGTATTTTCAAAGTTCAATAGGGTTTCTTGCAATGCCATCTTCTCTAATTGTTATCTAAACAAAAGTACTCTATAATAAATATATTTTGCACTTTTTTACACGATATGGATAGAATTGGTATATTTTTGGTTTATTTTTGTTTATGCAAACATTCAAGTTAGAAGGAGAATTTATTCCCATGATTCAATTATTAAAAGCATTGAATTGGGTAGAGCATGGAGGCATGGCTCAGCGTATGGTAGACGAAGGATTAGTCGTATATAATGGAGAGGTTGATTACCGTAAAAGATTAAAAGTTCGTAAGGGAGATATTGTTGAATTTGACGGAATGAAAGTCCAAATCATCTAATATTATTTCTATCTTTACCCATAGAATAACACTTATAAAATAAGAACATGCAACCAATCCAAAGTTTAGGATACAACGTATATTTTGAAGAAGATTTAGCGTCACTTTTACCATTCATCGAGGAGCGTGGCTATTCACAGATTCTCGTTTTAGTCGATAGAAATACCAACGATAATTGTTTACCCGTATTACAAAATGCTATTCCAGATTTGATTCATTACGATATCATCGAAGTTGATCCTGGAGAAGAAAATAAAAATATTGATTTCTGTATCGGGGTTTGGAAAACTATGTTGGATTTCGGTGCGGATCGCAAAGCTTTAATGATAAACTTAGGTGGTGGTGTAGTGACGGATATGGGAGGTTTTGCTGCTTCGACATACAAAAGAGGAATTGATTTTATTCAGATTCCGACAACGTTATTGTCGCAAGTAGACGCATCAGTAGGTGGTAAAACAGGTATTGATTTGGATAACGTTAAGAATATCATTGGTACCTTTACACAACCTCAAGCTGTTTTCATCAGTACACAATTCTTGCAAACATTGGACGAAAGACAACTTGTTTCAGGTTTTGCCGAAGTAATTAAGCATGGCTTAATTCAGGATAAATCATTGTATGAG